>Ga0181598_1000204_pt1 | contig 54363 bp, 53 predicted proteins | sample 041ome_4_FD_153295 | JGI IMG/M metagenome (GOLD analysis project Ga0181598, IMG submission 153295) | Coastal salt marsh microbial communities from the Groves Creek Marsh, Skidaway Island, Georgia - 041404US metaG (spades assembly) | ecosystem: Environmental > Aquatic > Marine > Intertidal zone >... | reverse complement strand
AATCACCACCGCCTTGCGTAATCCCTCGGGACCCAGGCTCTCCGCCAAAAATTCGCCCGCCTCGCGGCCGCGCTCACCAATCAGGGCGAGTACCACCACATCGGCCACCGTGTGTCGGGTCATCATGCCCAGCAAGGTGCTCTTGCCCACACCCGAACCCGCAATCAGCCCCACGCGCTGACCTTTGGCCAACGTCAATACGCCATTGATAGCACGCACACCCACATCGAGAGGCGTTTTTACCGCCTTCCGCTTAAGCGCAGGGATCGAGCGGCCAAAAAAGTGCGGCGTGAAGCGGGGATGAGCCAAGGGCTGCCCGTCTAGCGGGTTGCCCAAGGGATCGATAACGCGCCCGAGCAGGTGAGAGCCCACCGGCAGGCCGACCCGACGGTTGACCAGTCGGATTCGGCTCTCTCTCGACACCCCCACGGTATCTGAAAACGGTATCAGTTTGAGCGTCTCATCTGAAAACGCGACCACCTCCGCCGGCACGTTGGGTGCCGCAGGATCATCCGTCTCGATTTCACACATCGCCCCCAACGGTGCCTGCAAACCATCGCATTCGACAATATGGCCGGAGACGTGGCGGATCTTTGCCCATAACCAAGCCTCGGGGGAGATCAGGTGAGGCCAGTTCTGATCGGCTTGTGTCACCTGATCTCTCTCGGTTGGGTCATTCATGGCTCGATCGGCCGCTCGGGAAATTGCGCTACCAGCTGCTCACGAAGTTGAGCAAATTCACCCTCGAGCAACCGCTCAATCGCGATGTGATCATAGTGAATGGCGATATCCCCATCCGCCAACGCAGGATCAACCGACAATGTCACCGGCTGATCGGGGAACATTTCGGCGAGCCTTTCTGCAGGCACCCACTCCGCCATCGCCGCGGAGACCTTGATTTCGACGGGGAGGTCCTCTGGCAATTCCGCCTGCTGCAATGCCCGGCGTAAATAGTCCCTGAAAAAGCTTTCGTCCGTTTGCAGGGCCCGAAGGCAGACCGTCTTCGCAATATCAAGAGACAGATCGGTGACCACCGGCCATACGCGCGGTAATGCGGCCATCTCGCGCTGAATCACTGCCTCGATCCGTTCTGCCAGCGCTTCCCGTTGTTGATTCTCCAAATTGGATTGGCGAATCCCCTCCGCGACACCCTCCTGATAACGTGCCTCCAATAGCGTTTCCATATCAACGGGTGCTTCCGCAGACGGGGCATCCTCAACTTCGCCCTCCAACGGCTCATCACTTGCCTCTGGGCTCGCTACTCCATCTAAGAATGCTTCAGCGTCATCGTCAGATTCATCACCGAGCTTGTGCCACTGAGTCGCCTCAAAACCCAACGATCGTTCTGATAAATCGCCGGCGAGGGAGGCCTCGCTGAAGGCTCTCGCTCGGCGATCGGCAGCGAGGAGCTCATTGAGCTCCCAAACAACAGTGTCAGTGGCTTTAGACAAAGTCATCTCCGCGACCTGCCAGCACCAGTTCACCCGCATCCGACAGCTTTCTCGCGATTCTCATGATGTTCTTCTGTGCGTCCTCCACATCGGAAATACGCATGGGGCCCTTGGACTCCATATCATCAATAAACATGGCTTTCGCACGTTGCGACATGTTGTCGAAGAACTTGTCACGGGTTTCTTCACTGGCACCTTTGAGTGCCACCATCAGCAGATCCGACTCGATGTTTCTCATCATGACCTGAATAGCGCGATTATCAACCATCGACAGATTTTCAAAGGTGAACATGTTGTCCTGAATTTGCAGCGTCAGCTCTTCATCCAGGCTAGTCAGGGCCTGCATCACCGAGGTTTCCATATCCACTTTGACAAAGTTCATGATCTTGGCGGCGGTTTTAACACCACCAAAGCTGGAAGATTGGGCAGAAGAGTTACTGGAGAACTGGGCAGCCATAATTCTCTCAAGCTCGTCCATTGCCGAGGGCTGCACGGTCTCCAGTCGCGCCACACGCTGCATCACTTCACCGCGGTTTTCTGGGGGAAGGAAACTGAGCACGTCGGCTGCGACATCGTACTCCAGTACGGAAAGAATAATCGCGATCACCTGCGGATGCTCATTGATAATCATGTCGGAGATCGCGCGGGCATCCATCCAGCGAAGGATCTCAAGGCCTTTGGTGGAACCCCCAGGTAGAATCCTGCTGAGCACGGTGCTGGCTTTGTCCTCACCCAGAGCGCGCTTCAAAACTGACTCCACATAATCAGTGGTGCCCAAACCCAGATTGGTCTGCTGTTTGATCGTGCCAACGAAATCATCGAGCACCGCACTCACCGTTTCCTGAGAGAGATCCACCACGCCCACCATTGAGGAGCCCAATGCCTGCACCTCACGGGGATTTAGGTAGCGAATAATGTCCGATGCCTGCGTCTCGCCCATCAACAACATGATGACGGCTGCACGCTCGGTGGAGGTCATCGTCTCCAGTTCAGCGCGAACCACGTCGGAGAGTTCTTTAACGTCCTCGGCAGGTGCCGGTTTCTTTGCCGCTTCAGCCATGGTGTAACCCCCTTAAACGGGCTTGATCATCTTCTTCAACACGTTAGCCACACGCCCCGCGTCCTCTGCCACCAACAAGCGCACGATCGCCACTTTGTCATCGTAGCTGTTTGCTGTGTCGAGCATATCTGCAGAAATCGCTGACTTTTTAGGCTTAAGCTTGGCTTTAATCTCGTCAAGCGACTCGCCGTCCTCCAGCGCTTTTCTGTCCGCCATACTGAGTTCGCCATCAACAAGCTGCTCAGCCAGCAGCGCTTCATTTTCCTCAATCTTGGGCATGTAAACCCGCAGGACCGGCGCAATCACCAAGAGAAAGAAAGCGATCAGACCAATAGACGTCATACCATGTCGGCCCCATTCGATAATGGCGGGGTCCTTGTGCCAGGGCAAATGATAGTCCTGAGGTGGATCTGTAAAGAAAGGGGCCGACGTCAGGGTAAGGCTATCACCCCGCGCCGCGTCATAGGGCAAGGCAGTCAGTACCAGCGCGCGTAGTCGCTCCAGCTCGTCAGCCATAAACTGCTGCAATTCGGCAGCGGGAATTGGTGCCAGGGACGCAGCTGCTCCTGCGAGGGCGTCACCCTCTCCATCAGCGCCTGCCTCGAGAAGGTCCCCGGCCGGGGTCGGCTGCTCATCAAGGGACGCATAGTAGCGGCGCTTCGCCAGATCCCTGACAGATTCCTCATTGACAATGACGCCCGCCGTCATCGATGTCACGCGCCCCGCCTGTTCCTTGACAAAGGTGATCTCTTTATCCAGCTCATAATTGCGCGTGGTTTGCTCGCGTTCGGTGGTCGCCGTCTGGGTATTGGTCGGGTTTGCCGCCACCTCGCCCTCTGGCACCACTTCGGGCTGATCGGGGGGAATATTCGTCGTGCCGCCAGGCACGCCAGATGCCGCAATACCCGTTTGTGAGTCCGCCGTAATCACTTCGGATCGTACCTCAGCTCGGTCTGGCTCAAAATCAAGGTATTGCTCGCGTGTGGTTTCGCGCTGGGTAAAATCCATCTCGAGGTTTACGACTGTGCGAACATTGCCGCCGCCAAGAGCGGGAATAAGAAGCTCGCGAATGCGCTCTGCCAATTCGGCCTCGCGCTCCGCCTCAAACCGGGCATTATTCAGCGCCGGCGTCCCATCCTTGTCGGCGTTGCTACCCGTCAACAAGTTGCCGTAATGATCGACCACCGTCACATCCTGCGTCGCCAGGTAGGGCACGCTGGCACTGACCAGATGAACGATCGAGAGCACCTGCGCCGGGTCCACCACTCGCCCCCGATACGGCTTTACAATAACGGACGCCTTGGCGGGCTGCCTGTCGCGCACAAATACGCTTTGTTTTGGTGCCGCAAGATGTACGCGCGCCGTTTCGATGGTGCTGATCTCGGTAATCGTTCGAGCCAACTCAATCTCAATCGCATTGTTATATTGGACTTGCTCCATAAACTGACTGGTGGTCATGGAACTGCCTTCTGCAAGGCTTCCCATGCCGCCTTCAGCCGCGGCCCGGGGGATGCCCTGAGAGGCGAGGAAAATACGTGCGGCTTGAAAGTCGTTTTCGGGCACCTCGAGGCGGCCGGTCGACTTGTTAATTCTCACATCGTAATTGGCTGCTTTGAGCGCCTCGAAAGCCAGCTGCACATCGGCAGATTCGAAACCATCCGACACGCTACGAAAGGGCGTGGAGGTCATAATGGACCAGAAAATCAGCACCACGAGGAGCGACAGCAGACCGATAATCGCGGGCATCGCACGCTTTACCGCAGGCTGCGACATCACATCGCGTACGGCGGGCAGAGGCGCCCCCTGATTGGCCGCACCGCCCGCCTCTTGTTCAGCAGGCACGGCAGCTTTGCCGGACTCCGCAGGGGGGTTGGTTGTGCCGTCCACTTCGGTCGCCGATCCCTCAATCAAAGGGCGTTGCTCGAGTGCTGCTTCCATTATCTCTTACCTCTTTGTCCAGATGCCCGCCGCTTTATACCGGCATGCTCATGACATCCTGATAGGCTTTCAGAACTTTATTGCGCACTTGCAAAGTGGCCTCAAATGCCACCGATGCGCGCTGCGAATCAATTAGGACGTCTGTGACACTGACGTCACCACGCGCCTCAAAATTAGTTTTTGTTTCCGCTGATTGCATCTGCGTTGCATTCACAGACCGAATGGCTGCAAGCAAATCAGACGCAAAACGGGACTGCTGTTGCTCATTGCTGACTTGAAGAGACGCGTCCGCCGCCTGGCTGCTAGCCAACTCGGCCTGCCGGATGACGTTCATTACGCCCTGCATGTTTGCTCTATCAATCATGAGGCACCTATCGATTGCATGGCGTCGGGTTCAGACGCCTTGAGTTTCTGGAGTTTGTGGCGCAGCGTTCTTGGGCTAATACCCAAGCGCTCAGCGGCTTCTTTTTTGGAATGGGTCTCCTGCAGAGCAGCCTGGATCAACTGCCATTCAGCTTGCTCCTTGGCGGATACCAAATCTTGGTCTGCGTTCACCCCGAATTCGGACATCGGCGGCGCAGCGGCAGGGGCCGACGCGCTGGCGGATGCGGTCGCATTGAGCGTGTTGGGAGAAAACTCCAACGCGTCAAAATAGATGTGCTCGGGTTGAATCACATTATGAATAGCGAGCACTTTCGCCCGGCAAATCACGTTATCCAGCTCGCGAACGTTACCCGGCCAGTCGTGGGTCATCAGCTGTCGGATGGCGGCCTCCTCGATCTGCATGCTGAGCCCAGCCAGCTGTTCCGAGGCGGCGAAGGTAATCGCCAGCTGGCGAATGTCCTCGGGGCGCTCCTTCAGCGGCGGTATACCGATGTGAAAAGCATTCAGGCGATAGAGCAAGTCTTCTCTGAACTCGCCTCGCTTGACCAGCTCGACCAAATTTCGGTTGGTCGCTGCCACCAGGCGAACGTCAAAATGAATCTCTTTCGTGCTGCCGATGCGCGCTGCTTTACGCTCCTGAATAACTCGCAACAGCTTGGGTTGGATATGAAGCGGCAATTCGCCTACCTCATCGAGAAACAAAGTGCCGTTGTGTGCCTCTTCAAAAATACCGGGCTGGTCTTTGATAGCGCCGGTAAACGACCCCTTGATATGACCAAACAAAATACTTTCTACCAAATGTTCGGGCATCGCCGAGCAGTTCAGCGCGATAAATGGGCCAGAAGAGCGATTCGAGGCGTTGTGCAGAATCTGGGCAACCACCTCTTTACCGACACCCGAAGGGCCGGACAGCAGTGCCGTTACGTCGACCTGAGCGACCCGCTGCACCAACGCGAGCATGGCTTTGCTGGTCGGGTCACTGAAAACCACCTGCTTGCGCTGGCCCCGCGCGGCAATACTCGGTTGCGTGCTTCCCTCAAGAGACTGAGGTGGCTGGGCTGCACCTGCCTCCCATGCAACGTGCACCTGATTCAAGATGAGCGTCCAGTCTGCGGCTTCAGAATAGGTTTCTAAGGCGCCAAAATGCGCCAGTCCGGCGAGATGCGCCAGTTTGACGTCACCCTCGGGGCATAACAGCACTGAACCCTCGGGCGACTGCTGCAACACCTGCTGCAAATAACGCGCCTCAACCGGCCAGGCCGGGCCTACTGCAATGCAGGAGGGGCTGCCTTGCGCTGCTCTTGCGGCAAAAGTATCGGGCGCCTGAGTGAGAAGGAGTTGCTTGTCGCCAAACGCCTGCAGACATTCCTCGGGAAAGCCTGTCCCGCGAACAGCCAGCACATTGAGCTGAGAATCTGCAATGGAGCTTCTTGACACTGAATCGCTTCCCCCTACGTGTAAGCACACTAAAGCAAGGGCGGGGCCAGCATTTTTTTAACTATTAATTTCAGTGTTTTAGATATATTGGCGCGTTAAAAGCTGCGTAAAATTGACAGCAATGTCAAAAAATTGACGGTTAAGCGTCAGGTTTTAGTAATACTCAATCGGCTCATCTTCTCGATCAAGGTTGTGCGCTTCACGCCCAGCAAGCGGGCAGCCTCCGAGATATTGCCATTGGCGTCGGCCAGCGCCTTCTCAATCAACTGCCGTTCAAAATCACTAACGCGGTCCTTCAGGGATGCATCGGTCAACTCTATTTCGGTGGGTGCCTCGGCCGCCGTAATACCCAAAACGCGGCCCAGCCCGTCCGCATCATCGTCGGCAAAGTCAGCAAAAATCTCGAATTGAACATCGCGGAAAGCGTCTCCCGCCGGCCCTGTGCTCTCGACAACCTCTGTCCCCATCAGCTTGACCATCTGCGGCGGTAAAAAATCGGTGGGCAATTCGTACAGATTGATTGTTTCCCCAGGATAAAGTGCGGACAGCCGCCTGCAGAAATTCTCCAACTCCCGGACGTTGCCCGGCCAGCGATACGCCTGCAGCAGGCTAATGGAACGGGCATTGAGTTTTATGGTCTCTCCCCGCAGGGCATAAGCATCACTGAAGTAGTCAAAGAGCTCCACGATTTCTTCGGGCCGCTCACGAAGCGGCGCCACCGTGATGGGAATCACATTTAATCGAAAAAACAGATCCTCACGGAATTGACCTTGATCGATCAGTTCCTCCAGCGGTTTATGGGTCGCAGAAATAATGCGCACGTCTACGGCAATTTCCTTGCCGGAACCCACGGGCGTCACCACTCCCTCTTGCACCGCGCGCAGCAGTTTTGCCTGCAGATCGGCGGGCATATCCCCAATTTCGTCCAGCAACAACGAACCACCATCGGCGAGCCGCATTCTCCCCTGGTAGCTACTCACGGCCCCCGAAAAAGCACCCCTTTCATGTCCAAAGAGCTCGCTTTCTAGTAACTCTGTAGGGATGGCGCTACAGTTCACAGCAATAAATTGTCCCCGCCCCTCCCTGCCGGAAAGACGATGAATCTCTCTGGCAACCAGTTCTTTACCCACACCGGTCGCACCGCGCACCAGCACCGGGGCATCGGTCGGGGAAATTTTTTCGAGGTAAGCGAGAAGTTCTCGGGAAACCGCACTGCTGCCGATCAGTCGTTGCTCTGCCGTCATCTCTGGTGCTGCACCCTAATTTAGCGACACGGATTAGAAGAAGGCGCCGGGGCCGCCTCGCTGTCCGAAGATTCGTCGTTCACCGTGGAGATCTGGGTTATGTTTGCACCCACGATAATCTCAGAGTTGGATACGGGGCGATTATGCCGTTGGGCTTTCGGTGATCCCGCACCCACCACCACAACCATATTTTCCGTGACTGACTCTGACCCGGGCGCCGACTGCGTTCGGCTTGCAACCCCCTCTTGCTCCATTTTTTTGCAAACGTCTTTATAGGAGGCACTGACAATGGGCTCTGCATAGGACGCATTCGTTAATAGAGGCACAACCAGGAAAATCCCGCATTTCAAATTCATGACGCTATTCGCTTTTTGTCTCTGTTTTGGGACGTTCGCGGTCGCCCCCTCGATGCAATTTTGCGGTCGGAGCCCGCGCAACACGTCGTTTTTAGTACTTACCTTGCGATCGCCTTGCTGGCAACATACTGCATGCTTGAAAAAGCGGCAACCGCAGGTTGCCTATCCCCACAAGCCATAGGAACGCCACATTGAACAGCCGTCAGTATGTTGGGTCACTTTTTGAGCGATTCTCTGAACATAAAGTCGCCGCTCGCCGACTAAATACGTTTTTATTTGTGCTCATCATGATGAGTCTTGTCGCGATTACATTGGAGTCAGTTGACTCCATTGAATCTGCGTGGTCCTCGGAACTGCTCATATTCGAATTTATCTCGGTCATTCTTTTCTCGATTGAATACGTGTTGAGGATTTGGTCGGCGCCCGATAATCGTGACCTGCAGGGCAAAACAACCCTGCAAAAAAGACTTAACTACATTTTCAGTTTCACGGGGCTGATCGACCTGATTGCCATACTACCGACCCTGCTGCAGTTCATCTGGGTCGGTGCCGACCTCAGATTACTTCGGGTCATGCGGCTGGCACGGCTACTCAAGCTGAGCCACTTCACTACGGCATTGGAAGACCTGGTATCGGCCATTCACTCAGAAAGACAGGCCTTTGGCGCCGCCCTCTATCTCATGATCGTTGCGCTATTTTTGTCGAGTTCGTTGATTTACGTAGTCGAGCGGGATGCCCAGCCCGACGCTTTCCCCTCGATTCCCGAAACGATGTGGTGGGCAATCGTCACCCTGACCACGGTCGGCTATGGAGACGTATCCCCGGTTACCGCCGCTGGCAAACTCATCGGCGCCATGACCGCGATGATGGGGGTCTGCACCGTAGCGCTCCTCACAGGAATTGTTGGCGCGGGCTTTTCTAAGCAGATGTCCAAGCAATATGCTGAGTTCGAACACAAAGTCCGCGAGGCGCTTGAAGATGGCATTATCTCCACCGAAGAAGCTGAGGAGATTGAAGCACTTCGGGAGCGGATGGGGCTGTCAAAAACCCAGGCGGACGAGCTGGCCAATCACCTGATAGAGGCTAAACGGGGTAACTCAGAATAAACAAGGGCGCTGTACCCAACCCTCAAGTAGGTCAGCAGCGTAACAACCTTAAGGGTGGTCGCGGAAACGGAACATGACGGGCATCAGTTTATAATCCGGCTCGCTCTCGAGGTATTTCTGCTCCATCTCGGTCCACCGGCTAGTGCCGATTCGCCACCTGAGATGATCATCAAAACCCGCCTCTGATTGCCAGTAGGACATTACCACAACCGTATCTTCTTCGAGGTCCTCGGCAACATAGATCCAGTCACAGGCGGGCGCTGCCATGGTTGCCTGAGCGACCACAGAAAAATCCGCCAAAAACGAGGCTTTTTGCGCATCTCTTACCCGATAAGTGGTTTTTACAATCAGAGACATAATGGCGGTTCCTTATTCCAACTTTGCAAAAGTGTAGCTTCGCTCGCGGCTTGCCTCAAGCGCTACGGGCGCAATCAGTCGCCTCAACACGCCGCCTGGCATATTAGACGGTGTTCGCCTTTGCTCATCGAAAGAGGTTAAGCGGGCCTACCTTCAGTCGAAGGTATCATCGGCGCGCTTAGGGTCATCCGGACGAGGACGCCTTCATCGTCTCCAGCATACTCATCATCTGTTCGTGAACCTTATACACGGCCTTAAGCGGGCGCACCATCACTTTGAAATCGACAATCTGACCCGATTCCACCCGAATAATATCTACGCCATTAATGTGTATACCATCAATGACACACTCGAACTCCAGCATCGCCGAATCCACCTGAACAACCTCTCTGACATAGTGAAAATCGGTGGCGAAAACCTGACTTGCTGCCGCCAAGTAAAGAAACGTAATGTCGCGGCCGTGCTGGGGGGTGTGCACCACTGGCGACCAAAAGGTGCAGGCAGGGGAGAGCAGTTCAAACAGACCCTCACTGGTGCCCGACGCCATGACGCAATGCCACTTTTCCAGTACATGATCAATACTGTCTGTCATAAAACCGCGTCCCCATAACAATGCTCAACACATTGCGCTATCAATGCTCGATTACCGAACTACGGCTACACGTGCTGATCCTGCCGCAGATCATCCTGCGCCGCCAATCGCATTTCATAGGCCTGCTGTCCACGAAAACGATCTGCCCGGTTCATTTGTGCCAGGTACCTTCTCTTTTTGCAGGCGGTTATTAAACGCTGAAATTGGTCGCCATCCTGCTCGCCCGACAACCAGCCCTCGACCCGCGCAATATCGATGCCCAAGCGATAGGCAATTCTCGAGGGGCGGATGCGGTGCACGTGGAACTCCGCAACCAACGCCATCTGACGGGACAGTGGCATCGTGCAATCACAGGCATATCCCATCGGGGGGTTTGGGCGTCTCGCTTCGGGTGCTGCCATTATCTTTCTTCACATTAGGTTCAGTGGCCACGATCCTTAAGCAGGCCCCCGGCTTCTCTAGATCGGTATTGTGTCATAGCGCTGACACACGGGATCCTGCCATACTTTAATAACTTTTAGTCAGGCATTGCTCCAATGCAGTGAAGATTGGCATGCGCTGGAAAATTTCCGAGGAAAAGATGTTCGTTTTAAACGACCCAGCCAATCAGAGACGGAACATATTCTGTATCCGTCTTCCTGTGCACACCTGGACCTCAAAGCCGTCACGTCATCACATGGAGCGAGCGATCTCGTGAGCAGTTACCCCTTAAATAAGCCGGCATTCCTGCGCAGAACCAAAATCGTCGCCACGATCGGCCCGGGGAGTAGCAGTCAGGACATGATCGGGCGTTTGCTCGCTGCCGGCGTGGATGTATTTCGCCTGAATTTCAGCCATGGTGCACAGGCTGATCATGCTCAAGTCGCCAGATTCATTCGCAAACAGGCGGGTCACCATGGGCGCTATGTTGGCATTTTGGCTGACCTTCAAGGACCAAAAATTCGCATTGGCGGCTTCGCTCAGGGAAGCGTTGTGCTTCAGGCCGGCGACCCCTTTCAGCTGAGCCTAGACATTGACGCTGAGGCCGGTGATCACCGCGGTGTGAGCGTGGAATATGAGGCGTTACCGGCTAGCGTCAAAGCGGACAACATTCTGCTACTCGATGATGGAAAACTCCGCCTGCGGGTAGACGATGTTTCAGCGCAAACCGTGGACTGCACAGTACTCATCGGTGGGCGGCTCAGTTCGCGTAAAGGGGTCAATAAGCTCGGCGGCGGGCTGGCCGCGCCGGCGCTTACCGAGAAAGACCTCGACGACATCACTGCCATGCCAGAGATTGAACCCGATTTTGTCGCCGTCTCTTTTGTCTCAAGCGCACAAGATATCGAAGAAGCGAGAGGACTGCTGTCAGATCAGGGGCTACAGCCCGCGATTATCGCCAAGATAGAGCGCGCAGAAGTTGTGGCTGACACGGAATTGCTTAACAGCATTATTGATGCCAGCGACGGCATCATGGTGGCCCGCGGCGATCTCGGCGTAGAGGTGGGTGATGCACAGTTAATCGGCATTCAGAAAAACCTGATCTCCACGACGCGCAAACGCGATCGCATGGTCATCACGGCGACGCAAATGATGGAGTCGATGATCAGCAATTCGATGCCCACACGTGCTGAAGTCTTCGACGTGGCAAACGCCGTGCTGGACGGCACCGATGCGGTAATGCTGTCGGCAGAGACCGCCGTCGGTGATTTCCCTGTGGAGGTTGTCACCGCCATGGCCGATGCCGCCATCGGCGCTGAGCAGCACCCCGTGGCCCGCACCTCGCGATACCGATTGGATCGAGAATTTGCCAGCGCCCAGGAAACCATTGCGCTCTCTGCAATGTATGGCGCCAATCACTTCCCGGGCGTGCGGGGGATCGCCTGTCTCACCGAAAGGGGCACCACCCCAACGATGATGTCGCGGCTGTCATCCGGCTTACCCATATTCGCGCTGACACGGCGCGCCGACACCCTACAGCGACTGGCGCTGTGTCGCGGGGTTGTGCCTCTGTTCTTTGATTACACCGCGTTTGCACGCGAGGATCTGGAGGCGAGAACCATCGAATTTTTGGTCGATGGCGGATTTCTGACCAGAGGCGATTATATTTTAATGACCATGGGTAGCGCCCTAGCCGAGGCGGGAAAGACCGATCTCATGAAAATTTTGCCGGTTCGGTGACTCACAGGCACCTAATTTAGGCCAATAGTGGCCAAAAAAACCAACTGCGCTGGTGTGTGAGAGTGCTACACTGCAGTGGCTGGTGTTCCAGCGCGCTTTTTTTTGAGCCACTGCAGTCTTCGGTCTTCGGTTTTGTTCCCATCAAGCGCAACAGCCCAATATAGGGTGAAACAATTGTAATTAAAGGTAGTGATAAACATGTCAACAGTAACGGGTACCGTGAAGTGGTTTAACGAGACAAAAGGCTATGGCTTCATAGCGCAAGAGGATGGGCCGGATGTCTTCGTACACTTCAGCGCTATTCAGGGAGATGGTTTCAAAACCCTCACCGATGGACAGAAAGTAGAATTCACCGTCACTGACGGTCAAAAGGGCCCTCAAGCCGAAAACGTCGTTCCGCAGTAAGCTCGACACCTTAGCAAGAAATGCACCGGCGGCTCTCGGGGAGAGACTGTCGGTGTCGGTCTTTACGTTATGGGGTTAGCGTCGAGTAATGATGCCGACTTAAACGCAAAAAGGGCCCGATAGGGCCCTTTTTTTCGTGTCATGCCAGAGAAGTAAGACTTTACAGAAGCCCCCCCCCTGATTCAAAAAATGTCTTTCTCCAGTTCTTTCTGACGCGCTTCTTCACTGGTGATGTACTTGAGCCACTGCTGCGAGTATTTCGCAGACCGCTCGTCTTTACCCGCATCCCTGAAGGCGCGGCGGGCTTTGGTATATTCACCCATATTAAAGTAAGACATGCCTAATACGAGCCGAGCCTGGTCAGGGCGTTTAACGCCACCTTTTTTCAGTCCCTTCTGCACTGCGTCTGCCGCTTTGGAAAACTGGTCGCCATCCAAATAAACGTTACCCAAGCGCACGTACAGCTCGCCTTCGTCCGATTTGGCAGCGGCTTTTTCCATCATGGGGATCGACTTGGCCACCTCTCGTGCCTGGGCCCACGCGCTGCCAGCCAGCTCGTAATTTTTGGATTTATCGTCGACAAGCTCATCTTCGAACCCGCGCTCCATGACAGACCCAGCGAAGTAGGGGACCTCTGCGTTAAGGTAGAGGTATGCCATCTGAACCAGTTCGCTCGAGCGATCGAGGAAGCCCTGTTCGTAAGCCGCCTCCATCAGTGCCAGCGCCCGCTTGTCGTCTTTCTTTTCAGTGTAGAGCTGTGAGGCCTGCTGCCAGTACTGCTTTTTGGGGTAGTAAATCAGGAGAGTATTCAGCACGTCGAGCGCGGAATCGAAATCTTCTTTGTCAAAGTAAAGGAACCTAGCCAAGTTGTACCACTGCTCCTTGGGCAGCTTACCCGCCGTCTCGTGCATGGAAATCGCGATCTCGACGTTTTTCAGCGCCAAATCGTATTTCTTAACTTGATAATAACCCTGCGACAGCAGTACGTAAGCATCAGCATTGGGCTGCTCATTCAAATCAAACCATACCAGTAGCGCATCAATACCCTGCTGCCACTTTTCCTGCACAAAATAAAGTTGGGCAATGGTAAATCGGGTGTTGATTTCCATCGCCAGAGGAATATCGGGCTGCGCGATAACTTGTTCGTAATATCGTAGCGAGCCAGCATAGTCTTCCGTGGCGTAGCTCAAAAAGGCATGGAGGTTGTAGACGTTAGCCAATTCGTAGCTGTTAAGCGCCTTCTTTCCATCCACCGATATCATATCGTTGAGGATTTCTGCCGCCGCGGCATAATCTTTGGCTTCTGCCAACGTCTGCGCCTCAGCCAAACGCTCATACACTTTGTTGCGAAGCGCAGGCGTACGGCGCGTCTCCCTTGTATCTTTCTTTGGCTTATTGTCTTGCGCGACCGCCTCGGAAAACAAGAATCCCGGCTCGACGCGATCTAGCACGATGACCGCTGATAACACCACAGCTGCCATCGCGGAAAGCCGAAGCAAAGCCACGCCTGCCATAACCGCGCCTCTCATCTCAATTTTCCAGCTCATAAGTAAACTTATTCTGCACGCCAGCGACCTCGATCGGTTGCCCATCGACCACCCTCGGCTTGTATTTGAACTTGAGGGAGGCTTTCACAGAGGCCGACTCAAAGATGCCGCTGGGCTGGCAATCTACGGGGAACGGATCTCTGATAGAGCCGGTTTTGGTCACGGTGTACTCCACAATGCAATACCCGGAGATGCCGCGCGTCTGTGCTCTGCGTGGGTAGATAGGCGCCACTTTGACAATGGGCAAGTATTCTCCATCCCCTGAGGACATGCCAGAAGCGCTCAGATTCAGGTTGATGCCCGTCGTAGGCGCCATATTGGCCATATTCATATCAAGCTGGGTATCGAACTGAATCGGCTCAAGATCGGGTGGCGGCTCCTCCGGATCTTCTACCTTTTCCGGCTTCACTTCCTTGAGATTAGTCTCGATGGTCTTATCGGGTACCACAATATCAGCGATTTTGCGGGCCTTGACATCCTCTTGCTGGAAATCGCGACTCACCAGACTGTGCATGATGAAAAACAGCGCAATGGCCACCGGTATGGCAAGCGCAGCACTGACCGCAATACGAGCTGAGCTACCCATAGCTATCAGGCCTCTTCATCCGTGGAAATACAGGGTGGTGAAGTCAAGATCGGTCGCACGGTATCGATCAGATCTTCGACAACATAGGCAGGGGTTTCCCGATCGACCTGGACCACAATGTTCGCTTGAGGTGCTTCTTTCTTAGCTGCCTCGGCGGTTCTCATGACGCGGTCCATTGGGAGCTTATTTTTGTTGTAGAAGATGTCTCCGTTAGCGTCCACGGCAAAGATAATGGTGCCCCGCTCGCAAGCCTCTTGGGTTGAAGCCTGCGGCTTAAATAACTCGACGCCCGGCTCCTTAACAAAGGAAGACGTGACGATGAAAAATATCAGCATGATGAAAACGACGTCGAGCATCGGCGTCAAATCAATCTGATTTGCGCCTTCATCAGCCGACGGCCGTACCTGATCACGCATACCCATAACAATACCCTTTAACGATCCGAGGCCCAGTTAACGGCGCCCACACCCGACTCGCGAGCGGCGTCAGCCACATCGACAACGATTCCCGCCTCTGCGCCTTTCTCTACTTTGATCGTCACAGGAGCCTCTGGGTCCTCGGCAAGAAGACGCTGAATGTTGGCCCTTACCGCACGAATATCGACGCGGCGATTTTCCATCCAGATCTGATTGTCTGAGGCGATCTCAACCACGATACTGGTGGAGTCTTCAGGGTCGTCCGGCTGGTTGTTGTCGGGTCGATTGACCTCAACACCGGCCTCCTTAATGAAAGAAGCCACCACGATAAAAAAGATCAACATGATGAACACAACATCGAGCATGGGCGTCAAATCAATCTCTGCCCCGGACTGATCTTGCTCTCTGGCTATTTTTCGCATGAATCCCTCAACTTAACCGAGGATCAATGATCCGAGGTCAACTGATCGGTCAGGAGCTGCTGCTCCCGCGTCGTGATCCGCTGTAAATACGTATTGGCGAACAACCCTGACAGAGCCGCCACCATGCCAGCCATAGTCGGGATGGTCGATCGCTCTACGCCACCCGCCATCGACTTGGCGTCGCCGCCGCCGGTTACGGCCATTACGTTAAACACTTCGATCATGCCCGTCACCGTGCCTAACAACCCGAGCAGAGGGCATAACGCGACACAGGTCGCTATCACGTTCATATTGTCGTTGATCAACTCACGGCTCTCCGACAGCAGCCGCTGTCGAATTTTTTTTGCGTTCCAGGATTTCCGCTCAGGCCGACTTTCCCAGGTTGAAACCACTGCAGCCCGGTCCTGTCGCCATACCGAAGAGAAATACCACACTCGCTCAAAGATCAGTGTCCACATGAAGAAAACGAGTGCTGCGATTAACCACAGCACGTTTCCACCCTTCTCCATGAAGGCGAGAATGACCTCGAAGATACCCATCGACAGCTAGCCTCCCCGAGGAATCAGTTATGGGCGCGTTCGGAATGTTCCGCCACAATCCCCGTAGCCTGCTCGTTCAGCAGATGAATGATGCGCTGGGAGCGACCATTAACTACCGTATGCAGTAGCACCGTGGGAATCGCCACCAGCAGACCCAATACGGTCGTCACCAGTGCAGAAGAGATACCTCCTGCCATGGCCTTGGGGTCACCCGCACCGAAAATGGTAATCGCCTGGAAGGTAATAATCATACCGGTCACAGTACCCAGCAGTCCCATCAGCGGCGCGACAGCGGCAATGATCTTTAGGAGGGTAAGACCAGACTCCAGCCTGGGCGTCTCGCTGAGAACCGCCTCGGCCATCTTCAACTCCAGCGTCTCGGGATCCATATTGGGGTTGGCTTCGTGCACCTTCAACACACGGCCCAAGGGATTGTCATCTCGAGCAGCGGTCGACTTGAGCTGGGCCGATACCTTACCCCCGACAAGGGTCAGTACCAGCAAGCGATATATGGCCAGCACAAAGGCAAAGGCACCCACCGCTGTAATGGCATACCCGACATAACCGCCTTGATGCCAGCGCTCGGCCAGGGTGGGGCTATCAATAATAGCTGCAAGAAATGAACCGCCAGTCGGACCGGTCGGGTCGATACCGAATTGGGTGAGGCCCGCCTGCGCAGAGGCCAGTGCCTCGCCTTGAGCGTTGAAGCCACCACCCGGCTGTCGTGGCAGTTCTGCCAGCTGATCAATGTTGAAAGACAGATAATTGCCGTCATTGTCAATAATGTTGAAAGCGCCAACGCGCACAACCTCTCGCTCATTCAGCTCGCCCGAAGGTGTCGCGACCTGCGCGGTGTAGCGGCTGATCTCGCCTTGCTCACGAATCTCGCGTAGCAACTCAAACCACACCCGCTCGATCTCACCGATCTTCGGCAGTTGATCGGAACCCGTCATTTTGGCAATCAGCTCCTTGAGGAAGCCCTCACGATTGGGGTACTCAGAACTGACCAGTGAAACCTCAATGTTCGAAGCCAAGTCACCCGATGCTGCTGTCAGGTGTCCGAATAGCTCGGACAGCGTGCCGAGACGCTCCCGAAGCTGCTCCTGCTTCGCTGCGATCAATAGCTCGTTGTCTTCAAACTTCTTCTCGAGTCGCGCGGAACGTCGCTCTTCACGGGTACGCTCCTCCTCCGCACGCTTTAAAGCCGCTGCCTGATTGGCTTTATCCCGCGAAAAACGCTCTTCACGCGCCTGATTTTCAGCGGAAGCGCGCGCCTGACCCTGCTTCACCAGCTGCAACAGCTGGTCGAGGTTCTCAGCGGCAATCTCCTGTGGCGTGGGAGGCGGTGGGGCCTCAGCTTCCGCTTCCGCCTCTTGTCCAATAGACAAGGGCGCAAAAAACAAACTCGCCAGCGCGAGGGCAGATACTTTTAGCAATTGAAAACGCATTTCAGTTAGCCTCCGGCGCAGATACGGGCATGTTCAACAGTTCTATCGTCGCCTGCTTCTTGGCGATACGAACACCTTTGCGGACTGCGGCAGCATAATCGCCTGTAGAGAGCTGCTCCCAGCTCTGGGAATCTTTGTTCCAAGCACCCGTCTCGGCGCCATCAGTGCTCTGATATACCAACGCTACGCGACCAATGCGCAGGATATCCACCTCCCTGTCTGTACCGTTGAGCATAATAGTGTCGCTGTAGGATTCAATGCCGCGCCCGTACTGCAGTTCAATGGAGTAGAGCTCGAGCACCTGACGAAACGCTTCCGCAGAGGTAACGTCGGAACGATCCATGTTGACCCTGACCGCCTCAATGTTGCCCAGACGGGTATCGAGGTCGAAAGGCATATCAAAGTTAATGAACTGCTCGAGGCCATCCAGCATCCGAACCACCAGTGGCGGGATTTGACGCTGAATCACAGAGGCTTCTGCAATCGACTCGTCGATATCTTTTATGCGCCGCTCCTGGTTGGCGATCTGGCGCTCGAGTCGCGCGTTGTAGACCTTCAAACCATCGACTTGCTTCATGACCGTTTTGTAGTCAGACAACAGGCTGGACGTTTCGTCAGCCAGGCGGTCGATTTTGGCTTGCGAGGCTTTAGCAGCCGCGGTGCGCTGCTTTCCCACCTCAACGATTGGGTCGATGGACTGCGCACCAGCGATGGTCGCGCTGCCGCCGACACAGATCGCCAACAGTAAACTTTTCAGACGAGTCGTAGTCATTGGATTGAAACTTCCTCTCAAGAGCACATTTGAATTGAACCGGTCTTCAACCGACTCAAGCAAGGTTTCGTGGCGTTATTATCCCTATTAACGGTCGCCATCGCGTATTGGGTGGGGGAATTTACCTGTTACGATTGAGCAACGCAAATGGTTTACAGGCCAAATTGTTGAGTTTGAGCGGCCTCATGGGGCCGCTAACTCACTAATGGTGAACGCATGGCTATTACCCTCTACCGCCTCGAATCGCTTGGACGATACCTGTTCCCAATCGGCGAACACATCAAGATCAAACCTTACGTCCCCAGCCACATCCCCATGAACCCGCGTCAGAATCGCTTTATCAGCGCGCGGCAGTGCCAAACGATAGATTTCAGCGCCGCCCACCACCATCACTGCCTCTGCGCCGTCGATCAGCGCTTGCTCGAACGCGCGTTCAAGCGCCTCATCCAGATCATGACAAGTCAGTACGCCCTCGTGTGACCAAGACCGGTCTCGAGTGATTACAATATTGCGTCGCCCAGGCAGCGGAAACCCCACGCTATCAAAGGTTTTACGCCCCATCACAATGGGGTGACCCAAGGTGGTGCGCTTGAAGTGCAGCAGATCATCTGGCAACTCCCAAGGCAGGGCACTGCCCCTGCCAATGACCCCGTTTTCTGCCGCTGCCAGCACCAGCACCACGAGTACGTCATTGTCGGCTCGATCGGCGCACATCAGATAGCCACCGGCGCAGCGATATGCGGTGCCGGGTCGTAACCCGACAAGGCGAAGTCCTCAAACCGGTACCCATAAATAGAATCGGGTCGGCGCAATAATGCGAGCTGCGGTAGCGGTTGGGGAGACCGGCTCAACTGGGTCGCCACCTGGTCGTGGTGATTGCTGTATAAATGCGCATCTCCCAGCGTAACGATTACATCCCCCACACCGAGATCGCATTGTTGCGCAAGCATGTGAACCAATAGCGCGACCGAGGCAATATTAAAGGGCAAGCCGAGAAAAACGTCGCTGGAGCGGATGTACAGCTGCGCTGACATTTGCCCGCCAGCCACGTAGAACTGGTATAGAAGGTGGCAGGGAGGCAACGCCATTTTGCCAGCACGCGCGTTGTCCTGCGGACTAACGGTCTCATCGGGAAGATATTCCACATTCCATGCATGAAACAGGATCCGTCGGCTCTCCGGCCGATGTTTCAGGCAGTCCACCACATAGTCAATTTGATTGATGCTGCCCCCATCTTTTGTCGGCCACGCATGCCACTGAGCGCCGTATACGGGACCCAATTCCCCCTCTTCAGTGGCCCACTCATCCCAGATACTGACGCCGTTCTCCTTCAGCCAGCGAGTATTGGTGTCGCCACTGAGAAACCAAATGAGCTCGTTTACCACGCTTTTGAAGTGGACCCGCTTGGTGGTCAGCAGGGGAAAACCTTGGTTCAGGTTGAATCTGAGTTGTCGACCGAACACCGAGCGGGTCCCGGTACCGGTGCGATCACCCCGGTCTGCGCCGCTCTCAAGAATATCGGTTAACAGGTCGAGATAAGCCTGCATAGTGCCCTCATTGCTGTCGCGGGCGATAAGCCCAATAAAATAAACCCGCGCCGATGATCAGCATAGGTATGCACAGGATTTGTCCTCGCGTGAGCCAACCCAGCGCATCGAATCCAATATGCGCGTCGGGCTCGCGAAAGAATTCCGCAGTAAAGCGCAGGGCCCCGTAGCCCATCAAGAACAGCGCGGAGACCGCCCAGGCGGGGCGTTGCCGCTGGCTAAACGTAATCAAAATCAAAAAAAGAAGGCATCCCTCCAACGCAAACTGGTAGAGCTGTGAGGGGTGACGCGCCAGTGCCAGCGGGTCACGGGGAAAAACCATGGCCCAGGATACGTCGCTGGCCCTGCCCCAAAGCTCCTGGCCGATAAAATTACCCAACCTGCCGAGCGCCAGCCCCACAGGCGTGAGCGGTGCAACAAAGTCCATGAGTCGGCCCCACTCTACCCGTTGCTGCCGCGCAAATAGCGCCATCGCCACCAGCACCCCAAGCAAACCGCCATGAAACGCCATACCGCCTTCCCAAACCCTGAAAACCCACAGCGGGTCCTCCGAGAGTCGCTCAAAACCGTAAAACAGTGCGTAACCGAACCTGCCGCCCAACACGATGCCCACTGCAGCATAAAAAATCAGATCGTCCACCTGATCACGTTGCAAGGGTGAAAAAGGTTGCGTTACCGCGCGACGACGCGCCAGCCACCATGCAAAAGCGAGGCCCGCGATATAGGTCAGGCCGTACCAGTGAATCTTCACGGGCCCCAGCGCAATCGCGACTGGATCGATATCGGGATAAGCCAACATTCAGAGGGGTCCCCCGCGACGCAGAAAGCTATCGAGGCCCCGGTCACTCAGCGCTGCACCCAGCACGTTCAATACGTCCTGAGCGGAGCGAAGCGTCATGACTGAGGTCATCAGCTGGTCGAGCTCCGGCCGCGCGAAAACACTTAGCACCCGCTTTATAATCAATAAACTCCCGGCATTCATCGACAGCTGGTCAAATCCCATGGCCACCAGCAGCGGTGCGGCCAGAGGATCACCTGCTAGTTCACCACACAGGCTGACAGACTTCTGCTGCGCATGTGCCGCCTTGACGATGTGAGCCAGAGCAGCAAGCACCGCAGGGTGAAGTGACTGATAAAGCCCTGCGACCCGCGCGTTGCCGCGATCTACGGCCAATAGATACTGTGTGAGGTCATTAGAGCCTACCGAGAGAAAATCAGCTTCCTCCGCCAACGACTCAGCAAGGTACACCGCGGCGGGCACTTCAATCATGACACCCAATGGCGGAAAGCGAGAGTTGCAACCCTCGGCCAACACCTCCTCATGGCAACGGACAATTAACTGCTGCGCCGCTCGCCACTCATCCATCGCAGTGACCATAGGTAGCAGGATACGCAGGTTATCCAACCCCTCGTTTGCCCGCAGCATCGCGCGCACCTGGGTCAGGAATATTTCCGGATGGTCGAGCGTAACGCGGATTCCACGCCAACCCAGAAAGGGGTTTGATTCCTCAATGGGAAAGTAGGGCAAGGATTTGTCGCCCCCGATGTCGAGGGTGCGCATTGTCACGGGCAATGGATGAAAAGCCTCCAGCTGCTCGCGATAGAGCTGTCTCTGTTCCTCTTCGCTGGGAAACCGGTCCCTTAGTAAAAAGCTGACCTCGGTGCGATACAGCCCTACACCCTCGGCACCATACTCGCGCGCCCGTTGCACATCAGCCGCTACGCCCGTGTTCACCCAAAGGGGTGTCGCAACGCCATCCGACGTTGCCGCAGGCAAGCCCGCCAGCGGTGCGAGCTCAGCCGACAGTGCCTGATCCTCAGCCAACAGCGCCTCAAATCGCGCGAGCAAATCCGCGTGGGGATTGACGTAAATGCGACCGTTATAGCCATCGACAACCAGTTTCTGATCGGGCATTTGCTTAAGCGGCAGGTCCTCTACACCCACCACCGCGGGGATGCCCATCGCCCGAGCCAGAATCGCGGTGTGGCTATTCGCACTGCCACGCATGGAAACGATGCCGGCTAGTCGATCCCGTGGAATTTCGCCCAGTGTTGAAGCGGTCAACTCTTCTGCGACCAAAATAGTCTGAGCGGGGTAATAAATCTGCTGGCGAGACGCGTCCTGTAAATATCCCAACACCCGCGTACCCAGATCCCGCACATCGACAGCCCGCTCGCGTAAATAGGAGTGCTCCATGCGCTCGAAATGCCGAATATGACGGAGCATCACTTGGCTTAACGCCCCCTGAGCCCACTCACCGGACTTGATCAACGACGCGACTTCTCCGCCCAGCGTTGAGTCATCGAGAATGTTGAGATAGACGCCAAACAGGGCGTTGTCTTCGGGTCCCAATTCGCCCTTGAGATTTTCGGCCACCTGTTGGATGTCTGCCCTGACGGCCGCTAGAGCTTCTCGAAATGCCGCGAGCTCTGCGCGACGATCAGTGGCCTGACGAGAAGGCACCGTTTGTAAATCGGCATGGGGCGATACCCACGCCGCGACGCCAATCCCAATGCCAGTGCAAGCGGCCACACCCGACAGCCGCGCCACACTGCCTGAAACGCTCTCCGGCTGCGCCTCCGGTGAGGCGCCTCTGCCGATAGCCCCGGCCAACTCTGCGTGGGCAATAAGACCGGCTAGCTGGGCGGACACCGTAATTAGAAAAGCCTCTTCCTCCTCGGAGAAGCGTCGTCGCGCGCCTTGCTGCACCACCAGCACGCCCAAAAGGTCCCGCTGATGTACGATCGGCGCCCCGAGAAACGCGCTGAAAGACTCCTCACCCAACCCCTCAACCAACTGAAATTGCGGGTGGGAGCTGGCGTCCTCTAGATTGAGGGGTTCCTCGCGGGTTGCCACCCAACCCACAAGCCCCTCATCAAACGCCAGGCCAAATTGCCCGACCTTCTCGAGATTGAGTCCCTCGGTGGCGCGAAATACCAGCTTCTGGCTGCGCTTGTCATGAAGATAGACTGTACAAACGTCGGTACTCATCGCCGCCCTTACTTGGGCAACAATCAATACCAACGCTTCATCGAGAGAATCTGCATCGTTAACGGCTTGGGTCAGTCGGCGTAGCGTCTCAAGCATTATCGTTTCCGGCTGCGCTTTCTGCCGGCGTTGCGCGGTGGCGATAAACGTCCGGCCAGCTGAGTGAGCGCCTGACGATAGACGTCCTGTTTGAAATCAACCACCGCGGTGACCGGGTACCAAAAACTCACCCAACGCCAATGATCGAACTCTGGGTCTGCGTAGGCGTCCAGGCGGATACTACTTTCGGGGGCCACCAATCGGAGCAAAAACCAGATTTGCTTCTGACCGATGCAAACGGGCGCTTCAGTCTTGCGCACATATTTCTTTGGCAGTCGATAACGCAACCAGCCAGACGTTCGCCCCAAAATCGAAACCGCTTCTGGCAGCAAGCCCACTTCTTCCTCGAGCTCGCGGTACATCGCGTGCTCGGGACTCTCGTCACGATGCACCCCGCCCTGGGGAAACTGCCAGGAATCCCTACCATTAATCCTACGTCCCCACAGCACCTGATCCTCCTGATTGCAGATGACCATCCCGACGTTGGGTCTAAACCCTTCGCTGTCGATGACGCGCTCGTTGTCAGTGTCTGGATCCAAGATGGCCAACCTTCAGTGGATGTTTGAGTCGCGCCGGATTTTGGCGCAAGCTCTTGACCCGTATTCTTCCATACATCCCCGCCCGCGGCACTCAGGCGGCCATCTTTATTTGGGAAAAGCGATTACACACCATGTCACTGGCTATATTCGATCTGGACAACACGCTACTAGCAGGCGATTCCGACCACCGCTGGGGCGAATTCCTTTGCGAAAAAAAGTGGGCATCGGCGGATGACTATCGTTTTCGCAATGATCAATTTTATGCTGACTATCAAGCCGGCTCTCTCGACATGCATGCCTACCTGAGTTTCGTTTTAGGACCGCTCAAGGGCAAGCACCGAAACGAGGTCCGGGCATTGCAGCATCAATTCGTCCGCGACTGTATCGAACCCATGCTACTAGATAAGGCCTTTGCACTGATCAATCGGCACCGGATCGCAGGAGATAGGCTACTGCTAATGACCGCGACCCACGCCGTCGTGGCGGAACCCGTGGCTGCGCGTCTGGGGTTTGAGCAATGGCTTTGCAGTGGCGTGGGCATAGATCAAGATCGCTACACCGGGGAGCCCGAGGGGCCACCCTGTTTTCAAGAGGGGAAGATTAGCCATCTTGAGCGGTGGCGCGCCAAATGGGACGGCACGGAGCAGCCATTGCCGGCAATGGAGGACACCTGGTTTTACTCAGACTCGCACAATGACCTGCCGCTACTCGGTAGCGTGGGCCACCCCGTCGCCGTAGACCCTGATCCCACGCTGCGACGCCACGCCGAAGATAACTATTGGCAAATACTGTCCCTGCGCAATTGAGATACTGCTTTGCTCAGCTGGTTTGCTTTGCCTGATAGGCCGCCGCGCTCAGCAGCGCATCGAGTTGCTGGTGATCCTCCGGCAACAGTCTATAAAACCAGCCCCGCTGGTAGGGGTCCTCATTGATCTGCTCGGGTGCGTCGACCAAGGCCTCGTTAATGGCCGTCACAGTGCCAGCCACGGGTGCGAAGATATCCGACGCCGCTTTCACCGACTCAACAATACCCGTTTGCGCGCCCGCGACGACCACAGTTCCCACGGGTGGCAACTCTACGTAAACCACATCGCCAAGCGCTTGCTGGGCGTGATCGGTAATCCCGACGGTTACGGACCCGTCATCTTCACGCCGCGCCCACTCGTGGGTATCGGCATAAAACAACTCTTCGGGACACAGACTCATGACCTTCTCCTACTCAAATGAGAACTGAAAATGACACTGTGGCAACGACTTCAGCTGATAGCATGACGCATGAACCAGCGCTTCAGCCAGCCCTTTTGGTCAACCATGCTCAGGCCCAGATTTCTGCTGACTACCGCCAGTGGGTTCAAGGTGCCGAAGCCCCGCTTAAAACCCTCCATCGCGGCCATCATCGCCAAATTCTCGGTCTTGCGTCGCCGCTGATAACGCCTGAGCGGCACGGCACTGGAGAGCGCCAGTCCACCGGCTCGTGACGCAACAAGCTCTTCAGTCAGCACAGCGACATCGGTCAACCCCAGGTTGATCCCCTGGCCCGCCAACGGGTGAAAACTGTGGGCCGCATCGGCAACCAATGCAAAGCTCTCGTCGCAATAGTCGAGCGCATGGCGCTGGGACAGGGGAAAGCTGGCGCGGGGTCCCACGGCCTCTGAAACCGGGCCTAGAGGGTCCATTGCCCGATTGAGTGCATCGACAAATGCCGTATCCGTGAGGTCCGCCATCTTTAGATGCGCCGCATCATCCAAAGACCAGACGATGGCAACTTTGTTAGGATCTGCCAAGGGCAGCATTGCCAACGGGCCCGTCTCGAGAAAAACCTGCCAGCATGTATCGGCATGCTCCGCGGCTAATCCTACGGTAGCGACGATGGCGGTTTGCGCATAACTCCACTCACGCGTAGGCATCCCCAGCAATTGTCTTGCTTTGGATCGTGCGCCGTCCGCGCCGATCACCAGCGCCGCACGGAACTGAACGTCGTTTCCACAGGTCACTATCCACCCCGACTCGGCGGGCGACATGGTCTCGAGCGCATGCTCCCAACAAAAGGAGACGCTTGGCAGGGTCTGAGCGCTTTGTAGCAAGGCCTGAAGTATCTCCCGGTTTTCGACAATGTGGCCCAGACCGGGCGCATCGATATCGTCGGCATGGAAAGCAATGCGGCCACTGCCGTTAGCATCCCATACGCGCATGGCGTCATAGCGTGCTGCACGATGAAGTAAAGCCTCACTCCGCGCGCCAATCGCATCGAGAAATGCCATCGAAGTGGGGGTTAAAGCGCTGACGCGAAGATCCCAGTCGCTTAACTCACTCCCGGGCGGGGAGTGTGCAGGACGGCCGGCACCGTCGATGACCGTCACGCCAAAGCCCTCACGCCCGAGCGACGTCGCGAGGGACAGGCCCGCGATTCCCCCACCAATAATCAATACATCTGTGTTGATTGCCTCATCGAGGTCAAGCATGGCGTACTCCCGTCCCCAGCCGCGCTATTTGCGCCCGCGCGCCCGGTACCAGATCGAGCAAAACCAGTGAGGCGTTGCGCGGACCATCGAGCAGAAGGCCTCTGTGATTAAATAGCGTGGCGAGCAAATCGGTGCTGTGGGTCAGAAATTTTTGCTCGGTCGACGCCCGCTCCAAATAGCCGCGAAGACTGCTTGCGCGGGCCAGGGGCTGACCGTCGGCAACGGCCCTCACCAGCGTTTCAGCGAGGAGGTCGGCTTCCCGCAGAGAAAGGTTCAGGCCCTGCCCAGCAACGGGATGCAATGTATGAGCGGCATTACCCACCAGTAAGAATCCGGTACGCAATTGTTCGCGGGCCAAGCTGCGCATGAGCTGCCATTGGCTTCGCTTTCCCACTGCGCTCACTGCGCCTAATCGCCAGCCAAAGGCTTCCTGAAACCGGGCACAGAACCCCTGATCCTCCAACGACATGAGAGCCTCAACCGCATTGTCAGGGACCGACCACACCACGTTGTACCGCTGTTCCTGACGCCGGGTCGACGGTAGCGGCAGTAAAGCGAGAGGACCGTGCTGGGTAAATCGCTCAAATGCGCAACCGCCCTGTTGCCCTGGAAAAATCGCATTGAACACAACGGCGTGGGTGTCACTGGGACGCTCCTGCGCACTGATCCCCAACGCGTCGAACCACTCGGGCGTGACGCCCGAGGCCAAGAGAATGAGGTCTGCATCGACTCTTTCGCCATCTTCGGTCTCCACCCCGGGGGAGTCCCCTTCTGTACACAGTCGAGTGCACCTCACCGGTACGCGCACCAACACGCCCAAAGCCTGCGCGCGCTCCAGCAAATGGCGCCCCAGATCATGGTTTTCGGCAACAAAACCGAGAGCCTCGGTATCGAGATCCTTGGACTGCATCAATGCGCTACCAAAGTGTCCGCGGTGGGACACGTGGATGTCCCGGATCACGCCACAATCGGAGGCCAGCGCGGGCCAGATGCCCCAATCTTTGAGCAAGGCCACCGAGTGTAAATTGAGGGCTGATGCACGGGTATCGAGGGGGTTTGGGGTGCCGGACTTAAAGGCCTGCGCTTCAAGCAACGTTACCCGTAGAGAGGCGCCAGACAGTGCCTCTCCCGCACGGGCAATGGCTACGGCGAAGGCAAGGCCCGCCAACCCCCCGCCAAGTATGGCAATGTGAGGAGTTGGAATCACGCCGTCGCGGCCATCAAGGCTTCAATCTCCTCCGCGCGCTTGGGTACATCTGCCGTCAGCACGTCACAACCTTTCTCCGTGACCACAACGTCATCCTCGATCCGCACACCAATGCCACGCCACCGCTTGGCGATGCGGGTGTTATCCGGGGCGATATAGATACCGGGCTCAACGGTCAGCACCATCCCGGGCTCAAGCTGCCTCCAGCGACCCGCGATCCGATAATCGCCGACGTCATGGACATCGAGCCCCAGCCAATGGCCCGACTTGTGCATGTAAAAGTCGCGATAGGCCTCTGCCTTAATGAGATCTCGCTCGTTACCCTTGAGTAAACCGAGCTTGATCAAACCCCGAGTAATCACCCTGACGGTCGCATCGTGGGGCTGGTTCCAAGTGTTACCGGGCTTCACCTTGGCAATGGCGGCGCGCTGTGCCTCGAGCACCACATCGTAAACGGCACGCTGCTCGACGCTAAACTGCCCGTTCACGGGAAAAGTGCGGGTGATGTCCGCGGCATACCCCTTAAATTCACAGCCCGCATCAATCAACACGAGATCCCCCGAGCGCAATCGTGCCTTGTTCTCGGTGTAGTGCAGGATGCAGGCGTTAGCGCCGGAGCCCACGATAGAGCTGTAGGCGGGAAAGCGTGCACCATGTTCAGCAAAGGTGTGCTGGATCGACGCCTCCAGATGATATTCATATCGCCCCGGCTGGCATTCGCGCATGGCGCGGGTGTGTGCCTCAGCACTGATCTCGCCCGCCCGGCGCATGACCCTGATTTCCGCGGCAGACTTGATCAAACGTTGCTCGTGTAAGAGAAACGCTAGATCGGTGAAGTCGGCAGGTGGCGCGGCCCCAGTTCTGACCAGCCGCCGAATCTGATTGACCCAACCCATCACGCGCTGGTCAAACACGTCGTCGTGACCCATGGAATAGTAAATGCGTTGTGTCCCCTCAATCAGACCCGGCAGGATCTCATCTAGATCAGCGATCGGGAAGGCATCGTCGACACCGAGATAAGCTACCGCTCCCTCGGGACCTAATCGATAACCATTCCACAACTCCATTTCCGGGTCTCGCTCGCGACAAAACAACACGACCTGGCCCTGTCGGCGCCCGGGTATCAGCACGAGGACGGCGTCTGGCTCCTCAAAACCTGTTAGGTAGAACAAATCGCTGTTCTGCCGAAAAGGGTACTCGGTATCTCGACTGCGCGTGACCTCCCGTGCACCAGGAACAATGGCAATACTGTGCCGGTCCATCATGTCCATCAGCTTCTTGCGTCGTCGCGTAAATTCTGATTTAGAGATCTTCACTGGTCGCTTCCTGTATTGATTGGGCGTCGCTCACCACATTGATTGCGGCGAAACGAATATATTCGATGATGTCCTCAAGCTGACGTTCAGCATCTTCCGAGCTTGCCTCCTCGGTGTCCACCTGAGCAATGGCCGCCATATCCCTGAGTGCCTCGGCGGTCAATGTAGGAATCGGTTCGCTGGCCGCCTCCCTGATGGTGATGCCCTGCGTGAAACCCGACAAAAATCCGGCCGTCCACTCTGAAATTGACGACAGCCGGTCTTCCATCACCTCATCATCGGGAGGTAACAGCGGCTGAAACGTGTAGTCGGCATCTACGATAGCGGAGAGCGTCGAGAGGCTAAGGCGGGAGATAAAATCAACCAGCTCCCCGGTAAATTCCACTGCCAGCGCTTTCTCGAGCGCGGCAATAGTGGCAGAAAAATGCCGCTCGCTGTGCGGACTGAAGCCAGCGCCCAGTAGACCCACCATCGCGCCGTGGAGCGTGGAAGGGTTCAGCGTGTGTCCTGCATGGAACAGCGTATCTGCCGCCTCCTCCCAGGAGGGCATGTCCTCAAATGCGCCAAGGGTATCCAGTAACACCTGTGGGTCCTCCTCCTATGGCAAAGAGCAATGTTGTGCCAAAACTGAAGTCAACGGAAAAATCTATCCACCTCTCTGCGCGTCGCGCAACTGTTTCGCACGTTGACCCAACGAAACGCCGCGCATTATAGTGCCGACTCGCAACCTACGCAGTGTAACGCCCGTGGCCGACAACCTGATTCAGGCGCTGGAAAAAAAAGTTAATGACCTCATAGCACTGAGCCGCGAGTTGAATAGAGAAAACCGCGCGCTCAAGCTTCGCGCGGCCGAGCTGCAGCGGGAGCGGAGAGAGTTGCTTGAGAGACAACGCCAGGCCAGCGAGCATGTCGAAAACTCTCTCGCCAGACTCCGCTCTCTGGATGGCGGCGCATGAACAGACCCAATACAGTCAGCGTTGATATTCTCGACAAGGAGTATCAGGTTGCGTGTCCTCCTGATGAGGAGGCAGCACTCGCGGGCGCCGCGCGATACCTCGATCAACACATGCGTGATATCCGGTCAACGGGCAAGGTGATTGGCTTAGAGCGCGTAGCCATCATGGCCGCATTAAATATCAGCCACGAACTCTTGGCGCTGAAGGGCGGTGGTAGCGCAGAGACAAGCGAAGATCAGCAACGGTTATCGGCGCTGAACAGCCAGTTGGATGAGGTGTTGTATCAGCTTCGGCAGCTCGAGATTAACTAGCGCCCATAATTCGCTATAATGAGTACGGCCTGAAGTATTTGCCAGACGATTTTGTCCTCGAGCCGATAATGCAGTACCCGGAGAGCACCTCCGCGGTGGTTGAGCAAGCCTGGCCTGAACCGGGAAGCCTGAAGCCGCGAGGTGGTCACCACCTTGAGCCGCAGGGTTCAAGGGCTTATTCGTCAGCGGTGCCACGGGCCACTCTTTACCCACCTCATCCTGTTATCAGCCTTATCATTGTTAGCTGCGCGCCGTTGTTCGCGGCACGCGGTTTATCCCAATGATCTGCAAAGACAGTGCAGCCTCATGATATCGGGCTTCAATAGCGCAACATTGAAGAAAGAAATGAGACGAGCGAGATAATGATGCCACGTGACAAAGCATCGACGCGCAAGACCTTACGCCAGATGAGAGATAACCTCTCTCCCGCAGAACGCCTGGCAGCCGAGACTCGTTCCTTGATGTTACTCAGCCGATGGCAACCCTGGGGTCATGCGCATGTGATCGCCAGTTATCTACCGCATCAGTCAGAGTTTAACCCGAGCTGCCTGACCCAAGCGGCGGCGGCGCAAGGCGCCACCATCGTCTACCCTCGCGTCACCAACGAAACACTGACGTTTCACCATTGGCATAGCGGTGATGCGCTCGAGGCAACTATCGGGGCGGTGAACCAGCCGCTCGCCGCTAGTCCGCAGGTGGCGCTGTCAAACATCGATCTTTTCATCACGCCCATGCTGGCCTGCGGGGACAATGGTATCCGCCTCGGCTACGGCGGGGGTTACTACGACCGGGTCTTCAGCGAAGCGAGGGGGTTCCGTTTAGGCGTCGGGTTTTCACTACAGCGTATTAGCCGTTGGGACACGGAACCCCACGACCATCGGCTGTGGGGGTTTTTAAGTGAATCGCGGTTGGAGCTATTCAGCCCCGGTTACTAAGGACGCGGCCTCAGAAACAGTCAAGGGGTCGCCCTACTGCACCATGATGCCCGCCTGCTGCGGAGACAGGGAGGGTCGCTGCGGCTCACCGAACTGCAAGGCGAGTGTCAGCAACACCACGACTGCCGTCAGCACCCAGATGAGATCAGGTCTATTTCTGCGCATTCACCAGCCCCCCAGCCAGTCCAGCCAATACCGCGCAAAGCGATTTTGTTATTGTCTATTGACTCTCTCGCCGTATCACAACCTCGAGCCAGTCGAGCAAGACTCTCCCGAAGATCCCTTACTGTCAAGTAGCGGGACGGCCCAGATACTCCCGGTAGGCCGGATTATCCGTCTCCTCCCAAAAGCGATACCCGAGGCGGTTCAGCGCGGCCCGCAGCGCCACACGCTTTCCGGTTGGCACCTGCATGCCGACCAGAATGCGCCCATAGGCGGCACCATGATTGCGGTAGTGGAAGAGAGTGATACTGTAGTCGTTGCCGAGCGCATTCAAGAAGTGCAATAAACTACCCGGACGCTCAGGAAATTCGACCCGAAACACCAGCTCGTCCTGGATATCAGGGGAGATTCGACCACCAATCAGGTGCCTGAGGTGCAGTTTGGCGGTCTCGTTATCGGTCATATCAAGCACCTGATAACCCTTTTGATGCAGTGTCTGCTGCAATTCAGACACACCTTCGCCACCCGGGCTCATGGTTAGACCCACGAAAACCCGCGCTTGCGCGGCGCTTTCATACCGATAGTTGAACTCAGTGATATTCCGTTTGCCGATAGCGCTGCAGAAAGCACGGAACGCACCTGCACGCTCGGGAATCGTCACGCTGAGAATCGCTTCGCGGCGCTCTCCAATTTCGGTTCGCTCCGAGATATAGCGCAAACGATCAAAGTTAGTATTGGCCCCACTCACTGTCGCTGCCATGGCGCTGCCCGTGACGTTTCGCTCGTCGACAAATTTCTTCATGCCCGCGACGGCTAACGCGCCCGCAGGCTCGGCGATCGCACGCGTGTCATCAAAGATGTCTTTTACTGCCGCACAAATTTCATCGGTGGTCACCGTGATGACTTCATCCACCGTTTCCTTGATCAGTCGAAATGGCTCTTTACCCACCTGTGCCACGGCACATCCATCTGCAAATAAGCCAACCTCTCGCAAGGTGACCCTGCGGCCTTGATCCAGCGCGGCGCGAACGCAAGCGGCATCTTCCGGTTCGACACCAATAATGTGGGTTTGCGGCCATACGTAGCGCAGGTAGGCTGCCATCCCGGCAAGCAGCCCGCCACCGCCACAACAGATAAAAACATAATCCAAAGGCTTCGGCGCCTGTCTCACCAACTCCATGGCAACAGTCCCCTGACCCGCGATCACGTCGGGGTCATCAAAGGGGTGAATAAAGGTCATGCCGTCCCGCTTCACCAATGCCTGAGCACGCACTGCAGCCTCATCGAAGGAGTCGCCATGTAGCACAACCGTTGCCCCGCGCGCGCGAACCGCATCCACTTTGATTGCAGGCGTCGTTACCGGCATTACGATCTTTGCCTTGATACCGAGGGTCTGAGCTGCCAACGCGACGCCCTGCGCATGATTACCGGCCGAAGCGGCGACGACGCCGGCCTGACGCGCCTCCGCGTTGAGGCGACTCATTTTGTTGTAGGCGCCGCGGCACTTGAAAGAAAAGACGGGCTGCAGATCCTCCCGCTTCAAGAGGACCTGGTTGCCAAACCTTGAAGACAAAAGCGGCGCAGCATCCAGCGGCGTCTCTCGCGCGACGTCATAGACACGGGCGTTGAGTATTCTTTTGATATAGGTCTGTGACATTCGCCGACCCGCCGCCTAAAAGCGTGTGATCATAAGGCTTTAGCCACACCAAAACACGGTGCGTAGTTGGCAAAATGCCCGCTCACCGTGGCGGCGAACACCCCTTTATGCCGCGTAACGCGACTGCATTGCAGCGAGCGACAGCGGCTGAATTTTTGACGCCTTACCAGCGGTACCAAATGCCTCGTAGCGATCAATACATATGGCCTTCATCGCATCCAGGCTGGCCGCAAAGTACTTGCGGGGATCAAATTCAGCGGGGTACTCCGACAGAAAGCGCCGAATAGCGCCGGTGGAGGCTAACCGCAGGTCGGTGTCGATATTCACTTTTCTGACTCCGTGCTTAATGCCTTCCACCACCTGCTCAATGGGCACGCCGTAGGTCTCGGGAATGTCGCCACCAAACTCATTTATGACGGCCAGCCAATCTTGCGGTACCGCGGATGAGCCATGCATCACCAGGTGGGTACCGGGAATACGGGCGTGGATGGCTTTAATGCGATCCATCGCCAGTATGTCTCCAGTAGGAGGGCGCGTGAATTTGTAGGCGCCATGGCTGGTACCGCAGGCAATCGCCAGCGCGTCCACCCCCGTATCGGCCACGAACTGTGCGGCCTCCTCAGGGTCTGTCAACAACTGGTCGTGACTCAATTTGCCCGCCGCGCCAATACCGTCTTCCTCGCCGGCCTCCCCTGTCTCTAGCGACCCGAGGCACCCAATCTCTCCCTCCACCGAAACGCCGCATGCGTGGGCCATCTCTACCACATGGCGTGTCACACCCGCGTTGTAGTCATAATCCATGGGCGTCTTACCGTCCTCTCCCAGCGAGCCATCCATCATGACTGAGCTGAAGCCCAGCTGAATCGATCGTTGGCATACCGCCGCCGAAGTGCCATGGTCCTGATGCACCACCACCGGAATGTGCGGAAACTCAGTCATGGCCGCCTCCATCAGCGCGCGCAGGAAAGGGGCACCGGCATATTTTCGCGCGCCCGCACTCGCTTGCATGATCACAGGTGAATCAGTCTTGTCCGCCGCCTCCATAATGGCCCGGGTCTGCTCTAGATTGTTCACGTTAAACGCCGGTACTCCGTAGCCATGCTCCGCCGCGTGATCCAATAATTGCCTCAAACTAATCAGTGCCATGATGCTACGCCTCGCTCGGTGTTCTTGCCTTTATACACTCTCTCTTGATGCTCAATCCGACTCACAAAGTGGCGCTGCAACAATCATCCGCCGTCGCGATGTGTCCATTGCCACCTCAGATCAATCGCTTGCCCGGTCTGCCAGTACTGCGACCGCAGGAAGCCTCTTCCCCTCAACGTACTCCAGAAAAGCACCACCGCCGGTGGAGATATACGATACCTGATCTGCGACACCAAACTGATCGATCGCGGCCAAAGTATCACCGCCACCGGCAAGCGAAAAACCTTCACTCGCAGCAATGGCTTCTGCTAGCACCCGCGTGCCCGCGGCAAAAGCCTCATGTTCAAACACACCGAGAGGGCCGTTCCAGAGGATCGTTGCCGCCTCGTGGACTCGGTCGGCAATCTGTGTCGCTGTCTGAGGGCCCACATCCAGGATCATGTCTTCTTCCACCACCTCAGCAGCGAGTTTTATAGTTGCCCGTCGACCCGCGTCTATCCCCGGCGCCACCACAACATCGATCGGCAGCGGGATCTCTACATGGTCCATCAAACGCCGAGCGGTGGCGATCAAATCAGGCTCGTGGAGCGATTTTCCGATCGGGTAGCCCGCCGCCGCCAGAAAGGTGTTGGCGATACCGCCACCGACAATCAGACTGTCGCAACGCTGAGAAAGGTTGTCCAGCACCTCCAGCTTGGTAGAGACTTTTGACCCTCCTACCACTGCAATCATGGGCCTCTTAGCCGAAGTAAGCGCTTGCTCCAAAGCGTTCAACTCGGCCGCAAGCAGTGGACCCGCGCAGGCAACCGCTGCGGATTTAGCAACGCCATGGGTCGAGGCCTGGGCGCGATGGGCCGTGCCAAACGCGTCCATGACAAAGACATCGCACAGCGCCGCGTAGTCCGACGCCAGCGCGACATCATCCGCGGACTCGCCCACATTAAATCGCACGTTTTCCAACAACACGACATCACCGGGCAAAGGCGCAACTTGGCGCCAGTCCTTTGCCAGTAGCACATCACGCCCCACTAACTCTGACAATCGCGTCGCGATAGGCGCCAAAGAAGCCTGCTCACTCCATTCGCCCTCGGTCGGTCGCCCGAGGTGGGACATCACCATCACAGCAGCGCCTTGCGCCAACGCCTGTTTAATAGAGGGCGCTGCGGCCCGCAATCGCGCATCGTTGGTGATGACGCCCTCACGAAGGGGTACGTTCAAATCTTCTCGAATCAGGATACGGCGACCCTTGAGGTCCAATTCGGTCATCAGTTTCACGGCATATTTTCCTTTACTGCACACCCTCTCTCGGCGGATGCGCTGAGTTAGCAATGCATTGTTGCCACGCTAATGCAACATCAATCAGGCGACTGGCGTAGGCCCACTCGTTATCAAACCAGATAAGTATCTTGGCCAATCGCCCCGCAGCAACCTGGGTCTGTTTTGCATCAACGATGGCTGACGCCGCCTCGCCCGCGAAGTCGCAAGAGGCCAAGGGCTCGAGCGAATAATCCAGAATACCCGACAACACCCCCTCCGAGGCCGCCAACAAAGCGGCATTGATCTGCTCGCGATCGCAGTGATGCTCCGTGGCCACCGTCAGCTCAATCGCCGATACCTTGGTCGTAGGAACGCGCAATGCGTGGGCCGAAAGCTTGCCAGCGAGATGCGGCAAGATGCGCTCAATACCCACCGCAAGGCCCGTATCGACAGGGATAATTGACTGTGACGCCGCGCGGGTTTTGCGCAGATCGGTGTGGTGATACGCGTCGAGCACGGGTTGGTCATTCATCAACGAATGAATAGTGGTAATGGTCGCCGCCTCAATACCGAACCCACGGGAGAGCGTATCGAGCACCGGGACAACCGCGTTGGTCGTGCAGGACGCGGCAGATACCACGCGCATCTCGGGCGCCAACGCATCACTGTTAACGCCGTAGACAATAGTGGCATCCACATCAGACTCGGCGGGTTGCGAGAACAAAACGCGGGCGGCACCTGCATCAAGGTGACGCTCAGCCGTTGTTCGATCGGTGAAGGCACCCGTGCACTCGAAAACGAGGTCGATCTCAAGTTCATCCCAGGGCAGTTGCGCTACGTCTCTGACATGGCTGAGTGGCACCAGCGACTGATCGATTGCCAGCAAGTCCCCGGAACGCGCGATGCGACCGGGATAGCGCCCGTAATTTGAATCGTAGCGGGCAAGGTGAACCACCGTGTCTGCGTCCGCGATCTCGTTAATGGCCGCCAGTTCCAGTGCGGAACGCGCGTCTTCACGGGCGCGGTAAACCCGAAGCAATGTGCGACCCACACGCCCAAAACCATTAATCGCAAAGCGCATGGTCAATCGAGAATCACATCCTCGACCGCGGCGACCACATGATCCGTGGTAATGCCAAAATGCCGGAAGAGGGCGCTAGCCGGCGCAGACTCGCCAAAAGATGCCATGCCGACCACTCGACCATCCAGCCCTACGTACTTGTACCAAAAGTCGGTGTGTGCGGCTTCGACCGCTACTCTGGCCAGTACATCGCTTGGCAATACCGCCTCTCGATAACCCGCTTCCTGCGCCTCGAAGGCCTCCGCGCAAGGCATGGAAACGACGCGCACACCCTTGCCAGCAGCAGTGAGTTGCTCTGCCGCCTCTACCGCCAGCGCGACCTCCGATCCCGTAGCGATAATGATCGCATCCAGGGCGCCCTGCTCGGGCACCAGCACATAACCACCGCGATGCGCCAACAGTGCCTGATCCGCATGGGTAATCTGAGCGGGCAAGGATTGCCGAGAGAAAATCATGGCCGTTGGGCCCGCCTCACGAAGCAACGCCTGCTTCCACGCAATCGCTGACTCCACCGCGTCACAGGGTCGCCAGGTTTGAAGATTCGGCGTCGCACGAAGGGCCGTGAGTTGTTCCACCGGTTGATGAGTGGGGCCGTCTTCTCCGAGGCCTATCGAATCATGGGTGAACACATACAGCACGCGCTGACCCATCAGCGCAGACATACGCACGGCATTGCGCGCGTATTCCATAAAAATCAGAAACGTGGCGCCATAGGGAATAAAGCCACCGTGAAGTGCAATGCCATTCATAACGGCGGCCATTGCAAACTCGCGCACACCGTAATAGAGGTAGTTGCCCGCCGCAGATTCTGCCGAAATACCCTGAGCACCCTGCCACAGCGTCAGATTGGAACCCGCGAGATCGGCCGAACCGCCCAATAGCTCGGGGAGGAGGGGCCCAAATGCGTTCAAGGCTAGCTGGGATGCTTTGCGAGAGGCCACATCGGCGCCCGCTTGAATGCAATCTTCTATGTATTTATCTGCAATTTCGGCGAAATTAGTGGGCATTTCGCCTCGCAATCGGCGAAGATACTCATCGGCAAGATCCGGGTAGTCGACGCGGTAAGCGTCAAAAGCAGCCTGCCAGCGCGTTTCAAGCTCGGCGCCCCGAGACCGCCCGTCCCAGGCGGCGCGAATGTCGTCGGGAATCTCGAACGGCGCGTAGGTCCACCCCAAGGCCTCACGCGTCAGGGCAATTTCTTCAGCGCCAAGGGGGGCGCCATGACAGCTCTCGGTGCCCGCTTTGTTGGGGCTACCCTTGCCGATGACGGTCTTGCAGCAAATGAGGGTGGGCCGCGCGGGCTCCGCCTGTGCGGCAACAAAGGCCGCCTCAATCGCTACGGGGTCGTGGCCGTCGACCGCCGGTATCACCTGCCAACCATAAGCCTCAAACCGCTTTGGCGTGTCGTCGGTAAACCAGCCCTCCACCTCGCCGTCGATAGAAATGCCATTGTCATCGTAAACCGCGATGAGCTTGCCTAACCCCAAAGTGCCCGCGAGAGAACAGGCCTCGTGTGAAACGCCCTCCATCAGGCAACCATCACCCAGAAACACCCAAGTGTGGTGGTCCACGATACAATGGCCCTCGCGGTTGAACTGCGCCGCCAGTGTTTTTTCTGCAACCGCCATGCCCACTGCGTTGGCCAAACCTTGGCCCAACGGGCCGGTGGTGGTCTCTACACCGGGGGTGTACCCATATTCCGGGTGGCCAGGGGTTTTACTGTGTAACTGCCTGAATTGCTTGATATCTTCAATAGACAGATCATATCCACTCAAGTGCAACAAGGCGTAAATAAGCATCGATCCATGGCCATTGGAGAGCACGAACCGATCCCGGTTAGGCCAGGCAGGGTTGCCCGGATGATGACGAAGGAAGCGGTTCCATAGAACTTCCGCGATATCGGCCATCCCCATGGGGGCACCGGGGTGGCCACTGTTGGCCGCCTGAACGGCATCCATCGCGAGGGCGCGAATGGCGTTGGCCAAATCATTTTGAGAGGGCATGAGAGCTCCGGGGTCGCAGTGCGGGCGTATTGTCGGTGAAGCACAGCGCCTAGGCAAATTTATTGTTGGTGTAACGCCAGATACTGGCATCAACCCGTTTATTGACCCCATGTTTGAAACCGTCCCAAGCCTGATCGACGGATCCAAAGGTGTACCATTGGGGTGCTGGATAACCCTGAAGGGGCCTGACAAAACGAGGCCATAATACCCACCCCACCATTTGGAATTCGCTATGGAACACAGATCTTCACGGCTGATGCGCCTCATTTTTGTAGCCGTTGCTATGGCGCTTGGAGCTGCGGGCTGCGGGCAATCCGCCGACCCCACCTCTGAAGAAATTGCGGCGGCAATCAAACAAACCGGGCAGATGCCCGACCTCATAACGCTGCGCCAGCGTTTTGAATCAGGAGAGATATCCTCGGAGCAAATCGTAGCGATTTACTTACAAAGAATTGCGTTGCTCGATCGCAAGGGGCCATCTCTGCGTAGCGTCATCGCAGTGAACCCTGACGCATTAGATCAGGCCAAAGCCAGTGATGATCGGCGCCGCGCCAATGCCGAGCTGGGTCCGCTGGACGGCATCCCTTTGTTAATAAAAGACAACATCGAAACATTGGATCCGATACCAACAACCGCCGGCTCTTCTGCGCTGCTGACTAACTTTAGCGAGGAAGACAGCCCGATTGTGGCGCGCCTGCGAGCGGGGGGCGCTGTTATCTTGGGCAAAACCAACTTGAGCCAGTGGGCAAATTTTAGGTCTACTCACTCTGTGAGCGGATGGTCATCGGTAGGTGGGCAGGTTAAAAACCCGCACATGCTAGATCGCTCCCCCTGTGGCTCCAGCTCTGGCTCAGGCGCTGCCATCGCGGCAGGGCTGGCTACGCTGGCCTTGGGCACAGAAACCAACGGGTCCATTATCTGCCCGGCTCACGTTAACGGCATCGTAGGCTTCAAGCCAACGGTGGGGTTACTGTCTACTGAAGGCATCGTCCCGATTTCAGCATCTCAGGATACCGCAGGCCCCATGACCAAGACCGTCACCGATGCCATAAACATGATGGATGTACTGACCAACAGTAACCGTTTCTCAGAGGCCCAAGCCAAGTCACCAGAAGACCTTCGTATCGGTGTGCTGCGGTTTGCCCAGGGAGAAAACCCTCACATTAGCGCATTGTTTGATCAATCTCTGGCGGCACTCGAAGAAGCGGGGGTGACACTGGTTGATATCACCGAGCTTGAGCTATCAGACCCAGACTACTGGCAAAACGAGCTCGCGGTACTGGAAATCGAATTCGGTGATTCACTTGATGAGTTTTTGAACGCACGAAGAGAGAGACTGCCTGTATCGTCAGTAGCATCGCTAATCGCGTTTAACGTCAAGAACAGTGACACCGAGCTCTCACTCTTTGCACAGGAACACCTCGTCTCATCAACAGCGCGACCCGACGTGGGTTCTACAGAGCACAACACCGCACTCAATGCCATCCAGGTAGCTAGCCGCCAAAATGGAATAGACCGACTCCTCTCAGAAGGCAATGTGGATTTTTTAGTGGCACCTTCGGGACCGATCTCACCAGCTACCGATTTCGTTAACGGGGATGTTTGGCCGGCGTGGGTCGGCGCCGGTTACATGGCGGCAATAGCGGGCTATCCGCATCTCACGATCCCAATGGGTGCAGTGCGAGGGTTGCCACTTGGGTTTTCTATCATCGGCACAGCCAATACCGATGCAAGACTGCTCGCGACGGGCCGAGCCATAGAAACGATTTTTGGGCCCGCCCCAACCCCCACTTTTTTAACTACCGCTGCCAAACATCCAGAAGTTGAGCCGGCAACAAAGGGTGGCTAATCAGGGCGACGTAACTGGAATAATCGATCGGGAGCCTATGGGAGGTCCGCATGATTGCTGTTTCGCAACCCTACACAAAACTTAGGGCACAAAAAAGCCGCCCGAAGGCGGCTTTGTCGTGACTCTGTCTCTGGACGACTAGAAGCGTACTGTGATGCTTCCAGTGACATAACGACCGATAAGGTCATAAATGCCGTTTGCACCCAGACTGTTCATGCCGTAGGGCGGCTCGTCATCGAAAACGTTTCTCACTGCCACGCTTAGATCAACTTTCTCATTAAGGGAATACCCTATGAAAGCAGTGTGCAACCAATAATCGTCTATTCCGGGTATGTCATAAAAACGATCCGGAATATCCTTCGCCTTAACAGCGCTGGACTGATAAGCGGTTTGCCAGTTAAAACGCCAGTTGTTCAGCAGATAAGTCAAGCCTAGGTTTACCCGAGTATCCGCATTGCCAATAAGGCCTTTGACGTCGTTAATGTCACTCTCAACACCGGTCACCGAGAACTCATCATCTTTGATGAAGAAGGCGCCGCCATTCAGACTAAACGCTCCAGGAATCGCAGAAAAATCGAAATTCCAGCTAAAGTTTAACTGGTACGCTTTGAGAATGCTGAATCCCGCGTTGGTCTGACCTGTAAGGAAGCCATCGATCTGGAAGTTGGCGTCCCGCTGGAAGCTATTACAAGGGGCCGAACTCAAGTCTCCACTGTCGTAGCAGCTCGCCATAAGGGTGCCAAGACCCAGGCTCTCGATGGCATTTGTCAGTTCGATATCGACATAATCCAAAGAAACCGTCAGATCTTCAGTGAACGCTGGACGGTAGACAAAGCCGATAGAGTATGCCTCTGATCGCTCGTTCTCGAGGTCGGGATTACCACCAGTTAAACCGGCTTGCGAGGCGTTCACGACGAATGACTCAAATGTTTCCGGGTCATAATTGGCGCCCGATGCCTGAGCTTCTGCAAGACAAGTCGCACGACGAGTCGCTGGCGATGGGCCCGAATCCAGATAACGCGGGTCACAAGGGTCATTCGCGAAAGCGAATGTCTCAGACTGAGGCAAGAACAATTCGACAATAGATGGCGCTCTGACAGCCTCAGTCACGTTGCCTCTGAGTGTCAGCTCACCAACAACTGGAATGTCCAAAACAATGCGTGCACCAACATTCCAAGTATCGTCTCGTCCAGCATTTGAATGATCTACCTCACGATACGCCGCCTCAAGCTCTACAGCGGAGAGGATGGGTAGCCAATCTGGATCAACCAACGGCATGATCGTCTCTGCATAGTATTCCTTGGTATCAAACCCGCCAGCCAATGGCGCCAGCGCTGCGGTTCTACCGCGACCGTTAGCCAGGAAATCATCGGGGCGATAATCACCGGTCTCTTTACGCTGCTCGTATCCGATACCCACCTGCATCGGCCCGCCGGGAAGAGAGATAATGTCTCCTGACAAGTTCATCTGGAACACATTCTGTGTCATCTTCGCGTCTTCGTATGCCTGCGTAGTGACATAGCCGATCGCCGCAGGATCGGTGACGATGCCTAATACGTTCAGTGGAACGCAGTTAGGGTTCCCGCTAGAGCACACAATCTCTCCAGCATCATTAACCACGACATCGAGTGCTTCGCGGTAGTTATCTTCGATCAGCTGCGTATTGTTGGTCGAGCTCTCACTAACCCCGCGGTTGTAAGAAATATCCCACTTAAAGTCTCGATCCATAAGTTCGAACTGACCCTCAAATCCGCCAATCAAGCGAATGGTGTCGGTCTCACCCTCGGTGATGCCGCTTTGTGCAAGATCGTCCATCGCCTTTTGAAGCCAAATCGATTCCCCCGCACCCGCCGCGACTAATAACGCTCTGTCGGCTGGATCGATGTAAGGGTTACTCAGAGGGATTTGCAGTGATGTGGAATCACCGCCGAATAACGCTGACTGGTAAAAGGGCTGCGCGTTCGGATCAGCAGATTTGCCTCGATACAGATTAGCTTCCCAGAACGCCGAGATGTTGTCGGTAATGTCATAGTGTCCAAACACATTAACCAGGTGCCGTTCTATTGGAGCGCGAATGGCGCCATAGTCTTGTAACAACAGTCCGTCCCCGCCTTCAAAAGTGATGGCGTTTCCAGTCGCCTTGCCGAGATTAAAATCAGTCAGCCGACCATTGTCGTCAAACGTCAGGGCATTCCCGGTTTCAGGGTTTGTCAGGTATCCAATACCAAAGGCAAACAGAACCGGCCCGGGATTCGAACCTGGCACGCCCTGTCGAGTCACAATAGGAATTGACCGACCCGGCGCGTAATACTTAGCGGTACCCGTTGAAGGATCGTTTGCGTCGTAGTTGGGGTTATCAAAATCGTAGTAATACGCTCGGGTGTAATCTCGATCGTTGTATACAACCGAGTCTGTTTTGTTGTACTCATAACCTACGGCCATGTTGCCGCGGCCGTCAGCAAAGTTGAAGCCTGCCGTCACGCCAATACGATGCTCCCATGCATCGCCGCCATCGGCAGCAGCACCGGAGCCAATATCCACCTCAAACCCCTCAAAATCGCGCTTCATCTGAACGTTGACGACGCCAGCGATGGCATCTGAACCATAAATCGGCGCACCACCGATCGACACGACCTCGACACGCTCGACCAATGAAGTGGGGATGGTATTCAGATCCACCTGAGAACCACCGGTTGCACCGAAAGCTGTAGGCGCGTTACCTGAGACAGTTCTACGGCCATTGATCAGCGTTAGTGTCCGCTGGGTGCCCAAGTTATAAAGGTTGGCAAAAGTTTGCCCGACGTTGCGACTAGCGTCTCCGCTGGGATCTGCCAGGCTGGTGCCCGTCAAAGCCATTTGGGGCAGCGCCAGGATCGCTTCGGCGGTATTATTGAAGCCATTATTAAGAATAAACTCAGAATCGAAGCTCGTTGACGGTTGGGTAGTGTCAAAACTACTTCGCTCAAGGCGAGTACCCGTCACAATCACTGTTTCGAGAACTTCTTCTTCGGCCGCTGCCTCGTCCGTCTCATCCTGAGCAAAACTGATGCCCGCAATAGAGAAGGAAGCGGCAAGAACCCCTACGCTGAGTAAACGGCGATTAAAGCGCTTTGGTTTCATTGGTGACTCCGTGTTGAATACTGAGGTGTCCACTCTTTAGTTTACGGTGGCGCTTCCCCCTGTTATTGCGCATCAGTTTTCTTATTGCGCGTCAGTTTTGTGGCCAGCCTTAATGACTGAAGTTAACGTCTGCTGACCCCGCCAGCCCGCCAATCGAAATGGCAGATCGACCAAGTGTAACTTATTCGGGCAACTAAAACCGCCCATAACCCGCCCGGTATTTTTCACATTTTACGGGGTTTCATGGGCTTCGCTACATAAATCCACCGCGCTGTAGACCTTTACCCGAAAGTAATCAGGGGCGTTTAGACCGCACTAAGGTCGCTACCTCAGCCTCGGCTCCTCGGCCGAGGAGCGCCATGTTAGCGTGAGTCATGGCAAAGATGCCGGAGCAAACCACGCCAGGGAGGGTTTCGAGGTGCTTTTCCAGCGACTTGGGGTCCTCAACCGCCATCCCGTGAACGTCAAGGATCCAATTGCCATTGTCGGTAACAACCCCCTCCCTCCAAACCGGTTGCCCGCCCATCGCGACTAACTGCCTTGCTATAGCACTTCGGGCCATGGGAATCACTTCAATGGGAATGGGAAAGGCGCCCAAAATCTCAACCAACTTGGTTTCATCGGCGATACAAACGAACGTCTCTGCGGCGGAGGCCACTATTTTTTCTCGGGTCAAGGCCGCACCGCCGCCTTTGATCATTTCCAAATTAGGGTTTATCTCGTCGGCACCATCGATGTAGGCATCCAATGACTCCACTTGGTTCAACTCAACCACGGGTAGCCCCATCTCCTTCAGCAGCGCCTCCGAGCGCACCGAGCTGGCCACTGTCGCCTCGATCCTGCTTTTGAGCCGCGCCAGGCCCCGAATGAAGCACTCGGCGGTACTCCCTGTGCCGATGCCAAGCTTAAGCCGATCCGGGTAGAGGCTCTCGACATAATCTACCGCTGCGGCGCCGACCCGCTCCTTTTGTTCCTGCAAATCCACCGCACTTCTCCCGTTGGTTCACTCTGCCGAGCAACAATCCGCTCGCTGCCTGACCCCGAGTATGCCATGGCTTCCCGGAGGTATCGGGCGTGGGTTAACGAGACCACCTTCCTGGAATGCGGCCGGACGCCCCCAAGCCATCCGCAAGTCGTCACAAAGAGCGAAAAGACGAAAATCAGGGAGCCAGATGCTTCATCAAATAATTTTGATAAATTTGAGACCGCTGTTATTCTCCGCGCCCATGAAAAGTACCGCCTCTCGTATTGAGTTCCCCGTTCCGGCAAAAAGTAACGCACTGACTGAGTTGTTGAGCGCCGCCGGAGATACCTTGCGCCTGCAAATCTTGCGGGCCTTGGCGCAGGACTCTTTTAGCGTATCGGAGCTCTGCACCATCTTCGACATGCGACAAAGTGCACTGAGTCACCACTTAAAGGTGTTGATTGACGGGAAGTTCTTGAGCCGCAAGAAAGAGAGGACCACAACATTTTATCGCCGCGCGCTGCCCACTGGGCTACTCGCCACATTGCATCAGGAGATACTGCTCCATCTGGATAAGCAGGCACTCTCACCGGCACTGCAGGCGGGAATCACGCGGATACAACAACAACGGGAATGTAATTCACTGGCATTTTTTCGAGGGAACCTGAACCGTTTTCGTAAGCAGCAAGAGCTGATCGCTCCCTGGCAAGACTACAGCGAAGCCACGCTGCAGTTGCTCGACAGAGCGCCTAAGCGGCACCTGAACCACATTATCGAAATCGGGGTCGGGGAAGGCTTGCTTTTACCCGGTCTGCATGAAAGGGCAGGCTCGGTAATGGCACTGGATCTCTCCGAGGCCATGCTGGCGCGAGCGCGCGAGTTCGCAGGCCACCTGCCTGGCATTGAATTTATGCTGGGCAGCACCACCCAAGCCATCAAAAATAAAGCAAAGGCGGATGCCGTGATTGCCAACATGGTGCTCCACCATACACCTGACCCGCGCCAAATTCTGGGCGACGCCGCCCATCTGCTAGCAACGAGTGGCCGCCTCATCGTGAGCGAACTCTGTGCCCACGATCAGGCGTGGGCCAGAGAGCATTGCGGAGACTTGTGGTTGGGATTTGCCCCCGAGCAGCTGCAGGGCTGGGCCGAAGAGGCCGGCCTCTCTGTACGCGCCAGCGTGTTTATCGCGCAACGCAACGGCTTCCAGATACAAATTCATCAATTCGAAAAAGCACTCCATCCGCTTTAAGAGGACAACTTATGAGCGACTATTCCCTTTTCACTTCGGAGTCTGTCTCTGAAGGGCATCCCGACAAAATGTCGGATCAAATCTCAGATGCCATCCTCGATGCCTATCTGGCAAGAGATCCAGACGCGCGCGTCGCCGTGGAAACGCTGGTGAAAACCGGCATGGTGGTCGTCGCCGGCGAGGTCACTACGTCATCCAATATCACCCCCGGTGACCTGGAACAGGTGATCCGGAAAACGGTGCTCGATATCGGTTTTGACTCTTCCGATGTGTGTTTTGACGGCAATACCTGCGCCGTAATTAACGCCATCGGTCAGCAGTCAGCCGACATTGCCATGGGCACTCATGAAGCTGACGAAGCCAATCAGGGCGCGGGTGACCAGGGGCTGATGTTCGGCTATGCCTCGGACGAAACCGATGTCCTGATGCCCGCACCCATTTATTTCTCCCACCGGCTCGTTGAAAAACAAGCTGAACTCAGAAAATCGGGGGCACTGCCGTGGCTGCGACCCGATGCAAAAAGCCAAATAACCCTGCGATACAACGCAGACGGCAAGCCGGAGCGTATCGAGGCCGTCGTCCTGTCGACGCAACACGCGCCTGACGTTTCGCAGGATGACCTGCGCGCCGCCGTGCGCAAGGAGATTATTGAGGCGACCTTGCCGGCAGAGTGGCTCCACGCCGACACGCTGTTTCACATCAATCCAACAGGGAATTTCGTCATCGGCGGACCCCAGGGTGATTGCGGCCTGACCGGGCGCAAGATCATCGTCGATACCTACGGCGGCATGGCACGCCATGGCGGAGGGGCGTTCTCGGGCAAAGACCCCTCCAAGGTTGATCGTTCAGCCGCCTACGCCGGGCGTTACGTCGCGAAAAATATCGTAGCGGCAGGTCTGGCAAGACGTTGCGAGGTGCAGGTTTCCTACGCTATTGGGGTCGCAGAACCGACCTCTATCTCGGTCAATACCTTCGGCACAGCCTCATTGTCTGATGAGGCAATTGTCACCCTCATCCGGGAACACTTTGATCTGCGGCCAAAAGGACTTATTAATATGCTGAATCTGAAGCGGCCCATATACCGTAACACCGCTGCCTACGGGCACTTTGGCCGCACTGGCGAGAGCTTTACTTGGGAACGCACCGATAAAGCAGACGCCCTCCGCGTAGCCGCCGGGCTGTAATCCACCAATTTAATGACTCAAGAGAAGAGAGCACATTATGAATACTGCCGTTGAACAAACCGTATTCGCAGATTATAAGGTCGCGGATATTCACCTCGCCGACTGGGGTAGACGCGAACTGGAAATCGCAGAAAGCGAAATGCCTGCGCTAATGGCATTGAGAGAGCAATACCGCGAATCGCAACCGCTGGCAGGGGCCAAAATTCTTGGCTGTATTCACATGACGATTCAAACCGGCGTGCTGATCGAGACTCTGGTAGCGCTGGGCGCTGAAGTACGCTGGTCTTCCTGCAATATTTTCTCGACACAAGATCATGCCGCAGCCGCGATCGCTGCCGCAGGGGTGCCTGTGTTTGCCTGGAAAGGAGAGACCGAAGAAGAATATGAATGGTGCATCGAGCAAACCATTTTGGCCGACGGAAAGCCGTGGGACGCCAACATGATTCTCGATGATGGTGGTGACCTTACGGCGATGCTGCATGAACAGTATCCCGAAATGCTGGATCGCATCCACGGTATTACCGAAGAAACCACCACGGGCGTTCATCGCCTTTACGAGATGCTCGCCAACGGCGAACTGAAAGTACCGGCAATTAATGTTAACGACGCCGTCACCAAATCAAAGAACGACAACAAATACGGCTGCCGCCACAGCCTCAATGACGCCATCAAACGGGGCCTGGATCATTTGCTCGCCGGCAAACGTGCGCTGGTGATCGGTTATGGCGATGTGGGTAAGGGTTCTGCTCAATCTCTACGGCAAGAGGGCATGATTGTAAGGGTGACGGAATGTGATCCGATTTGCGCAATGCAGGCCTGCATGGACGGCTTCGAGGTGGTATCGCCTTTTATTGATGGTGTAGACGACGGTACCGATGGGTGCATCGATAGCGCACTGTTATCCACCACCGATCTGCTCGTGACTGCCACGGGCAACTTCAACGTGTGTACCGCGCCCATGTTGCGGGCGCTGAAGTCAGCTGCAGTGGTCTGCAACATTGGGCACTTCGATAATGAAATTGATACCGCCTACATGCGCGCTGAGTGGCAGTGGGAAGAAATCAAACCCCAGGTGCATAAAGTGATTCGCGATACGGCCAGCAATGATCATTTGCTCCTGCTATCCGAGGGGCGTTTAGTCAACTTAGGTAACGCGACGGGGCACCCCTCACGCATTATGGATGGCTCTTTCGCGAATCAAGTGCTGGCGCAGATACATCTCTACGATAAGCGCTTTGCCGACCTCACAGGCGACGAGCGCGCCGCTGCCATCACGGTGGAGGTGCTCCCGAAACACTTGGATGAGCAAGTTGCCACATACATGGTTCAGGGGTTTGGCGGGGTTATGACCAAGCTGACGCAAAAGCAGGCCGACTATATCGGCGTCGGTATCGACGGGCCCTTTAAAAACGACGCCTACAAGTACTGACCTGCAGCATGGCACCGAGTGGGTCTTGAATCCACTCGGTGCCTACCTCGTGGTCATGCCTTAAACTACCGACAGAGCAAGGCCTGGTCATGCGCCCTCCCAGACTATTTATTGAGCAAAGCCTCTGCGCGCACAGCCAAATCGATATTGACGGCGCTGGCGCACAGTACCTGAGTCGCGTTCTGCGAGCGCGAGTGGGGCATCAGATTGCGCTGTTCGACGGCAGTGGCCGCGAGTTCCCCGCCGAAATCATTGCCATCGGCAAACGTGCGATCACTGTACTCCTGGGCGAAGGTTTCGAGCCGGCAACCGAATCGCCCATCCACACCTCGCTGGGGCTTTGTCTCAGTAAAGGCGACCGGTTCGACTGGGCGGTGCAAAAAGCCACTGAGCTCGGCGTCAGCGAAATCCAGCCCCTACTGAGTGACCGCGTTGACTTCGCCATCCCCGAGGACCGGATCGGAAAAAGAGTGGCCCACTGGCAACAAATTGCCGTCAGCGCCTGCGAACAGAGTGGCCGGGTCAAAGTGCCTCGACTGCATCCGCCAGTGCCGCTGTCGGAGTGGGTGAGCGTGATATCTGCCGAAGAGAAATGGGTGCTCGATGGCGCCGCTGATAAGCCATCACTGCCCGATACCCCGCCCAAAACAATCGCTGTGCTAGTCGGCCCTGAAGGGGGTTTTACCATTAGCGAAGTGAGTGCGGCACTGGGGTCGGGGTTTCGGGCGCTTCGGCTGGGCCCCAGGATATTGAGAACCGAGACTGCGCCCGCGGTAGCATTGACCCTGATTCATTCACGCTGGGGCGATATTAACGCCTCCTAGTCGCCGCTCAGCCGGTGCGCTCGTGCTGGGCCCGCGCCCATTCCAACCAGGTTGCCGCCGCGTTCAGGTAATGACTGGTGCGAGGGGAATGAAAAATTTCGAAGGCATGCTGCGCTCGAGGCAGCTCGGCGTAAACCAGTGGATGGGATGCTCGCGAACTCATTTCCGCCACGAAACGTCGCACCTCCTCAACCCAGACCAAAGAATCGTAAGTGCCCTGAACGATACACAACGGCGGCGCCGTCTCAGCGACACCGGGGCGACCGACCCAAGAGATCGGCGATCCGTCCTCAAAAACCTCGGGCGCCTCTTCCCGTGTCCTCTGAATAATCTTGCGCGCAATAAAAGCATCCATGCGACCTTGATGACGGATGCCATGTCGATTGGTGAAATCAACCGCGGGATATAACGCCAATACCCCTTGCACACTGGTATCAGCGCCCTCGAACCCCTCCTGCCAGATTGCATGCCCGGGCGACAGTCCGGCGAGCAGAGAGAGGTGACCGCCCGCAGATCCTCCCGTGATCACAATGAAGTCAGGGTCTCCTCCGTACTCGGCGATGTTCGCTTTTACCCATGTAATGGCTTTTTTGACGTCAATGATCTGTGCCGGGAAAGCAGCGCGGGGCGCCAAACGATAATTTATGGATACGCCTATCCAGCCAGACTCCACCATACGATGCAACAGCGGCTGCGCCTGTTCAGACTTGTGCCCAACCATCCAGGCGCCGCCGTGAACCTGCAGCAAGACAGGGCGACGTTCTCCAGATGTTACCGGCAGATAGAGATCCAAAAGACCACGTTTACCGGCGTCGCTGTAGGCAATATTGCGGACATACTTGACCCCGGGACGACGAAATCGAAATGGCCAGAGCCACTCCTGACTCAAAATCTGGTGGGTAAGCTTATGGCGTCGAGAACTCGGAATCTGCTCCAGGTAATCCGGGCCCAGCGCGAGGTTGAGCGCGCGCTGAAATACAGCGCCGGCATCGAACGCATCCCGTAATGCCCACGCCAAGAGTGCCCAGCCTCCCAAAAAAGCCGACAATCCGAAGCCAAATCCCGCTGAATCCGTGCCCACGAGCAAGACCCAAAGTGCGACAAATCCTAGTTGCGAGCCCACCACCCAAACCGCCGCTTCACCGGTAATCCACCCTGAAAAAAACCAGATCCAGACGCCCCACCCGATGGTGCGCACCCTGAGTACGACTGTCGCGGCACAAATCAAGCCCATGACGCCGACAACAACGAATAAACTGTCCATACACTGCCCCAATCTGGCCAATAAACTCCCCGCTTTCAGGGAAACGGGATCTTGCGGCGATCAGCCGCTGATCGCAAGATGTCTGACTCTGTGTGACAAGGACGCTGATATGAGCATCAAGCTCGGCGTAGTAATGGATCCTATCGAGGGCATCCGCTACAAAAAAGACACCACGCTGGCGCTGTTATGGGCCGCACAGGACCGCGGCTGGTCATTGTTTTATATAACCCCCGACGCACTCTTTCTCGATGGGGAGCATCCGATGGCGGTGGCCCAATCACTGACGGTGCATCGAGATCCTGCGCACTGGTTCGATGCCGGTGATCCACAGGCCATTTCCCTCGCCGATCTCGATATCTGCCTGATGCGCAAAGACCCACCCTTTGACATGGAGTACATTTACGCCACTTACCTGCTTGAACGCGCCGAACGGCAGGGCACGTTGGTCGTCAACCGGTGTCAAAGCCTCCGCGATTGCAACGAGAAACTCTTCGCGACCGAGTTCCCCGAATGTTGCCCCACCTTGCTGGTCAGTCGGGACATTTCAAAGCTGAGAACGTTCCATCGCCAGCATGGGGATGTCATTTTCAAACCGCTGGATGGCATGGGTGGCAGCGCCATCTTCCGGGTCAAACAGGACGATCCGAATGTCAGCGTGATTCTGGAAACGCTAACCCAATCAGGGCAGCAAACGATCATGGCCCAGACCTACCTGCCGGCAATTAGTGAGGGAGACAAACGCATCCTGATGATAAACGGGGAGCCAGTGCCCTTTTGCCTCGCCCGCGTCCCGCTGGCAGGGGAAAGCCGCGGCAACCTCGCAGCGGGGGGCTCGGGGCGCGTGCAAGCCCTCTCGGACCGGGATTTGTGGATCGCTTCTCAAGTTGGCCCCGTCCTGAAAAAGCGTGGACTGTACTTCGTAGGCCTGGATGTCATCGGTGACTATCTCACGGAGATCAATGTCACCAGCCCAACCTGCCTGCGAGAAATCGAAGCGGAATCGGGGCTGGATATAGCGGGGCAACTGCTGGACACCCTGAACGCAGCAATGACGAACAAGGCCAAGTCCTGAAACCTCTCTTCACTCTATTGGCCAGCCACGATCAGCGCCTGCTTAGATCCGCCTTCGTCTTCTCACTCGGCGCGCACCTGGTATTGATTTTCGGGTTTCTGGTCTCGCCAGCGAGTGAAGAGGCCATCGCCACAGCCAACCGTGCAGTAACCGTGCTCCTGCGGCGCGCCACGGATGTGCCTTTAACGGCGCTCGCCGAAGCTTCAGCGCATCAACAGGGTGGGACGATCTCAGGCGATCGTATTGCTGTGGAGGACGTCAGCACGTATCAACAACCCGCCCCATCTTCAAACAAGCACGGGGAAAAGGCTTCTCGCATTACATTGCTTTCCAGCGCCCCCCCCCAACATTCATCGACTGTGGCGGCTCTCGCCGCGCTCGAAGCGGAATATGTTCGCCGCTGGCAAGTCGCCATTGAACAATTTGGTAACGCCCAGTATCGAGATACCGCCAGGCGCCACGGTAATGGCGACGTCCGGCTACGAGTGAAGGTAGATTCAGAGGGCGGCCTACGAGGCATACAAGTACTCGCGACCTCGGGCGTAGCCGCATTGGACCGCGCTGCCCTCGATACGGTAGAACGTCTTGCACCCTTCAGCGCATTCCCTCCCGCGCTCGCCAATTCGGTGGAAGAGTTGGATATCATTCGCACATGGCAGTTCAGATACTGAGATACAGACGGTAACCAATGACACTTAAGGATCATCAACCGCTGATAAGCACCCGCAACGAGGGGTCGTATCAGGGGCAGTTACTCATCGCCACCCCGGTGATTGGCAGTGGGTTTTTCAATCGCTCCCTCACCTACCTTTGCCAGCACGATGCCGATGGCGCGATGGGGATTGTCATCAATCAGCATCTCGATATCGCACTCTCCGACATGCTGGAACATCTGGATATTGAGACTGTCAGTGACCTATCAGATTGCGCGGTGCTGGCCGGCGGGCCGGTGGGCACCGAACAGGGATTTGTTTTGCACCGTGGCAGTCCCAAATGGGAGGGCAGTCACGCCGTGGGAGAGGATCTCAGCCTCACTACTTCCCGCGACATTCTCTGTGCCATGGCAGTAGGAGATGGGCCCCAGGATTATCTGGTTGCATTGGGCTACGCAGGGTGGGGGCCCGGACAGCTGGAAGAAGAAGTTTCAGGTAATAGCTGGCTGACCGTTCCTGCGGACCGGCGCATCCTGTTTCAGGTGGCCGCCAGTGACAAACTCGCTGCCGCAGGGCAACAACTGGGTATCGATATCGATCTGCTGACCGCCCAGGCGGGCCATGCCTGAACATGGGGCGACCGGAGTGCATCATCGCCCTGGACTTCGGGCTTCGCAACATCGGCGTCGCCGTGGGCAATACAGTGTCGCTTACGGCACAACCCCTGACCATACTGGCGGCCAGAAATGGCGTGCCCGACTGGTCAGCGCTAGCGGCACTCGTCAAGGAGTGGAAGCCAGACCGCATTATTGTTGGTCATCCGCTGAATATGGACGGCTCTGCCAGCGAGCTGAGTAAGCGTGCGGCAAAGTTTTCGCGGCAAGTCGAAGGCCGACTGGGTCACCCCGTCACGCTGGTAGACGAGAGGCTGTCGAGCCGCGAAGCCAAGGCATTAGCTTTCACCAAAGGCCACAAGGGTGACTTCGCGGCTGACCCCATCGATGATCAGGCGGCCGCGGTTATTCTCACCACTTGGCTAAACGATCAATAGACGTCAAGCGGTGATGCTGTCTGGCTGTCGCGCCTTTTCTCTCGCCGCCTCGACCGAGACGATTCTCTTCTCCACCAGGTGCTGCAAACACTGATCCATAGTCTGCATGCCAACCGCCTGTCCCGTCTGGATAGCAGAATACATCTGTGCGACTTTGTCTTCACGGATAAGATTGCGTATGGCCGATGTTCCGCGCATGATCTCGTGCGCCGCGACGCGTCCTCCGCTTTTGCGCTTGAGCAGTGTCTGGGAAATCACGGCCTGCAGTGATTCAGACAGCATTGAGCGCACCATCGCTTTTTCATCTGCGGGAAAGACATCGATGACACGGTCGATTGTTTTGGCCGCCGACGTGGTATGCAAGGTGCCAAATACCAGATGCCCTGTCTCGGCGGCGGTCAACGCCAATCGAATGGTCTCGAGATCGCGCATCTCACCCACCAAAATGATGTCGGGATCCTCTCGCAAGGCCGAACGAAGCGCTTCAGAAAACCCCAGCGTATCGCGATGCACTTCCCGCTGATTGACCAGACAGCGCTTGCTCTCGTGAACAAACTCGATCGGATCCTCGATCGTCAAAATGTGGTCGTACCGGTTGTCATTGACGTAATCAACCATCGCGGCGAGGGTGGTGGACTTACCCGACCCCGTAGGTCCGGTGACCAGCACAAGGCCTCGGGGCAATAGGGATATATCGCGGAATACCTGCCCCATGCCGAGGGCTTCCATGGTCAAAACCTCCGAGGGGATGGTGCGAAATACCGCGCCCGCGCCCCTGTTTTGGTTGAAGGCGTTGACTCTGAAGCGCGCGACATTGGGCACTTCGAACGAAAAATCAGTTTCGAGAAACTCTTCGAAATCCTTGTGTTGCCGATCGTTCATAATGTCGTAGATCAGCGCCTGTACTTGCGCATGATCCTGGGGGGGGACGTTGACGCGTCGTATGTCTCCATCGACTCTAATCATCGGGGGCAAGCCCGCCGACAGATGGAGATCAGAAGCGCCTTGTTCAACGCTAAATGCGAGTAATTCAGTGATATCCATTTCACATGCTCCGCTATTGTCGGGCTATCACATGGCGGATCAACTTCCTTATGATGCTATCCATGATGCCGACTGAACTCCTCGCCAATATATCAGAAGTCAGGCGCCGAATAAGGGCCGCTGAGGTGGCTGCTGGCCGGCCCAACAATAGCGTCTCTTTGCTTGCTGTCAGCAAGACCAAGCCCGCCGAGCTCATTCGGATCGCTCATCAAAACGGTCAGATCGCCTTTGGTGAAAATTACGCCCAAGAAATGCAGCAAAAAGCGCCGTTACTCGCCGATTTAGCCATTGAGTGGCATTTTATTGGCCCGCTGCAGAGCAACAAAACGGCGGTTATTGCCGCCTGCTGTGACTGGGTGCATAGCGTGGATCGGCTCAAGATCGGGCGTCGCCTCAGCGAACAGCGCCCGCCGGAGAAGCCTCCGCTCAATATATTGATACAGGTCAATGTGTCGGAAGAGCCCAGCAAAGCGGGCGTGTTGCCAGAGGCGCTGCCCGACCTTGCATACCAATTGAACACATTACCGGGCATCGTGCTGCGCGGTCTGATGGCGATACCGGCACCGGCCAGCTCGGCCGAAGACCCGCGCGCGCCTTTTAAAACCTTGCGCGAACTGAAAGAGAGTCTCGGTCTCGACAGAACCGATTTTGATACTTTGTCGATGGGCATGTCTGCCGACTTGGAGGCAGCAATCGCCGAGGGTGCCAACCTGGTCCGGATAGGAACAGATATTTTCGGCGCACGGTATAATTAGGGTACTTTGACATGG
>Ga0181598_1000201_pt1 | contig 54804 bp, 38 predicted proteins | sample 041ome_4_FD_153295 | JGI IMG/M metagenome (GOLD analysis project Ga0181598, IMG submission 153295) | Coastal salt marsh microbial communities from the Groves Creek Marsh, Skidaway Island, Georgia - 041404US metaG (spades assembly) | ecosystem: Environmental > Aquatic > Marine > Intertidal zone >... | reverse complement strand
GACGCTGACAGACGCTGACAGAGAGAGAAAAAGAGATATACAAATCCAAACTCCTTTTTATTCACTAATCTTCATTTTGTCTTCACTGAGTTAAGATGATGGCATCCTCTTCGACGTCTTCTTCGTCTCTGTGCGCGACTTTTACGAAGTCCACGGCTAACCCTTCTTCGTCTTCTTCTTCTTCTTTTTGCTGGAAGAAGAACGAATGTAGCAGTGGTAACAACAAAAATAAGAATATCTCTTTAACGACGAAAAGCAATCATCATCATCATCATCATCATCATCATCGAAGACACAATCGAAGAAGAGCGACAGTGGTGGTGGCAACGTCGGCAGAGGCCACGGGTGAAGGAGATGGATTAATTTTACAGCGCGGTAAAGGAGAATTGAACGCGTTTGATTCCATCGCCATCGGGTCTCCAATCGTGAAATATTTCCAAAGCGATGACGACACCGAACGGTGGGTGATGTGGTACACGGGGAGACGAGAAGTAGGCACGAGCGGGAATAATAGCGAGGAAAATGTAGGAGACAAAATAACAGCGGCAACGTTTGACCACGACAAATCTTTGACATCCGGGGAGATTGGTATCGCCGTTTCCGAAGACGGCATCGTGTGGAGACGAGGCGGGTCGCCGACGGAAACGTACAGAACCGGCGGCGACGCGGAGGCTTTCGAAAATCTCTCCGTGGACGTAGGCGCAGTTTTATATCCCAACAACGAAGACTGGTGGGTTTTTGATACCGCTCACGTTTCCGTTGGAGACGTGCATATGATTTCTTCTGGCAACGTCTCCGGTGGAGCCGGTGGCGGTATTTATTGGATGTATTACCAAGGCGGCGATAAAGAGGAAGTCGACGGCGTCGAAGGCGTGCGCACGAGACCGGGCTTGTGTCTCTCGCAAGACGGGAGAAACTGGGCGAGAATAGAGGGTGAACACCACACGCACGCAGTGTTAGACGTCGGAAGTGAAGGCGAATGGGACGAGCTGTGCATCCGAGACCCGAAGCTTTTATTAGCGGGACCGAAAGATATGCGATTGTTTTATCACTCAATCGACAAAACGACAGACGTTTCCAGAATTGGCGTCGCCACTTCCAAGGACGGGTTTCAATGGCAAAAGAATTCCAGCGGATTTATATTAGACGCCGGGCCAGAAGGTTCCATCGATGATTTAGGCGTCAAATCGCCGTGCGTGGCCAGAATTGGAAGAAACGAATACGTCATGTTTTACGAAGCGTTGAGTTCAAAACACCCGGGGAAATCCACCATTTGCGTCGCGAAATCGCAAGACGGCATTAAATGGGAACGCGCTTCAACCCCTGCGCTCGTTTTCGGTGAAGACGGTGCCTGGGACGAAGGTGGAGTTGGACGACCGTACGTCGTCCCCATGGCGGAGAACAAGTTGCGATTATACTACGAAGGTCGAAGCGACGCGAACGGTCTCGGAGTCGGTATCGGTTTAGCCGTGAGCGTTGGTGACGACATGTTTAGTTTTGTTCGTCGTAAATCCGTCGTGACGGCTGCTTAGATAAATGTGATTGTAATGAACAAGACCAACGATACATACATAGTTATAAAGAGGCTAAAGAGGTAAGTAAGTAAGGAGCTAAAGACGATTTTTAGATTTTTTTGTTCGTTTGCACTCTTCTCCACAGTTCAAAACTGCGCATCTTCATAAAAGTAGAAACTTCTCTCTCTTCAACGCGAGTTTGTTTGTGAGAGCACGCGCGTCGTCGCACCGATGCACGTCGAGAACGCATAAAGAGAGAGGAGGAGGAACAAAGAAGACAAAGAAGAAGAGAAAAGCAAACGACAGAGAGAGACGACAGAGAGTGTTTTGAAGAAGAAAGAAAGATGTTGCCAACCTTTGTTCCTTCCAAGTCTTCCTCCCCGAAATATCATCAACGTTCTCCTCACGGAGGAGGAGGAGGACGCGGCGGCATGCACCCGAAAACACTTCTCTCGTATGCGTTTCTCTTCTTCGGCTATTACTTCATCTTGGGCGCGAAAGATTCCCGACGACGCTTGTTCCGCGCGTTGGGCATTTTCTCAGACGAAGACTTGAAAACGTTGAGCAAAGAAGCGTTGCAAAAGCGAGACTCCTATTCCGTGTGGGACAAACATTTCAATCGAGACGAAGTGCCGAAAGAGCAATTCGCAGTTGGTTTGTTTCTTGAGTATTTAGAAGATCGACGATTGAACTTAAATCGAGGACGGGCCAGAGCTTTATCTCCTTTCTTTGACTTGAACAACGACGGTATCGTGACGAGGAACGAGTACGGCGAGTTTATACGAAAGTTTTCGCACACGAATTCCGAAGGCGGAGGCGACGATAAAAAACTGTTGAAAGCGGCGCTATCAGAAGCCACGAGAACGATTCAGTCGAGGAAGAGCGGCAATAACGGCGGCGAAGGCGGGAGAACCGGTTTGTCCAATAGAGGCTGCGCGTTACATTTGGACAGAAAGAAACGAGATTATTTAGAAATTTTAGAGTCGGGTGATTTGCAATTCGGTGGCACCGCGCCGTTTACGATTGAATTGTGGGTGAAGCCGAAAAGAGCGTCGGAGAAAGCTGTTTTAGTCTCCAAGTACGATCGAGGGAAGTGGGGTCAATATTTCGTGCAGTTGCAAAGAATAGGTGAAAGCGACGAGATGGAGGTGTTTTTCCATCGAGAGGTTGCGCCGTGGGGACAAAAAGCCGGCACGATTCCTTTACACGCGTTCACGCACATAGCGTGTTCCTACGGGAACGGCGTGTCCTCTATTTATATTAACGGAACCTTAGCGTCTTCCCAAAAAGAAGCTGGGCAAGATCAAAACCCGGAAACACCGGTTTTAATCGGAGCGATGTTGGAAAAAGGCGAACCGATTGATTTTTACGACGGTATTTTAGACGACGTGCGAATATGGAGGGTCAGTCGTAGCCAATTGGACATTCGAGAATCCATGCTGCTTTCTTTATCTGGGATGGAAACCGGTTTAGAAGCGTATTGGGAATTCAACGAGTGTTTAGGTAAACACGCGAAAGAGAAAACGGGAGAGAGTAAACACGACGCCAAGCTCCACGGAGGCGCGTGGACAACTTCCTCGATTAAGTTCAAGAGTTACCAAGAAAGCTTCGGTTGTAAAGATACGCACTGTTAGTAATAATATAGTCGATATAATGATAGGATTTTAGTTTAAGAAGTACTAGTTTACACAGATTGATGATTCCAAGTCACAAATGTTTGCACACGCTATTAAGTTGATGGAGCAGCAGCACTTTTCGTCTGAAAAAGATTACTTACTCGTTCCTCACTATAAGAAACACATCACCGCACGCGCGCGGAACAACACGTATTACTTATTCGCCAAAATGCCACACCAGAGTCTCATCGCGACGATGAGAATCGCTTCGTCGCAGAAAACCTCTTCTTCTTCTTCTTCTTCTTCTTCTTCTTCGTTGAAGACGAGTGGAAAGATATCGTCGTTGTCGTCATCTTCCCGAAGAAGAAGAAGAAGAAAAACAAGCGCGTTGTTCACATCGGCATCATCAAACGACAAGCCAGCCGTGGTCATACTACCTGGTTTAGGGAACGCCACCGAAGATTACGAAGAGTTCAAGGAAGAGTTATCCTCTCGAGGCTACGTGGCCACGTCTATCGCTCAAGTCGCGCGACCGGATTGGTTGAGAAACGCAGCCGGCATTGTCAAGCCATCCTACTGGCTCGGAACTTTGGAGCCTAGGCCGACTGTCGATTGGTATTTAGAGAGAATCAACAATGCCATCGACGAGGCAAGAAACGCGAACGAGAATAACGGGGAGGTTGTTTTGCTCGCCCATTCAGCCGGTGGGTGGTTATCCCGAGTATATTTGGAGTCGAAAGAAGACTTTGCGAACGCAAAGCTTGTATCGAAGATAATTTCTCTCGGAAGTCCGCTAAACGCGGTACCTTTAGACGTGCCCGGTGTGGTCGACCAAACCAGAGGCATATTAACCTACGTCGAAGCGAATTGTTTATCGCCAAAAGCCTTAGGCATCGAATGGATTTGCTTAGCTGGAACGTATAAAACGGGAGTAAAAGAGTTCTCTCGCGAACGGTTTTCTGATTTTATCGTCGGGCAAGGCTACAAACAAGTCTGCGGCGCAGCGGATGCGAGTGGCGATGGAATTACTCCGGTAGAATCAGCGCAGCTGCAATTAGAAGGCGTGGAAAATATAGTTTTGGACGGGGTCTTTCATACGCCAGTTGGGTCGAATAACGAAGAGAGACCGTGGTACGGCACGAAGAAAATTTTGGATTTATGGGTTTCGAAAATATGACACCCCCGACGTTGTTGTGCGTTTATAGATTTCTAGTTATATTATTATATTATCATTATAGTTACAACGAGAGAGTGAGGGAGAGTGTGCACGTTGTATTAGCTCGTGTACGTCTCCGCTCCTCTCTTCTAAACGTATTCTACTCGTATCATTTTTTTGTTTGTTTCTTTATTATTATATAGTTTTCGAAGAAAGAGAGAGATGAATAAAACTAATCTCATCTCATTTGACTCTTTTTTTCTCTCCGTTGACGATGGTATACACCGCGGCCGCATAATGTCGGGGCGTTTTCGGATCTTGGTTGGTGTCGTTCGCTTCATAGTCTTCCTCGGGCCGTCGGCGTTTTTCTCCAGCCTGTTTTATTACGAGTGACATCATGTTAGTATATTTAATGAAAGAAAAAGTCGGCGGGAAAGAAGGCGAGAGGACGTTTTCGTCGTCTAAGGGCAAAAATTAGGGAAAGCCGAAGCCGACAACGAGCGAACGAATCACTCCAGACAGACGAAACGGCAACTCGAACGAATCGAATTCGAACAGACAGAGAAAGAGAACGAATAAATTTCGACATACCTTGCGCCAATCGTCGCTTAAAATCAACTTCCCATCGATGGGTTTACCTCCGACGAAAATCGAAGCCGTCATTTCAAACGTCTCGTCGACGAATTCAAATAGAGGACGGAAAGAAGATGAATTTTCTTCAAAGTCTTCTCTTTCTGAAGTAAATAAAGTCTCTTAAAACAAGAGTTGTTACGAACCGACAACTGAAAAAGACGGTGGCAAACGACGAATCCGCTTTGCGGTTAGTTTGGGTGATTTCCTCTTTTACGAGTTGTTTAAGAACGAACGTTAAAGAGAGAGAATGACGTTTTCCAATAAGACGAGATCCAGAAAGTGGTGCCAACATGAGAAAACTCGAAAATTAGGGTATAGTCTGGAGGAGATCTTTTCATTACTTTGACGATGAATACTATGTTACTGCATTATTACAAACAACCCAAAACATACGATGTAGTTTTCCTTCTCGCCGCGTTTCATAACTTCACGCTGGTCATTCTTTGGAAAAAGTACTGCTTGTAGTCGTCGAAGATGTCCTTATCGTTTTGCGAGTACAAACGTAAACTGTGAACGCGCTCCATCATGTGCTGACGTAGTTTCGTCACCGTCTCGGCGCGATTGGCGTTATACGCCGCGTGTCTCGGGTTTGTCGCGCAAGAAGAGCGTATCCATTCGACCATTTGCGCCACCTCTTTCTTACATCTCTGTTTCAGGATGATTTCAGGCGCTACAGCTAACTTTCGCTCTTTCTTTTGTTGCTGTTTGCGGAGACGCTTTTCAGCCGCTAAGGCTTTCGCCAAAGCCCGTTCGCGTTCGCGCTTGTGCGAACGCTTCTCCTCTGGCGGATGCCAGATATCGACCCGTCTCGGATTCGCTCGCGTAGTTTGCCAGACGTTGTAATAATACGAAACGATTTGGGACATGGTTTTGTTCGGTAACAAAGGCTTCATTGGACGCAAATTGTCGCAATTTTTCGTCACATGTTGGGTGAAAATATCGCGCTCTTCTTCGCTCCATGCGTTGGCGACAACGACACCCATGTCGTGTAAACCGAACGACGTTTGAACGTGTAAAGAATCTCCAACTTCGCGTTTGAATTTAGCGCGCGCTTCGGCGATATCTTCGAGAGGAACGCGGACGATTCGGATAATCTCTTCTTGTCCTTGAGCGTTGATATACGCAACCAAGTCTGGGTCTTTGACTTCTTCTCCTTGAGTTTCCGTTTTTACTACTACCGCTCCTACCGCCGGTGCGTTGTTACTATCTAATTCAGCTTTCGCTGTTGTTACTACCGCTGCTGCTCCTGCTACTCCTACAACTTCTATGTTCTTTGCTTGCTCGCCGTTGTTAGTATTATTTTCGCTCGGCGCCAAGCGCTTGGCCGCTTTTTCCTCTTCCTCCTCAGCGGGTTCGCGACTCTTCGAACGCTTTCGCGTGCTTTTCCTCGTCGGCGAGTTCGTATTGGTGTTCGTATTATTATTATTATTCTGGTCGTTATTATTCAGTGGCCAAAACCGGACGCCAAGCATCTGCGTCTCCTTCTCCGTAAAATGTTCCAAGTCGTCCACGATGGCTTTTTTCACCTCTTCGTCGAATTCTGGCACCTGCGCTTGATACTCGTCTCCAACCCGTATAATCGCCGGTTTCACCGGTTGCCACACCCTCGTCATCGGCGACGAAAACATCTTCTCCGACTCCTCTACTAACGTAAAATCGTGCAAACCAGCCGCTCGAAACGCCTTCTCCTTCCCTCTCGCGCCTCTTCGCGGTTGATGCGCTTCGCCTTCCGCGGTGACCAACTTGAACCGCAAACACATCGCCCGGTTTCTCCTTTCCAGTTCCTCCTCTTGCATTTTCACCTGGTCGTCGATGATTGCGTCTTTATTGACGAGCATTCTCCCTGGTTTCGTGGCCATTCTCGAGAGCCATTGGTAGAGTTGTTCGCACTGTTGTTTTCTCTTCTCTTTTTTTTCCTCCTCCTCTTTTTGCTTCTCTTCCGTGCTCTTTTTTTCCTCCTCGTTTTCCGCATCGTCGTTCTGAGAAGGTGAAGGCGTTCTTGGCTCATCCTCCTTCGAAGGTTGCGCCGGCGAGGACGGGGGAGACTTTTGTTCGTTCTTTTCCACCGTCTCCTCTCTTCTCTCGATCTCTTTTTCTTCGTTTTCGCCCATCATTATTTAGTATTCGTATTCGTATTGCGCTCCTCTCTGCGCGTCTTTGAAGTTGTTGAAATACCAGGACGAGATAAAGTACGGTTCTCAAAGAAAAACAGAAAAATACACACCAACCGACTGATGGATTTTAAGTAGTATTCAACGGGTAGATCTGGATTCAAACCGGGCGCAAACGGTCCCTATATCTTTCCTGTCAACGTTTGAACAGTTCTTTCTCCGTAAAGTTTCTTTTTATGCAGTCCGTGCGCGCGTTTGTGGTGAGACGTGAATTGGAAATGAGAATGTCAGTTTTTTTTTAAACGATGAGAGCTCTTTTTAGGAAAATGAAGAGAGTTTTTCTTCTTTGGGTCTTCTGCTCAAAACGAGAACTCCTTTCAACACAAAAGCTGCTTTCCTTCTCTGTTTTCAAAGAAAAAGGAAGGAAAACAACAACAACACCACCACCACAGACTCTCTTCTTCATATCAAACTCAATCGCATTCTCTGTGAGTGTGGGTATAATACTATACATACACACATCATCCATCGAAAGAAGAGAGAAAGAAAGACTCGCAAAAGAGAAAGCATCCTCGTCGTCTCGAAGCGATTTTGAAGAAGAGGAGGAGTAAAAGGAAAAGGAATAAGACGCATAATAAAAGCTTTTGAGAAAGCAGAAAAATGATGATGTCAGCAACAAGGAGCGTATCTCCTACGACGTCGATGTTGAGAACTCGTAAAACAACTCCTAAAGCGAACAACAACAACATCAGAAAGCCCACAAAACAACGATCGACAAACGCGATGGCTACGTTTACATCACCTTCTTCGCGTCGTTCTTCTTCTTGGAGCATCGCGAGGAGCAGTGCTCGTTGTGGTGTACAAACGAAGACGACTTTGACGACGACGACGATGATGAAGAAAAACGAAAGCAACAACAAAACGGTGAAAGAACAACAACAACAACAAAGAAGAAACGCGACTATTACGAAAGCGAACGAGGACGACTCATCATCATCATCATCATCAGTGGATGCTTCGAGCGACGACCCGTTCGAATTTGGTTCCAAATCGAAGAAGAGAAGGCGACGAGACGGGAAATCTACGAGACGCGCGACGGTTGCGGTGGACTCGCCGGCCATCGCGGCGGCGAAAGGCGAGTCGGAAAGAACCGTCGTTGAGGAGTCCGAGGAAGCTTTCTTGAAATTTCTTGGGTTTTACATAGCAATTATCTTTGCTTTTGGTGTTGTTCTCGCGTTATCGGCGTTTAAAATCTGGCCAGACAGCGTCGATTCGTTCATCACGGATACGCTCTACCCGGCGTTTACTCCTTTCGTCGGCGGATTTTTAGTGTTTTCGTCGATTTACGGTTTGATTAAAACGCGAAGCGATCCAACTTCAAAGTCCGGTTAGTCAAAGAGAGAGAAAGAGTCATCGCATAGGAAATGAATGCAAGCAAGTGTTTTAAATACATATTATTATTATTCGCTACTAAAATTATTATTATTGGTATTATATCTTTCTGCGCTAATAAGGTCTCTACTAGTATTATTATCCTACGACGACTGGCAATCTTTAAAAGAGAGGACGCGCGAGAAAAGCGCTTTCGCTCTCTCTTTGGGTTAAAATCTAAAGGTGATATAAATTCGAGCTCGCGGCGTCTCGCAAAACTTGCGCCGCAATCTTCCTCCCCGAATCCGTCATCATCGTGTGCACTACCTCTTCCACTAATCGATACGTCGTTATTATAAAAACGACGGAAAAGAAAACAACTTTCCACCCTCGAATTTTCTTCTCTCGATCTAACACGTTGAATATCTCCGTCACGTCCACGTAAATCTCCTTCTTGCTATATAACTTCAAAGAATACAACAGAACGGGTAAGTGCATCGCGCACAATCCAAATCGTCTCATCGCAGACGTGATAATAACCACCACTAAGTGGAACAAAACTTCCGGTTTCACCAATTTGTTAATTCGATTCGCCGTATCGTGAGGGTTCATGAAGTCGTTTTGTAAATCAGTCAAGCAGACTAAGATGTACATGTTCATCCCTAACCCGGCGCCGAGGAAGACGAATAAAGAGAGCCACCCGAGGATGAATGCGATCATTTCTTAAACTCTCCTTTGTCTTCTCTCTGTTTTGCGTCGTCGTGTGCTCAAGTCGTCAGCAGAGCGAGAGCAGCTTTTGCAGCAGCTCACCCAAAGAGGAGGACAAAAAAAAAGTGATGAGCAGCCCCCTTTTGGTAAAAAATTTTTGAGACGAAAAATATCAAAAGCAGAGAAAGAAGCAAGAGTGGTTTTGAGACTCGAGAGACTACCGACGTGTTTTCTTTCTTGGAACAATCAATTTTTCTTCACAGACACTTACGTTATATATATTTATTAAAAAGCTTCTTTCGCGTTGTTCGTTTGTTTGCACGGCGACGACTTTACAATTGCGTCGAAGGATCGTCTCCTCTTCTCTGACTCGTGTTATTCATCATCAGCGGTCGTGGTGGTGGTTTATGTATACGTAATAACGGGGAGAATTCGACATCATGAGTACAGAAAATCGAGGAGGAGAAGCGCACACACACAACATTAACAACAACAACGCGTTTGGAGGAGGAGGAGGAGGACAAGGAGGGAATTTCCCACGGGCGATTGTCCCCATTCAAGATGTCTCCGAGATTCTCTCCAAATACGATTTCAAGGAGAAGATTGGAACCGGAGGTACGACTTCGCGAGAGTAAACAAACAACAACAACATCAATAAAAACGGATTCCGTACAGGAAGGAGGAAACGTTTCCTTTTTTCTTCCTCTTTTTCAATTGCTTGGTTTTGGGTCGAACTCTCTTTCTTTTCTCACCAAAAAAAACTGACGACGACAACAATTTTTTTTTCCTCCTCTCACGACGACATAAACAGGTTTCGCAACCGTCATGCGTGCGATCGAGAAAGATACCGGAGTAGAAGTCGCGATCAAGATCGTGGACCGGCAAAAGTACGCCCCGACGGATAAGAGTTACGAGAGAGAGTTTCAAGTGTTGTCGACGCTCTATCACGAAAATATCATCAACTTACGGTGCACGTACGTGACGGAGAAGAACGTCTTCATGGTGACTGAAGTAGTTCACGGAGGGGAATTGCTGGAGAGAATAACCGAGGAAGGTAGTTATTCCGAGGCGGACGCGAGACGGATCATCGTTCAGATTTTAAAAGCGGTTGAGTATCTACACTCGAAGAAAGTCGTTCACCGAGACATCAAGTTAGAAAATATTTTGATGTCCGATCGATCTCCCAAAGCGACGGTGAAATTGATTGATTTTGGATTATCTAGATTACCGCAAGACGGAAGCGAGATGAGAACAATTTGTGGTTCGCCTTTGTACGTCGCGCCTGAAATTTTAGACATGAACTTATCGGACACGGCGTATACGCCGGCGGTGGACATGTGGTCCGTCGGCGTCATTTTGTTTATTTTATTGAGTGGCTATTCACCGTTCGATCACGACGACGAAGAGCAGCTGTTTAAAAATATCAAAGAAGGCGTGTATTGCATGGACGACCGAATTTGGAGATACATCTCGGAAGGTGCGAAGGATTGCGTTCGACAGTTGCTCACGGTGGACGTGATGAATAGAATGACTGCTACGCAAGCTTTGCAACACCCGTGGATTCGACAAAAACACCATCATCATCACCATCATCATCACAATAATAATAACAACAACGATAACAATAATAATAACGATATTAGTTCAATTATGACGAGCGAGACGAACTCGACGGGTTTTACCGATGGCGGAGGCTCGCTCACCTCGAGCATGAACATGCAACCTCCCGAGCAAATGCCAAAGGAAATTTTAGAAGAAAAACAAAACCGCTTAAAACAACGACTAGAAAGTATACGCATGATTCGAGAAGAAGAGGCGTTAGCGATGGATATAGCTATGCAGCAAGATAGCGATAACTCCAATCCTTCGATTTGATGATATGATAAGTAAACGAGGACGACGAAAAGATGATAGTGAAAATAATAAATCGTTTTCAAAAATAAAATACAGCCGCTTACAATCTCTATCTACGTAAATCTATGATACACTACCTCAAATGCTAATCATCAATATTCTGGTAACTCTTTGTTCATGAACTTCTTCCTCGCGAACGCCATCCAAAACTTGTTCATTTTCGTGCCTTCGTCGACGTATAAGTGGTCAACCAGGCGCAAACCGATTTCTTCGCGACACTGCGCGAGATACGACTTCAACGTTTCACCTTCTTGAAACGTTTTCGGGCCATCAATAATCCCTCCTAACCCAGTCGTGATGTCAAAGTGGTCGTGCGCTAACGCGAAGAGAAGCTTCGCCCCTTCTGTCATCAGATTTTTCTTACTATTATTATTCGTACCTTGTTGCGAGGAGGACGACGACGACGCTTGGTTTTGGTTTTGGTGAAGTCTCTTCAAGCATTGGGAGATGTAGAGAGTCAAATAAATCAACAACTTGTCCGCGTCGGATTGAATGGCGTATTTCCGGAACAAAACGTTCGGTCGGAAATACTGAATAGCCTCGTCGACGATGTCAAAATCGGTCGTCTTCGGCGCCGGACCTCTCGTTTGCGTTCGCAAAGGAAGTAAAGGGACGCCGCAGGACGCGTGGATGGAATCGGGCAATTCCGTGAACGCGGAATGGTACACCATTTTTTCTTTTCACAAAACGCACAAGTAACCACCACTACTACTCGTAGTAGTGATTAAAAAATCTAACTTATATGATGCGTGTAGTAGTACCGAGTGGTGGTGGTGGTGAATCTTCTCTCTCTCTGAAGAAGAAGAAGAAGAAGAAGATATATGAGAAGGAGAACACCAGGCGCGTTCATTCATTTCATTCCGAGAAACTTTGACCGTTTAAGGTTTGATTTATTTAAACAAGTTTATTATCTTATTCTTAAACCCTAAGCTAGCTAGTCACTCACATAAATTGCTCTGATAAAAAGAGCTCTTTGCACACTTTATTCGCCTCTTTCAAATGAGAGAGTTTTAGAAACGCGAAGGCCACGGGATCGAGACCCGTATGGGGCATATTCATAGAACGCCCTTTTAGCTCAGCTTGGTTAGAGCGTCGTGCTTATAGATCTTTTTTTGCTCTGCGCTCGTTTCTTATTACTATTACAATGCTAGAAGTTGTTAAATGGTGTTGTTGCCACCGCGTTGATATTGCTTGCGAGGCGATGACTTTGATTTTGTCAATTCGAGCAACTCTTTCAAGTCGTCTCCAATATCCTCAACAACAATTTCCTCTTTGTCGTACAATACCGTGCAATAATACGGTCCAGGCTGACCAGCTCTGGCAGTTCTTCCCGTTCTGTGTATGTGCATAGCCGCAGAATCGGCTAAAGAGTAATGCACCACGTGATGGAGCTCCGGGAAGTCAATGCCTCGAGCCGCTAAATCCGTACAGACGCACACTTTTAACTCTCCAGAGATGAAATCGTCCAACACCACGCCTCTCTCCTTCGCTTTCCCGTGAAACGCCATAGAATACATTCCACTGCTGTTGTTTTCTTCTCCGTTTATATCGGTATTAGTATTCAAGTATTCGACGATTTCGTCCGCCTCTACCGGCGAGTTTGCAAAGACCAACGACTTGTACTCTTTCCGCTTTCGCAACGCTTCCACCAACGCTTTGTTTTTCCTCGTTCGTATACTATTTTCTCTTCTTTTCCGTTGCTGCGCCTTCTCCATATCATCATCATTATCATTCTCATCCTCATTCTCATGACTCTCTGTTTCTTTTTCTTCTTCTTCTTCTTCTTCTTCTTCTTCTTCTCTTTCTATCATTACAACCTCTTGTTCCAGTTGCGGGTGCAACTTTCCGAAATACCCGGTGGAAATCCAAGACAGATCGCCTTGAAACGATTCGAAAATCGGTTCGGAATCTTTCAAAGTCGCGGCTGCAAACACGTATTGCACTTTCGCGCCAAACTTATTGACACCATCCGCGTTCTCTCCGTACGTTAAATCGATTAAATGTTTAACATCGTCCGCGAATCCTCTAGAGAGCATCTCGTCGCACTCGTCCACGACGAAATGTTTGAGACGACCAAACAACACCCACTCGTCTTTCGCCAAAGCTAATAAGCGAGCTGGCGTGCATATCAAAACGTCTGCTCGTCGAAATTCTGGTATGGCTTCTTCTAAATCGCCAATGATTTTGTTCCCTTTCTTTCCAGCTTTCGTCGTCGTCGAAGATTTACTCGCGACGTATTTTCGATTTCGATTATTTGTGTTTTTCCGTTGTTTCAAACTCGTCGGTTTCAACAATTTCTTCTCCTTACCGAAAATGGAAAACACCGTCGGCGCCGGTAACTCTAAATCAGTTCGTTGACACCAAATTGAACATAATTCGGCCATTTTTGAGACTTGCCTCGCCAACTCGACGTTTGGGACGAGAATGACCATCGCCGGACAACATCTTCCGCTAACTTTCGTGCCTCCCCTTCCCGGCGCCGCCACCTGGGACATGAGCGGTAAAGTATACGCGAACGTCTTCCCAGAACCAGTTTCGGCTAATATCACCGCAGAGTTTCCTTCAATGAGTTCTGGCGTAGCTAACTTTTGAATCTCTGTTGGTCTTTTCAAGCCAGCTTTGTTTAAATTTTCCGCCGTGATGGCTTCTAAACCGGCGTTGACAAACGCGTTGTCCGATAATTGTTTTTCATTACTATCATCATCATCATCGTCATTGTGGTTGTAATAAGAGTCTCTTCTCTGTGGTTCTCGCCGCTGCTGCTCGGCTTCCTTTTTCTTCTCTCTTTCCATTCTTTGCGTCTCCCACGGCCGTAAGCCTCCTCTTTTATACTTGGATTGGACCGCGACTTTTGGCGGCGAAGACGACGATATAACCTTTTTAACTCTGCTGCTGCTGCTGCTGCTGCTGCTGCTGCTGCTGCTCGACGAAACTCCTTCCTTGATCCCACTCTCGTTGGCAAATCGAGACCATCCGGCTAAATCGTCCACGTCGTCCTCTTCGGTGTTTTCGTACTCCTCAAAGTCGTCGGCGTATTTTCTTCCTCCTCGCAGTTTTTGTCTCTCCAAAGCCTTTCGCTCCAATTCGTCCAAAGGCACCGCTCTTTCTTGTTGTTGTTGTTGTTGTCTACCTCTGTTGTTGTTGTTGTAGCTCGCGCTCTCATCGTCGTCGTAATTCTCTTCTCTTTTCTTCGTTCCGAATTTTGCGTACGCTTTATCCGCGGTATCCCATCCTCGGGGTCGTCTGTTCTTCTTTTTTCCTCCGCCGCCTCGTTCGTTAACATCATCGGCGTAATTCTCATTGTCGCTTTCGGAAGAAGAAGAAGAAGAAGAATACCGAGAAGGTCGTCTCTTCTCTTCCGCGGCGGCAAAAGCGGCAGCAGCAAAAGTGCGACCCCGAAGAACGACTCCCACTCTTCTCTTTTGTTTCCCTCTCGCTCCTCCTCCTCCGCCTCTCAGCGGCAACATCATCGTGATGTTGTTGTTGTTGTTCGCGGCGGCAAAAAACATAATTTTATTACTTTTTTCTGTCGTCTGTCTCTTTTCTCTCAAAAAAGAAAAGAAAAGAAAAGAAAAGAAAGAGTAGAGGGGCTGTTGTTTGGAGAGGACGACGCCAAGACGGCATTCATTTTTTTTTGGTTTGAGGGAGCCTTTTTGCGAGAGAGAGGGCAAAAACCTCTTTTTTCGCCGGCCAAAAGGATAAAACGCAAAACCGTCGCGAATTCAACGTCACTTCTTTGAGCTGTTTGCGACCTGCGCGTCCCATCGAAAAGAATTCATTTATATCGCACACTTCATTGTTCGTTCAATTCGACGTGAATATATTTAAGCGAGAACATCTCAACATGTCTTCTCAAACGTTATCGATGATGATGGCGAACGTGAGAATTTCGTCGGCGACGGGAACCTCAAAATCGACGACGACGACGACGACGCCGCGCGCTGCGAGCTTATCCGCGAAGCATGCAAACGGAAACTCGAAGGTTTTTTACGCGAACAGTTTGTCATTGAACAAATCTAGAGACTCAGTCGCGACGTTTAGCATTTCCGCCAGCGGGAGCGGGACGAAGAAAGGTTTATATCAATTCGTCGAGCGGGTGAACTCGCCGCAGATGAAGGATGATTTGATTCCTTTTCGAGTAGGAATGACGGTGAAGGTTGGCGTGACGGTCACGGAAGGGAACAAGAGCAGAGTGCAGCCGTACGAAGGTTTGATTATTGGCATTCACAGAGCGGGCGTTGCGAGTACGATTACGGTCCGAAAATCCTTGCAAGGGTTCGGGGTTGAGAGAATTTTCCCGATTCACTCGCCGTTGTGCTCGTTCCAAGAGGTCAGAGGCGCGGGGAAGCCAATCGCGAGACGCTCCAAGTTGTACTACTTGAGAGAACGCGTTGGTAAGAACGCGAAATTAAAGAGTAGATTTGTTGCGAAAAAAGAAGGATTGAGCCGATGGCAAGTGAAGCAAAACGCGTTGATTGCCGAGAAGGAAGCCGCGGCGGCGGAGGCGGCGAGAGTCCAAGCGGAAATCGAGGCAAAGGCGAAGGCCGAGGAGGAGAGACTCCAAGCGGAAGCCGAGGCGAAGGCGGCCGCGGAAGCCAAAGCTAAGGAGGAGGAAGCCGCTGCCGCTGCTGCTGAAGCCGCTGCTGCTGAAGCCGCTGCTCCCGCGGAAGAGGCGGCTCCGGAAGCCGAAGCTGCTCCCGCGGAAGAGGCGGCTCCGGAAACCGAAGAAGGTTCGGCGTAAAAGAGGTTTCTTTATCTTATCGCTTTTTAAAAAGTTGAGAGTAGAGAACAACAACAACAACAACAACAACAACATTATTTGTCTAACCTATATACCATAGCCTTTACATTATATACATACCTATGTGCGTTTTAATTGAAATTGATTGAATAAGAACAAACGAGTATTTTATTATTTTTCCTTCACTTCACACTTCACAGTCTGGCTTTGGTCAAATCTTCCTGACTCCTCTTCTTCGCCTTTTTTTGCTTTCCCTCCTTGTCGCGTCTGTTCATCAGTTCACTCTTCTCGTCATTTTCAAACGCGCTGTTTGTATCACACACACACACACATCAATCAATCAATCAATCAAAAATGCCGAGACCAACGAACGATAAGATCACCCTCATCTCCGCTATTCCGGAGCAAGAGAGATTTGAAGTTTCCACGGACGTCGCCAAGTGCGTTTTACTTTACGTCATCGCAGTCTTCTTCAATTTCTTTGCTTTCGAAAAAAACGCGCGAGATCGCGCTTCTAGGAATCGCCGTCTCTCCTTCTCTCCCTCTCGATTCAAGCGCTTTCCAGCTTTGATCGCGCGCAACCGCCCAGAACGCAACTCTTACGAGACGTACTGACCGATTCTCTCCCTTCTTTTACGTCCAAACAGCATGTCGCAGACCGTGAAAACCGCCATCAGTGGTACGCATTGCAAACGCTTCTTTCGTCTTCTGTTTCTTCTTCTTCTCTTTTCTTTTCGTTTTTTTTGAAAAAGTCATGTCAAATTGGCGGGAGAATTTTCTACACATCACACAACAACAAAGAAAAAAAAGAATAACGACTGACTGATGTCTCACCTCCTTTTCTTATTTAACGATAACACCAATCATCACAAACAGACGGCGAGAAGGAAATCCCGTTACCGAACGTGGCCAAATCGATTTTACAGAAAGTCATCACGTATTGCGAATACCACGCCAACGCGAAGGGCGAAGACGGTAAAGACAAATCCGAGGACGATAAAAAGAACTTCGATTTGGAGTACGTGAAAGTCGATCAAGCGACGTTGTTTGAGCTCATCTTGGCGGCGAACTACTTGGACATCAAGGATTTGCTCGATTTGTGCTGCCAAACCGTCGCGAATATGATCAAAGGGAAGACGCCGGCGGAAATTCGCAAGACGTTCAACATCAAGAACGATTTTACGCCGGAGGAAGAGGAAGAAGTTCGCAAGGAAAACCAATGGGCGTTTGAATAAATATTCGTTGAAACGTTTGCGCGCGCAAAAGATGGAGGGAAGAAGGAGAGAGTCTATTATTTTGTAGTAGTAAAAGAAAGAGAGAAGACTTGGGCGATTGTGATTGAGATAGTCTTGGAGGAGTTCGAAAACATTAGTAAAACTTAGAGAAGAAAAGAAAAGTTCGAAAGGGATGAAAACGTTGCGTTGTACCAATGCAAAGAGCGAAATAGCAACGATTTCGGGTACGAACAACAGACAAGAAAAAAAGAAAGAGAGAGAGAGAAACATATTGCAATAGAGATGCACAAATACTCTACCAGTACATCTGAATACACACCGAATGGATTGTTCAAAACTTTTCACGCTATATCGAGCTTGCCAACTTTTTCGCTAATGTTTTCCGCCGCAGTTACACCACCGCTGTCAGTACCATCTCTAGCCTCAATAAAAGCTTTAACCTCCGTCGGTTCTCCTTTCATCGCGTATGAAGTCATCTGGATGCCGATCTTATTTTGATCTGGGTTTAAAAGAGAAGCCGATATGGCATTCAAAGCTACCTCAAACATTTGGAGTTCTACGAGTTGCGGACGGCGAATGGTAAGTGTACCATCCTCTTCGAAATCCATTTTCGTAAAGACGGGATACATATCCCTTTCCTTAACTTCCTCGCCACTTGTATCCTCTCCAGCAGATGCCGCGCATGGCCAATCGTACTTTTCCTTCGCGTCGATATCCTCGAACGGCGAGAGCTCTTCTCCTAAAAACAGACAGTTCTGCAACGATTTTTTCGTCATATCAACTTCTTCGCCTTCTTCTTTCTCCAACTCTTCTATGATTTTCTTCGCCTCGGCTTCGTTTTTATACACGGTTAAAGTACAGTTTGAGTGATCAATTGTTACGCAGCAGCTGAGCGTGGCTTTGTTATTTTCGTCGAGTCTCAACCCGTACTCGATGTTGAAAAATTTAATCTTCTCGAGCTTCTCTCCGTGTTGCGTCACTGCGCTCAAATACTGAATCGCAGCCGCGAACAAGCTCAAACCAAACTTAGGCGTAAACCCATCCACGGATTCCATCAATCCCGGCAAGTGCTCCGTCGACCATTCCTCCGCCGGCGGGTTCATGTTCGGTTCAATCTGTTCGCGAATAATGTTTTCTATTATCTCCCTCGGCACAGACGCGAATCCGGTTTGAATATCTAACTTCTTCAATAAATTTCGCGTTCCTTTAACGTACGAACACGATTCTTCGTCGCTCGTATCCGTATTTGTGGCCGTTTTTGTGCACGCGAATACTATTTTCGTTGGTTTCTCAATCTTCTTTGTCTTCGATTCTTTTTCTTTTTCTTCTTCGCCGTCTCTCTCGTTCAACACTTTCGGATTCTTGAGAATCTTCTCGATGTACTCGACGATGTATTCGTTCGAGGGCGGTTCAGGACCTCTCACGATGTTCACATCTTCACCTTTCCCGTTCTCGTCTTCTTTCGAGGTCAGAAACTTCCCAGTCGAAGTATCCACGACTAATATCAAATGCGGTCGAGCTGGAATAAACGAAGCGCCTTCTTCTGAGTTTTCTAAATCCTCCAGTTTTACCGAAATTGGAGGCGCCCACGCGCGAAGTTTGTGCACGTAGACTTGCCACACGATTGATGGTTTTGATGACTTTGGTGCCATTCTCTTCTCTGTGTGTGTAGTACACTCGGGAAGAGAGAAGAGAGCAGGTAAATTTATGGATAAAATGTCTTCATTTTTTTCCTCATGTGAGCAAGGGGACAGAGTTGGAACAAATATCAACATCAGACAATAATGATAACGGCGACGAGGAGAACTTGCTTGGTTTGTTCTTCGATGCTAAGGTCGTCGACCACCACGCGTCAAAAATCGTCGTCATATAAGTCGTCTCTTTTCCTGCTTAGTAGGAAGAAAAAGTCAACAACAACGAAAAGGAATCCCCGCACGACGAATTGGAGTAAGAGAGGAGGAACGTTTTTGCAAGAAGAAGAAGAAGAAGAAGAAGAAGAAGGAGAAGACAGAGAAGTTACGAGAAGAAACGATTTTACGGACCCGATGCACTGGCGACATCAGAGTTACAAAAACTCGTTGGAAAATCCAGACTCGTTGCAAAGCGCGGAGTATCGCGAACGAACCGGGAGAAACCACGTCTATCGCGGCATCGTATCGTACGACGGGACGAATTATTTCGGATTTCAAAAGCAAGGCGAGGATAAAATAACGATTCAATCGGAACTGGAGAGATGCTTAATGCAAATAACGTGTCTCGATAGAGAGTTGCTGTGTTTAGGCGCGGCGGGGAGAACGGACGCGGGCGTGCACGCGAGGAAACAAGTGTTTCATTTCTACACGAAAGAACCTTTGAAAGACGAGTTGAACTTCATGCGAGCGTGCAACAGGTTGTTGAACGAAGACGTGAGAGTGGTGGAAATTGCCAAGCCGCACCCGATGTTTCACTCGAGGTTTCACGCGATTGAGAAGACGTACAGATATACGATTGATTTTGGGCTACCGCACAGTCCGTTCCATCGGAAGACGGCGTTGTCGGTCGGATATCGAGAGTACGACATGAAATTGTTAGAGGAAGCGTGTAAAGTATTTGTTGGGACGCACGATTTCGCGGCTTTTATGAATCGGTCCAGAGATGGTAAAAATTTGGAAAGAAACTCGGAACGAACGATTTACTCCTTTGATGTCATTCGCGGCGGCGGAGAAGAAGAAGGAGGAGAACGTTACGAAGATCCTTCGTCGTCGTTAGTGTACTTGTACGTCACCGGCAATGGATTTTTATACAAACAAGTTAGGAATATGGTTGGTGCCATTTTATCCGTGGCTGGAGGAAGATATACCATAGATGATTTGAAATTGTTCATGGAGAAGAAGGATAGAAAGCTCATACCGATGGCGGCTCCCGCGAAAGGTTTGTGTTTGTACGACGTAAAGTATCCAGATGAAATGTACTTTTCTCCTCCTCCTTCTTCCTCTTCTTTAAGGATTTGATGATTATGATGATGATGATCAGTTGTACTGGTAGTAATAGTGGTAGTAGCATTTATAGCGCATAGCTAAAGAAGATAGAGAGTAACATTATATTTATTTGTGTGAAGAAGTAGCCTAGTTTTAATATCTACAAAGTACCGAGTAGTACAGCTATAAAAATTCATTGGTGTATTCACTCACCGAGCGCCGGCGGCGGCTGTGTTCTTCGGAGCAAAACGCGTTGACTACCATGCATAGCATGGAACGCCATGAGCGTTGTTTTCCCTAGGCATTTGCCAAAGAGTGTTCCGGTAGAGCAACCAGTCACTTGAACTGCGATGTAATCGCCCGCTTTCAACTCGTGTTTGGCGTCGCCTTCGTCCTCGTCGCCGCCGTTGTATCCGCCGTATTTTTTCGTGTTGTCAAAAACGACCCATTTAGATGAATCTGTCTTTCCGGTCCACTCGTTTTCGTTCTTTTTCGATGGTCCCTCAATCAGCACGCAATGAACGGAACCAATTTCTTGCTCTTGCTTCTTTTGCGCCTGCGTTCGGAACGCCTCGATGACTTCCGCTAATCTGTTTTGTTTGACGTCTTCCGGGACGTCGTCCTCCAAATGTCTCGCCGCCGCCGTACCATCTCGTTCGGAGTACGCAAACATGAAAGCCTGTTCGTAACCAACAATGTTCATGAGCGAAACCGTATCTTCGTGGTCCTTCTCGGTTTCGCCGCAAAAACCAGATATGATGTCGGTCGTTATCGCGCAGTCTGGAATGACTTCTTTCACGTGGTCGACTAAATCCAAATACGCCTCTCGCGAGTAGCCTCTTCGCATGCGCACGAGCGTCGCCGTAGAGCCACTTTGTGCGGGCATGTGTAAGCACTTGCATACGTTTGGTCGATCGCGAATGACGTTGAGAACATCGTCCGGGAAATCTTTCGGGTGCGGAGAGGTGAATCGAATGCGCATTTCCGGATCGACTTGCGCGACGCGATCGAGCAGTTCTGCGAATTGCACCTTTCCTTCTCTCTTACGACCAGCGTCATATCGAGATTCAAACCCAGCCGCGTACCCATTGAACTTCGCCGGGTCTTCACCCGCCAATCCAGCAGCATTTTTCATATTCAATTCCTCTCTGGCGTTGTTAATGTTCAAAATCGCTTCGATTGAATTGTTCCCGACGATGTTCCCTTCCTTCAAAGAACTCAAAAAATCCTCCGATTTATTCGTATCCACGTAATAAGAGTTCACATTTTGCCCGAGCAAAGTCACCTCTTTCACCCCTTGTTCGCTCAAAACGCGCACTTCGTATAAAATACTCGCCAAATCTCTCGACCGTTCTTGGCCTCTCGTGTACGGGACGATGCAAAACGTGCAGCAGTTATCGCACCCCCGCATAATCGTCACAAACGCCGAGTGCGTACCGTCCGGTCTCACAGGAATGACGTCGGCGTACGTCTCTTCTACCGATAACTGAACGTTCATAGATTTATTTCCGGTATTATGCACTGTATCGATTAAATTCGGCAAATCTCTGTACGCGTCTGGTCCGGCGACTATATCCGCCAACTGATCCTCCTCCAACAACTGCGTCTTCAATCGTTCCGCCATGCACCCCAACACCCCAACTACTGGTCGTTCCGTTTTCTTTTTTGGTTTCCCAAGACTTCTGAAATACGCCAATCGCTGCCAAATTTTCGCCTCTGCCTTATCTCTTATCGCGCACGTGTTGATTAAAATTACGTTCGCGTCGTTTATGTCCTTCGTTTCCGTGAACCCGTTATCGTTCAACACCGACATCATGACCTCGCTATCGTTTACGTTCATTTGACACCCGTACGTTTCTACGTACACGTTCCGGTTTTTCGTTTTCGAGGCGACGTATCCTTCTAAATCTTCCAAAATACCCGTGTTGGCTTTAATCGGCCTCTTCGTTTGGCCTTTCAATACCTCCTCTTTGGAGGTGAGGTGGTGACCACCTCCGGTTCCCGTAATCGTCGTAGTGGTCGCGTCGTTCGCGTTGTGCGCTCTCGCGATAACATTCACATTCTTTCTCCGCGTCCTCGTTAAACCCTTCGTCGTTCGTTCGCACGTGTTGTTGTTGCGATACCGAGCAGCCAGGCTTCCTCGTCCTCCTTCATTCGAGAACGACGACGCGACGGCGCCAACTTTTCTGCTCGAAATTTTCTTCGACTTTGAAGACGAAGAAGAAAACGAAGACGAAGACGCGCCGCTCAAACTTGAACCCTTCGCGTAATTTTGAATACAAGAAGTAGACATCTTCTTCAGAATCGCACTGTGTTATATATATATATATATATATGTATATATATCGTTTATGTGTGTGCGTGTTCGAGAGAGAGACAATTTGTGAGGAAACACAATTGCCCTGTAAATAGGTTTATTTATCTCAGTCAAAAGTTCTGAGAAAAGACCAAAAATGTGAGTGAGAGAGAAGAGAGGAAAAATCAAAAACGTCGGTCGGTCGTCAAAAAAAAACAAAATCCATCCCTTTGCAAAACACCTTCTTTTGCTTCTTCTTCTCATTCAAATTCATTGCGAGATGATGACGACGAGAAGAAGACGGAAATAATAAAAAGCATTCACAGAAGAAGAAGGAGAAGAAGAAGAAGACAGACGCGAAGAACGAGAAAAAGGAGAGATGAACAAAGAAGAAGAAGAAGAAGAAGAAGACAACTTGTGCACGTTTTGCACGTTTCCGTTAAAAGTAAAATTGGAAGAAGAGAAGAAGAAGAAGAACGTAATTCGGTTAACAAAATGCAAACACGCGTTCCATCGCGAGTGCTTCAAACGATGGCACGTGTGGAGGCAAAAAGAGTGGGAGAGAGAGATGAGAGAGATGAATTGGCCGAAAGGGTCGGAGGAAGAGAAAAGAGCGAGAGCGAAGCCGACGCACGAGTGCCCGCTGTGTCGAGTTGAAGTGGAGGAGAGGTTTGATTTTAGCAAAAGCAACAATATCAGTGGAGAGGACGACGATTCAGACGACGAGGAGGAGGAGAAGACGATGAAAGAGATGGTGATGAGTGAGGAGATGCTGAATAAACTGCGGAAACAGAGAGAAGTGTTCAGACGGAAACTTCTCAAAGCGAGAGAGATTGGCGCGTTGGTGGTGAAAGATCCGTCGAAGACGAACGTGAACCGACTGCTCGTGCCTCGCTCGAGGGAGCCGACGCAACAAACAAACGGAGGAGGAGAAGGAGGAGAAACAGAGGGAAGAAATAGCGATAGCGTAGCAGTAGTACCAGCAGTAGGAACAACGACAGCAACAGCGAGTAGAGGCAGAGGCAGAGGATCAAATTTTCTCGCGCGCGCACTCGCGCGAGCAAGAATAGAAGATGAGGATGACCAAGATGGATGAAGATGAATTTTTTGCAAAAAGTGCCAAAAATAGCCTGCGCGCGCAACAAGAAAAGAAAAGAGAGATGGGTCTGACAACCCCGTACGCGATTGAAAGCGACGACAAACAAGACCAACAAAGTCGACGACCAAAGAAGGTGCGCGTGTTGATGCCTGGACCGGATTTCCGCGAGATGAACAAGAGAAACATCGGATGCCCAAAGGAGGAGAAAATTTTCGTTCCTCTGAGAGAAGGGAAAGAGTTTTTAGAAAAGCGAAGAGAGGAGAATGAACGCAGGAGAATGGTAGGTAAAGCGGAAATTCACGGTAAGACGACGGAAAAAGGAGTCGATATTGCAAAAATTGTCGAGCACGCGTTCGTAACGACGCGAGCGAATATAAAAGAGGTTAAGAAGAGACCTCTGTTCGGGGGAGGCGGCGTCGGAAGAGCTGGAAGAGAAACGCGAGCGTCTTTGGGACACGCAACTTCCGCGCAAACGAAGAGAGCCTTGTTGGCATCTTCGGATGACGCCACCACCCCTCGCCATCAATTCAAGTTGACAAAGTTCCTAAAAGTTCCGTCGAAGATTGTGACGACGTGGTGATGATGATGATGATGATGATAAATAAAGGGGGCTATTATTACAAATACAAAAATTCTTCAAAGTTCCATCTCGACATACGTGGACGAGTCTACCAATAGCGCTCTCTTCTTCCTCTTCCTTCTGTTCGAAAAACACGAAAAACACGAAGGTAAACACTTATTTCGACTCTCAAACCCTGTTAAATCCTGTTCTTGTCTCGTTTCCGTCTCGAACGCTTCCAAGCGTTTCCATCGCGACTCTAAAATTTGCAAATCGGTTAAATCTGAGTTCACGCTCATGAATTCGAAATCATCGTTTAGCGTCGAATACTCGTTTGAAAACGTTTCATCTTGGAAGTCCTTCTTTGGATCCGCGCTATCGCTTGACGGACTCCCCGGAGCCTGCTGCTGTGCGCTATCTATGGTGTTCATCTGAATCAACTGCGCCGCGTCTCTCTCCGCCAACGCTTCCGATTTCATCATTTCTTGCGCCAAAGATGAGTTCCTCAGAGACGCCTCCATCTGCCTCTCTCTTCTCGCTTGAATGTACTTCTCCACCAGCGGTCGAAACCCTTCGTACATCGTTCGAACTTCCTTAGCTATTATTGATTCTACTAACCTCCCTACACCCGTTAACTTCACGTCGATAGTTAAATCCACATACATCCTACACGCTTTCACGCCTACCGATTTACACCGAATAATACCTTCCACTTTCGACGCTTTCGTTATGTTATTCGTGTTCACTAATTCCGCCTCGAATAATTTCGGCGCCGTTTCGCTCTTCTTGCTAAATTTAAGTTCGTCGTACAGTTCTAAACTCTGGCCTTTTTTCAATCCGAGCGCTCGTTTCACAATCGACGGTATGTATGTGTTCGGCTGCGTTCGAATTATACACCGGACTTCGTTTTTCTTTTCGTCGACTTCATACAGCGGTAAATCACACTTCCGGTTGTTGAAATGCTCCGCTTGCGCGGTGAGAAAAGCTCGGGTGTTTTTTGCGAACCAAAAATCCGCGGCATCGATCGGGAGCTCGTCCGTTTCCAACTGAAGGCGCATGTTATTATTGACTTCTTCAATCAAGCCAAGTGCGCTCTCAATCCAATTTTCTTCTTCATTCGCAAAAGTCTTCTTCTTCTTCTTCTTCTCAACGACCACGACGCATTATAATACGAATAATACGAATAATTCTGTTCACTTCCGTTCTCTTCGATGAGTGATGCTGTCTTTCGATACTACTACTACTACTAATAATAAATAAACAAGGACGACGAAAGCGTTGGAATGAAGAGGAGGAGACTTTTTCTTAAAAATCTCGTATAAAAACGCTTTTTTTCACATCACTTTGAATAATAATACAAAATTTTCGGTTACACTTTAACGCTCACTCAATCGAAGAAAGACAGTCAAAATCACGCGAGCGAACTCTTCCCGAACGAAGATTGAATCTCGTCCCCCTCTCCTTCGCTTTCTTTCAAAGTAAACTCGAATTTCGGCAACCGTCGCAACAGCGCGTACGGCGCCGGGAAAAAGTTGGAGAACCACAGCTCGACGAGGAATTTAACAATCGCCGCGAGCACGCCTTTACAAAGAACGAGGTTTCCCCAGAGGAATAAACCGTTCCAAGGACCGAGAGAGATGGCCATAAATCGAGGCGGGAGAGAATATTCGTCGTTCTGCTTTCTTTGTTGATCTTTCTTTATTCTCGTGGCGACGTATTCGGCTTCCCAGTGCGCGAAAGAGGCTAAGAACTGTCCCGGCGGTTTCATCGCGCAGTCGCCAACCGCGTATATGTTTTCAAATCCTATAACTTGTAAAGTTTTTGGATCTCTTTCGATATAACCGAGCTTACTGAGCGGTATTTCGAGGATTGGCTCGTTGTTCTTTTTCGCTTCGGCGGCGGAAAGTAAAACGGTTGGATTTTCAAACGAAAGAAAGTTGGTGGACGGCTTCGAGCCGACGGCGAAGATCGTTTCCTTCGCTTCAATTTTTACCGTTTTGTCTTTAGATCCGACGTAAGAAGAAGAAGAATAAGAAGAAGACGACGACGGTGGAGAAGTTTCGCCGTTCACTCTCTCGAATCTCTGGCCAAGTTCGACGCGAACGTTCTTCTTCTTGAACCACTTTTCCACGTACTCCGAGGCGGATTTCGGCAACGTGTCCAAAAGTCTATTTTTATCGTGCGCTAAAACAACATTCGTTGCAGTTCGTTTTCCTTTTGCACGCACACAAGCTATATCCGCCGCTAATTCCACGCCGACGACTCCACCGCCAACAATTAAAGTCGTTTGTTCATCGTTACTAATGTTGTCGTTATCCTTACGAGAAGAAGGCAACGCTACGCGTTCGGCGTCTCGTTGGAACGTCTTTTGTCTCGCGTATCCAGTCTTCGCGCCTTCTCCTGGCGTCCCTCCCATTGGCTTGATACCTGACGTGCTACCACCGTAATTACTCCCTGTCGCTATGATCAAATAATCGTACTCTAGCTTTTTATTCTCCTCTCCTTCTTCGCCCGCCGTTCGCACGGAAACGTACTCCTCGCACACGCTCTTCACGCCGTCGTCCGCCGCGTGCGCAAATCTCGCCCCCACTCTCTCGCACATCTTCTCGTACGATCTGTGCAACTTCCCAATCCTCTCTCCTGAATTCTCGCTTCCTTTATACCTCCGCATTGGTCCACCTCCAACCATCGCAGAGAGCGCCCCGGGCGTGTACTCGAAATACGCCTTCGTATCCACCAAAGTGACATCGCACGTCTTGGATAAATCAAACACCGCTTGCATCCCGGCAAACCCGCCGCCGATGACGACGACTTTTTTTCTTCCCCTGTCCTTCATTTTTTTCGTTTTCGCGATCTGTTTCCTCGTCAATACGGATGCGATGATTACGATGGCGCTCAGCGCGATGGCGATTACAAACAACTGTTCTACTGATGAAAATGGTTGTTGGAAACCACCACCGCTGAGTCCGTTTGTTTCTACTAGAAGCCTCTTCTTCGTCTTCTTCTTAAACGTGGACGAGAGCGACGAGAGAGTCTCGACTTTTAGTCGCAGAGGAGTAGCTGTTTCTCTCTCGCTCGCGGTGTGACTGTCGTTGCTTCTCTTCAAACGAGAACGAGAACGCGCGACGACGACTTTCCCCGAGGAGGAAGTGCAAGAGGAAGAGGAAGAGGAACAGCGTTTTTGGCTGATTCGGACGACAACAACACTCGACGACGACTCGCACTGACGACGACAACGAGAACGATGATGATTGGAGAAGATGAAGAGCGGCGCTTCTATCGAATGTAACCGCGCGTACATGAATAAATGATGAGTGAAGGAAAAAGCACCGCATTTGGACGCGTTTGTGTTCTGAATTATTTTGTTCATTTGTTGTATTTAAGCGCGTTTTGTATTTACATCACTTGACTCACTCTCTCTCGTTTGACTCACTACTCTCTCTTCCTCACTCTCTCTCTCTCTCTCTCTCTATTATATATTTACGTTTATAAACCCCTTCAGTTGTATTCTTTTTATCTTCTTCTCTCTAACATCTTAGATGGTGGTGCCGTCCGGAATGGTCGCTCCTTGCAAGACGACGACAACCCCGTCGCGGATGAAGTAGTTCGGGTGAGCTGCTTCGTTATCGTCAAAATCGACGTTGTTGACGTTGGTGATCGTGCAATTCTTACCGACTCTCGCGTTCTTGTCGATGATGGCGTTCTTGATGACGGAACCTTCTCCGATACCGATCGGGATTTCTCCGGCGCCTAACAAAGCGGCGCGTTGTTCTTCGGACTCGTAGAGGTCGGCGCCGATGATCATGGCATGGTCGATGTTCGCGCCCTTACCGATGTTGGATCGGATACCGATGATGGCATCGTTCACCTTGCAATCGGACAAAGAGCAACCGTGCGAGATGATGGCGTTCTTAACCTCGCAGTTTTGAATCTTGGCCGGCGGCAAATATCTCGGCGAAGTGTAGATTGGAGAATCCGCGTCGTAGAATTCAAAGTCCGGCTCATCCGCAGCCAAGTTCAAGTTCGCTTCGAAAAAGGACTTGATGGTTCCAATGTCCTCCCAGTAATCGTTGAAGAGGTAGGCTTGGACGTTATAGCCGTCTCTGGCGGCAAACGGGATGATTTCTCCGCCGAAATCGTGGTTGTCCGCGTATTTTTTGTTCAAGAATTCGTCCAAAGAAGACTTCTTGAAGACGTAGATTCCCATGGAGGCAATGTACGGCTTTTGTTTCGCTTCGGCGGCAGAGAGGCCGAGCAAAGTCGTGTCGACTTGCATTGCTTTCAACGCGTCCCCTTTCGGCTTTTCGGAGAATTCAAAGATTCTCAAGTTTTCGTCGCACTTCATCAAACCAAAGTCCGACGCTCTCTTGTCGTCCAGCGGCAACACCGCGATAGTGATGTCCGCGTTCGTTCTTCTGTGGTGGTTGACAAAGTCCATGTAGTTCATGCGGTACAAGTGGTCACCCGATAAAATGACAATATCCTCGACGTCTTTGTTCTTCACGTCCGTGTACAACCACGAGTACTGTCTGACTGCATCCGCGGTGCCTTGAAACCATTCCGTGGACGTCGGCGTTTGCGTAGCCGCCAAAACTTCCACAAACCCAGACCCGCCGTTGACAATCCCGTTACCAAAGTTGTACGTCTTCGCCAAGTGTCTGTTCAAACTCGCGCTGTTAAATTGCGTCAAAATGTACACTTTATTGATCCCAGAGTTGATGCAGTTGGACATCGGCACGTCGATCAAACGATACGCGCCGCCGATAGGCACGGCTGGCTTCGAACGAGTCTTCGTCAACGGGTACAAACGCGAACCGGCGCCGCCACCCAAGATGATGGCCGCCACAGATTTCGTGTTTGACATCGCCGACATAGTTTGGTTTTCCTTCGGCTGTTGCGCGATGGCTTCCGAGCGCGTTATCGTTTTTTGGATTCTTCTTCTGTTGTTTTTTAAAGTTTGTGTGTTTTGGGAAAAAAATGAGATATTAGTAAAAGAAGAGACTTGACGAGAGATGAGAACAACAACAACAACAATACCTCGCTTCGATTCGAACGAGAGAAGAGCGAACGCGCGTTCTCTCTGCGCCGTTGTTGTTCTTTTAAAAGGTGCACCACGAACCCCTTTAAGCGCGCGCGCGGATAAAAAAATATCCCACACGGGCAATCCATCACGGAATGATTATTGGATATATATCACACTTCGGATCTCTCTCTCCCGAAAATACTAAACGAACACAAAACGAAACCCACGCGACGAATCATCCAAACGATTAAAAACGCACCCGTTATTGGTGGAAGACTTCTTCCCCCGGGTGGTGGTCAAACGTGCACCCCCGGTGGTAAACGCGCTCGCTTTCGCGGTGGCAAAAGAAGCGGACATGATTTTTTAATCTTCTTCTTCTTCTTGCTTTTGAGATACAAAGTGTATTAACGAGAGTCTGTGGTCTCACGACACAAGGAAGCTCTCCTCTTCGTGTGGGAATTAAATGAAAAACGAGTGGCACACATTTTTCATTGCATTTTGTGGCCGCGAAAAATTCCTTTTTTTTAGAGATCTCTGTCTGTCTGAAATGTGCTGACGCACGAAAACACACACTTTCGCGAGAAAAAAGTTCGTTCCAAAATGGGAGCTCTCATCGTGAAGAAGACAAAGAAGACCATCAAGGTTCTATTCATCTCCTACGAATACACGTTCGGGACGTTTTCTGGGAACGGTGTCTTAGCCGCGAGCACGGTGAGAGGATTTTTGAACGACGATTCTTCCGACTTTGACGACGACGAAGACGCGATGACGACGGAGATTTTGGTGGTGTGCGCGAGACCAACAGAATTGGAGGAAGAATTACGTATGGAAAAAGAAGACGAAGAAGAAGACAAAGGTGTTCTCTCTGTTCCGGTTCCGAAGTCGAAGTGGGGGAGGTTAGATAAAACGTGCGCGCACGAAGAGTTCGCGACGAACGTCTCCGAGAAGCAGTTGGAGGCAATCGTAAAGTTCCGAGCAGATGTCGTTTTAGGCGTAGATTGGTCCTCGCTGGAAGTCTACGAGAGAATACGAAAACGATATCAAGAAGAAGAAGAAGACGGGTTTTCACCACCGCCTCCTCCTTTAACGTATCTGAATTACCGCGTGTTTACGTTACACGACGAATCGCACCGGGCATTAGAGCAACGCATGATTACCGCTTCGACGCACGTTATTTGTTTGTGCATCAACGACGCGAAATTTTTGCGAGACGCTTTCGTAGGCGGCGATGACGGCAAAGAGATGGTCGTCGCGGTGGTGCTTCACCCGCCCTTGCGCGAGGACGTTTTAAGAGACGCCAAGAATGCACTCGCTCGAGAACAACCATCTCTTGTTACCTCTACTACTGGTGCGAAAAAGAAACGAAACGCTTTGACGTGCGTCGTTCGGTTGAGCAAAGAGAAGGAACCGGAAAGGTTCGTCGAGCTCGTCGAGGAACTCGCCAAGCGCGACGCTTTTGGTGATACGTTGGTACCAATTCTCGTCGCTCCTGCAACTTCAGAGTTTGCTGAAGGGTTGAAAAAGCGATTTCGAGAGGCGACGAAGAATATACCGAACGCTTCCGAGTTGTGCATCGAGTCCTTCTTGAACGCTACGCAGCTCGGTGAGATTTATTCGAGAACGAAATTGAACGTACACCCGTGTCGTAAAGATGCGTACGGCATGACTGTTATCGAAGCGGCGGCGTTTGGAGCACCAAGTTTGGTGTGTTCTGGAGGCAAAGTAGGATCCAGTGAACTTCTCATGGAAAACCAAGGTGTCTTTTCCTTCGACTATGAGAACAAATCCGTCGAAGCGCTCGCGGATTTCATCACAAACATCGACGAGAATAGATTAGAAGAAGTAGCAAAAATAGGAAGAGAGAGAGCTTTGGCGTACGACGAAACAGAATACGCGCGTCTCATATCAAAGGGAATGATGATACCGAAAGAACGAGGAGTAGAGACGATTCGCGAATTGGCAGAATCATACGCCAACGCGCTCATCGCCTTCTCGCTGGATTATGAAAGCCGAGAAAGCGTGACAATTATGACAAGAAGCAGAGGCAAAGATGACGACGGTGATGATGTAAATATAATAAGTAGTAGTAGTGCAAAAACAATAGAATTAGAAGGTTGGATAATCACGGCGGACAATCCCCACTCGATGAATACGGGTATTGGAGCAAACGCAATTGCAAAGAAAGCGCTCGAACACGAGCTCTTGGATGCATTTCCACGCGTTCAGCTCGGTCGCTCGCTGACTTCAGAATATGACTCGGATGACCCCGATGAAATGAAATGGATCGAATGTGGATACTTCGTGCCTTTCATTGGATACAAGACAGAAGAGAGTAAGATGAGCGTGGAACAACGCGTGCTCGAAATAGGCCGAAATTTTGGCCAAAACGCAGTATATTTTATAAGTAGAACGAGCGGAGAGAAGGCGTTTAAAGTGACGGTTGTTCCGTGCTGCGCGAATATGGACGCGTTACGATCGACGGTCGAAATGGTCCCGCGCAAGATTCCATCGATTAGGCGACAGGTAGTGCTGGATTATTAATAAAAATGCTCGCGTATGCCTTCTATAATCCCTCTCGCCTCGAAAGCCTTCGTCACGATTACTCGTTTCTTTCTACTTCCTTCTTTTTCTTCTAAGAGCGCTCTTTCTGCCCACCTCACTAAATCTTCCTGCGCGTTTCCTACCACTATCGCTAAATTCCTCCCCGATAGCATCAACTCGTCGTTCCCGCTATCTCCGCACGCTACCGTTCGCTCCAACTCGAAGCCTAACTTCTTTCTCACAAACTCTAAACTTTCCAGCTTCCCGGCTTGATTCGACACGCAATCCACGTACTTCCACCCGCCCGTGCCGGAACTGATTATTTTTGCCGTCACGTTCTTTTCTTCCAAATATCTCTCCAACGTCGCCACAAACTCGCCTACATTTTCATCCTTCAACGCGCACGTTATTTTATGCGCGTTCTGTTCCTCCTCTGGTCGAAAATGGGCCGACTCTTCCCCGCATAATTCGATGGCTTTCGCGCACCCAGCTCTGACAATCGCCTCGTCCCACCCGACGTCTAACGTTCTCGTCCACTCTTCGTCTTCGATCCACATTTCTTCTTTCTTCTCGTCGCCGCGCGAGTACACTTTCGTACCGACGGCGCAAATCAACATCTCCGGTTTTACCATCACGTTTCCTTTCTCTCTCAGTAACGCTCGAAACGACTCCAACGACCGACCGGTGCTGTATACCAGTTTACTTTTACTCTTCTCATCCTCGTTATTAATGCTGTTCTCTTCTTCTTCCCAAAACGTCCGAAACTCTAGCGTCGATTGGTCGTCTCCAACCATCGTTCCGTCTAAATCCGACACGACTAAAATTGGATGGTTTCTCCTTCGAATCGTTTCCGTCGTCGTCGTCGCAAACTGGGAAGAGTGCGCTCGCACGCAACACGAAGAACTACTCCTGGGATGATGATGCGCGCACGACGACGCAAAGTGCGACGACGACGCGAAAGCAGCAGCCATGATGATTGCTCTCTCGCGCTCTTTCTCTGATGATTTTCGTGAAAGAGAATTTTTTTTTTATAACGACCTCTTCTGTCTTTGGTTCGTATTCTTGGTGTGTGAAAAGCTTCTACGACGACGTGTTTAGAACAACAATGTGATGATAAGTGCGTTTTGATGAGATGTTTTGATGCCCCCTCCTCCGCTCCGCGCGTTTAAGATGTGGTTCATTCATTATTGGTGTGTGAAAAGCTTCTACTAAATATGATGTGTTTATTATAACAATTTGATAAGTGCGTTTTGATGAGATGTTTCGATGGCGCCTCTCCTCCGCTCCTTTTGCGTTGTGTAACCCCGGAAGAAGAGAGGGAAATTTTACTTCCCACCACCACCAGCCATGGCAGCGGCTTCTTTCGCTTTCGCTTGCTTCTCCTTCACGTCCTTCACCGCGGCTTTAATCGCGTCTTCGGCCAACATGGAACAGTGCAACTTCACCGGCGGCAAGTTCAAGTGGTTGGCGATTTCGCTGTTTTTAATCTGCGTCGCTTCGTCGACGTGTTGTCCTTTCACCCACTCCGTGGCGACCGAGGAAGACGCGATCGCACTCCCGCACCCGAACGTTTTGAAGCACGAGTCCGTGATGTTCCCGTCGTCGTCTACGCGGATTTGGAGTTTCATCACGTCCCCGCACGCCGGCGCGCCGACTAAACCCGTCCCCACGTTTGCGTCTTTCTTATCGAAAGCACCGACATTTCTCGGTTTTTCGTAATGGTCGACGACGTTTTTGTGGTACAATCTGCTGCTTGTGCTTGTGCTTGTGCTTGTGCTCGTGGAAACGATTCCAGAGGTTCGAGTTAACGCGCACAGCGTTTGATTTTTGTTTCTGCCGATAGAGTTTCTGAGTAAAGCGTTCATCGTATTCTTCTTCGCGTGTACAATTCAAGCAGAGAAGAAGGGATCTGTCTTTTTCTTTCTTTTCTGCTTGTAAAATCAAAAAACCACCGTTTTGTGACGTTGTTATGTTGTTGTTGTTGTTGTTGTTGTTGTTCAAAAACACAAACTTTTGGAAGGTTCTTTCTTTTACTCTTTTAACGAGGACGAGAATACGCTCACTTTTAGTCCTCAAAGCGCGCGCAAAGTGTTGTGAAGTAAAGGACGAAAGAATGTGGGTGAGAAGAATCGCGTGGAAAATGTAATAAGACAAAAGGTGACACGTCGACGAAAAGAAGGAAAAAAAAGTGTCCAAAGAAGAAAAAATGTCCTCTCTGGTACAATTCTCCTCCTTCAAAACGAGTACGAGAGACGAGTATTCGTAAATATAATATTAAACGTCGTCGTCGACGAGATGGTCTAAATCGCTCGCGATGTGCGCTTTGTCTTTAGGCAAACGCATTCTGTTTAACACGAGTTCAGCTTTTCTTCTTCTCTTTTGATCCGTCTGATCATCCGCAGGGAGCTCGTGTTCTCCTTGTTCTTGTTCTTCTTCCGCTTCCGCGTCGGTTGTATAAAACGACGCGGCTAAACCGCTGAGAACAGCCGCCGCGGTGTCCGGGAAATGATCGATGAAAAAAGACGGTCCGACTAAAAAACCGCGGTCCATGAGATCTTTCGCTTCGATTCTCCAAATCTCGTAGTTGAAATGTCGGATAGTTTTACTCACCCTTCGTCGGTTGCCCGACTTTGAAGACGAGGACGACACGTCGTTTGGAGAGTATTTGACTTTTCGGAGGTACAATAACTCGCCGGGCGGGTATAAAGGCGCCGCCATATTTGGATCGGACGAGATTTGCTGCTCGGAAAAAGCGTTAAAACTTTGACGCAAGCTCGTCGCTTCGGAAGGTAAGGCGCCGTCGGTATCGTCATCGTTGAATACGTCCGATTCGACCAGAGCAGTTCGCGAAGTCGTCAGTTTTCGAAGGAGTTGAAACTTACTCAGTTTACACCTGACCAACGCGTTGATGACTTCCGATCGAAGCTTTAACAAGGTTGGACCGGATAAACGCGTGATGGCATCGAGTCCGTGGATGGAAGAAGTGCAAAATTTTTCCGTTTCTTTCGCGAGTTCTGCGCCGAGTAACCCTCCCGGAGGTTCGATGGCGACGACTTTCACAGTCGGGAACTTCTCGCGCAGAAAGAGCGCCACGATTGACGCCGTCGCGCCGCCGAGCGAGTGTCCGGTGAGCACCAATCGCCAACCGCGACATTCCGAGAGAACATCTGCAGGAATCGAATCGCCTTCTGCCGTGCCTTCTTCACCGAGAATGACCTGGTCCAAAATGCGATGTCTGTTCAAATCGTTAAAAATAAATTCCGAGACCTCGGCGATGCCTTTGTGACAGTGCAACTGCGATCCGGTGAATTTTTTACTCGCGATATCTTTACCAAGCAAGTTTATATCCAACTCCGTCGGTTTATACATGGCATCCGTGACGCAATCGGCGATGGAAAGCGTTCCGCGAATGGATAAAACGACCGAGCGTTTCTTCACGTCCCGTGCGATGAAGTACGGCGCTTTACCTACGCCTTCCTTCGTGGAGATGTAGAAGATATCTCGCGAAGAGATTCCAGCGCACGCTTTCAGCGCCGCGCGATCGAGCGTCACGTCTTGCCGAGAGTTATACAAACGCTCCTTCTCGGCTTCCTCGTCTTCTTCCACATCTTCCCTCACTTCTACGACGACGTCTCCGCTATTATTATTACTACGACTACTATTACTACTGCTACCGCGACCACTGCCGATATTTTTCCTACTCTTTTGTTTCCTATAATACGCCCCACAGCACACGCGACTCATCCCTTTGAACGAAAACGCCATCTTAAATCCCTTCGATGGATGCGCCCAAGCGTATAACGTCCAGCCGTACGCCGCTAACGACCATCTCGCGTAATGCGCCATGTCTTCGAGCGTCTTCGAGAGCATTTCCCCGGAAGATTTAATCGGCACGTCGCACGACATCGTCGTCGTTTCTCGTTGAGAAAATACAGAAGAGGAAGTGGCGCTTCGAGGCGACTCGTTTGTTGTCAAAAGCGACGCTTCAATTTCACCACGCTCGACGTCGTCTCCTTCATTCAAAGGGGTGAATGATGAAGCAGCGTCCATCGCAGCCGCGGCGCTCGACGGTTTTAACAGAACCCCTTTCGGTGCCTCCTTGAGCATCCGTCGGTCTTGTATAGCTAAAAGCGCGAGACCGGCACTAATATCGCTCGGCACTAAATCAGCGCCCTGGAATATTTCGCTAAAACAATCCGCGATGGCGCCCATACCACCTCCTCTTCCCGCGGTCACCCCTCCTCGTTCTCTGCTTTTTTCATCGATGCTTTCTAAATCCTCCCCCGCCGCCGAATCTTTCCGAATTATTCCACTGGAAGACGTGGCACTCCCACCTCTCCCCATGCACATCAAACACCCGACGATGGAAAATATCCTCTGCCACCTTTCCTCGGGATCCAAGTGCGCGAAAGCGGAAAACATGGCAAACACGCCAAACGCCGTCAAACCGACTACGATAAAGTTCCCGACGATGACCGTCAGTACCAAATTGTTCACTCCTTCCGTCTCGTAACACTCCTTGCCACCTTCTTCGTTCATCAGATTGACTCCGTACCCCATCGCGCCTACTATCGCGACTAAAATAATCGCGTGTATAATCAGTAGCGGTATCGCTCTCCTCCTTTTGTTCGGTTCCAATATCTTCCCTTTCGAGCTCTCGAAACAAATCAAAAACTCAACACTCGCCGCGAGAAAGAATAAAGACAGAGACGCGAACACCCAATCCAACGCCTTCTCCCCGACTTTACCGCACGTCTCTTTCAACGACTTTGACATTTTCGCGTACGCAGTCGCGAGTATGCACAGCCATAAAACGTGCAAAAAAGAAAGCAGGAACGATGGGACGACTAAATCGTCCAAAGCCACGAGCCAACTGCGACCGCACAGACGAAGTGCCGGCATTTTATTATTCTGTTCTGTTCTATCACGAAATCGTCGTCGTCTCCTTCTTCTTAAACATCACCGCGGTGATGTACATCCTCTAAATCCTTCTCGACGACGGACGGACGGACCGGGGGAAAGAAACGCAGTTTGGGAGCAAGAAGAAATTGCTTTTTTTTCTTCTGTGTTTGTTGCCCGCGTGACAAAAGAGAAAGTGAAGCCCAAAATTTTTTTGATTTTTGGCTCCTCTTTCTCCAGAAAAAAACAAAAGACCCTCCTCCTTTTTTCCTCCCAATCATCGCCAAACAACAACAAGAACAACAACAACAACAACAAAAAGGGTTTGGACTTTTTTCATTCACAAAAGAAGAAGCGACGGAAAAGCAGCGGCGGAAGAGAAGAGAGAGATGATGATGACGACGCGGTGCGTCGTTTACTCTTGTGTTTTGATGAGATCTCTTTTGTTTCTTTTTGCGCGATGCTTTTTAGATATTTTATATGCGTTTCCCTCCAAATTTTTAAAAATCAAACTAACCATAAATTTAAATCTCTTATTCTCTCGAACAGTGGCGCACTGGCGACGCATCACCAGGCGGTCGGTTTACGACCACCGCTCTTTCCTTCCTCCTCTCAAAGGAATAACAACGGAGAGGGTTTTACGACAACAAAATTTTGGGGTCGTCGTCAAAAAAGGAAGGCGATGATGCGGGTTGAAGCAGCAGCAGCTTCTTCTTCTTCTAAAAATTTTATCGATAAAGAGAACGAGACGCAAGGGCAGAATAAAGATAAACAAGTGCGGACGTTTTATACGTTTAAACCCGGGGAGACGGTGGAGATGCTCTCGGAGTATGTCGGAGTAGACGTCGAGGCGCTGAAAGCGCTCAATCCAGGCGTGGATTTGGATTTTGTGTTTCCCGGAGATCGGGTGGTCGTGCACGTCGAACGACAACGAGAACGAGAACAAAAGGAGGTGAAAGATGAAGGAGTTCGCGAGAAAGTTGCCGCGGTGGTAGATTCGCAAGGAAATACACAGCAACGAGACAATAATAACACTGATAAGAATCAAGAGCGACGACTGAACAAAGAAAAAGAGAAGCGAGCGGCGAGGATGGAAGAGGAGAGGAACGAACGACGACGACGAGAGAAAGAAGAGAAGTTACTGAAGAAAGCTGAGAAAGAACAACGGCAACAACAAAAAAAGATGAAAAAGCAAGTTCAACTCCAAGCGACGAAAAGGGCCGCTCCGGTTTTTAACGCTGGCGCGGCTATGTTTGTGGCTTCTGTACCGGTGCTCGCCATCTCGACCCGTCTCGGATTCTTCAACCCCGTTTTAGATACGTTCGGAAAAGTGAAAGCGATGCTTGCGTCTTCTTCTGATGCGCGCGAACAGTCGTCGTCGATGAGAGACGAAGCGTCATCATCATCATCATCATCATCATCATCAGAACCTTGGCGATTGAAAACTCCGGAAGTATTCGCAGCGATGACGCAACCGCTCGGCTCTTTGAATACAAACGCTACCGCCACCAATGCACAACCATCGTCTTCAATGTCCTCGTCTCCTTCTTCACAAAACATAGTGTCTCAGCAAGAGTTTACGGAGTTGAGGAAAGAGTTAAACGGCGTGAAAGCGAAGCTGACTGCTTCCGATTCTGAAGCGAGGAACGTTAAGTCTCAGCTCGAGGAAGCGAAAGAGGAGAAGGAGAAACTCGCGGACGAAGCGAAACGAAGAAAAGATGAAGCAAACGAAGTGAAAGCTCAATTAGAACACGCACGAAGTGAACAAAAGAAACTCGCGAATGAAATTAAACAAAAAGAAGCAGAAATGGCGGACTCATTGAAGAATAACGAACAAGCTGCTGCGAAGAGTGTGGCGGCGGTAGAGGCGGAAATGAAGCGCGCGGTTGAAGAGTCCGTAGAGAAAAATGCAAAGTTGCAAAAAGATTTAGAGCTCGCGCGCGAGTCTTTGCGACAAGCGCAAGCATCTCGAGAGTCTGAATTGAATTCTATGAAGTTCGTCATCACGCAAATGGAAAAGGAATTACAAGACGAAAGAGCTTCTTTGAATGATTTGAAAGAAGAAAATACCCTACGCGCGGAGACTGAAATTTCTGATCTCGAAAGGCGTTTAAGCGAGAAGATGAAAAGCGAAGAGTATTTGCAGTCAGAGATTGAAAAGCTTAAAAACGAGTTGACTGCGAACGCGTCCGAAATTGAAGAAGCGATTACCATGAAAGAAGATGCCGTAAGTGCGTTGAAAACGATTGAATCCAAATCTCGCGAGGAAATCGACACGTTATCGACGGAAGGACAGAAAATGAAACTCGAAATTATTGCTTTCAATCAACGCGTTGTAAAACTCGAAAACGAAGCTGAAATGGCCACGACTCGCGCCGCAGATGCAACCGAGGCGTTGGAACGTCTTCAAAAGTCTGCAGAACTTACGGGTTCGACCCAAGAAGAAAAGCTCAAGGAGGCGCTTTCGGCGCAAGCGGAGACTGAGTCGAAACTAATGGAAGCGGAAAGTCGCTTCATAAAGGCGAGCGAAGGCTTTTCGGAGCAAAAGTTAGAATTCAAAAAGAGAGTAGAGGAGTTAGTTGGAAAAGTGAAGTCAATAGAAGGCAAGATGTTGGATGAAACTCGAAGTTTGGAGGAGAAAAACTCGGAGTATGCATCAAAGCTTTCGGAAGCTTCTGAAATCGCCAATAACGAGAAAAAGATGATTGAGGATGAACTCGCTTCAGTGTCGGCTATGAGAGATTCCTTGGAACTGCAATTCGAAGAGCTGAAGGAGAGAGTTTCGAAAGAAAAGGAAGAACTTGGCGTCGAGCAACGCGCGATGGAATTAGAAATCAGAAACTTGACGGAACAACTTGAATCAAAGCGTTCGCTCGAATCAGAAGCTGAAAAGTTCCGCGAGGAGAGAGAAACGTTGCTTATTGAAATCGAAAACGTTAAATCCTCGAGAAAAAATCTCGAGGTTGAGTTTGATACGTTCCAGAGAAAAGCAGAGGCTGATTTAGAACGAGAAATTGAGCTGCGCGAAGCGGATTCGAAGCAAATCAAGGATGAAGTTCGACAGTTTGAAGAGACGAATAAATCTCTGACCGAAGAAATTGCAGGTTTGAAGCAGAAGCTTGAATTTGCGAATATTGCGGTATCGAGAAGTGAAACACAACGTTCGGAATATGTTGATGGAAGAATAAGTGACCTAGAACAAGCTCTTGAAAATGTCGAGAAAGAGAGAGACGTGCTAAAAACTGAGTTCGATGAGCGTTTGAATCGACAAAATACTGAGTTTGCGGCCTTTGGGCGCGACTTAGAGCTCCAAATTAAGGAAGCGGAAGATGCTCTCGAATTGTCCAGGCAATCTTTCGACTCGGAATTGAAAGCAGCGCTGGCCTCAAAAGAAGAAGCAGAGTCGAACGAGAAAGCGTGGCGAGAGAAAATTGAAGATCTCGAGAAACAATTGGCTGAGTACGGTGACGTTGAGAAAAATCTTGACGTTTTGCGAGAAAAGGTCTCTTTCACGGAAAGCAAACTCAAAGAAGCATCAGAGCGGATGAAGCAATTAGAATCGGAAGAAATAGAAGCAAAAGCTACTCGAATGTCAGCGCGGGAGAAAATCGCCGAGCTCGAATCGGCATTGACCAACCAAGGCGATCTCGAGGAAGAACTCACTGCTCTACGAGATAAAATTGCATCTAAGGAAACAGAGCTGCAAGAAGCATCGGATGAAGTCAAGAACCTCGAAATGTTCCAAATGGAGTCCAAAGCTGAGCTCGAAGATGCGTGGCGAGAAAGAGACGAAGCGACAGCGGACGTTTATCGTGAACGCGCAGAGCAGTTGGAGCGTTCCAATAAACTTGAACGTGAGCTGAACGCAAAGATTGAAGATTTGCAAAAGCAACTGGAAGGTGCCGAGGAGAGTAAAAAGTTAGCCGAGGAGAATTTTGAAAACGTCCAAGAAGCTAAAAGTGTTATCGAGGCTGATAAGATAGCTATGGAGCTCGTTCTCGATAAGTTCCGCGAAGAGCACGATAAGTTTATTGCACTAAATGAAGAATTAGAGCTTGCTGCAAAGGCGCAAGAGCAAGCGGAAAAGATTATGTCCGATGCAAAGGAAAATTTCAATGCGGTTCTCGAGGTCACTTTCAGCGAACATAAACAAGAAATTCAAGCATTGGGAAAACAATACGACTCAAAAGTGTACGCGTTAGAAGCAAAGTTGAAAGTTATGAGGGATCAAAGTTACGAAGAGAGTAAAAGAGTAGAGTCTGCCAATGCGCGAGTCGTTACACTTGAAAACGAACTCGAAGAAGTTCGTTCAAAGATGGAGGAAGAAATGGGATCATCCATTGCTGCAGCAGCGATTACGGGTGAAGCAGAAAACGCGAAACGACAGCTAGAAGAAGTTAGAGCTGAGTTGGATTCTACTCATGAGAAGTTTGAGAGTGAATTAAGTGTTGCGGTTGAGGCAAGGAGAATTGCCGAGTCAAATTTATACGCCGCGACTGAGAAAATATTAAACTTTGAAAATGAGGTTTCGTCGCTATCGAACGATCGTAACACGGAGATGATAGAACTTCGAGAGCAACTGGATGAGATGAAAGCGTCCTCGGTTCTCGAGCAAGAGCAGTTGAGATCGGATCTCGAAGAGTCTCGCGCGGAGTTGGAAACCGCTCGAACGAACTTCGAGGCTGAATTGACAGCAGCGTACGAAGCGCAGAAAAGCGCTGAATCCAATGTCGAGGAATTGAACAAGCAAATCAAATCGTTCGAATCTGAAATCGACGACGCCCGAGTCCAATTGACTGAGTATGAAACCACTTCCAGCATAGAGAAGGGGGAATTGCAAAAGCAGTTGGATTCAGCTCGCTTTGAATTGGAGAACTCCGAGTCCAAAGTCGCAGCAGCAGAAGACAAGCTCCGCGAGTCGGAAGCAGAGCTCGACGCACTGCAGTTAAAGAATGAAGAGCTTGAATCCTCGCTTTCTGGCAGCGCGGAGTCACTTCGCTTGGAACTGGAAGAGTCTCGCGCGGAGTTGGAATCCGCTCGAACGAACTTCGAGGCTGAATTGAACGCAGCGTACGAAGCGCAGAAAAGCGCTGAATCCAATGTCGAGGAGATGAACGAGCAAATCAAGTCCTACGAGGCCGAGCTCTTGGCAATTGGCAGTTTAGAGCTTCAACTCGACGAGGCGCAAGCAAAACTAACCGCGTACGAATTATCGTCCGGTGAATTACGCAAGGAACTCGACTCCGCTCAATTAGAATTGGAGAATGCAGGATCCAACGTCGCTGCGGCAGAGGCGAAAGTTCGCGCGTCTGAATTAGAACTCAGCGACTTGCGCTTGAAGGTCGAGGAGAAGGAATCCCAAATCAGCGGTAGAAATTCTACAGTGCAAAATTTGGAGCAGCGTTTGTTTGAAATGGAAGAGTTGAGCGAAAAATCGAAAGCAGATTTAGAAAATGCGAGGTCTGCGTTTGAGGCTGAATTATCTGCGGCGCACGAAGAACAAAGAGTTGCCGAAACAAACGTGGAAGCGGCAAACGAGAAAGTCAAAGCCACGGAGTCTGAATTGATGGATCTCCGCGCGAGGATTGAAAATTTTGAGGCGCAAAGTCAAGAGAAGGAAAATCTCCTCCAAGAAGAGGCGAGAGTGTTGCGCGTGAAAATTGAGGAGTTTGAAAACGCCGAGCGCGCATTAGAACGGCAAGTTTCAGAGGCGAGAGAAAATTTAAGAGACGCGGAGACGCGAGAGAAGTCTTCCGAGGTCCAACTCGCTAACCTTCAAAACGAAGTCAACGCCTTGAAAGACACAGTCGCATCTTCGACGAACATTCTCCGTCAAAAAGAAATGGAAAGCGAAGCGCAAATGGTGGTTTTACAAAACGAAAAGCTTCGAGCCGAGATTCAAATGGCGACGATGGCCACGGAGCAACAACGCATCCAGCTCGAAGATACATCCATGCAACTTCCATTTTCGGTGGACGCAAAATTCGTCGTCAAGTTTGATTTACCTCCACATCAGTTCTTGGCTCTCACTGGTTCCTGGTGCGACTGGAAAGTCAACGCGAGCGAAGAAATGACGTGCGCAAACAAAATGACGTGGACGAAGGAAGTCCCTTTAGGCTTGGACGTAACCCACGAGTACAAATATGTAATTTGCGAGCGCGACTCCAACGGTCAGCCAAAACAAGTAGAGTGGCAAAACGGCGACAACAGCATGTTTGGCGCATCCAGCGGCGCTTTGCAGAACATGCGAGGTGACGTAGAAATTCACGACACGTGGATTCCAAACGCGACCAAAAATCTAGTCTTTCTCTTTTCAAAATCCGGAGGTAAATTCGAGACCGACCGGAATCGAATGCTTCAAGACTGCTTGGACGCGCAAACCTACGGTGTCAGCCAAAATTACACCTCGCACATCGTCGACGACATGTACTCCGCCCTAGGCGGCGATTCAACCTACGAGCCTACTAAAAACTCCAACACGCAAGCGGGAGGAGGAGAAAGCAAACACGCTTTAGGTGGAGGCGAGGATTTTTTCAACGTCGTCGACGACGGTTTCGGCGAAAGCATTAGGAAGAGTTACGAATACGTGGATAGCGACGACGACGACACCGACGAGGACTTCATCGTCATAGATATTTAAGGATGATTTAAAGAACTTTGTAATAATAGAATCGAATACGCACAGCAGCGGCAGCAGCAGCAGCAAAATTAGGTATTTTCTCGTCGCATTTGATTGGTCGACAAAAAAGGCGAGAGAAGATATTTTTGAAAGGTCCAATTGGAATAATTATTGAGTTGATCGTCACTTCTGTCTACCAGAAACACACACACACACACACACACACAACCAATCAAAAAACTTCAACAAAAACAAAACAATAATGTTTGCGTTAACGTCTTCATCATCCGCCGTTCTCGGATCGCGATCGCGCGTCGAAAACTTCAACGCGAGAAAAGTTTCCAGAAGAGGTGCAATTAAAATTGCCTCGTCAGCACACTCTCTTTTTTCTCCGATGGAAAAAGAGGTTGCGCTCAAAGCGACTTTGTTCGTCAACAACAACAAAACGAAAGCGACGAGGTCTGTCGCCATGAGGTCAACCGCAGGGAATCCGGTGCCAACGGTAAAAGCCGGCGGAAACGCCGATTTGGAGAAAAAGTTTTGTACTTTTATTTTCGCCATGTTTGGTTTCTTTTCCATAGGGATGTTGCTTCCTGGCTCCGCGCAACTTTGGTTCGGTCCAGATCCGCCCTTCCCGAAGTTCATGCACATCGCCATGTCGTATTGGAACGTCGACGGCGGGAGTGTGATCGCGAATTGGTGGTCGAGAATGACTGCGGTCCTCTTCCTCTCTTTCCTCGGTGGCCCATTCTTATTCGGCGCGGAGATTACGAAGGCGTACTTGAAGCAAGTCACGGCGATGTTAACTGGACATCTTTGCATGTTTATCAACGTCACTTTCTTCTCCCCGGTCGCAAAAGTCGCGTGGTACCCGCAGATTGTTCTGCAAATCGCCTTGATCGCTTTGGGTTTGAAGTTGATCAACGAAAAGTAGATTTATGAATACACACTCGCTTCGTTCGCGATGATGGTTGGATTTTGGTTCGCGCTATCGACGGACGCAGAAAAAGTAAGATAAAGAATGTATGTGTATATAAAAGACGAAGAACTGAAAACGCGCGAATTCATGAATTCGCGTGTTGTGTATATAACGAGAAATGATACGACGATGTTGCCATGTTTACTTTGTTGTAATAAATACAGTTTCTGAACACCCCTTCTTGTGTTTGCTTGTGTGCCCAAATCCCCTAACATTTTGCTTTTTATTCCTCATAAAAATTGAGATGCAGGCCGACGTTTTCCAAGGCGACACCGACGAGCAACTGATCGTCTTCGACGACGATCGTCCGGACGACGCGTCGGACGACGACGACGACGACCCGGGCAAATACGGCGAAGACGCGATGCCGGACGATTTCTTCGACCAATTCGTGAAGCATAAAATCCCAGGAACACGCGTCACGAATACGAGTGCGAATAAAAAGTCATCATCATCATCATCATCAGTCAACGAAGGACTTCTTCTTCCCCTTCGTTCTGTGACTACGAGTGAACAACAACCACAGACGACGACGACGACGCTCGATCGAGAAGCAAAACAACAACCAGAAAACGATAGTAACAACGACAAAATTCGAATCGAACGATTGAAAAAAGACGCGATTGAAGCGACGGAAACGATTCGCGCGGTGGAAGAAGCGTTGAGAGACGCTTTAGATTGGCCGTTGAGAGGAGATTCAAATCGAATGTGCTCTCGAACAGAGTTGATTGGTTTAGTGAAACATTTAAAATCGGACGTGTTAGAAAGTCGAGAGAACGCGATGCGGGCGCGAGAGCAATTGACAACGATGAAGGCTTCTTCGTTCAGCGGCGGTGATGGTGGAATTCCATCGAAGGTTTCCATAAACAACTTCGCCGTCCAGCTCGAGCGCGTAAATAGGGAAAAAGACGCGCTCGAACGAGAGAGGAAACGCGCGGAGTACGAAAACAGGAAATATCGACAGGTTGTGGAACAAATGAGAGAGACGAAACGAGACTGCGAGATTGCTTTGCGAAAAACTTTGGCGAGGTTACAAAAGTACGAGCGCGCGTTTGATGCGGCGGATATGAAGAATAGAGAGTTGCGAGATCGAATACAATCTATATCGCGAAGGTTAGTCGAGAGCGAAACGAAAGTCGGGGATGCGAAGATGCAAGTGGACGTGGCGGAGAAGAGGACGCAAAGAGCGATTCAAGAGATGGAGCGAGCTAAAAGCGTTGCAACGACGAGGACCGATCGTGCACAAAGTGCGGAGTTACGCGCGAAGCAAGCCATAGAGGATGCCAAGGAGAAGAAGAAGGAGAGGGACGAGTTGTTTCGAGAAACGAGGGCGTTGGAGAAGAAGTGTTTGGATTTGGCGACGAATAATAATTACGGCGGAAGGAACGAGAACGGAAGAAGTCACACGAACGAACACTCGAGAACAATAGCAGAACTTTCCGCTTTATCTCAAGAATTAGCGAGAGAGGAGATGATGACGAGAAAACGGTGCGAAGACGTCGAGAAGGAAAGGGACGTTTTGCGATTGGAGTTGGTATCGGTGCAAGCTGAATTGAAAGCGATGAAAGAAGAGATTAATAGGGCGCACGAAAGGGATATTAATTACGTGATGAGCTCGAGCGGTGGTAAAGGGTTGACATATCATCAAGAACAGTATCCACCGCCGCCGCCGCCGCCGCCGACGACGACGACGCTGCAGCAACAGCAGCAGCAAACGGAAATGACAGGGGCTGGCGTTGAAGAAGCCACGCCTGGTTTTGGATTTTTCCAAACGACGACACAACCAGCCACTGGACGCGTGCTTCAGTTTGAAAGAGAAGACGTACCTAAACCGAGCGAAAGCATAGCATCGTTGGAAAAAGATCCAGCGATTTCGGCGACGGAAACGACGACTAAGTCGACAATGACGCCGCTCGCGGAGAAGCAGAAAAACTTGGCGCTTCTCAAAGAGTTGGCCGAAACGAGACGCATGATAAAAGAAGAGCGCGCAATGCGACTCCAAGCGGAGCAAAAGTTAGCAACCTAGATTTAGCACACGTATAGAAAACTTTGCATCCGCATGTAATATGAACTCATTATTTATTTTGTAACACTTCTTTTACTCGCTGCTTCCTTTTTCTCCTCTTCGCAAGTGCATCCAACGCTCTCTCGTATATTTTTGAAGCGTAAAAGTCATCATTCCGTTTTGTTGTAACATCACCGACGATTTTTCAGGAACGATTTCTTTAGCTAATTCAGATACCGCAAACAACGCAAACTCGCTCGATAAGTCGACGACGCAATCGAAACTAAACTTCCGAAACTCGACGTCGAATCGTTTCTCCATAAACGCCTCTCGCTTGTCGCTCGGAACGAACGCGAGCTCTTCAATCAACTTCACATTATCGACGATGTCTAATTTCACGTACACGACTAAATACGTCTCGAAATCCGCCCAACTGTACTCGGTCAACGTCTTCTGCTTGAAAAAGTTCTTTTCTTTCGCTTTCATGCGCTCTTTGATGCGGTTTTCGCTGTTGTTCCCGCCCATGTTCTCCCAATTCACTCTTTTCGCTTGCATTGGGTCAAACTTCTGTTGCTGTTTTTGTTCCCACTGCCATTTGCGATAGGTTTCGTGTTGGTCAATGTTTTCTTGTCTCAACCGTTCGTCTTCGTCTTCGCTGTCGACGTCTTCGACGTACTTGTCCCACTTGGCGTACGCTTCCGCGATGTTGGAAGATGTTATCGATGGTGGAGGTGACATTTTTAGAAAGCGATTTTTTTTTAAAGTGTTTGCGTGAAAGCGAGCGTTTTTTAGAAATGAAGAAATTTTTTCAATAAATTGTTTTTACAACACGCGCGAGAAAAAGTGATATTTTACGCCTCTGGCACGGTACTCTTCGGCGACGAGTCGTCTCCATCCACCCCATCCATGGCCGTCGCCGCTTTCGCAGAAGGCATCTCCTTCTCGCTCTCGGCGACCGCCTTGGAGACAATTGCGGTCGCTTTCTGCGACAAAAAGCTAAACGCGTTTGAAACCGCCGTGGTGGCTTTCTTCACCGCCTCGTTCTCGTTAATTTTTGACACGACGCCAGTGCTCGTGTTTTTCACCACCTCCCCAGCCGCCCCAGCCGTGGCGGAGACTTTGAATTTCTCGTCTAACTTTTGCGATTCCTCGGATATCTTCACCTTCATCGTCGCCGTCGTTTCCGTCAATTTTAACTTCTCGTCCACATTTTTGTACGCGCTATTGGTTTTCGAAACCACCGTCTCGGAAATTTTATGCTGCTCGTCGAACTGTTTGATCGCTTGACCGGCTTGCTTGGAAAACGTGATCGTTTTCGCCAAAATGCCACTCGCGATGGTCTCTCCTTTCGACAACTCCCCCGCGTTTAAACCTCCTTCCGCGCGTTTCTTCAACGCCTCCAAATCCTCCATCTCTTCGCTCGGAAATTGAATCTCCTCGATGCACAACGCGTGGTTCAACAGTAAACACCCGTTCAACAACAACGCCGCGGAGACTGCCTCTTTTTCCTTGAAATCAATCGTCGCGCGTTTCGTGTTGTTCAGACCGTCTTTGACGACTAATTTCGAGATGTCCCCAGCCGTGGAGAAGAAATCGGACAGGTCTGAGTCCTGCGCGGACGGGGAAATGTTCGTCACCTTTATCATAGAAAGAACATCATAAAAGAGATGATGATGAGAGATGATGATGAGAGATGAGTTTCCATTTTCAATCAGTCTCATTAAGAGCTCAAACAAACAAACGAACACACAAACAAACACACAAACGAACGAGAGAGAGAGAGAGATCACGCGCGCGTAATACACCTACCTGGACGGATGACATTTTCAATACTATAGAGCTCTCAATAAATGCCGCGTAGTTGTCTTAAAAATTGTTGCCTCGCGAGGAAAAAGAAAGAGGACAAAAAAAAAAAATTCTAAGACCCTAAACAAAAAAAGTTTGGTTGACTTTTCCAGCGTCGAAGAAGATCTCTTCAGAGTTGAAAAGACCGACAAAAAACACAACACGTAACGACTTTTGTCTCTCGTCTATAAATACGAACGATGATTACGACGAAGACGACGATGAAGACGAATGCGACGATTTCTTCCTCGATTATTGCGCTCCTGATGATGATGCTCTTCTCACACGCATCACACGCGGCGACGATCATACAGCAGAACGGTACGGAATTGCAATTGGTGCCGGTGTATCGCGACTCGGACCCGGTGGAGTATTACGCCGAGGCCTTGGCGGATGTGGAAACTTTGGTACGTTTTTTTCTGTATCTCTTTTCTCTCTCTTTTTCTCTGTTTTCTCGAAGAAATGAACGACGCGGACAGGGAGAGATGCGCAAAAGTGCGTTGCAATCGCGCGAGGCGAGAGCGTCTCGCGTTGGTGGTCGTTATAATCGTCAGTCGTCGCGCGCGTCTTTTTCTCGACTCTCCATGGATGATTTGTGTGATGGTTTTGTGAGAAATTCGAAATTTCGCGCGGGAAAATAAAACAGCGCGCCGCGCGAATAGATACGATGATGATGATTATGATTATGATTATGATGATGCTGACGATTTTTATTTTCTCTCTCTCTCTTCATCTCTCTCGCGCACACACATACGCATTCAAATGCATTACACAGATGACCGTACGTTTATCGAATATTGAAGGAACAAACCCGAACCCGGATTTGTACGTCTCGTGCGCCGGGACGAATTACTCCTCCACAAAAACCGCGAGGACGGAGGGCGAAGCGGTGCAGTTTGTCGCTCCGGCGGGCGCCAGAGCGGATATACGAGTGGAGATCTTTAAATCGTCGGAGACCTTTCAATCGTCGAGCAACACGTGGTCGATTAGTACGAGAGTTCAACCGTACCAGCCAGAAACGGTATCGTCCGGGTTGCTTTACGAGCGATCTTTTCAAGTTGGATACAGAGATTATTATCACTTGGAAGTGCCGGAAGGATTGCATAAAGTGCAATACACGTACACGCCATCCCCGAAGGCGCAAAGTTCGTATCGGTCGTACACGGATCTTTCCGTGAGTGTACCCAAGAGCGACAACGCGGAGGATTATAAATTGTACGATAAGGTGGCAGGTGGATACAGAACAATGAAAGTCTACGACGACCAATCCGAGGTGTATAGCTCGCTCACTCGAGCTGAACACAAAGATATACGCTTTATTTACGGTCCTCGATTGGTCAAGATTTACGCCTCGGCTGGATTGGAGAACCCCACAATCAACCAAAATCTCGAAAATGGGGAGGATGGAAACGGTTTCATCAAGTATACGTTCATCGCGACCATCGAGAAAGCGGAGACGGCTTGTCACGACGTATCGATCGGCGCCATCGAATCTTCGAATACGCTCGACTATAACGACGCGAGATTTTACTCCATTCGGGTCGATCAGTTCGAAACGCTTGGCTTTACCTACGCTCAAATGGTCGTCGATGGTAACGTAAACGTACAAGCTTCGTCTTTGGCTGAATATCCAATGCACACTGATTACGGTATTGAATACTTTTATCGCGGCACGACGTGCTCGTCGCCAAAAACGTGCATCAAAACGCACAATTTTCGAGATTTGAATGAGATCGCCGCGGTCACCAAACCAGGTGCGTGCGCCGGGACAGCATCAGACGTAGAAGGAGCTCGCTTTATTCACTTTTCAGTCGAAGCTGCCGTAACGGTGAACACGGGAACGAGCGTATACCAGTTTTCCTTTTGGGGCGCCAAAGAAGGGTGCGGCTGGCGTCCGGATTGTAAATCGTGCGCCGCTGGAACCAATGACGATTGCTCCTGGTGCGAGTTGAGTTGCTTGGATCCACCGTGCCGAGGCTACTGCGCCAGCGCCTCGGAACTGCAATTGTCGACGTGGCCGGCGTCGAAGAAAACGTGCGAAGCGGAATTCAGTTGCCCAGCCAACGATTGTAGCGCGAAGTTCACGTGCAATGACTGCCGAGCCGTCAGTGGATGCGGTTGGTGCGCGGCGGAAGGCCAAAAAGGCGTGTGCGTTCCTGGCGATACGGAGGGACCTATTTATACCGAAGGTACCGGTGCAAAGCTCCCGCTCGGGGTATGCGGTAAGTGGGCTTTCGCCGGCGACGCCGACGGGTGCGACGAAGCGTGCGCGGTGCACGACAGACACCCCACTCCGTGCGAAGCATGTTCGCAAGAAACAAACTGCGGCTATTGTAAAACGAGCACTGTGGGCGGGTGTGTTGCCGGGAGCGGTTCGAGTTCGACGAGCGGTGAATGTCCGAGAGAAGACGCTTTGTGGGCGTCCACGATTGCGCAATGCGCGGCGAACGATCTCGAAAAAATACCCACGGGGAAAGAAATCAACGCCGATGGTTCCAATACTGAGATCAAGTTGGATAAAAACGCTCTGATTTGCGCTTTAGGATCGTGTCCGAGCGAAACTTTACGGTACGAAGTTCCGTCGACCGAAGATGGTCCGCGCGATATTCTGGCGACGATTCGAACGCTCGTGCCGAGCGATAAGAACCTCATCCTCGTGCTTGCATCCCTCGATGAGGTTCCAACGGTTGATAAATACATGGCCAAAGCGGTAGTGCCGCCGGTTGATCCGAACGGGGCGAACGACGCGTTGGTCTTACACTTTGGTTTGTGCGGAAACGCCGGAAGTAAGGTCTACTTTTCCATCGCATTTGACGAGACGCAATCGGGATCGGATGTCTTGGACGTTACTTTTAAACTCGAAGTTTTACCAGACACAATCGTCGTTTTACCGAGAAACGAAACCGGCTTCGAGGAGACGAAGACGTTGTTGACGTCGGACGCGTGGTTGTGTTGCGGTCAAAGTCGTCATTTTAGCATGCCGATGCCGCGCGGGATGAACTCGGCGCAAACGCACGTAAGTATCAGTCCGAACAATCCCTCTCAAATAGCGTTACTCTCGAGAAGAGGCACGTGCCCTTCGCTCGGCTTAGCCGACGTCATCGCAAAAAACGGGACGGTCTCGTCCGAGATGGAAACGACGGAAGATTTGTGGTACGTCACCGTCGTGGCAAATAATTCGGGCGTCGGCTACCAACCTTTTAGGCTCTACGGTTGGAGCAGTGATATCCCGACTGAAAAAAACACTTGGTTCGAGAAATACTTTTGGTATGCTTTTGGAAGCGGATGCGCAGCTCTCTTTCTCTTCATCCTGGCTTGTATCCGATCCTATCGCATCAAATCAAAGTACAAAAAACGATTGAACGACCAAGTCTCCAACGCGTTGGCTATGCACAAATCTTTCAAAGGTTTCGGCGACGTCGAAAACGCCGAAAACGCCGTCGCGGTCATTCAAGCGGCGTCTGAGGCGGAAGAGCAGTTGGTTGATTTGATCATGGACTTGCAAACGAAAGTTCAAGTGCTCGAGGAAGACAGAATTGCCAAAGAGGACGTCGCTCGCATGACTGGCGGTGCGAAGAAAAATAGCAACAAATCGGCTCGCAAACCGCCCAAAGGAGGAAGCGCGCCGAGTTTAGCCTCGGTGGAAGAAGATAACATCTTGGACCCGATTTCGCCGTCTGTCATAGATAAGAGTAAAAAACTCGTCTCTGACTGGGATATCTCCGGCGCAACAGGCGAAGGTGCCCCGTCCGGCGCGAAATATTCCTTTGAGATTTTATGTCCGGACGGCTCCATCATGGAAATCAATCGAGAACGACAAACGCTCGGTCGCGGCGTCGCGGGCATTTCGTCCAAGAAAATCTCCCGCGAACAGTGCATGGTATCCGTCGATTTCAAAACCGGCGAAGTAGAAATTGAGACGCTCGGTAAGAATCCAATGGCGAGTAAAAAGCCGGGCATGTCCGTCTGGGAAGCCTTAGATTGCGGCAAGCGAAGGGACCTCACCAGCCAAGATAAATTTATGTTGCTCAGCCCAGACGCGATGTTACGCGAAGGCATCGAAGAAGAAACCGCGTTCGTGTTTACTCTCAAGGTTTCGAAAAACCCACTGAGACAGGTGTTTGGCGCGGATTCGACGGATAGACCTCCTTTACCGCCGTCGCAATCGCCGAGCCCTTCGCCCTCGCCGCTCTCTAGTTAATACTACTACTACTAAGAAGAACCAACAACAACTACGACGACACGAAGAGAGAAAAGGAAGAAGAGTTTTTTATGTAAATAGCGCGTTTATATATACATATACCACCACTGTGTAACATCAAATCCACAAAGTTACTTTAAAATCGTAATAAAAGTAGAAATACCATTCCGACAACGCAGCGCGCGATACGAGGACCACCGCTCGCGCTTTGGCACTCTCGCTTCTCGTACAATTTTTTTTCCCGCCAAAATTTTCCTTTTTTTAACAACCTCTGTCTCATCACACAACGAACTCAATACACTCGACACACCGCAGACGCACGCCTTTAAAGCTTCGTGAGCTTTTGGCCTTGAAAGAGGAGGAGGACGTCTCTCCTTTTGTCGTCGTCGCGGATATAAGAGAATTGCAACTTTTTGCGACGACGACGTGTACTACGACGACGGAGGAAACGGACTTTACTACTACTGCTACTAAAGCGAAGTTGATGAGAACGACGACGACGGAGATGATGTCGTCGCAAAATCATCATCATCGAAAGTCGAAAAAACGCCTCGACTCCGCGGGGAGGACATCTTTTTGCGACCACCTCGGCTTAGCCGAACAAATCCACCGAAAATCTCTGGACGTGAAAGAAATGCATCAGCTATTAGTGGAACGGTTGAAAGGGATGAACCATCATCACCATCACCATCGAGAGGAGAAGGAAGAAGAAGAAGAGATGGGAGGAGAAGAGATGGAAGGAGACGATCGGCTTTTCTCAGGAGCCGCTTCTTGGCCAGAAAATGGTCGAAAAGAGCAGAACGCCGAGGAGGAGGAAAATTTTCCAGCGTCTATCCGTTCTTCTTCTTCTTCTTCTCTGTTCATGCACTCGCCGATGACGAGTTTAAGCAACGCCGGAAGACGACAGAGCAGCAACCGAACAACGGGTTTTAGCGCTGAAGAAAGAATAGAAGAAGATAATAATACTAATACCACCACGCGCGAGGAACAAGAAATGATCAAGATGTTGCGAGAGTCGAAAGCGCAAAGGAGCGCGGCGGAGTTGATGATGTTAGAGGAAGAGGAGGAGGAGGAGGAGGAAAAGGAGGAGGAAGATATTTTCGCGACGAACCACCTGAGGATGGAGGAGGAGGGAAAAACGATGGCGACGACGACTGTGATGTCTACGAGTAGTAACGGTACCGCCACTCCTACCACCAAGAAGAAAAAATCCGCCGCCACGGAAACGGATTACTTAATCGACATCGAAAATTTGAAGAAAGAACGCAACGCGTTAAAGCGAGAACTCGCAGAGCTCGGGGAAGATGTGGAATATCATCGAATGGCCTCGGCGGCGAGCAGAATCGAGTGCGATAACAACGAAGACGAAAAGCAACGGTTGGAAATTGAGGTGCAAGATTTAGAAATAGAAATAAGAGAGGTGGAGAATCGATTGGCGCAAGCGAGAGTGGAAATGCAACACGCGGACCAAGAGGCGAGTTGTAAGATTTCGTTTTTGAAAGAGTTGGACCACGAGCAAGGTGAAGCGGAGAGAGAGTTGGAGCATTTGAAGGAGAGTTGTTTAGAGGAAGAGCGGAAGATGGAGGAAAAACTCGCTGAGAGAGAAGCGGTGGAGGAAGCGTTGCACAGTTTGAGAGGAGAGTTGGAGGAGGAGAAGATGTGGAAGGCACAGTTTGTAGACGAAGTGAGAGAGGCGGAAAGACAAGCCGAAGAGGCGACGACGGCAATGAAAAACGCGAACGAAAAGACGCGAATAGAGAGGAAGAATTGCCAGTTGTTGGATCAAAAGAGACGAGCGTTGGCGAAAGAGTGCGAGAAATTGTTGGAGATGAAGAAAGATTTCGAGAATTTTTTGGAAGTGAAGACGAGAGAAGACGTGTTATTGCTCGATGAAACAGAAGAAGATTTTCCAGTCGTGAACGACGAAGAAAAAGATCAAGAAGAGGAGGAGGAGGAGGAAGAAGAGGACGACGCGCCGAATGGATCGCCGTCCTCAACATTTTCGACGCCGGGAAAAGATTCGGATTACACGCAATACTCTCCAGACTCGCCGTTACCTCCGCAACATCAAAAAAAGTACTCCTTTAAGGAAGAACAAGAAGCGTTTACGCCGGGTGGATCTGTGAAAACGTCCCCACGCGTAACCGCGCTCATCGAGAAGGCGGCGAAATCGCCTCTCAGAGCAAACGTAGGAAACGGAATAGTAGTAGAAGAAGAAGAAGAAGAAGAAGAAGAAGAAGAAAGAAGGGTAAACGTTCGACGAAGACAACAACCACAACCACAACCACAACAACAAGATCACCTCCTCTCCCCGTGGTTGATGACGTTCGAGGACACGCCTCCAGAAAAGAAACGAAACTTGATCGATTTGAAAACGCCTCCGGCTCCTCGGGAGGAGTCGTACGAGTCGGTTCGATTACAAGCCGAGTTTATCAAAAGGCAGCAAAACGCAGCCGCCTTGGAACGGAAAAAGCAAAGTAGAAGTAGCGGTAAACCAAAGAAAGTAAACAACAGCGACGACGCCGAAGATCAAAAAGAACAAGAGCTCTTCGCTTTACGCGAAAAGCTCGAAACGCAAGAGCGGCGCTTGCGCCAACTCGAAGCCGTCACCGCGAAGAGCGCCTCCTCTTTGACCGTACCAAAACAACATCGCTCTCAACAACAACAACAACAACAACAACAACGCGCGACGACGACGACGAAAATAAATCGCGAAAACGAGGAAAAGAAAATCGAAGCTCGAGTTCGTTTACTCCAAGCTTTGCGAATAAAATGAAAATGA
>Ga0181598_1000196_pt1 | contig 55647 bp, 35 predicted proteins | sample 041ome_4_FD_153295 | JGI IMG/M metagenome (GOLD analysis project Ga0181598, IMG submission 153295) | Coastal salt marsh microbial communities from the Groves Creek Marsh, Skidaway Island, Georgia - 041404US metaG (spades assembly) | ecosystem: Environmental > Aquatic > Marine > Intertidal zone >... | reverse complement strand
GTCGTCGCCGTCGCCGCCGCCGTCGTCGCGCGCGTCGTCGACGATCGATGATGACGCCGTGCGCGTCGCCGTCGACCGCCCGCGCGGCGCCGCGGTCGACGACACCGACGTCGACGTCGCCGCGTGCGGCGATGGGGGGCGCGATGGGGGGCGCGGCGTGGGCGGCGCGGCGCGCGGGCGGCGCGGGCGCGTGCGCGGCGTCGACGACGACGCGCGTAGCGATGCGTCATGGTCGTCGCGCTACGACGCGCGTGCGAGGGGGTGGGTATTTGGATTACGACGCCGCGTTGGCCAAGGAGTTTGTCAAGGTTGAAGTCCCGGCGTTGCTGTTTCCCCAACGCGAGACGCTGTTGCCGGGGAGTAAGCTCACGTTGCACTTGTACGAAGCGAGATTTTTGGCGTTATTAGAAAAGGCCATGTCCGACACTGGTGGGTTGATTGCGCAGTTGACGTTTTTACCGAGCGATAACGGGGATGAGGAAGGGTTGAGGGTGAACGCGTCGGCGACGTTGGCGCGCATCGAAGCCGTGCATAGGGCGGAGGTGGGCGCGCGCGTGGAGGTTGTGGGCGAAGCGCGGGTGAAACTTGAGGATATTACGACTCGGGAGCCATATATTGCGGGGTTGTTTACGCACATACCGCAAATGGGAGATGTAGGGACGTATAATCCCAGCGACGACGAGTTGGCGCAGGTCAAAGAGGTGACGGATTACATCGAGTCGGCGGTGAACGACGTGTTGTTATTGAGCGACAAGCTTTTGGGCGACAAGAAAGATGTCGCGAATGTAGGTGCAAGCACTGATGGAGATGATGATGATGACGACGACGACGACGACGATGGGCTTTGGACGCATAAAGAGGTTGGTAATTTGCGTTTGGCCATGGAATGGGTCGACGCGCCCTCGGTCACCGTCGAGCGCATCGAAGAGAAAATATCCATGGCGGATGCCAAGTGGATCGAGCGGCCGGATGATTTCGCGCACTCATCACTCACGCGCGCCGAGCGACTATCATTTGCCGTCCTTCAAATCGCTCCGGCATCGACACCTTCGGATTTACAAAAGCTCATCGCGTGTCGAGCGGTGGCCATGAGCACCGACCACGGATTGATGGACCGCTTGCGCCTCGGCGTTTCGGTGCTCGATGATCAGCTTCAAACTCTTCGCGCCAAAGTCGCGCTAAAGAATTTGTCGTTGTAGAGACGATTATTTATTTATCTTCTAGTCGCCCTTCTATTTTCGCAATTGCACAAACCATGCACTTCCATTCCACGTCACGTCCTCACTGCGCGCCTCGTTAATGCCGGCGTGCTCGTGCGCGTCGCCAGACGCCCTTCCATGGATCCGTGACGTCTTCCGAGAATGCGTCAGCACGTCCATCGAACTCACTGGGTTCTACCTCGCCTTACTCACCATCGCGTGTTGGATCGCCGCCCAGTGGCCGCAACTATTGCACAACTTTAGAGTCAAGCGCGCACGCGGGCTCTCGCCTTGGTTTTTAATCCAATGGCTCGCGGGCGACGCGTTCAACCTCATCGGGTGCATCGCCACCGGTGATCAAGCGCCGACGCAGACGTATACCGCGGTATACTTTGTGTGCAGCGATGTGGCGTTATTGGCGCAATACGTGTATTACGAAGGGACGTCGGGAGACGACGCCTCGAACGCGAGTGACGACGAGTCGGAGAGCGACGAAGGCGGGCCGCGTCGACGACGGCGCAAATCGTCAGGAAGTGATCGTGGTGCGTTGGGTATCATTGCTGGGTTCGCCGCGACCGCGGCGGCTGGAGCGGTGCTCGCGGCGACGTCGCGTGGTGCGGCGGCGTCGACGGGGCACGGGACGTTCGCGGAGCGCGATGGAGCGTCCCCGAACGATTGCGCGTACAATGGAAATCCACAATGGATGCAAAACTTTGGTCGGGGCGTGGGGTATTTAGCTATGATGTTCTACCTCGGCGGCCGCTTGGCGCAAATCGCTAAAAATAAGCGCCGGCGATCGGTGGAAGGCTTGAGCTTGAGCATGTTTGCGCTCGCGATTTCCGCAAACGTGTCCTATGGATTTTCGATTTTGTGCTCGAGTGACACGAAAGCTTCGTTGATTCGTAGTTTGCCTTGGCTCGGGGGGTCGTTCGGTACAGTTGCGCTTGATTGCGCAATTTTAGCGCAAAGTGCCGTGTTTGCGTTCAGGACGAGGCGAACGGTGCCTTTGCTTGCAAACGGCGGCTCGAGCGACGAAGACGACCTTCGCGACGAGCTGTTGTAACAGAAGACGTGCCGCGTGAAATGGTGTGGTGTTGAAGTAATAGCTATAGTGTTGTAAAATATTGCAAAGCGATGCAGTCGAGTGGCTAGATAGTAAATACTTTACCGAGATGCCTCGTCGAACGAACTGAACACCAAAGAGTCTAACTCTTGCGCCTCCTTCGTCGAAAGCACGGATTTTTCGTGATGACGACTGCGTTCGATGACTTCGGAGGCTTTTTTGATTTCACTTTCAAAATCCTCGTCGGCGTCATCTTCAGAGTTTGATTTTTCTTCGGATGTTTTGCGTTCACTGTCGTCGTCGTCGCCTTCGTCTTCCTTACCAAGACGAATCGACGAGTGCTTATGTTTGTGGTGTCGCGACTCGTCGTCGTCGTCGTCGTCGTCGTCGTCGTCGTCGTACGCGTCCTCATCCTCGTCGTCGTCGTCGTCGTCATGCGAATGATGATGATGATGAGAATGATGATGCGTCACAGTCACCTCGTCATCCTCATCAAAATCATCCAGCCCCACATCCGCTTCGTCCACGTCCAACTCCTTTGGCAACGAATGTTCGTCCCAATCTTTGGGCGGCGTCTCATCCGGCACGGCATACCTCTTCAACGTGTCACAATTCTTCTTCTTCACGTCATAATTCTCGCACACTACATCCGGGCACACTGGCCAATCTTTCGTCGCCTTTTTCGCATTCTTCACGTTACAAAACCGACACGAAGACCCCGCGCCCGTGCACCCTGGCAACCCTTGCTTTTCGCACTCGGCGTCGTGATACACAAACCTCCCGAGCGCTCGATCCTGCGACGTGCCCAAACACTTCCCAATCTTCACTCCATCCACCATACGATTATGTGCTAACACGTGCTCACGCATCACGCGCCACGCAATGTCGCGCTTGGACAACTTACCATTGCTTTTACATCCAAACACGCCGTTTTCGTCGCACACCTTGGACGGGCACAGCGGCCAGTCGTTGTTGCGGTTCGCCGCCATGTGCGTCTGACAAAACCGACACGACGAGTGCGAACCCAAACACCCAGGCACCGCCGACGCCGAGTCCGAGCACTCTTCAGTTTCAATCTGAAACGTCCCCGCGGCGTTGTCCGCGGCGGCGTTGGTGCAGCGTTTCGTCGAGCCTTCGTCGATCTTTGACGATTTTCTCGACGATCCCAGGGACGCGAACGCGACGCCGTGCGGTGCGCTCGCGACGCAGGCGGCGACGACCAGGGCGAGACACGTGGCGATGACGACCACGCGCGCGTACGCGCCCGCGCGCGACGACGACGTCGTCGCGCGGCACGTGGTGGCGCGTTCAACGTCGTCCAACACCATCGTCATGGATGACGACGACGGCGTCGCGCCGAGCTCGGCGTCGCGCGCGAGGAGCGGCGCGCGTTCGGCGTGCATGGCTCGCGAACTCAAACTCGCGCGTGCGCTCGTCCGCTCGCGCGCTCGAGCGCGACGCCGTCGATCGACGGACGCGGCGGAATGGCGCGACGTCGGTGTTGGCGCGTTTTAGTGTTGGCATCGGCGCATCGACTCGAGCACGACAGTACGCGCCGCCGCGCGCGCGCCGCATCGCGTCGCACGCTCTCTCTCGCGCGCGCACGCATAGAAAAGCATTCATCACGCGCCACGCGCGCGATGTCCGACGTTGAACGCGTCAAGGCGAGCATCGGCGCTGGGGAAAAGTCGTGTGAGCTGTGCGGGGTGTCGTGCGTCGGGATGCCGCGATTTAAGAAGCGAGGGAGCGCGTTTTATAGGCACCGCACGTGTCCGGCGTCGGATGACACCGCGAGAGCGATGACGACGACGACGCCGGTGACGACGATGTCTGAGGGCGGAGGCACGCGTGGTGGGGAGTCGTCGACGGATGTGTTGGACGCGACGACGGATGGCATCGAGACGGATGACGTCGAGCGCTCGGCGAGAGCGGCGTCGTCGTCGCGGTCGCCGCTCGGGATCGAGTCGCCGTCGAGACGTAGGCGTTTAGCGCGGTCGTCGCCGAGGCATAGTCATAACGCGCAGTACGGTGGCGGTGGAGGGGCGTACGGCGGGGGCGCGTTGGATGATGTGTCAACTGTCGCGCGCGCGTTGGATGAAACGTTTCGCGCGTGGACGATTGCGGTGTCGCGCGAGTACCCGGGGATGAAGAATGTGTTGTTAGCGTCGAGTGCGGTGTACGTCGGTGCGGCGTGGTTGTTCGTGCTGCCGAGCGCGGTGAAGCTCGCGGCGGAGGCGCTTTCGGCGGCGCTTCGAGTCGCGTTAGCGGTCGTGACGTTGGCGGGCGCTGGGATGTTTTGCGCGTACGCCGCAACGAGAGGGCATTCGCGGCGCGCGCGGAGGGTGGCGGCGCGCTTACGCGTCGTAAAGCGTGTGGCGTTGGGGTTTTTTGACGTGGATGAGCCACACGACGAGGCGCCGAGAACGCCGAGAACGAGCAGCCGTTTTATCGATCGTCTGAACGACTCTGAGTCGCAGGAACGCATAGAGCGCTTAACCGCAGAAAAACGTGTGGCCGAACGCGCCAGAGAAGAAGCCAACGCGATGTTGAGTGAGGCGTCGAAAACTATTGAAGCTCTGCGGGACGCGCTTCAAGCCACCGACGCCGCGCGCGAGGCTGAAAAACGTCGCCTCGACGATCTCGCGCGCGCGAGCGCCGCCAAATCGAGCGCAATAGAACCATAATAGCATAGCCACTCGTAGATGCCGCCAGTAATATTGTACATGAGATCCAGCCACAGAGTTGACCGCCGTAATCCGCAGAGCTCGCCTCGCGAAGCGCCGATGCGCTCTCACCCGCATCGTCGCGCGCTCGCGCTCGCGCTCGTCGTTTTCGCCGCCGTGACGGCGACGGCGACACCGGCGACGGCGACGGCGACGGCATACCGCGAAATCGATGACTACCACTACGTGTTCAGCGCCGATTGTAAGCCATACATGACTTGGCAAGCGCGCGCGTTATACGACTCGTGGCGCCGCATCGGCGCTCCTGGACGCATTACGCGCGTGCTGACGTGCGATGACGATAGTTTGGCGACGTATGAGCACATGGATGTCGTCCCGGATACCGTGGTGTGCGGAGATTTCTCGCGCATCGATGCGAACGACTTTTACACGGCGTACAACTTGCCTGCGGGCATGGATTGTTTCGCGCGAGAACGCGGCACGGATAAAGCGTGGGTGGTGAAACTCGATGCAGATATGTTGCTTAGAAAGCCACTGACGGTGCGCGAGATTCCCGCGCGTAAGGGCGTGGCTGCGGCGGGGGAGTATGGTTATTTAGCTGGGGTGAACAACGGCATGGCGAAATTTTTCATCGACGATGAAGCGACGCTCGAGCGTTTAGCCAAGGTTGGGGGGTGGGAGATTTTCGATGCCACGGATTTTATGAAACTCACACCGTTGTGGTTTGACTACACGAAACGCGTGAGGACAGATTCACGGGTTTGGTATCCGTACCGAGGCACCGGGGACGTTTACGTCTCCGCCGAGTCGCCCAGGCCGTGGATATCAGAGATGTATGGATTTGTATTCGGCGCGGCGGTATCTGGACTGTCGTTTAACATTATGCGAAGCACGCAGTTGTATGCCGGAATGGTACCGTGGGATGAGGCGAGCGCAGATCCCTTCATCGTGCATTACGGCCTCAAGCTCGCGTACGAAAATTACGACTGGGACAAACACTACGAAAGCGGCAGAGAGGAGAGGATGTCGTGCGAATCGACGTCGAAACCGTTTCCCGTCATCGATGCACCGAAACCTTTGCCCAGCGGTGCGACGAGTACTGAGCGCTTCAAACACGTATCTATTGACATCATGCGCTTCACGGTGTCGTCAATCAACGATAGCGTGGAGGCGTACACGAACGAACGATGCGGCAGACGACCGGCGACGCTGTCGCGGGAGCCACAAGATTCGCGAGACTCACCTGATACAAACCGTAAATTAGAACAAGTTGAAGGGTTAGAGCACATACCTGTCGTCGATGCGCTGTCAGGAGAGAAAATGCTCGCCCACAAAGCGTTGAAGAGAAAAATGTGGGTGTTTTCCATCTGCGTATGGCTCGTCATCGGCATCGCCTTTGCGCGTCCACGGTTGATGAAGAAAACACGACAGGCAAACAAATACACCAAAGGTAATGTCAATAATCCATTTAGAAATGTTTAGCTAGCACTAGCGGATCGAAAGGCGTCGTCGTGTGGATGCAATTTTAGTTTTAAATAACAATTCGAGGAGTTTCATTCTTGCTTGTTGCTACAAAAAAAAGAATCTGTGTGTGTTTACTGCAACGAGTTGACGAACATGATACCGAGCGCGGCAATCGTGATAAAAATCGGGAACGCGTTGAGAAGGTACAACGGCAAGAAACCAAAGATGGTGCCTTCACGCTCTTCTTCTTGTTCCTCCTTGGCGGCGATGCGTCGCGGGTTCTGCGTCTTGTTAATACCCGCCGCCTTCATCGCAATCTCCTCGTATCTCGACGGACCGGCGTCGACTCGCTCGCCAGGTCGATCGCTAGAATCCAACCCGGGCCAGTTTCTAAACTCTTGCAACACCGTCTCCACAGCCATCATATCCGTCGGCGTCTCGCCTCGTTCAATCATCTCTAACGTTTCCACTTTCTCCTCACCGCTCACCCCAGACTCGTCTTCGATCCCATATCTCGCCCGGTTCTCCGCTAAACGCGGATCTTCAATACCAATCGTGAGCTTCACTTCGTTGAATGACATTTCGCGCTTGACGTAGAGGAGCTTCAGCTTCAAGTAATCTTTAATCTCAGCCACCATATCCGCGAGGCGCGCGGCGTCCTCCGCCACGGGTGCGGTCGAGAACCCATCGAACGCCGACGCCGACGCCGACGCCGACGCCGACGCCGACGACTCCGCGCCAGCGTCTTCCGTGGACTCAGCGCGCGTGACGACCGCGCGGGACGTGCGAACGACCGCGTGGGACGTGCGAAGGCTTGCGCGCGATCGAGCGCACGGGGCTCGTTGCGCGCGCGTCGACGGCGACGCGCGCGCGCGTACCGTCGTCGCGGTGCGCATCGTGGGTGCGTGTACGGTGAACATCGTGCGCTCGTGCGCGTGCTCGACGGCGGCGGCGGCGGTGGCGCGCGCGGTGGTGTGAAGAGCAGATGGGTGTGGATAGAGTATTTGGCCGAGCGCGCGACGCGAGCGTTAATGTTTTACAAGTGCTAAGCGCTACTAGTGCAGTTCTAGTTCAGATGACAATGCGTCTAGATCGGAAGATCTGAATCATCTTTGACTTTGATGTCGATTGTGAATGCACTGTCGAGGGTTCGGTTTAGGAGTAGAGTCGTTCTGTAGGCGACGGCGAGACGTTGATTTTTCAACACCGCGTTGACGACATCTTTGGCACAATTTATGGGATACGGTGGCGGTTCAGAGCTGCGCTTTTCGGATTCGATGTATGATATCCACTCGTTACTCCATGCTTTGCACTCGTCGTAAAAGCGTGTCCAGCTCCACGAAGAATCATCTTCAACGCGGCGTTCAAGTTCACGCCAAATGAAATCTACGACGTGCGCCAAACGATAACGTCCATGTTTGTGGGCGGCTACTCTTGCCTTTTGCAGAAGTGTGATGAAATTAATCGGAACTTCTCTAAACTCCTCTAAACTGGTGGATGTGTTCCAGATGTCCTGGAGGATGTTTTGGCCACGAGACACAACATATTTCTCAATCGTATACTTGTCAAGACTGATCTTTTCATCAGCGTACGCGATACCAAGGAGCGTCAATTTGCTGAGCCCAGAATCCTGTCCTTGCGACTTTGACTTGTTAACATCTTCCATCATACGATCCAGCGAAATGTCTGAATCCCGGGGCACAACGCCCATGCTTTCAACAAGGCCATCGAGCGCACACTCGAATGCGCGACGAAAATGATACGTGTTGTATCGCCCAATCATGCCTCCTTCTAATGGACTTTCGAAATCAGAACACTCTGTCTCGCGCGTGAATATTGATTTGCTCAAGTTGATGTTGAGGTCGTTCACCCACCATCGACTAAACGCGAGCGTGTTCGGCGCGCTCTCCACGCGATGATACCAACCACTCGGAATAAACACACTGTCTCCGTATTCTAAAATGATTTCAAAATCATCGCTATGCAATTCAGTGCTATGAAGTTCCGGGAAATGATTACTAAAATCCGTACCAGCAGCGAACGGGAGCCACTCTTGTCGCGTATAAAACGCCGGTGCCCGCATTCGTACCTTCTTTTGTCCAGTGCACACCGTGAGGACGTTGTCGTAATTGTCATAGTGCCAATTCGTTTCAACCGCATATTTTCGGTTTATCCACATGTTCGTTTGCGCATCGTCCACGCCTTTGCTCGCGAAATATTCGCGAAGCTCCGTCGGCGTCCACGACGAAATGACGTCGCGCGCGTGCCGACTAAGCTCGCTCAGCGGTATTTGCGCGCCGTACACCATGAACGAATCCGAAGTTTCGCCGCTCGTCATTTCGCCATCGTGTGCGATGAATTCTTCAATAGTCGCGCGATGAATCTCGGCGCACCCGGGCCGGCCATCGAAGACGACGCGTCCCGAGTCAACCGCCGGCTCGCGCTCCGTCATCCACGGACCCTTCATGAAGTCGACTTGCACATCCCACGTGCCATCGCGCGCGCCCAGCCACGCATCCATCTCTTGCTCGATCGGCATGTCCCACGTCACGCATGCGCAAAAGCCCGGCCAAGACCGCTGAGACATCGAATCGAGCGCCGCGCACAGCGCACCATACCGAGAACCGCGCACATTCGCCGTCGCCGCGTCGCCCTCCGCCACTCTCGCGCGCTTCCGTGACGTCGAGGCATTGGTAATACCAATGCCTTCGCCCTGCGCGTCGCACATCGCGCGCGCGGGGCGATACGCGACAACGAATGGCGCAAGATTGACGGCTGGGTGACATGTTTTTCAACACCTTTGGCGCGCAATCCACGCGCACTCGTCGTCAATCGTCGCCGCGCATCGCACCGAGACGTCCACCGCGCGCGATGTCGAGCAAACACTTGCAACTGAAACGCGAGATCCTGCGCGCGATCGCCATGCTCGAGGACTACACCACCGCTGGGAGCGCCGACGGGGACATGGAGATCGGCTCGGAGGCGCTGAAAAATTGCCGGGGCGTTGCGTTTTTGACGTCGTACACCGTCGGTTTCTTTGGCGGCGGCACGTTCACGCACGGGGTATTGATTGCAAAGAAGCCTGGGAGCGAGGAATGGTCCGTGCCCGTGGCGCTCAGCGGTGGTGGCGCCACGGGGATGTTTGGTGTTGGATATAAGGAGGATTCGCAAGTGTACATATTGGACACGGATGAAGCGGTTGAGACGTGTTTTAGCGAGCACTCCGTCAAAGTCGGGTTGACCGCGAGCGTCAGTCTCGGGCCGCTCGGTCGCTCGGTCGATGGCTCGGCGTTTATCGGCATGGATCCGAAGTATGTCAACGGAAAGGAGGCTCGCAAAGCCGTCGGCGTGCACCACTACTCGTACAGCAAGGGCGTGTTCATCGGTGCTGGGATCGAAGTGTCGTATTTCAGCACCCGCGATGATGACACACGAGATTACTACGGATTGAACGATCCTGCCGTGCCGGATGCGCAGCTCGCGACGTGTAGACAGATTATTCGCGGCGAGGTTGTGATCGATTCCAGCGCGTACGCCGAAGTCGAGCAATTGTTGAGCGCGGTGCAGTTCGCGAGCGGGGACGAACGCCCGGGGGCAATGAACACGCGTGGAACGTCGTGGTCGACGACGATGTAGACTATATATCGATGCGGATATAGAAAATTGTAAAAAGAAGACTTCACCTCGCTTTGCAATGAATGAGTATCCTCAGAGCGCGCCGCGCTCGTGACGGCGTGGCATCATCGCGCGTCGATAGTTAGGCGCGAAATAATCACTCACGCGCAATGGCGGTGACGCGCTCGGTGCGTCCGCGCCGAAGCATCACGCGCAGCGCGCTGAGGCTCGTCGGTCTAGCGCTCGTCGCTAGCGTCGCGTATAGAAGATTACTACTCCCAGCTCAACACGTAGCGAGCGACAGCGCGCAGCGTGGGCGAGATATCGCGACGATGGCGAACGCTGCGGCACAGGCGCGTCATCGCACGCACGATACATACGTGCACGCAAACGCAAACGTCGTCGTCGCGGAGAAGGAGGAAAAGGAGGAGTCGGAGGACGTCGTCCGCGTAGCGACGCCGACAACGAGCTCATCCGAGCACGGGCATGATGAGATATCTGTGCCGAATGCGTGGAGTGCGAGCGCGTCTTCGCGCGTCTCGCGTGCTCGGGGAACGTGCGCGCCACCGGGTGAGGCGAAAACGCGAGACGCAGGCGACGCGGTTGAGGCCACGCCATGCGCTCACTTGGACGCGTTGCTTTCAAAGGATTCGCTTGAGCACGGCGTGTTAATCATAACAGAAGGTGACGTGAATGATAGAATTCAAACTGCGCGAGAGTCCAAGGCGCATGCGGTGATCGTCGCGGTTGTGAACGAGGAAGAAAGGCGCGCGTGTGACGCCGCGGGCGTACCGTCGCATTTGCCGCGCGGCGCTGACGGGGCTAGGAACACGCGCGGATACGGTACAGCATCGTGGGTGCTTCGTCGTGGCCGTGCCGCTGTGCTAACATCGTCCAAGGTGCAGTTCAAGTCGAATCCTTTGCTTGAGTTAGCGGATGATGGCGCGGATGTGAGCGGCACGATTGACGGCGACGGTCACAAACGCGCACGTGTTCAAGGCATGGCTGATCCCGCCATGGGCTGGTCGCAGTACGCTCAGTCCATGGTCACTCCTCTCATCCGTTCCGCGTTTGTGGTGTTTCGTCCGATGCGGTCGACGCTTTCTCTCGTGGATTGGCTTGCATCTGAAGATGCTGATTTAGATGGCACAGATGACGCATTCACGGATGAAATTCTAATGCCCGCGCACGATGCGCGTCAACGCGCGGGTGTGAGTTTTAGATTGATGAATAGTGACTGCTTCGCTGAAAATGGTGCTGTCGCGAGCGTCCCGGATGGGTCTACACAGTGGGATGGAAAGACGACCCATGAAAATAGCGTCATTGCGCAAACGCCAAACTTTTCGAGCGCCAAGGCAACGGTGCTTAGGAAGGAGAAGTGCGGCATAGTAGACGAGACCACGCGCGTCGGTCCGAAACCACGTGCGTTGCGTTATATCGCCGACCCTAACGGCGATTATCCTGTCAATTGCGACAAGTTCTCAGATTTGTGTGACATCGTAAAACGCGTCGCTCGCAATCGAGAAGTCGTCGCCGCCGTGAGTAACAAGAATATCTTTTACATGCTCGGGTTATTCATCGAGGGATTGAAAAAGACAAAAATAGAAAATTACATTATTGTCGCTTTAGATGCAGAAACAGCGGCGTGGTGCAAGGAGCGGGACGTACCGTATTACCATCGCGAGCTGCAATCCATCACTGGAACGACTGACAACCACGCGACGTCCGGTTTGAAGTTTAGAATACTCAACGAGTTCGTCTCGACTGGGACATCGGTGCTTTTATCAGATGTCGACGTTGTGTGGATGCAAGACCCGTTCGCAGATGATCCGAAATCATCGAACCAGAGATTAATTTATCGCGACGCCGACATCGAAGGCATGACGGATGGTTGGGACGACCCGTCGGCGTATGGATTTTCTTGGAACAGACAGCGTCGGTTGGTAGCACGCAACAGTGGCTTGTTCTTCGTCGCCGCGACGCACAACACGCAAACAATGATGCAGCGCCTCGCCGAGCGCATGGCGACTGAGAAAAATACATGGGACCAAACGGCGTACAACGAGGAACAAGTGTACCTTTGGGGGCAGCCCAAGCACGAGGCGTACTCGGGCGTCAGTCAGCGCGTGATGAATTACATGTGTTTCATGAATTCAAAGTATTTCTTCCGTTTCATGCGCTTTGATGAAGATTTGTACCCGACGCACCGCGCGGCGAGCGTGCACGTCAACTACCATCCCGAAAAGCCAGACCGCATGGTGTCCATAATCGCGCAGTATTGGAAAGACGAGAAAGACGCCATAGACGTGTGGAACTGGGGAGAAGGACGAAAGGGTGCAAAAGAGTGCGCGCAGCGCCCACCTGATGCGGACGTGCTAAAGTCGATTGCAAGCTCGCCCTTGGCGCAGGCTTTGATAACCAAATCCAAGGCTAAACCAGGCACGTGGAGCGGCAACGCGGGCATGGTTCTACGCGCCGATGGAACGCTCACGACGCCATGGAACACGGGCAAGTGGGGGTTGTTAACACTGGCGCGGACGAAAAATACCTTATTCATGGATTTCGGTGGCGCGCATCATATATTAACGCTGACTCGAGGCGAAGCCTCGCGCGGTGCCAGCGAAACGTACGCGTTCACGTCTAGAAGGTGCACGGACAATAACGAAGTCCATGTATTTTTCGAATGATTCATTCTTTGTAAAAGTACACATCTATACGATGACAACAACACCAATACTTCAAATATTAACAAAAATCAACAACGAGAGTCACTTTTTCTTGTCCTTTTTGTCCTTCTTCGCCTTCTTCGCCTTGGGCTCGTCATCCGACGCGCTGTCTTTCTTTTTGCGCTTGGATTTCTTCTCTTTCTTCTCTTTCTTCTCTTTCTTCTCTTTCTTCTCCGCCTTTTTCCCCTTTACGTCGCTGTCTTCGTCTTTCTTCGACGGCTCAGCCGCCGCCTCAGCCGCCGCTTCGCCCGCGCCGCCTTCACCTTCACCTTCACCACCTCCCGCCGCTCGCGCCCGCGCACTCCGTGCCTTAGACTTATGCTTCTTCCCCCGCGCGTGCCCGAGCAACGTATCCTCACTCGTGCACTTCACCCCACAACACGAACACGCCCAAGGCGCGCGCGTGCTCAAAAACTCATCCCCGACGACGTCGCCGACGTCTACCCCGCCCCCAGCTCCACCCTCCCGTCTCGCGTTCGCCTCACGCATCACCTGCGCCCCGCCAGGCTTCGTCGCCCCCAATGCATACTTTTCATGTTCCGTCACGCACGACACGTGCGACTGCACCGTCCGTCGATCAAACACTTGTAAACAATCGATGCAACTAAACGCACTGGCGCTGCAAGCGTTAAAGTGCCCCTTGAGTTTCGGCTTCTTCAGCGCATCCCCGCAGTCTTCGCACTGAAAATACACCATTCGCGCGCTCGGAACGACTCGCTCGACCGCCCTCTCGCGCGCGCGCGATCGACGCTGTGCACGTGCGTCGCGATGTCCGGCACTGAGGACGGCACTGAGGGAGCCACGGCACTCCGTGACGCACGACGCGCTCGCCGTTGTCGCGCGCGCGAGAGCGATCGCACGCGCGTGAATTCGTGAGGGGCTATTTTACGCCGCGCGAACACGTCGCGAACGCCGCGGGCGAGGGACGCGTCGCGCGCGCACGGCGTCGCGAACGCACCGCGCTGCTTTTTGCGCAACGGTTGAGCGAGGACGACGCCGGTGACGACGACGACGACGACGACGGCCTAAAATCCCATCGGCATGGGGTTACTCACGAAATTCTTATCTCGCGTGAAGACGTCGTCGAGTCGTCCGTCGACGTCGTCGTCCACGGGCGCGGCGGTCGACGCGGATGCCGACGCAGACGCCGCCTCGCTGGCGCTCGAGCTCGACCGCGCGTCGCGGCTCACCCCGCCTCTCGCCGATGTCGTCGTGACGAACAACACCAATGAGCATCATACGTTTATGCGCATTGAATGCGCCGATCGGGTCGGGTTGTTGAGCGAAATTGCGACGTATCTCACGGAAATGTCCATCAACGTCGTGCAGGCGGATGTCGTGCGGGATTCGCGACGGGTGTCGTACGCGTTGTACACGTGCGAGGAAGAAAGTCGATGTAAGCTGAGTGAGGAGCAGTGCTCGCAGGCGAGGGAAGATTTACGGGCGATAGTCGAGGCAAGAGCGAGTGCGGCGAGCGTGTCGCGCGTGGGTGCAATTGGGGACGCGTTAGCCGTCGTGCGCGAGGACGAGCCGTCCGACGCCGCGAGCTTGAAGACGCGAGGCGACGCGCGACCGACGACGACGACGAATTCGTCGCGCGATGCGTTTGAGGAAGAACGCGACGGCATGTTTGACTCGGTTGAACTCAGTTTTCACGGAGGGGTGATGTTTAATAATGAAGTCGTGGCGAACGCCACCGAGTTGAGAATGCAAGTGCTCGACCGTCCGGGACTCATGGCTGATTTTTGCAAGGCGTGCGTCGCGCGTGACGTGAGCGTGATTCGCGGGAATTTGTTCACCGTCGGCGACATGGTGGAGAATTGTTTCTTACTATTAGATATGCGCACGAATGGCAAGGTGAGTGAGAAGGACTTGGCGGAGATCAAGGCGGTCATGATGTCGCGACGGCACCGTCGGGCGATTTCGCAACGCATGTCAATTCCGCGAGACGCCGACTTTGTGCCCACGGAACAAGAGCTTCCGGGTGCAGGTGATTTAAGTGGTAACACGCAGTACATCGACCAAACTACGCCCGCGCAGTCGTGGGAGATTGAAATGTTTTCCGCGGCGTTGCGAACGATTCCAGCCGTGCGGCACGCGGGTCTCGCGGGATTGTTAGTCGAAGCGTTGAGTCGGTCGACAACGCGGTTGGTATTTCCAGCAGGCGTCACCGTGATGCAAGTCGGCGAAGGTGCAGATACATTTTACGTCGTCGTCGACGGTAAATTAAAAGTCCAAAGTCCCGGTGCGGTGGCCAAGTCGAATCGTTTAAAGCCAGGCGACGCGTGGGGTGAAGAAGTGCTCACGGAATCGACGCCTTCGACGGCGAAGCTCGTCGCCGAGGAAGAAAGCGTCTTGCTAGGCATCACGCGGAAAGTGTTCGCTACGGTGATTCGAGACGTCATGTCTGCCGCACGTAAAGCCGCATACGACGCCATTGCATCGTGTGTGGTGTTTAAACCATTCGACGCGAGCAGTTTGGAGGCGTTGAGCGAATTACTTGTGCAACGCGGCAGACGCGCATACCGCGCGGGCGAAGTCATTTACCGCGAAGGCATGCAAGTAAAGATGTTTCTCGTCGTTGACGGCATCGTTGAACGAACGATTAAAAACGCAAACGGCACGACGAACGCGAATCGCATCCCGAGCGGTGGGTATTTTGGTGAGAATGTTTTGATTGGGCAAACTGAGCTCAAGGGCGTGTTCATCGCCATCACAGACGTCGTGATTTTGACGTGCACGCAAAATTTCGTTCAAACCGTCGTGGGTGCGGATAGTGTCGCATTGGGTGGCGGTGATGTTTCACCCCCGCGCGAATCGAATCGAGCGGTACGGATACCTGGGTCGCGTTCACGTGGGTCCACGAATGCGTTGCATAGCTTGTCGGTGTCCGCCGTCCCGTCGGCGCCAAATTTATTGTTGAGCGGGAGTTACTCGCCCAACACGCCATCGACGCCGACATCGTCGACGTCGACGACAAGAATTGATGCGGCGTCTCTCGCGGCGTCTTCTTCGCTCACAAACGTCACGAGAAGTGGTAGCCATAGCGCCGTCCACCAGAGCGGGTCTCCGTCGTCGCCCAAGTTTCCCATGTTCAAGGCGAAATCGCCGCCGACGACATCGTCGCACGGTGCGTTGTCTACGCTCGCAGAGGAAAAACGTCGACAACCAGCGACGTCGGCGTTGAGCCCGACTCTTGCCGCGCGTTCGTCCGCGTCAGAGTTGAAGTCGTCTCCGTCGATGCCGCCGCCGCAGTTGCAAGCGCAAGCGCTGGTCGGCGACGATGAATTGGTGTCTCAGTCGAAAAGTCTCGGGGAATTCGACATCGTTTCTGTCCTCGGACGTGGCATGGTTGGCTTAGTCTTGCGCGCAAAGCACAAAAAATCGGGTAAAGTGTGCGCAATTAAGACCATGCCGAAATCCGCCGTCGTGGAAAACGGCGAGCAGGAACATTGCGTGGGCGAACGTCGCGCATTGCAAGAGCTTCGTCACGCCCCATTCGTGTGTAATTTTTTCGCATCGTTTCAAGACCCTTGGGCGCTCTACCTCGTCGTCGAGGATTGCATCGGTGACATGTTTGATTTGTTCAACAAGAGCGGTTTACCGGGCATCGGGCAAGTCAAGGTGTACACTGCACAAGTGTTGCTCGGGCTCGAGTACATTCACAACGCTGGGTACGTCTATCGCGACATGAAACCCGAAAATTTACTCCTGCGTTCCGATGGCTCGATCACGATTGGTGATTTCGGGTTTGCGAAAAAGCTCGAAAAGGGCCAGCGAGCGTATACGATTTGCGGCACGCCCGACTATCTCGCGCCCGAGCTCATTTTACATCAAGGGTGCACGCGCGCCGCGGATATTTGGGCGTTTGGTATTTTAGTATTCGAGATGATTGCCGGGTTTCCACCGTTCCGCGATCGACAGCGTCGAGAATTATACAAACGCATCGTGCGCGCCGATTTTGCCGAAGTTCCTATTCCTCGACGCATGGATGACGACGCGCACGATTTATTGACGCAAATATTCGTTCGCGACGAGGCATTGCGTTTAGGCATTCGCGCCCCGGGCGTGAACGCCATCAAGCGTCACCCGTGGTACGCCTCACTTGATTGGGATGCTGTGCTTTCTGGGCGTCTTCGGCCGTTGCATTTCCTCCCGGATCATCTCTCGCGAGACGACGTGTCGACGATTCGGGACGCCAACGGGCGCTTCGTGTGGATGACTGAACCGCCTGGTGATTTTAGCGCCGATGTTTTCGCGGGATTTTAGATGCGTGTGTTCGTTTGTTTGTTTGTTTTGTAACACTATGACTACTACTGCAGCAACAGCACGTGGCTAAGCCGGTCTACTCGACTAATAACGTCTACTCGACGTCGAGCGCTAACCGCTCGAGCGCTCGCATGAATTCGCCGTACTTGCGTCGATGCAAACGCAAGGGTTGTTGGTTGGCATCGTAGCACCTATCGTCGGCACCGCAATTCGCACACGTAGAGTTCCAACTTTCTCCCAGCCACCACGGGGCGCCGCAACGCAGGCACGGCATGTCTGGAAAGTAATGACCGACGATGCCGCTCGCAAAGGTCTTTGATTGCGGCTCGCCCGTTTTGGGCGCGTCAAACGCCTCGGGCACGAGGACGCCGACATCGCCGCCGAGTGTGATCACAGACCCCGACGCGGTGGTGGCTGCATCGGGCACTGCTGCACTATTCGTCATCCTCGCCGTCGTCGTAGCATCAGTCGTCGTCGTGGGATAAAACATTTTGTGCTTGGCCGCGCGGTCGACCACCTCCACGCCCGCCTCGGCGTTGACGTCCGCAGCGCTCGGCCAAGATTTTGCACAATACACCGTATCGCTCCGGTCATCGCCGCCGCGATTAATTGCATCTTCATCTTCTTCTTTCGTCAGCAAGCACGCATCGAGACACGCCTTGATGGCTTGAGCATCCATGTCGAAACCTTCAAAGACGACGTGTTGTCGTCTGTCGCCTCCAGTGTAGCGAGCGTCGGCTCCGGGTGGGAGATCGCACGCACCGCGTTCGCACGATGACCAATCTCCAGCGCCACAATCAACATCAATGATTGTTGTTCTAGGTGCTACGACGTCGTTCTCGTCATCGTCGTTCTTGTCGTTCTCGTCCTCCTCGTCGGCAGCCGTCGCGTCGAACCTTAGCGTCCCACACACGTTCGGCCTCGATGCGATCCACACCACGCCCGTGGCGCGAAAAACGCCTCGAAATATCACTGATGACGTCGTCGATGACGCCGATGACGCCGACGACGCCCGTGCGCCCGCGATGGACGCGCCGCACGCGCGAACGTGGGTAAAGTTGTCCGCGAGCGCACGCGCAAAACGACCCGGGTGCAGCGGCGCGCGCGCGACGTACACGAAGACCTCGACGTCGCCGACGTCGCCATCGCTGTCGTCGTCGTCGGTGGTCACGGACGACATTATTCGCGGAGCGTCAATATGTGTGGGTTGCTAGGAAAACTTGTGTACAAATTACAACAAAAATGTGTGCTATCCCGTCGCGCCGTACGACCCAGCGGCGCTCTTCTGCTTTGCTAATTCATCCTCACGGCGAATGACCTCGAGCCAATCGGGCTCTTCATTATCGACGTTCCATTGCGCGAAAAACACGGTGGGGTGCGGGGGGTCGGCGCCATCCGCCGCCGCGTCCATCGTCGCTTTTTCGTACGCCTTGAGCATTTGCGTAAACCGTTCTTGACGCTTGGCGTGCACGCGCGCACCGATGCCATATCTCGGCCAACACGACCCGCAACACCCGAAGCAACATAACAACCAAAAGCACATGTGTATGAACAAATAACACGCCGCCAACGCCAGCGTCAACAGAATCAACGCGAGCGCCAAGAGCAACGCCAGAATACTAATAAGTTGCCCCAACACCGGCGTCGACATCGCCTTGATCAACCACGCGGGCAAATGCACCGCCGCCGCGCCCTCTCGACTCTGCCATTCCCCGAACGACGCGCTCGACGCGTCCTCCACGTTCACTCGACTCGCGTACAAGTCGTACGCAGCCCGCAGCGCCGCGTTCGCGAGCGTCGAGTGCGCGCTCGTCACTACCGCCATCGCATCCGTCGCCCGCGCATCCTGACACTTATCCGGATGCAAAACTCGGGCGAGTTTCCTATACGCCTTCTTAATGTCCTCCGTCGACGCGTTGCGCGAGACGTCTAATACTTTGTAGTAGTCACGCTGGTGCGCCAACACGTACGCGCACGCATCCGCGCCAGACTTGAGGCGCGACGCCGCACCGGTCTCCGCCGCGTCGTCGTCGATCGCGCCGGCGCTGTCGCTCAGAGACACGGTGGACATGCTCGTCGGCGTACGCCGCGCCCGATCGAGCGGCGAGGCCCCGGCGCGCGAGTGCCGCGCGCGGGCGCGAGGGTTGCGCCGGGTGAACACCCAACCACGCGACGGCTAATTCTACCCGTAACTTTTCCCATGTAACCATTCCATCGCGGACTGGTAAAAAAAAGTAGGGTTTGACGACATGTGCATACTGTGCATGCCTCAAGGCCCTTCTAGCTCAGTTGGCAGAGCGCACGCCTTTTAAGAAAACACGACGGTCGCGGGAGTTCATACTCTCGCCGAGCTATCGAAAGACGATAGCGTGTGGTCATGGGTTCGAGCCCCATGGAGGGTACGGCGGGCAGCTTCCATTAACCCCGTAGGCGCGGGTACGATATTTTAGCTTTTTTAAGCGCTATATCATTTTTTATTTTTCAATTGTCGATATACAAAGGTATACGGTATCGCCGTTAAGCATATCAATGAAAATGTCATCGGTGCAACTCGAGTTTTGCGCGTCAGACGCAGCAGATGACTCATAAAGCATGCATTAAAATTAAAAGGGAAACATATTACTCACTACAGCGACTATGCTATGCTCTACACGTGCGAAGTATGGGCGTATGAGCGCGATGACGCACCACGCGACAAAGGCGGCGAAGGAAATCACCGCCCAAACGAGTCGCGCGACGACGCGCTTGTTGATGTGTCTGGCGGCGCGCTGATTGTTAACGCCTAGGCGATGGGTGCCATTACCATCATATGCATTGGTCTTGTCATTGGTGCGATTTTTAAGCATGCGGAAAGAGTCCTGTAATCGCACATCCAAGCGGCCTCGACGTTGCAACCACGGCTCACCATCGACTTGCACGGGGAGTTTCCTTTTGAGTTCAATCGATACATCACGCGCTTGCGCGATGCGAACTGGAGTCGACATACGGACATTTAGTTGACCGAGGTGTAAAGCCCCAGATACAGCGACGATTTCGATGACGCCGTCATCCTTTCGAGACGGCGAAAATGTACGACGGCCGTAGTAATCGTCTTCGTCGTCATCGTCGTCGTGCCAAACTTTTACTCCTCCACTGAACGAGTTGATGTTACATAATATCACTCCTTCGGTATCATCGGGAAATTGTAAAACTACACCATCCGCGGTAACGACTAAATCATCGCGCAATCGCGCGAACGAATGCTCGATGAAATCGCGGCTGCCGAACACCGCGTACAACAATTTATTCGTCAACTCGTGCACGAATAACCATGGATACACCTTGCGAGCCTCGTGAAACGCTAGTGCCGCGCGTGCATCGACGCCTATTCCCAAATAATTCGTAAACAGCTTCGAACGCACGCGGGGTTTTCTATCGGTAATGTCCACGCGCCATCGATCCACCTCACACGGCTCAGCCGAGCGCAGCGCGTCTAAAATTTTCTCCTCGTCATTCAAATCATCCCACGCGTCTTGATTCTTCCACCCTAACACACGAGCGAGATCGTTCCCCGTACCCAACGGAAGAATCGCCATTGGGAGCGCGCCAGTATTTTTCTCGCGCAACGCGTCGCTCACTAAACCAACAGTGCCGTCACCGCCGCACACCAAAACTTTGCTCGTGCGCGCGTCGATTTCAGCGTGCGCGATCTGCGACGTGTCAAACACCTTGTGTGGAGCTTTGAGCGACGTTCTCAATGTCTTGAGCACGTCCGTGCCCCGTCGGCCGCCAGATTTTCGATTCACGAAGACGGCGACGGGCGCGTCCTCCTCGGCGTCTTTTTCGACGCGTGCCGCGACCGCGTCGTCGCCATCGACGCCACCGTGACTTCTCACCCATCGCCGACGCACGATCGAGTGTCGCGTATGCCCAGTGACACTCGTACGCGTCGTGGCCAGCGTCATCGACGATGATCCCTTGGAGCCTCCGCCTCGAAGCGAAGACGTAACAGTCTGCGTCGGCGCCGCCAGCATCATCATGACAGTGATGATTACTTCTTTTCCTTTGTCTTCGCAGCAAAATACGCGTCAAGCTCGCGCTTACTCTGCGGTGGTTTCGGACCCTCCGCCGGATACACCACGTACGCGCGCTGTACGACGCAAAAAACACCCGTCAGTCGACACAATCACACACACACACAGTCACACAAACCACGCACGTTGCGAATGATTGATTCCAAATTCGCCGGGTTCGCCGCGAACGCCACGGTCAACACGATCGGAATCGACAGATACGTGGCAAACTTGAACCCTTCGAGCCAGGGTTTACCCATCGGGCGCGCGCACGCGGCGTTATCGGCGTGAAATCGCGCGCACAGGTGTGACGAATGCCTTTTTGAGGGGAACGTTCCACAGTGGAACATAAACCGTCAACGACCCCAGACGTCGCCGCTGCGCGCGTTCGTGGCGATTGTCTCGGGCGCATCGATTGTTGAAAGATGTCTGCGCGCGCGGCACGCGCGAGCGAGGACGTCGAGCGCCGTGTTCAGGCGCTGCGGGCGGAAATTGCGTCGCGAGACGCCATGCTCGAGGCGGTGCAAGCGCAAACGCGCATGGATGTGGAACACGCGAGACGCGAGCGGGACGACGCGCTCGAGGCGCTAAGGACGGAGAAACGCGCGAGGGATGATGCGCTTGAGGCGTTGTGCGCGACGAATGCGGTGAATGCGGCGATGAAGGAAGAGTTGGAGGCGCTGAGGGCGAGAGAGGGGGCGACGAGCGCGCGCGAAGCCGAGGCGCGCGAGGCGTTAGCGGAGGCGACGGCGCGTTTATCGGCGGCGGAGAGCGCGTGTGAGCATGCGAATGTGAAGTGTGGAGGCGAGGCGTTCGTGGCACCGACGCCTGGGCGGTCACCGAGCGCGGTGCCGTTGAAGAAAAAGGTGGCGATGTTGGAGGCGCGCGCGAGGGACGATTTCGCGCGACGCAAGGAGGAGCTCGAGCGGTTTTTGACGCGCGAGAAGGCGCGTCATCATAATCCAGGGCGACACGAGTTGGCGTCGTCGACGGCGGTGTCTATGGCGATGACGATCACGGGGGATGTGGGTGCGTCGCTTGCGTCGGCGCGAGAGTCGTTGACTCGCGACGAGAGCGACGTGGCCTCGTCGGCGAGCACGCGAGACTTGACACTCGCCTGGGGCATCGCCCGGAGCGAAGCTTTGGATGGTATTTTAGAACTTGTCGAGCGCGCTTGCCTCGTGCTCGAGCGTTCGGCGGAAAAGGTTCGCGTGCGCGAGGCGGATGTCGTCGATGTGGAAGACGACGACGAAGATGTCGAGCCGAGATCTTGGGAGGATGTCGCGCGGGATTTGCGCGACCCAGACGCCGCGCTCGAATCGCTCACGCAGTGGATCGACGAGTGCAATAGCGGCGAGAACCACGTCGAGCACCATGATGTGATGATTCGCGTGTCGTCCGCGGTGCACCATGCGATATTCGCGCTCAAGCGCTCGGCGGGCGCGGCAGCGGTGAGCGCTCGAGAGACGCGCGAAGCGCTAGCGCTCGCCGACGAAGCGTCCCAGATGTTCCGTCTACGACTGGCACAAGCCGAAACGACGGCAAAACTTGCATTATCTCGCGCCACGGCAGCTGAAGACGCGAACGAAACCATTTCACGCCTGGCATCTGACGCCAGACGAGAAGCCGACGCTTCGGCTAAAATCGCCGAAGCCGCGAGACGGGATTTGAAACGCCGTGAATCCGAGCTCGCCATTCGAGAGCTCTCCTCGAAATTCTCCATTGATGGGTCACTGACGATACCATATTCACCATCACCATCATCACACAGACCGATGGCGCCGTTCCCGACCCCAGACGCCGCGACGCGTTCCAGACGCGCCGCCGACAACAACCGAAGCGTCGGAGAAAATCTCTCCCCAGCGTTGCGTGAACTTCAAAACCTCCGCCGTACGCTCATCGCCGACGATGACGAATAAATATATAGCGCGTTGTAACGCTCACGAGCGGTAGAAAAATCATGCATGGCGACGTACGCATCCGTATCCCTACGCGCGCGCAAGCGCTGACTAGGCCTCTAACCCCTCGTTCCCCTCTCAGAGACGTACTCTATCCATTTTAACGCGATGTACGTCTCAAAATCACCATAAACCCTCAAGCGCAAGGTCGTTTTCGTTTACGACGACACAACGCGTCGCGCCCACCGCGACGACGGCTTCGTTCGACGCACGAAAGGCGCACACATTTGCTCCACCGTCGCTGTCTCGCCTCTGGCCGCGCGCTCGAGTGCACGAGACACGATCTTCGCGCACACATTCGTTTGGAATTGATTTCGCATTTGCCCTGACTGCGCCATGGGGTGTCTGAGCTCAAAACCCGCTGACGCGCCGACTGGGGCGACTACGCCGGCGCCGACGTCGACGACGAATGGTGCGCCGTCGTCTGCGACGGTGGCCGCGACGGCGACGACGTCGGCGTCGAAGAAGACGCCTTCAGCGGATTTTCAAGAGGTCAACTTGAGCAAGCCCGCGAAGGCCAAGGCGACGCCGGTGGCGACGCCTTCGGCGGTGGATGATACAGTCGTGAAGGAAATGACGGCGGCGGTGGAGAGTGTGAAACCAAATACGCGGGCGGCGGCGACGACGGCGGCGACGACGACGGCGGCGAAAACGAAGGAGGCACCGGCGAGTAAGACGATTCCAAAGCCTAAGCCCGCGGGGCCCGACGGGGACGCAGCGGATGGTTTGACAAAGTCCAAGTCGCAAAGAAAGAATGAGCGCAAACGAGAACGCGCTAAACAACGTAAGGCTGAAGAGAAGTCAACGAAGGCGATTGGTTTAAGAGACGGTCCGGTGGTTTCCGTACAACGAGACTTGTATTAAAACTCTTAAAAAGTCTCGGCATTCGCGCTGATTTTAATATGTACGTAGCGGGGGTGTAAGTGAATTTGAGGCGTCTATATCTTACTATATCAACTTATCTCGTTGTCTATCGTGCGCACAACCAGTGTTAATGCGCGCCGCCGTCATGATCGGGCTTTCGTGAAAACGAGCCAGTGTAGTATCCCGCGTAGTACCATGCGAGCAACAAATTCGCCAACTCATCCGCGTCGTAGCCGTCTTCCGCGTACGAATGCGCCGTCTCATACGCAGATTCTGTCATATCCGGCGGCACTCTCGGTGGACCCATCGCCGGCGGCGGCGCTCTTCGTGGCGAATGGTGGTGTGCCGGCGAATGCGGTGGCGGTGGGTATCGATGCGGCGGCGGCGGCGTTCCTCGTCGCGGCGACCGGGACCCTCTAAACGGAGAAAATTGCGCAAACTCATCTTCAAACGGCGGGTGCCGGACGGCGTATTCGCCACCATAAGCATCGTATGGATCGTACTGCCGCGGTGGCGGTGGTGGATACGGTGCGTGGTGGTAATACTGATCGCGCGAAGACGACGCCAGAGGCGCAGGTGCGTAATCGTAATCGGAGTAGTAATACCCCGGCTGCGGAACGGGTCGCTGATATCCATGCCGTTGCTCGAACATCCGCGGGTCATAGTATGGTTGTGCGTCGGCACTGTACGGCGCGCGCGAAGGCGATGCCACGCGATGCGGCGGCGGCGGTGAACGCGGCGGCGGTTGCGCCGTCGCACGAGGTCGCTCGCCGCTCGCCGAGTCGGGCGCGCTTCGTCTCACCCGCGGCGCCGGTGCGCGCGGACGCGCGTCCGGCGACGACGGCGACGATGTGTCGCGCGTAGGCGTCGACGCGTGCGCGTTGCCTTGACTATACCGCGCGATGGCGTCGTCATAGGCGCGTACGAGCGCGCTGTCGTCCCACGCGTCGACGCCGCCGCCGACGGCTCCCGAGCGCCCGCATTCGCCGTCCTCGTGCGTATGCATGGTGCGGTGTTTTGGTGTAGCTTTGTTTGACGTCGTGCGTGCTTGCACTGCGCTTGCCGTCGCGAGTCGCCCAATGAGGTGTTGGTACGTATTGTTACAGCGGGCTACAGTGTACGCTTGTGATTTTACGCCATCGCAAAGCCTTTCGATCCGTGGCGCACAGCAGTCAGTAAGCGCTGCTCGAGCACGTCTTCGCTAGAGTAACCCGGCATAATGAGTTGATTGACGCACGTCGCGGCACGTGGGAGTGAGTCGTCAGATTTTGACGCGTCGTAAGAGCGCGTAAAAGTCAAACACCACGGTCTCCGCAGTGCTGCGAAGCCGCCAGTAGGCAATCGAGCAGAGCCCGTCGAGAATGCGAGCACAAGGCTGCGGTCTTCTTCGTTCATTCTTCGAATGACGTTCCAGAACCACTCTGATTTCTTTTCATAGTCAACTACATTCGCGTGCTTGATCCAGTCGTCGACGTCGATGGTGCTCGAGCCACATATCGCCAGAGCGATTTCATTCGCCTTGAGAAGCGATAGCGCGTTTAATGAGACAACTTGCTTGAATCCCGTACGAATTGAACCCACGTAATCGTCGTTGATCGTGTTTTTCATCGTGTGCTGCAGCATCAATTCCACATACTCAGCCTTGTTCTCGTCGTTGACTTCGATGTCGGCTCCGCCAGGCTTGAGCTCATCGCATACGCCGTTTGAGCGCGGCGCCATGAAATCCAAACACAAATTTTCCGCACCTGGTTCTTTGAGAAGCTTTTTCAGCGAGCTCGCAAACATGGGATCGACTTCGTCCAAATCATTCATGGTGTACCGTGGCTGAGTCGCCCCAAAGATGATGCGGTTCATGAACACGGATGAAAACGAGATTGGCAGCAACAACTCGTACGCGAAACAGTAGCCGAGCAATTCGCCGAATACTTCGAGTTCTCGTTCAATATTGCGAGAAGGCCCTTGAATGACCGCATTGGATGCACACGGAATGAGCATGGTGGGTGAAAGATCTTTCCTTAAGCGATACGTTTGCACGTCTTCCGCGCACGGTTCGAACAACGCGATTGGATTTGAATAGTCGCAGAGCTCCGTAGCAAGGAGCGTGCGAAGCTCTTGTCCAATACCCGGTCCGGACGATTCCTTATCAATCGCCCAGGCTACCATTCCACCGCGAAATATCCTACGATTTTCACGATGACAATCGAGGATGTCTTTCCAAACGTGGTCACGATGACCATGAACCATGAACCAAAGACTTTGTTTCACTTGGACTTTGCTTCGCACGTACGCGAGTCTATTCTGAAGATTGAGAATTGTCGAGCCCGCTTGGATCAAAAAGTTCAATTCTTTGTCGAGTATTCGGATATCGTTCGCCACGTATGCGTTTAGAACGTCATAATATTTTGGAATCGTCGCCAGCATCGTGAAGACTTGCACGACTTGCTGCCGAGAATCAATGTCTTTGATAGTGTTTAGCATCTTCAACTGCATCGCAAGCAGGTCATCAAGCAGGCAAAGCACGGCGTTTCTCTCATGAGAGAAATTCGCATACATGAGCGGAATCCAACCTTTTTTATCCATGCTTAATCTATCGGCGCCGTTTCGAAGAAGAAGTGCGAGAGTTCGAGTCGCTCCTTCGGCGGCGGCGTAATGCAGCGGCGTGCTGCCGGCGTAATCTTTCACATGGATGCAGGATGGCTCACTTTGAATCATGAGCTTCAACGAATCTTCGGCGCCACTCGCAGCGGCGGCGTGTATCGCTGTCGATCCATCCTCCGCTTGTTTCATGCGAATCAACGTCCGTACCTTGTGTGATCCACATTTGGCGGCGTGCGCGATGAGCGCCTTGCACGCGAACTCCCATCCGGGCCCGGCACTCGCGGCAATCATCAACGGCGACTGACCCTCCTCCGCGCTTTGATCGAATACACCTGGAATGGCAGTGTGCGATGTTTGTTCTTCATGGACCCCGGGCGCAGATTCAGCGAGCATCGCCTCTTCCAGTGTCGCCAAGCTTTGTTTCGTATTCGCCGCCGCGGAATGCACTAGAGTACCATCCTGGTGACTACGTGGCCAACCACCCGCGACGCCGCGACAGTACTGCGCGATGCCGATGCAATCTTTTACCGCTCGCATGAACTCGACGTGGCCGAGCGCGCACGCCTCGTGCATGGCTTCAGCGACATCGGATAAATGCGGGCGTTTGCTCTTCTTATCGGCGACGCATCTGTCGGTGCGCATGCCTTTCGCAAGAATCTTTGCGCACATCTTTACCGCGTTGTGCGTCGCTGCCGCGACGAGCGTGAGGCCGAGCCGCGGGGCGTCGTCACGTCTGTCCCGCGATATCGCCTTGACGAACGCGGACCAATCGTCAGCTCTCAGCGCCGCTTCAGCTTCTGGACCAAATTTGATGAGACGTCTATGCGCGTCCATACGATTCATGATTCGTATATCGCCGTCCGAATCGTCGCTCACAACAAAAGAGTCAGATATTTCGTCATAGTCACCCGTCTTGCGACCATCGTCGTCGATATCGTCGTCGTCGCTGTCCTCTTCGTCGCGAATCAACGTTCTATTCTTCAAATCGATACTGCGTAGAAGCAACACGTCGCGTCGCTGCTTTTCTTTTGCTTCCACGCGACTACTCGCGCGCTTCGACGCCGGCTGGTACACGACTTCGTCGTCCTCATCCAAAGTTTTCTTGCGCTTTGCTCGATGACGCCGCGCCACGATTGGTGGCTCCTCCTCCTCCTCGTCGACCGCTTCTTCACCTTTCGATGAAGCAGACAAAGACTCCGATGACGACATTGAAGATGCCGGTATCTTCGCCGTCGCGCCACTGCTCTCGCCTTCCTCGCCCACGTCTTCATCATCCGACGCCAAGAAATCGCGCACTGTATCGCCGCTATCGACGTCGTCGTCGCTCAATTTCTCAAAACCAGTGACGCCCTTGACGCGCGAGCGATAATCGTACCTTGTCGGTTTCTCATGCGATCCTTTAGCCACAAACACTGTCCTCTTACCTTTACCCGGCGATGGAAACTCTCGAGCGCGCGCCTCTTCCGCTCTCGTCTCGCGCGCGTCTCGTCGATGTCGTCGTCGTAAAACTCTCCTTCGCGACTCGGGCGTCGACGTCTTCTCGACGTCGTCGTCGTCGTCATCCGACGAGCTCCCCCGATACGACGCATCGTCATCCACGCTCGAGTCGTCGGACACCAACCACGAAGAATTCCCATCGCTCTCGTACCCGTTCTTTCTCGTCTTACGCGGCGTGTGCGGATTCGGCGTCCGTCGAGACTCGCGCTGTCCCGTCGGTTCCGAGGCGTCGTCGTCCTCCGACGAGCTGTCAAACGCGCGACGTATCCCGCGTAAAGCGCGCGCGATGGTGCGCAACGCGGCTTTGGCGCGAGGCATAGACATCACCGGCACTGCGCGCGCGCGCAGGCGCGGCGATGCGCGCGCGCACGGCGGCGTAGACATGAGTGATGTCGGCGTTTCCGAGACCAACCGTCCGTCGAAGACTCACGACGCAGCGCGACGGCGACGCGACGGCGGCGTGCGCGAAGACGAACGCGACGAGAACGCCAGAAATGCGCTCGAAGGAACGCGCTCGGTGCGCGATGCGCGCGCGATGCGCGAGTCGTGGAATGAGGATGATGATGCTAAAGTTAGTTACACACAGCCTAGAGATTTCTCGGATACGCGCCGTCGCGTCCGTGCGGGGCGAATAAATCCACATCTGGTCCGCACGGAATGATACCGTGCGCGTTCAACACGGGGTGCGATGCGAAATAGTGCGTTTTAATGTGCGACATGTCGACGACGCCGACGCGCATGGCGTCCATTTGATAGAGCTCTCGAACGTACCCGCTCAAATGTTCATACTGGCTAATGAATTTCTTGTTCGTCTTGAAGTATACGACGTAGACTTGATCGAACCGGATGAGGGTCTGGAATAACCGGACGTCAGCTTCGGTGAGGACGTCGCCGGCGATGTATCGTCGCTGGCTGAGTAAGACGTCGCATCGGTCGAGCGCTTTGAACAATTCCTCGACGGCCTCGTCGTAGGCGCTCTGACTGATTGCGAACCCGCACTTGTACACACCGTTATTAATACCGTGATACACCCAATCGTTAATCTCGTCTATGGTCGCCCGCAAGTGCTCTGGGTACAAATCTAAACCGGGATTCGTCGCCAAGTGATTAAATTTAGAGTTGAGCTCGCGGACGAGCACGCTCGACTCGTTGTTCACGATGGTTTGCGTTTTTCTGTCCCAAATCAACGGCACCGTGAATCGTTGTTCTGGAGGTGCGCCAACCATGTCATACAACGCACGTATCGTTTTCACGCCCGCGCTACCGCTTGACGAGCACGCGGCGTCGACGGCGTACTCGCCTTTGCCGCTCGGACCAGTCACCGTGGACGTTTCGTCGGCATCGACAAAAACCCAACCGCAATGCGTGTCGTCCGCATCGTCTGGTTTCGTGCGCGCCCACACGGGGTGGGTGACGTGCACGTCAAACACGTGTTCGAGGCCTTTAAGTTTTAGGACAGCCAACACGCGACAGGCCCAGGGACAGGCCAAGGATACATTAAGTTCGTATCTATCTGCCTCGGGCGCGTACGCACCCTCTGCGAACGCGTTCAAGAATGTGGATTGTTTTCGAGCGAACGCGCCCGTGGCGCTCACGTCTGCGACCGCACTCGCGGCGGATAGTTTGGTGAGATTGTCCGAAGGCATGGCGCGCGAGTCGCGGTGTGACGCTTGTTTTTTCATCATGTTGTGCCGTGCTGTGTCGTCGCGCCAATCGACAGCGAGAGCAATTTTGCTATATTTTGCTACCGGTATATTTCAATGGTTTTATTTTTGTACATGCGCGCGCGCTCATCGTTGCGCCGGCGGCGCCGACGGCGCGTCGCCCGCTTTGCTCGACATCGTCGTCGTTATTTTGTCCAACCCGCTCGATACGCCTTGCCCAATCTTCGCCGTGACTTTATGCTTTTCATTAAACTCGCTCGCCGCCTTGGCCGACGTTTTCACCGCCGATGCCGCTTTGCTCGTTATCCCGTAGTCATTGTCCACCTTTTTCACCGCCTTGGCCGTCGTTGTCGCGGCTTCCGCAAGCTTTGTCGTGACTTTATAATCTTTATTCCACCGGCGCAGCGAAGAAAACGCATTCGCCGCCGCCTTACCAGCACCGCGCGTCACGCTGCCTATAGAATCCGTGCGCGTCGTCCCGTACGCCATGGCACCCGCTGCGGCGACGGCGCTCAACGGTCCCAAGCACGCGGCGCCCACCGCGCCGCCGACGACCGCGGCGCCCGCGACGACGCGCGCGCCGCCGCCCCGCTTCACCTCCGCCTCCGCCGCGTGCAGTGCATCGATGGCTTGTGTTGAACTCGAACTCGTCGCCTCGCGCGCCAGCGCGGTCTCGAGCTCGATGGCGCGCGCGACGTATTCGTTCACTTTGGCAAACACGCTCGCATCGCCGGTGCGCTCGGCATCCAACACCAACGCGTCGGCAGCTTGACGATACGCGCGAATGGCCTCCGCGCGATTGCCGGCACGGTCGTGCTGCACCGCGGTGTTGGCCAGCGCCGTGGCCTCCGCGGACGCGGGCATGGAGGCGCGATGTGAGGCGCGAGTGTGCCAACTGTCAGACTTTCATTTTGAAAACGCTCGACGATGACGGCGTCGTTTGAAAACGCTCGACGATAACGGCGTCGATGATGGACGACGGTAATTCAAAATCTAATTATGGATATAGAACAAACTCACACTAGACCACCGCGCGATTCCTCGCGCGATGGTGAACTTTTCGCAGCGGCGGCGTTACGCTCGCCCACGCCCGCGCCCGCGTCCTCTACCGCGCCCGCGTCCAGCCGCTGCCACAATCTTCGCCTTGGGCTTCCCTTGCTTAGGCGTATCGTCTACTAGTAAAGTGTCCAAATTTAGCGAGTCTGGGAGGATGTAATATCGAATTGTGTTCCCGCGCACGCTCAAGTGGTCCATCGTCACTGGGTTTTTCCCTTTAAGCGTAAGCTTCACCTGCTTGAGATGGGTATTCATGCTCACATCCACGCCTGCGCGAGATATAAACGTCAACATTCGTCAGTGTTTGCATTCGCAACGCATGCATTGGGTACGCGACGGGTAAACCCGCGGTATCCATAGCCGCCTCGCGCGGCGATCGAATCCGCGACGCGCGCATTCCCGAGCTCAAACCCCTTTTCGCACTCCATGCCGTCGCACACCTCGCAGCGACGCGCGCTCAAAAGATGCATACGTACCCATGATTGTCCCGTGCGCGGTGGTGCCATTCTTCAACTCCACCGTCACCGACTCGTTGCTCAATTTCTGTAAAAACCTCACGAGCTTCATGGTGTCGCCTCAACCAAGCCGCCGCGTGTCTTCGATCCGTCGAGCGCGCGTCCGATGCGCGTCGGTGCGATTGCAAAGTCACGAACGTCTCCTCGTGACACGCGCGCGTGGGCGTGTGCTGACGACGACGACGACGACGCGGTGTGCGTGTCTGATTCTGACGACCAATTCCGCATTGTGCGCTGTGCGCGTCGTCATCACCGACGTCGTCGTCATGGCGGCGTCCATCGTGAGCGCAGCGTCGTTAGCGTTGACGTCGCGCACGTCTGCACCGAAGCGCGCCGCATCGCGCGGCGTTCGCGCGGCGTCGCGCGGGGTGCGTGCGATGCGACTCCGGGACATCAGCCTCGCGCGTGCCTTGTCGCGCGGTGATGGCGACGCCAACGCTGACGACGCGCGACCGTCGCGCGCGTCAACGTCAGGGTCGTCGTCGTTGTCGTCATCGACTGGGGCGACGATCCCAGCCGATCTCGACCGGGCGACGCAGGCGGAGATGGAAGCGTTGTACCCGCGCGCCAAGGAGGCGTACTACGACGGCGCGCCGCTCGTAGACGACGTGTATTTCGACGCCCTCGAGGCCAAACTGATGTTTTTGAATTCAGACGCGGTGAAAAAGTATCCACGGTGCTCGGTGCGCGGGAAGGCGGTGTATTCGGATTGTGTGACGGATGAGGCGCAGATGCGCGCGTTGCAGACGTCGTACGCGGTTATTCTGGCGGTTGGCGCGGCGTTTATTTTTTTTGATTTCGGAGACGACGTACGCGCGCTGTTGTCGCTGATTTTTTCACTTCCCGATGGGCCACGATTGAGGATACCAATCATGGGGTTGATCGGCATCGGCTTGGCCTCGCGTGGGGTTGAAAAGTTGCGTTCGGTGAAGAGCGGCGAAACGCTGGCGATGACGGGCGAGTGTCCGGCGTGTCACGAACAAGTGTATTCTTTCCTTTCAGTGCGTGGTGCGCAGGGCAAATCGCGCACGGAATGTCATTGTTGTGCGCGTAAGATTGTGTTTGAGACGCAATTTGAAAAACGCGAGAGTTCGCCGTGGAAGGTGGTCGGTAAAGGACGTATTTATCTCGTCAGCGAGCGGAGCGACTACGAATCCTCGTGACGACAAACATCGTGATGTATTCTTCTTCCTCTGCTTCCCACGCGCGCGCGTGGGAATGTGAATTTGTACAATTATAATTATCTAGCCGCAGCAGTGATGCTGACGTGTACCGGTAGTATCATCAATACTGTACGTACCTTTTCTAGCGCATCTTGTAATAGATGATCATCAAAATGGCAAACGCCAGCATGCCGCTTACGCCGTAAAACACAATCTTATTTGCCCGCGCGCGACGACCCATGTTGCTTAAAATCTTTCTCGATCGTCCTATGGTGTCATCAGCGCCATGCAGTGACTCTCGACTGCGTTCAATCGTCTCCCGCTGGCCTTGTAAATCATGCAAAATGCTCACGCCCAAATCCTCCGTCTCGAGCAACGCTCGTCGACTCTCCTTGATGCGCTCACCAGTACGCGCTAATCTCTCCGTCGTCTCCATCGCTTGGCCGCGCGCGGAAAAATCTCCACCGCTGTAACCGCCCCCACCGTCACCACGCTCAGCCGTGTTCAACAAATCATCTCTCGCGTCCGCCGTCGCCGCCGTCGCGCTCGCCTCGCGCCCGTCCCGCTTCAACTTTGCCAGCTCACTTTTATATTCTCTCAGCTTTCCCAGCAGTGGCGCCTTGACGTTGTCATCCGTGATCGAGCGCGCTTCGAGATCCATCCGGCGCACGAGCGCTTCGCACTCCGCAACGTCCGTTTCGATCGATTTTACCGCGCGTTGGCGTTGCGCGCCATCCCCAGCGCCTCGAACGTTTTCAATCCCACGATGAATCGAGCTGGAAAACTCACAAAACTCTCGTTCATAGCTTTCAAAAATCTGTGCGTGCGAATCACGCGCGCGCGCAAGGTTAGTCGAATGCGTCGCGCACGGCGGCGACGGGCGAACGGAGTTTTCAACGTCGTCTTTTACGTAGATGTTGAAGGATTTTCGACAGTCAAAAATCAAGCAAATTCACGCGTGCGCGCGACGCGACGCGACGCGCATCGCGCGGCGAGACCGCCACGATGTCGCAGTCGCACGCGTCGCGCGCGCACGCGCGTTCGGGAGTCGCGATGCGCGCCGTGGTCGACGTCACGTACCGCGCTCATGCTGCGATGTCACTGCGCCTCGTTGTGTCGTTCTCCGCGCTGAGCTCCGCATCCGCACACGTCGTCGCGCGCACCATCCGCAGCGGACGACGGCACAGGTGACGACGCATCGACGACGGTCGCGGTGCGATTCGCGGGTGAGCGCGGCGACGCCGGACGCGCGCGATGCGGTCGTTTCTCGCGGACATGAAACGCCAGGCGCTCCAAGCGACTTCGACGACGAACGAGCGCGCACCAGCGCCGACGACGGCGTGGGTGAGCGATTTCGACGATGACGCGAGTCACACCAGTAGCGCTGGTGGGTTTCGCACCGCGCTCGACGCGCGGTCGTCGGCGGCGGCGACGGTGGAGCTACATCCTTTGGCGCGCGAGTGGAGCGCGCGCGTGAGCTCGTCGACGGTTCGACAGGCATTCGTGCGCGAAAGCATCGACGCGTACACGTCGCAACACCCTCTGAAGATGTTCTGTGGGTCTTGGAACACGAATGGCAAGGCGCCCAAGGAAGGGATGGACATACGGTCGTGGTTAAAGATGGACGCGAGAGGCAGTTTCGGCGCGGATGCGGCGGATGTTGTCGTCGTGGGATTTCAAGAAATCATACCGCTCACGCCTGGGAATGTGTTAGCCGTGCAAGATAGCGCGCAGACGGAGATGTGGGAAGCGGTGTTAGATCGTGCGTTGAATGGTGACGCGGCGAATCAGGAGTCGACGAGAAGGCGGGGGGCGTTCGCCGAGAGTAGTTACGAACGCGCGGCGAGCAGGACGTCGACGCAAAACGTTCAGGATGCGACACCCGATGCGTCGTGGGTGAATTTCGAAGATGGTGCGAACGATGATGATGATTTATTTCAGGCGATGAACGCGCGGAATGCACGACCACGGCCGCCAGCAGTGCCGACAATGAAGGGCGTGGCGATGTACCGGCCAGTGGCGCAGAAACAGCTCGTGGGCGTGTACGTCACGGTGTGGGTCAAAGCCACACTTTTAACGCACGTAACCGAGGTTCGCGTGAGCACGGTGAGTACAGGGATTAATTTAGGGCTGGGCGTGCTCGGGAACAAGGGTGCGGCGGCGGTGTGGATGAAATTACGCAGCACGCCGTTGGTGTTTATATGTTCGCATTTGAGCGCCGGAAGCAAACCTGGAGATGAAGTGAAGCGTAACGAAGACTACAAAGCAATCGTAGATCAACTCGCGTTTGGGCCTCGAGAGGGTGTTGATATGAGTCAAGAAGTGCACAGAATTGATGACGCCGCGAGTGCGATTTGGATTGGTGATTTGAACTATCGCTTGAACCTTCCGGACAGTGTTGTACGCGCGTCCATCGAGGCTGGTAATATTTCGAGCTTGCTCGCCGCTGATCAGTTGAATATCGAGCGCGTTGCAGGTAGAGCCTTTGCAGGCTGGCATGAAAGCGAAGTGACGTTTGCGCCAACTTACAAGTATAGACCCGGAACGAATGTGTACAGCGGCGCGGGTGACACAGACGATAACGACATCGAAGGTGCGCAAAAAAAGGAAGAGGAAAAGAAGCGCTCGCCTGCGTGGTGCGATCGAATTTTATGGAAAGGTGACTTTGATATCAATTTGATTGACTACGGACGAGCTGAACTCACGCATTCTGATCACAAACCGGTGTATGCGTTGTTTTCGTTGGTCGTTCGCGAGCTACAACCACAAAAGCTACAAGATCTATTGTCCAACTTGAGGCGACAACTCGACGCAGAGGAAATGAAATCTCAACCAACGTGTGCGATACTAAATCCAACGGTTGATCTCGGAAGATTAAGATACGCTGAAGAGTCAAGCGGTAGGTTTACGATGTCAAACACGGGTGACGTACCCGCAAACTTTAGTTTAGTTTCACCTGTACCGGGAGGACCACCATATCCAGCATGGCTCAATGTCAATCCCACGAGTGGTAGATTACTACCTGGAGAGGAGTGCATCGTGAACATTCAGGCCAAAATCGAAGGAGGTCGGATGTCGGGGCCGACAGCGTTGAGTGGCTCACGTTCGACGTCGTCCAATGCGCTGGACACTCTGGTAGATGTGGAGCCGCAGCCAAAGGCGGCAGATGCGATTTTAGTCATTCGCCTCGAAAACGGTCGTGACTTTTTCGTGTCTGTACAAGGGCAATACACTCCGTGCGTATTCGGGCAGTCGCTTGAAACTTTGCCGACGGCGATGTTTCCACCAAATGTACCGCAAGTCATTGGCATGCTGGTGGATCATTTATTCGAATCCACGAGTGCCGCTCCTGGACTGTTCCGTGTACCTTTCGATAACGTCACTACAAAAGGCGGCATGGCCGCGGTGAGTCGCGCTGTGAGTGGCATCACACGGGGAGGTTCGGTGAGTTTAAGCGTTCCCGGCGTCAATGCGTACGATGTTGGCCAATCGCTCATTTCCTTCTTCAGCGCTCTTCCAGAACGTCTGTTGAGCAGCAGCGCCATAGTCACTGCCGCGGATGCTGTGAACCCCGATTTACCGCCGAGTAAGGACTTTGTCGATGCTCTGGTGAATGCGCATTTGTCCACAAAGGCGCGCGCTACACTGCGTCACACGACGACGCTCGTGCACCGTCTCACTGAAGAATGCGCGCAAACAGGATCAGCTCCTGACATAGCCGCAATCGTAAGCACATTTGCCAAGTGCTGGTTCCCTGAATCGTCAATGATGCCATCACGCTCGCGCGTCGCATTCGTGGGCATACTTGCTGGATGTCGACCGTCGTTCATTCGCGCCTACGTCGCCGACGCCGTCGAGCCGACATCTGCAGCGTTCGCTCCACAATGGGCCTCGCTCGCCGCACCCGCGCCCACGCTCGGGACGACATCCAGTGGTAACTTAATAGATTTCTAGCTTTTCATCAGCACGCGTTGTAAAGATACATTAGCAAATGCAAATGTCATGCGAGTTCGACGCGCGCGCGTTTACCCCCAGCGAGTGGCACAGTCCACCGCATTCGCGCGCACGCACTCTCGACGACCGAAGAGCGATACCCTCCGAATCTCGTCCGAGGCGCACACGCGACATCACATACTATACACGCGCGCGCGAAACGACGTACCCATGGCGGCCGCGCTCGCAAAGCTCGCAAAGCTTTCGCTTGTGAACAAAGTGACAAAGGAGCTCGAGAATCACCTAGGTGTGGGCGATAAAACTCTCGCCGAGTTCGTCATCTCGCTCGCCGAGGAACACAAGACCGCGGATGCGTTTCGTGAGGCGTTGAGTGCGGTCGGTGCCGACGTCAGTGACGGGTTCGCGGAGAGTTTGCTCGGGGTCATCTCGCGCGGAGGCAAGCCGTCGTCGAGCTCCGCGGCGACAGCCAAGGCGAATGCGGCGAGCGCGACGGTGGCGAGCGCGAGCGAGAGTCAGTATCCAGGTCTAGCTGCACGTGATGATGAGGAGCACGCGAAGAAGCTCACGCGGGAACTATATGGTGATCGAGACGTGACGGCGAACGCCGCGGATGACCCGAGATTCAGCGCCAGAGCAAACGCGAGGGAAACGTCGCATTCTCACGCGAGTGCGCAAACGCAAAACACGCACGTCAAAACTAAAGATGGCGAGCCCAGTATTGGCGCGGTGTATCGCGGAAGGGTGACGAATGTTTTAGATTTCGGCGCGTTCGTGGAGCTTGTGGAGTTTAAGAGGAAGTTTGAAGGTTTGGTGCACGTGAGTGCGTTATCGGATAGGCATTTGAAGAGCGCAAAAGAAGGCGCTACGCGCGGAGAGAACGTATGGGTGAAGGTTCTTAGTCGACAAGGTGCGAAAATTTCGCTTGCGATGAAAAGTGTGGATCAAATCACCGGGGAAGAGACAGCGAGTTCGCGCGGTGGGACGTTTGGCGGCAGTCGGAGTAACCCGGCACCTCGGAATTTGCCCCCACCCGCACCGAACTCCTCCCTTCGTGGGCTTTCGGGTATCGCGCCTAGTACTGATGATATGGGTGCGAATTCGCGCAAACGACCTGCGAAGCGATTGAGTTCGCCCGAGTTGTGGGAAGCGCGACAACTCATCGCGAGCGGCGTGCTGAAAGTTCAAGACTATCCACAATTCGACCCCGAAAACGATGGGATGCTATCCTATGAAGAAGAAGCTGAAGAAGAGTTCGACATTGAACTCAACGAAGACGAAGCGCCGTTCTTGCAAGGGCAGACTGCGGCAACCACTGGGGATGTGTCTCCGATTAAAATTGTCAAAAATCCGGACGGATCCATGTCACGCGCGGCGATGACACAATCCACATTAGCCAAGGAGAGGCGTGAACTGCGCGAACAGCAGCACCGAGCTGATGCAGACCAAGGTGGTGGTGGTGGTCAGCAATTGACGCGACCTTGGGAAGATCCCATGGGTCGCCACGAAGAAATCGAGAATGGGCGTCCACATTTTGGTGGCGGACGCTCTGGGCACCATGATATGCCGGAATGGAAAGCCAAAGCGATCGGTGACGCTCCTCGAATGGGTCAGCCGCAGACGATGCCGATGCATATGCTGCGTCAAACACTGCCGATTTACAAACTTCGAGATCAACTTATTCAAGCGGTGAATGAAAATCAGATATTAGTCGTTATTGGTGAGACTGGTTCAGGGAAGACGACGCAAATGACGCAATATTTAGCCGAGGCGGGATACACATCTCGTGGTAGAATTGGGTGTACGCAACCCAGACGTGTGGCTGCGATGTCCGTAGCGAAGCGTGTGGCTGAAGAGTACGGATGTCGATTGGGTGAAGAAGTCGGCTATGCCATTCGTTTCGAAGACTGCACGTCGCCAGATACCGTTATCAAGTACATGACCGATGGTATGCTTCTGCGCGAGGCATTGTTAGATGAGCTTTTGACCCAGTACTGCGTCATCATGCTCGACGAAGCGCACGAGCGTACGATTCATACAGATGTTTTGTTTGGTTTGTTGAAGAAGTGTTGCGCAAAGCGGAAAGATTTGAAAATCATCGTCACTTCCGCAACCTTGGATGCCGAAAAGTTCTCAACGTACTTTTTCGACTGCCCTATCTTCACTATTCCCGGGCGGACGTTTCCAGTTGAAGTTTTGTACACAAAAGCGCCCGAAAGCGATTATTTGGACGCGGCGTTGATCACTGTGATGCAAATTCATCTCACCGAACCAGAAGGGGACATCTTGCTCTTCCTCACAGGACAAGAAGAAATCGATGCCGCGGCGGAAATTCTGTTCGAACGTATGAAGGCGTTAGGGCCTGCGGTACCCGAGCTCCACGTCTTACCCGTGTACTCTGCATTACCGAGCGAACAACAGACGCGCATTTTTGAACCCGCGCCGCCTGGCAGCCGTAAGTGCGTCATCGCGACAAATATTGCGGAAGCTTCCCTCACTATTGATGGCATTTATTACGTCGTCGATCCTGGTTTTTCGAAGCAAAAGGTGTACAACGCTAAAATCTCGATGGATTCGCTCATCGTCGCCCCGATTTCTCAAGCCTCGGCTCGACAACGAGCCGGTCGCGCGGGCCGTACTGGTCCAGGGAAGTGCTACAGATTGTACACGGAAAGCGCATTCAAGAATGAAATGCTCCCAACTTCTGTGCCGGAAATCCAACGCACAAACTTGAGCATGACGGTATTGACAATGAAGGCTATGGGGATTAATGACTTGCTGAACTTTGACTTCATGGATTCGCCACCTGCGGCGACGCTTGTGACGTCGTTGGAACAATTGTACAACTTGGGTGCACTCGATGAGGAAGGATTACTTACGAGACTCGGACGAAAGATGGCGGAGTTCCCACTCGAACCACCGATGAGTAAGATGCTCATCGCGAGCGTAGATTTGGGATGCTCTGAAGAAATTTTAACCATAGTCGCCATGCTCAGCGCGCAAAATATCTTTCATCGACCAAAGGAAAAACAAGCTGCCGCAGATGCAAAGAAGAACAAATTCTTCCAAGCCGAGGGCGATCACTTGACGTTATTGTCAGTGTATGAAGCATGGAAAGCGCAAGGGTTCAGCACGCCGTGGTGTTTCGAAAATTTCCTTCAAGCGCGCTCGTTGAAGCGCGCGCAAGACGTGCGTAAGCAGTTGCTGACGATTATGGATCGATACAAACTCGAGACAACGAGCGCCGGGCGAAACTACAATAAAATTCGCCGTGCAATTTGCTCGGGATTCTTCTTCCACAGCGCCAAGAAAGACCCACAGGAAGGCTACAAGACTGTCGTGGACAACACGCCCACGTACATTCACCCATCGAGCGCGCTATTCCAACGCCAACCCGATTGGGTCGTCTACCACGAACTCGTGCTCACCACCAAAGAGTACATGCGCGAAGTGTGCGCAATCGACCCAAAATGGCTCGTCGAACTCGCCCCTCGCTTCTTCAAACAAAGCGACCCGCGTCATTTATCCAAGCGGAAAAAGAGCGAGAAAATCGAGCCATTGTACGACAGATACAACGACGCCAACGCGTGGCGCCTTTCGCGCCGTCGCGGGTAAACGCGGCGCTCGAATCCCACTCCACGCGCGACGCAACGCACAACATTCGCGTACACCATTGTTATATCACCATCTATCGCTGCGTAGTCCGTACACCCGTCCCGCGCTCGCGCTCCCAGTCCCGCTCGGCGCGGTCGCGGACGAGTCCCCCTCGTCTTGTGTTCATTAATTCGTCACAGTCCCCCGTCTTGAGTCATTCATTGGTCAAGCATGGTGATGGTGTTCCGATTGGGTAACCCATCCGATCGTTGCGCGCGCCGGCATTCGCGCGCGCGCGCGAGCACGACGAACGCACACGCGCGCAACCGTGTCAACGGTAATTCTTACGTGCGTGCGAGCGTGCGAGTGCGATCCGACGCGATCCGACGCGGTGACGGCGAGCGATTCGCGTAACCGTTCGCCAATTCGTTGATCAGCCGCAAACGTCGGTCAATCGTTACCGTCGTCGTCGTCGAGGCGAGTCGAGGCGAGGCGTTGGTTCGTGCGTCGTCGATATCGTGCGCGTCGTGAGGACGTGAGAGATGCCGCCGTCGCAGGATACGTACGTGGGGCCGACAGTGAACCAGTATACAGTTGGCGCTGGGACGTGGACTCCGAGCGCGTGGGTGACGACGACGCTCGAGGATTCGAGTGGCACAAGATGTCCTTGCCCGTCGTCGTGTAAGCATGATTGTGCGGTACGCTCAGAATGGCTGTTTGATGCACAGGGTGGTGAAGGGCGGACGATCGAGTTATTGAATGCGAACTCAAACGTGCCTACGTTGAATATGAATGTCGGGACGGTGAGCGGCGAAAGCGCGGCGAGGATGCACATTTCCTCATATCGGGATTTGGACAACTGTCCACCGGATGAGATGATGGAGTGCCTGAAATGCGATACGGCTTCGGGGTATTATCCAGTGGCATATTCGGGTGAGTACTCTATTGAAGGTATCAAGCGCGTCGGCTCTGGGCTTGCGTGCTTCTATGTTGAAGTGTGCGCGGCGGATGATTCATGCGACGTGAACACGAAGGTGGGAGAACTTTTTACACTTGTGGGTGCTTACTTAATCGTGTTCGTTGGATTGTTTCTCTTGTTTGTGTACTTGCGCAGCGTGAAGTGGTTGCGGTTGGCGATAGACTCTTCAGCGTATGTCGAAAAAAGCAACCCGAACTACCCGCCGCGAGAAATTCCGTTGCCAAAACCTAGAGAAGGTCACTTTGCGTGGTTAATTGATGCTTGGAAACGCGATAACGATTGGGTGAAAGAATTTACCACTCCAGACGAATACATGCTTGTTCGTTGGTTCAAACTCTCTGCACGCTTTTTCACCGCGTGTTCCGTAGTCTGTTGTCCAGTCTTGATGGGATTGTACAGGGCTGACGAGACCGCACTAAGATCGCCTCAGATTATTGCAGCGCTAGAACAGCAAGGCATTAAGCGGTACACGTTGTTGAATGCTCGAACTGATAGTACGTTTACGGCGACCGTCATCATGTGCTGGATTATCAGTTTCTTTCTCATGGCGCTGATTCGTCTCGAGACGCACAAGTATGTCGCCATGATGTGGTCCGTAGATCCAAACAAGACGGGCATCAAAGCGAATGCGATCGTGGTACAAGAAATTCCACTCCTTACTGCGGCTCCGGTACCAGCGAAGTTTGCCAACAACCTTAAACAGGTGGATGTCAAAAAGCTAAACGCGAACCTCAAAGGTTCGGTGAAGTTTTTGGATATCGTCTTTGACGACGAAGGCTTGAGTTTCTTCGCCAAGTTGAAATACTTCATCGAAAACGGCAAACTTCCTCGAGCGCATGACAACACGAACCTCAGAGTGTTGCACAAATCTGAAAGCGTTGATATGCTCATCGCTAAATTCGAAAACGTTTTCGGAAAGGACTGTATCGCGTTCAAGATGCTCGCTGCGGATACACGCAAGCTCGACGCCGCGGCGAAGAAATGGGCCGCCGCGCGAGAGTACCACACACAAACGATGCAAGCGATTGACGATTTGCGATCCGAAGAAAAGCTTCGTACTTTGAAGAAATGGGAAAAGCGACAGCTCGCGAGATCGCTCAAGGAGGTCGAAATGTATGGTGAGACGGAGCAAAAAACGTTTGCCGAATTCGTCAACATGCGTGACGACTTTATTAACGATTCGTCACCAGCTTCGAGCGCGATTATCGTGTTTGCGAGACAAATGGATGCTGTCATTGCGTCTCAGATTCAAGTAGACGCTGTTCCAGGGCAGTGGATCAGTACGCCGGCGCCAGGTAACTCTGATGTCGTCTGGCACAATCTCGCCCTCAACGAAGGCATGCGAAAAACAAAGACGACGCGCGCGTTTATGTTTGCGACGTTTTTGGCGTTGTTTTTCATGTATCCAGTGAACGCAGCTGTTGGCGCCATCGCCACATTGAAGACTGAGATCGTCAACTCGCTCGGTGAAGCCGTGTATAACGTCATCGTTTCCATCGTTTTGACCATTTTCCTCGTCGTCGGACACGTGTTGAGTCTCGTCGTCAGTCGACAAACGGGATACATTGCCGTGAGTCAAATGGATTCTTTTGGCGCCTCTATGTATTTCTGGCTGTTGATTCTCAACTTGGTTTTCGGTAACTTGAGCTCTACGCCGTTGTGGGAAGACTTTCAGTCGTGGATTTACACTCCGCACTTGTTCACCTATCAGTTTATTCTGCGTTTGATGAACACGAGTTCCTTCTTTTTGCAATTCATCATGTTGCGTTGCGCGACGTCGCCCGTGTTGGAAATCATCCACCCTCCAGTGCTTCTTGGGTTTGCCACGAAGTGCTTGGCATACCGTGGACGTGCGCGCACGTGGCCAGCGCTTAAAAAGAGAATGCTATGGGCGCAGCCGACGGCGACGCCAAGTCACCGGGTACCCGCGCAAACGATGCTCGTGTTTTTCATCGGCATGATTTACGCCGTTGTCGCGCCGGTGTTGCTCCCGTTCTGCGCCATCTTCTTTGGCTTATTCTACCTCTTCTGGAAACACAACATCGTGTATCACTACATTCAGCAGTACGCCGCGGGTACGTCTATGTGGTCATGGCTCGTGAACAAGATGTACTTCAGTCTCTTCTTTTCCCAAATCATCGTCGCCTTTGGGTTGCCGACGCTCGGGTTCAACACGATGCGTTTCCGCATCACGGTGCTGCCTCTCATCATCATCACCGCCGTGGAGTGGGCAGCGACAAGCATGCAGCTTCGGGAAGCGTTGAAGGTGCCTGTGTATTCGAACAAACCGGCGAACGAGGTTGACAGCGACGAAGAATTCTTTGGCGATGCTGACACATCGACAACGCCCACCCGCGCCGAAAGCATCCAGAAGGAGTTGACGACGACGTCCCTCGGGAGAACGATGAAGATTCGAAAGGGTATCAAGGGTGTGGTACCGAGTTCTGAGCTCATAACGAGCAGGCACCGATCGTCGGCGAATCTCGCAATGTTGAACTCGGCTGAAGCGGGCAAGGCGGAGATGGAGTTCAAAATCAAGGCGGGCATTTGGCAGACGTACGCGCCGTCGACGTTGTGGCCTCTCGCCGCTGAAAAGTCAGCAGGTTCTATTTTCTTACGAAAGTGGAAGATAATCAAGGCGAGAAAAGCCAAGGAAGCGGCGCTGTGGGATACCGTCAAGGATTTACCCGAGGGTCACCCTAGACGCACTGAAGTCCTTCGCGATTTGGAGTTGAAGAAGACGATGCGAGAGAAGGCTGCAGAGGCGGTGCTGAGAAAGTCGACGTCGCCCTATCTCAAGAAAATCCGCGAAGACCGCGCGCGCGCAGAAGAGGAAGAGCGCATCGCGGCTGGTGTGACGCCCTCAAAGCCCGCGCCTGCGTCTGCGCCAGCACCCGCGCCAGCGCCTGCGCCGGAGAATTAAAATAACGGTGCGGCGGCGCGCGTGAGTGGAGCGCAGACATAAAATTCCTCACGCATGTGCTAGCGCCACTGAACGCTCGTTCGTGTGCTATATAATACTACTACATGTGCATATTACACGCTACTGGTAACTACTAAAAACCACACATTCTACTCTCTCTCTCTCACGAGCGGTTCGCACGGATAGTACTCTGGCGCTCGCGCATCCGTCCACGCGTCAAAGCTCGCGTTCATCTCCGCCTCCACCGCGGCCACTTCTCCCGCCCCGTCCAACCCATACATACGTACCTTCACATCATCACCCCCATCGCCATCGCCATCGCCGCCCCACCGCGTCTTCACCCGCGCTAAACGCGCGCGCAACGCCTCCGCGCGACGCTCCGCCTCGAGCGCGCCCGGCGTCCTCGCCCGCGCGAGCGCCCTCTGCTCCTCCCTACGCGCATCCACCCGCGCCGCCCGCGCCCGCGCCGTCGCCGCGAATCGCATCGCCCATTCCGGATGCATCGCCAACATCACCTCCTCCTCCTCGTCGTCGTCCTCGTCGTCGTCGCGCGCCATGAATGCCTCGCGCGTCATGCCATCCTCACTCGAGCGCAGCTCATCATCATGACGCTCGCGCCGTCGCGGTTTCGGCGGCGGCACCGCCGCCAGCGACGGGGCGACGTCGAACGCATCGATAGGCGTCATGCGCGCGCACCGGGCGAGACGTCCGCGCGCGCGCGAGTGCGGCGGCGACGTTCGCTCGCGTCTGGTGGCGCTCAACCAATGTTCGGACATTCGGCGTGCTCCAAAACGTCGTTTCGAGTCAACGTCACAAATCGTCACTCCAACGCGCGCGACGCCTCGCGCATCGCACGACGAACGCGATGGAACGCACGGTGCTCAGTGGTTCTTTCGCGCACACGCGTCGCGGGATGCCACGATGCGCGTCAGGCGACGGAACACGCGTGCGCCAGGCGCGGGTGATGGGCATCAGGGGAACCAAACCGACCGCGCGGTCGGGGCTTGTGATGCGTCGCACGCGCGCGACGTCGGGGTTCGTCGCGTACAGTGACGACGATGGGGCGTATGGGGATCGCGAATACGCATCGCGCACGCGAATGCGATCGAATGGGCGCGAATACGATGGGTATGAGATGCGTGATGATGAGTACGCGCGCGCGGGGGAACGTCGGCGTCGGGGGAACGAGGCGGAGGACGACGACGACACCATCATGCTTCGCGCTATGGGTGGTATTTTTACCGCAGCGTTGAGTGCGTTACGTTGGGGGTTACCGCTCACGGGTGGCTTGGCGTGCTGGGCCGCGGCGGCGGCGAACACGGGTGGAGGTTTATTGAGCGCGTTGAGCGGCGCGTTGCTCGTCGGCACGACATTGGGCGTGTGCGCGTTGATTTTTGCCGCTGCGAGCGCGACGATGAGTGGTGTGACATTGATGTATATGATGGTGCGACGGAGTATTTTTGGTGGTGCGCGGAAGCCGACGATGAGGCGAGGACGCGAGATTGAGGAGGAGCGGGACGAAGAGGAGGAGGATTTCAGACAGGCGCCGCTCCGTCATCGACGGGATAGCCGACTGGCGTACGGCCACGACGACGACGACGACAACGACGGTGGTGCGCGCGTGCACCAAAGCATGTCGTTCGGTGATTGGACGCCCGAGGTACCGGTGGTGGATCCGCGATTACCCGGTCGATGGGGCGGGAGAAACGAACGCGTGGCTGGGGACGCCAACGCGTGGGGCACGCATCGCACGCCGGCGGATTTCAGACGCGAACACAACGACTCCCTGAGGCAGCAGCGCGAGCGCAGCGCGCGAAGGAACGATGGGGAGAACCCATACGGCCCGAGCGAGTGGAAGTCGCGCGCAGCGTACAAGCAAGGCGCGGCGCACGCGGCGAATGAAGACGAAGAACGACCTGCGGATGCGCGAGAGGAAATTATTCGCAAATTTGAGCCCGCCGAGCGTTTGCTTCCGCGCACGCCTCCGAAGCCCAAGCACGCGTATATTCCCACGGAAACTCTCATCGCCATGGGTGGTGCATCGCTCGAGACGCACATCAAGAGCGTGAGCGCGCAAGGCTTAGCCAAGGCGTCGTCGGGCGCCAGTCGTCGGCCGAGCGGCGCGGTGACGTCGAGTTTCAATTTTTCCTCTGGCGGGCCTTCGATGATGCCCCCAAAGCCGCCCGGAGCGAACGGTCGTGGAGCGTCATCAAACAGAAAAGAACGCCCCGACTCGTATAAGATTGAAGACGACGACAACTGGAGCGATGAATTTACCCGTCGCGCGCGCGAACGTTTCGAGCGCAACTTGTCCGACGCCTTTGAAGACTCTCGCGCGAGCATGTACGACATCGATCACCGCCGGGCGAGCGAATTCATCAATCGCAAGAGCGATGATAGACGATCGAATTACGGCGACGACATGTTCGGTCTCGGTCGTACGCGTTAGGTATCGCGCGAATGAGCTCCGTTAACTTCTTCGCCTTGTAATTTTTCACCCACCTCACGACGAGCTCCAGCTCCAACGCCCTCACATCGCGTCGCCCATCGCCTCGCACCGCCACCGCGTCAAGCATGCCGCACCGCGCCGACGGGCGCACGCTCGAGCAAACGCGCGCGCTCGTCGTCGCCCTCGACGTCGTCCGCGCCTCTGCCGGTTCCGCCTACGTTGAGCTCGGGGACACGAAAGTCTCCTGCGCGGTGTACGGCCCGCGACACCCCGCGCGCGCCGCCGACGCGAGCGTGGCGCGAGGACTCGTCGACGTCGACGTGCGCTTCGCCCCGTTCGCGCTCGGCGAGGACATTCTCGCGAGCGGCGATAAGTCTTTGACGTCGTCGGCGCCGACGGCTGCCGAGTCGAGGTGCGCCGACGCGCTCCGTCGCGCGCTCGCGCCGGTGATCCTCACCGAGACGTTCGTGAAGACGCAAGTAGATATATACGTCACCGTGATTGATGCGCGCGGGAGCGAGGACGCGGCGTGCGTGCTCGCGGCGTCGGCGGCGCTCGCGAGAGCGGGCGTGGAGTGCCGGGACGTGACGAGCGCGTGCTCGTGCGCTCGGGTACCGAACGTTGGCGTCGTGCTCGATCCGACGCAGGATGAAGTGGCGCAGAGCGATGGATTGGTTTTTGTAGCGCAGATGTGCAAAGTAGGAGGGTACACGACGACGGAGGTGAGTGGGCGTTGGGACGCGGACGCGACGGCGGCGGCACTGGACGCGGCGAGCGCCGGGTGTCACCGGTTCGACGCCACGATTCGCGATGCATTGCGCGCGGCGAGTGAAGGGCGAGGGGCATCGGCGTGAGGTGAGCTGCTCGAGCTGCTCGGCGTGTGGGATTAGTAGTAGTAGTGGTTTTTGTCGTCGCGGAAAGCGTTGTAGTAGATTTACAAAAAAAATGGTTTCATAGAATGGTTTGTCGCCGCGGGGACGACGGCTTCTGCTGTTGTTTGTACATGTCGTTCGTCGTGTGATCATAAACCCAATTCATCGATGGATTCTGCGAGTGATGTCATCGTTTCGAGCTTCGCGTCGGGCTCGGGTGAACCTTCGGGGGTGAAAAATTCGTCGACGTCTTTCGCGGCGGCGGCGGTGCAATACTTGGCTTGAATTTCTGCCGAAATGACAGCCATTTCAGCGCGAAGCGACGCGATGCCCTGACGTAACTTGACACCCTTATCTGGTAACGTGTTCACCACTGCGGGCATGCTCAGAATGACGTTTTGTTTGTCAATAGTGGCTTGATGCTCCGCGAGTTTGGCGCGAAGTTTGGCTTCGCCGCCGCGCGCCAGGGAATCGTTGTTGGGCGACGATGTCCTCACTGGCGCGCGCGTGGGTGACACGGCGGCGAGTAAATTGACGCCTAAAATACTCCCATCTCCGCCCCAACCACTATTGACGTTCTTCCATGCCGCACCGCTCGGAGCCGCTTTCTTTGGCGTCGACGTTTTGACGCCGGTTGATTTCGCCGGCGCCGACGCCGACGCGGATGACGAATCATCGTTATTAAACAACAAATCGTGATCGCTCACGCCGCACACGCACGATAACGCCTGTACATACGCGAGTTCATCACGTAATTCATCCGTCCACTTACGATCGGCGGCGTGCAAGGCGTTGAGTTCTCGCATCGTCACGCTCGAGCGCATCGCTTGAACGTCGACGTCAAAGAGTCGACTGGCGTCGTCGGCGCCAAAATACCCACCGCAATTGCCGCCACCATCCGTCACAGACTTGGACAACGCGCCTTTGAACACTTGCTTGCGATAAATTTTCTCCTCAATCGACCCACAGGTGATGAGACGGTAGCACACCACGTCGCGATGTTGTCCGATGCGAAAGGCTCGGTCGACGGATTGGTTATCCATGGATGGATTCCAAGCCGGGTCGTAGATGATGACGCGCGTCGCGGCGGTGAGCGTCAAACCCATGCCTCCGACGCGCGCGGTGAGTAACATGAGTTGCACGTCATCGCGCGTTTGAAACTCTGTGACGCGGCGATGACGCTCGTCGGCGCTGACTTTACCATCGACTCGAAGAAACGAGAGACCCGCACGCTCGACGTTGCGTTGAATGACATCCAAAATCGCTTGCGATTGACTGAAAACCAACGCGCGATGGCCTTGAGTTCTGAAACGCTCGAGCATGTGCATTAAGAATTGCATTTTCGACGAACAAGACGCGTCGGCGTCGGCGAGCGCGCCGGGGTCGAAGGAGCATTCGCGCGCCGCCGCCGCGACGGCTAAAGCCGCTTCGCCCGCGCGACTTTTCCGCGCACCGGCATCGTCATCGTCGTTTTCGTTTTCGTCATCGACAAAATCAGTCACATTGGTGTCGTCAATATCGCCGTCATTTGCACCGTACACCGTCGACGGATGATCGCAAATCTTCTTGAGCACATTCATGCACGTAATCGCGCTCCCCGTCTTGTTCACGACGTCACGAACCGGCTTGGATGCGCAGAATTTCGTATATAACTCGCACTGCGCCGGCTCGAGAGGAATCCATGCGATCAAATCATTTTTTTGCCCGAGTGCGGCGGGAACGTGCGATGTGTCCTTGCGATCGATGAGCTTTGTCGGTTTCTTTGGTTCGCCGACGTCTCCTTTGGAATCCGCCTCGCCAAACAGACTCTTCTTATCTCGACGAAGATAATACGGCGCCGTCAACTGGCGAAGCTCTGCACTGAGCTCTTTCGCCTCTGTACGTTGCTTCTGCGTCGCCCCTGGGGCTTGACCGGCGTGAATCTTGTGCACGAATCGTCGACGGAACTCGCGCTCGCTCCCGAGCAATCCGGGGCACGTCAAGTCGTACAGCGCCCATAACTCCCCAAGATCCGTCCCCATGGGCGTGCCCGTGACGATGAGTCGTAAATTAATCGGTAATTGACGTATCGTGTGCGAGAGCTGCGTGTTCGAGCTCTTCAATTTGTGTCCTTCATCCATGATGACCCAATCCCAGCGAAACGCCCCTGCGAAGGATTTCGGCGCCGCGCCTCGGCCTTCACCCGCGTCGGCGTCGGCGTCGGTGTCGATACCATCCTCACCCGGCGCCCCGAGCGCCGTGGCGTTGCGCGTCGCCATGGTATACGACGCCAACAACACCCCTCGACCACGAACGCACGCATCGAGATGTCTATCGCGCTCAGACTTTTTCATATCCCCTGAATACTTCCACAATGTCTCCCCGAGCGTCAACCCGCACGCGCGCAAAAATTCCTTTTCCCACTGCGGTAAAATCGACGGATCCGCGAGCACGAGCACGCGCGCCGCCGCGCCGGAACGAATCAATCCCGTGGCGAACGCCGCGGCTTGTAACGTCTTCCCCAAGCCCATGTCGTCGGCGAGAATGCCGCCGCGTTTCGCCGAATGTAAATGCCACATCCAACGCACGCCTTGAATTTGATGGTCGTACAACGCGTTCGCGAGCGACGCCTGAAGCTCGAATTTCGGTCCACCGCCCGATGCGGCTTTCAAACGTAAAGGCTTGCCGCCATCCTCGGCGCCGATGTGTTTGGGAATGGGCACGTTTGGTTCGCGAGGCATCGTCGGCGTCGGCGTTTTCGTAAACGTCGTCGACGACCGCGAGGCGACATCGATCGCCGTCGTCCGCGGCATGACTACTGATGTTTTGCTGACACCCACGAGTGGCGACTCACCGACGGATTCGCGCAAGTCTACTACCTCCGTTTCGTCGTCGTCGGTTTCGCTTTCGCTATCCAACGCGTTTTTCCGTCGGCGTCTGACAACCGCGAGCTCCTCCTCTTCCTCTTCCTCTTCCGATTCCGACGATGAATCATCCAACACCGCGCGGCGTTGGCGGTGTTGAATGACAAAATCGCTATGCGCGTTCTCGCTCTCCGAATCGTCGTCGTCGTCGTCATCGTCGTCTGGGCGTGAGCGAACGCGCGCGCGTCTCGGTTAGTCATCCGCGCGACGCGTCATCGTTCGCCGACACCTCTCGATACCCAAACCCCACGCACCTAAACACTGTCGACGCGGACGCGCCACGCGACGTTTAATCACTGGCGTCTCATCGCACGCGCATTCGCGCGGCATATTCGCGCGGTTCGCGCCGAGAATGGGTGAAAACGGCATCGCGCGCGTTTGTTCCCCTGTGCGTTGGAATCCAATCGTCACGCGCGTCGAATGGCGCGCGACGGTGCGCGTGAGGGGGCGTTGACGCGCGTGCGAATGCGATGAGGTGCGTTCGTGCGATGTGCGCGCACGCGTGGGTGCGATGTGACTGGCGCGCGGCGCGGTGTATGGGCTAAAGAGTGTGGGATTATTGTTGTTCATCCACCTCATGTGTGAGCCTTTGGGTGTGCTTTGTTGTATCAGAAGAAAAAGGCGGCGGCGGCGAGAGTTTTGGATTATCTTTTTTGCTTGCATATTTCATTAAAATGTAATTATTTAATTTGAAATGTAGTAATATAAAGCATGAGCCGTAACTAACGTGCTCATCTCACCTTGCGAACGGATCGATTCGTAAACTCCGCCTCCGTCGCAACGCGTCTGATTAAATTTTTTTTCGGCGCCCGCGTTCTTGGCGCCTGCGCGCTCTCATCAGCGCGCGTCTACGCGTTGTCGACGCCTTCAATTTTGTCTTCAACCTCCATATACAATTGACGCAAACGCTCAATGTTTTCTTCGCTCGTCTCCCAGTAACCTCTGCCGTTCGCTTCGAGGAAGTTTGCGACCATCTTTCTGAACGAGTTCGGGTTCGATTCCATCAAGCGCTTTTGCATTTCCGGATCAGCCATGAACGTGGAGTTGGCATCTTCATACACCCAGTTGTCGACTTGACCCGAAGTCGCAGACCAGCCGAGAGTGTTGTTCAAACGCTTTTGGATCTCACGAGTACCTTCGTAGCCAGACGCCATCATACCTTCGTACCACTTCGGGTTGAGAAGCTTGGTACGAGAGTCCAAGCGCATGGTCTCAGAAAGAGAGCGCACTTGAGCGTTCGCCGTGGTGGTATCCGCAATGTAAGAAGACGGCATCTTACCATCCTTACGCACACCTTGAACCAACTTGGTCGGATCAGAGTCAAAGTAGTGAGACACGTCGGTCAACGAAATTTCAGAAGAATCGAGGTTTTGGAACGTGACGTCAACCTTGGACAAGGCGGATTCGAAAAGTTCCTTCTTTGTTTCCATACCAGCACCCGGAGCATCAGAGTTGAACGCGAAAGACTTGCGGTTCAAGTACATGTCTTGGAGTTGGCTTTCATCGTTCCAAGAAGAGTTTTCAACGGCAAGGTTGACGTTGGACGAGTAGGAGCCCGACGCGTTGGAGAAGATGCGCGTCGCGGCTTCACGGATGGACAAACCGAGTTCTTCGGCTTGCTCTCTGGCGTGCTTACGCACATAGTTCATCTCATCCGGTTCGTCTTGCTCGGCGGCGAGCTTGACGGCGCGATCCAACAAGTTCATTTGGTTGACAAACAAGTCGCGGAACACACCAGAGCAGTTGACGACGACGTCAATGCGCGGGCGGCCGAGTTCTTCCAACGGAATGAGCTCGAGCTTGTTCACCCGACCGAGCGCATCCGGGGCCGGCTTGACACCAACCATCAACATGACTTGAGCTAAAGATTCACCATACGTCTTGATGTTGTCCGTACCCCAAAGAACGAGAGCGATGGATTCCGGGTATCTGCCATTGTTTTCAACGCGCTCGCGTTCAATCAAGCGGTCGACAACAACCTTGGCAGAGGCAACAGCCGCACCAGTCGGGATGGCTTGTGGGTCAAGAGCGTGAATGTTCTTACCAGTCGGTAACACCTTCGGGTTACGGATCGGATCACCACCCGGGCCCGGAAGAACGTACTGGCCTTCGAGCGCCTCGACGAGCGCGCCGAGCTCGTTGTCCTTGACAACTTGCTCGAGGCAGAAGCGCAAGTAAGTGAACAAAGTGCGCATCTTTTCGACATCGGCGGATTCGAACTTGGTGCCCTTCAAGGCATCACCCCACGGGAGAGCAACGGCGGCGGAGCCAAAGAGACTGCCGACGGCGCCGAGAGCGCCTGCGGCGACGCGGCCAGACGGATCCGCGGCGCGGTTCACGAAACCACCAACGCACGCGCGGCACGCTTCGGTGATGTCTTGCAAGAGTTGAACATCTTCGAGAACACCAGCATCGTTGGAGCGGTAGATGCTTTCAATGTCGCGGCCGACAGAGGCGGCGAGAATACCCGGAAGCGCCGTGATTTGTTCGTCTTCGCGATCAATGGACGCAATATTGACAAGAGTCGCGACGGCTTCTTCGGCAGACGGCGGGCAACCAACGACGTGGAGACCGCACGGCAACAAGCGGGATTCAATTTCCATGAGCTTTTGGTACACCTTACCAACAATCAAATCGCGAGTGTCTTGGTCCATGTTCGCGGCGTCGGCTTCCGGATCAGTCGGGATTTCCGGAATGTCCTTGTCCAAGTTGCACGTGATCGCGGTAGAGACAATGGTGTTCACGATCGACGGGCCACGGCCAGAATCCTTGAGGGTTTGGTAAGAAGAGATCAACTCCTTCAATTCCTTCAAGCCCTTGTACAATCCAGCGTTCTCGGCCGGCGGCGTCAAGTAAGAAATCGTGTTGGCATACGAACGACGCTTGGCAATGGTCGCCTCAGAAGGGTTGTTCGCCGCGTAGTAGTAAATGTTCGGGATGTTACCAATCAATTGATCCGGGTAGCAGTTGCCAGACATACCGACTTGCTTACCAGGCATGAACTCGAGGGAACCGTGGGTACCGAAGTGGAGCACGGCGTCGGCTTGGAACACGTGCTCAAGGAAAGTGTAGTACGCCGCGAAACCGTGGTGCGGGGACGCAGATTTGGAGAACAACAAGCGCATCGGATCACCTTCATAACCAAACGTCGGTTGAACACCGATGAAAACGTTACCGAACTGCTTACCGTACACAAGCAAGTTTTGGCCGTCGGTGTTCAAGTTGCCCGGCGGCGGGCCCCAGTTTTCGTGCAAATCCTCAGAGTACTTGCAGAGTTGCTGGTATTCCTTGACCGGCATGCGGTAGGCAACATTCATGTCCGGGGACGCGTATTGCGCTTCCTTGTCGTTCAACACAGAGTTGATGAGTTCTTCTTCATTCGCGGGAAGAACGCCGACGTTGTAGCCTTCGCGGCGCAAGCCTTGGAGCACGCGGTAAATGGAACCAAAGACGTTCAAGTAGGCAGCGGTACCGACGTTACCCTTGTCCGGAGGGAAAGAGAAAACAGTAATCGCAAGCTTCTTGCTCGCCGCAGTCTTCTTGCGAAGCGCCGACCACTTGATGGCACGGTCAGCGATTTGCGAAGCGCGATCTTGGAGCGAGTGCGATTTGCCAGACTTGGAATCACGACCAGAGAAGATCATCGGCTCAAGACCACCATCAAGCTCCGGGAGGGCAACTTGGAGGGCGACTTGCACCGGGTGCAAACCAAGGGTAGAGTCCTTCCATTCTTCCGTGGTTTGGAAAGAAAGCGGGACGGTCACCATGTATGGCACGTTGAGCTTCTTCAAAGACTCGATAGCCTTCGGGTGATCTTGGCGCGCCGGACCGCCGACGAGGGCGAAACCAGTCAACGACAAGACGGTGTCGACGTACGCACCCTTGGTGATCGGATCGAAGAAGAATCGTTCGATCGGGCCAGAGAAGTCGAGACCACCGGCGAAGATCGGAACAACCTTCGCACCCTTGGCTTCGAGTTCGGACACCATACCAGAGTAGTGGCCTTCGTCGCCGGTGACCAAGTGAGAACGCTGGAGAATGAGACCGATAACCGGGGCATCCGCCTTGAACTTGATGTCCTTACGGGTGTCATACCAGTTAAGGTACTCCTTCAAATCCTCGTACATGGCCGGGGCGGTCGGGTGCCAGATGCCGATATCCGGGAACACCTCGGGTTCGGCAACGGTGATATCCATCCCCTTGAGCGCCGGGACGTACGCCTTGGAAATCATCAACAAGAAGTTCTCCAAGTTGTCCGAGGAACCGCCGAGCCAGTACTGCAAAGAGTTCATGAAGTTACGGGCATCAGCCGCCTTGTCCGAAGGCAAGTACTTCAACACCTTGGGCAACGTGCGCACGAGCTTCAACATGCCCTCTTCGAAACCGCCAGACTCCTTCTTCTTGCGCATAAAGGACGCAATGGCAGACTTGGATTGACCGAGCTGAGCCATGGAGAACGTACCGAGCTTGTTCAATCGCATGACTTGCGGCATGGACGGGAAGATCAAGCACGCATCCAAGTTATCGCGGCATGGGGTGACAATATCCACAATCTTCTCGGCGAGCTCTTCGATGAAGATCAACGATCCGATAAAGATGTTGGCGGACTCGACATCCTTCTTGAGCGCAGCCAAGTTGTCGGCGTTACGCAACTCTTCGAGCAAGTAACCAACAACCTCAACGCACACCTTGTCGTTCGTCTCGTTAATTTGCGTAACCGCGGCAGAGAGCGCGGATTGGTACTGCGACTCCAACACGACGTACACAACCTTCACCACGACGCGACCCTTAGCCTCCGGAACGATGCGTCGCACCTCCGGGTTCACGCTCGTGAACATACCCTTCGACCCACTCGTCATGCTCTCAATCATATCCTCCTCACTCTTCTCACCCTTCTTACGAAGCGGACCGCGCGGACCAGTCGCGACGGCGCGCGTCGTCCCGCAGACGCGCCCGCGCGCGCTCGCGCGCCCACCCTTCAACGCCTACGTACGCCAACCACGAACGAGCGTCCTCACACGTCAGTCAAAACTCAAGATCACACACCTATCCACACATCCCGCGCGCGTATCTGTCGCCAAACCCCGCATCGCGACGTCGCGCGATCGCCATTCGCGCGATCGCGCGCGCGACCCCTCTTATCCGCGCGATCGCGCCTCGCGTCCCATCGTCGCGTGACCACCACCGCCTCCGTCTCCGCGCTTTGCGCGCAAAGCGCATGACCGAACGGCGACATCGCGAGATCACCCACGCGCACTCGCGCTCGACATCGTTGCGCACGCACGCGAGCGAACACGCACCTGAACATGTTGCGTCAATCGCGCCCCGAGCGGCGTCGACGAGACCGCGAACGCCATCGCGCGCGAACGGTGATTGGAAGATGCGTGCGTGCGGGTCCTGGCTCCCGTGCCGCGAACGACGAACCGCGACGACCGACGAGTCGAAAACGATCGAGCCGCGCCGATGGACCTGGACCGACCGACGTGTGTGCGTGCGTGCGTGCGTGCGACGCCGAACGCGCGTGTGTGACGTACGCATCGACGCTGGCATCGACCGACGATCGACGACGACGTCACACGTGAGTGATCA
>Ga0181598_1000175_pt1 | contig 58299 bp, 46 predicted proteins | sample 041ome_4_FD_153295 | JGI IMG/M metagenome (GOLD analysis project Ga0181598, IMG submission 153295) | Coastal salt marsh microbial communities from the Groves Creek Marsh, Skidaway Island, Georgia - 041404US metaG (spades assembly) | ecosystem: Environmental > Aquatic > Marine > Intertidal zone >... | reverse complement strand
CGCGGCGCACGCGAGCGCGGCGAGGATTCGTTTGCGCGTCATCTTTTGCCCGTCGTCGATCGTCGTCGTCGTCGTCGTCGTCGATCGCGCGGGTGTCGTCGAGGACACGCGCGAGGCGAGATCTGGCGCCATAGTCGCGCGCGGACAATGCCGTCGTCGCCGTCGCCGTCGCCGTCGTCGAGCGAGGATTCCCTCGCCGATGCGCTCGAGGCGGAGCTCTTCGCCTCGGTCGACGAACGTGAACGCGAGGGCGAGGGCGAGGGCGAGGGCGCGGCGCGCGAGGGCGCGGCGGTGCATTCGACGACGGCGAGCGGCGGTCGACCGCGAGACGCGACGGCGACGACGACGGGGGGTGGGGACGACCGACGGCGCGTGGTGCGGCGGAAAGTGAACGGCCCCGCGTCGTCGCGCGGCGGGCGAGGGCGATGCGAGCAGTGTCCGGCGTTTATGTTTGATATTTGTGTGGTGTGCGGCGAGCGTCGGGCGGCGACGTCGACGACGTCTGAGGCGGCGAAAGGCGATGGTTTGCGTGCGATAGACGATGGTGGGGCGGGTGGTATTCGAGGACACTTTACGACATCCATGCGGTACATTCATGAAGGGCTGACGCTGTCGAATAGTGAGCTGGACAAGGCGAAACGGGAGGAGAAGCGACGCGTGCTCGACGAAGGCAAGTTGACGTTGATTTTGGATTTAGACCATACACTGTTGAATTCGACGCAGTTCAAGGAGTTGACGCAAGAACAGCACGATTTGTTGCACGAGTGCATCGCGCACGAGCAAGAAGAGTTGAAAGAAGGTGAAAAGCCGCACTTGTATTGCTTGCGGCACATGGGATTTTTCACAAAGCTTCGGCCGTACGCGTTTGAGTTTTTGGAGGCGGTTTCGAAGATTTGTCAACCATACGTCTACACTATGGGTGACAAAGCGTATGCGAAAGAGATGGCAAAGTTGCTCGATCCCGATGGCAAAATCTTTCACGGTAGAGTGATTTCAAACAACGACTCGACGAGTTCGCACGTGAAGGATTTAGACATTGTTCTCGGCGGCGAATCGAGCGCGTTAATCGTCGATGACACCGACCGAGTATGGCCTCAGAATCGAGAAAACCTCATTAGACTTGATAGGTATCATTTTTTCCCGCACAGTGCGGCGTCGTTTCAACAGAAAGGCCAATCCGTGATGGAGCGCGCGATGGTGGACGAAGGCGAACCAGGAGGGAATCGCCCAGTCTTGCTCGACGTGCTGGCTGTCATCGAGAGTGCGCATAGGAGCTATTTTAAGCACGGTAGTGACAATAATGGCGAAGAACCGGACGTGCGCACACTGCTCGTGAACCCAGCGCGCTCTGACTTGCCCCTGAGCGGCGTCAAATTTATGATGAGCGGCGTCACGTCGCTCGCCGAGCGTTCACCAGAGCGCCACCCTTTACGTCTCCTGGCATCCACACTCGGTGCAACATTCATTTCATCCATCGAACGTGATGGCGATGAATGCACGCACGTCATCGCCCGCACAGCTGGCACTGAAAAAGTCAAGTGGGCGGCTCAAACAAAGGGCCGCGTACGCGTCGTTTCTCCATCATGGCTCAACGCCTGTGCGCGCGCGAACACTCGCGTCGACGAAGACCTCTATGCCAATCTCGACGAAAAATAGTTTTATGTGTTGTAAAATATTCACACTTGTACTATGTAGCCGCAAGCGAGAAAATGCAAAAAGAGAGACTCAAGTCCAACTGTCACCACCAGAGCGCGAAAGCCTCACACGGAGACGCGCGCGTCCGCTTCGTTTCACGCGCGCCGCGTCATGCGCCGCGACGTTGTCGTCGCTTTCGTCCTCGGCGTGGCGTGCGCCGCGGCGGTACTGACGCGCGAGGCGACGGTTGGCGACGACGTGCTCTCGGCACTTTTGACCAATGCGCACGCAATTCACAGCGCTGACGACCCACTCGCGCGCGAGCACGCCTCGCCATACGACGCACGATGGCGCTCAGATGACGTAGACGTAGACGCTACGCAGTGTGACGCGTTGTGTGCGATAGTGCGCGCCGGAGTTGATGTTCGAACGAGGATGCGCGCGTTAGATTTTAGAACGGCGGCATCCGCCGCATCCGCCGCGACGCGCCTCACGCTCGCGCTGTGGGCTCGCGCCGTATCACCAATCACGAATACATTTAGTGATGTCATTCTGCGCGTCGGTGCGATTGCGGCGACGGAAGCGTCGACCGTGATTCGTACGACAGAACCAAAGGTTTTAATCGGTTGGACGCTCGCATTCGTCGGAGCCGCGTACCTGTATCACTTATGCTGGCGTTTGACGAAGCACTTACGGCGCGCGCGCTACAGAAACAAGCTGAAATTTTTCATCATTCGAATGAAACTTCGTGCGCAACGACGGGTGAAAGCGGCGATGGAACCGTATGCGCGAGTGTATCGAAAAGTTGCGAGCGTGGGGCGGGCGGTCAAGCGACGATACGCGTCATTTATAGGAAGCATTCGAAGTAAAAGTCGCGTCGCCGCGAGCGCTTTGCCGCACGTATTATTTTTAGTGATAGGTTTAGGAGTGTTTAGAGCGATGCCTGCGTTTATGCGGCGTTTGGTTCGACAGAGAGAGGTACTGGCAAGCGTGGCGTTGCTCGTGCCCATGGCGCGCACGATGTACGCCGTGGAGAGCGACACCGTTGCTGACGTCACAAAATGGCTTCGATTCTGGGCGTCATGTGCGCCACTTATGTTGACGTTACATTTTCCATTCTTATACGCCAGTGTAAGGCTGTTGTTTCCGTTTTGGCCAGAGCTTTTGGTGTTATTTACATTATGGCTCAACTCGAGACTTACGCGAGGAAGCGAACTCATAGTTGATGCAGCTACACCGCTCGTGTCAAGAGCGATGGCGTACGCAAACGTCTCGAGCGGAGCCATGGGGCGACTTCGCACGGTGGTCCGAGCGAGCGTGCGACAAACGCTACAGATTGGCGTATTTGTCATGCGCTTTCGATCCAAGCGCGCGTCGGATGCATTGCGCCTGGTTTTAGACAATATGAGTTTCCCACTCGTGACGTGCACGATTTTCTTTTTCACTCCGGGTTTGATGACTGTGTACGGGTGTGATATCGCAGGGTTGGTCATTCCATTTATTTTTACTATCGATTCGCTGAATGAGTATTACAAGTTCAAGGCTACGCCCGAGGTGGCGAGTCGCGCAGAGATGCGAAAAGAGACGGAAAAGAGACACGAAGACAAGCTTCGAAATTTGCTCACGTACTGGCTTGCACATGCGATGATATGGTCGCTTTCGCAAGAGCTTTCGACGAGCGCTTTGCGATGGGTTCCTTTGTTGAGACATGCGCAGCTCGCTGGAATTTACTGGTTGCAAGTATTCGGCGGCTCACAAATGATCACCGCGCGCATGCAAAGTATTAAAGAGACAATTGTTGCCGATCATCAAAAGGCGCTGAAAGCGGCAATTTCCGCTGATTTAGAAGCATCGGCAGCCGAAGAAATAGCAAAAGCCAAGGACAGCAATAAATCGGATTCTTCTCCCGAGAATCCTTCGTTTATCACTTCGCTGCCAGAAATTGGTGCCGACGGTTTACGTTTACGTACCGGTAAACCGTCAAACTTAGTAGATGCCGATTGACGATTGTGTATCACATAGAGTCAGAATATTAACGTACAAAACTGTTGCAATGTATCACTACCGTTACGGATTAATGTACTGACGCATGTATTAAAATCTGAGTTTCATATACTCGCTCACGGCGAAAATCCACACCGCAAAGACAAAGGTTGGAAGCCAAGATTGGCCGAGCGGGGACGCGCTCGCGAACAGATCGGGTGCTTGGAGCTCGGGGATATAAATCGCGACCATCATGATTGTGAGCGAGGTGACGACGCCGTAGATGGCGACTTCGTTGGAGAAGAATCCTTGACGGAAGATTGATGTGCGTGATGTTCTCACGCAGAACAAGTTCCAAAATTGGTTGAGAATCAACGTGAGGTACCACGCCGTGGATGCTTGACGATAAATGGAGTACTGTTCGACGGCGTCGTATGTTCGAGCGCCGATTGTCAAAAGAGGAGGATACTCGCCATTGACCGCGTCCGCATACGGAGGACCGAGAAAATAACCATCATCTGCGGAGAAAAGCAAGTGCTTGAGAGAAATACCGTGATGTTTGAACACTAACGCGTACGCCATGAAACAAATTAACGACGACGTTAAACCAGCCAACACGTACGAATAAAAGAGCGTACGTTTCGTAATCAAGTGATCCGTTTTCGGATTTCTCGGCGCGCGACGCATAATGTCCGACTCTGGTTTTTCATACACGAGTGAAATAGCCGGCCCTTGCTCGGTGAGTAAATCGATGCTCAAAATCATCAACCCGTTCATCGCCAGAGGCATGCCCAACGCCAAATTGAAAAACACTGGAACGAGCTGCGGGGTGAGATGCGCGAGCGTGTACATGATACTCTTGGTCAAGTTATCGAACACACTTCGGCCTTCTTCAACAGCAGCTTCAATAGAAGCGAAGTTGTCGTCCAACAAAACAATATCGGCTGCCTCGCGGGCGACATCTGAAGACGCGGGCGAACCCATGGCGATGCCGATGTGCGCCGCTTTAAGCGCCGGGGAATCGTTGACGCCGTCACCCGTAACGGCGACAATTTCGCCCACTCTGCGAAGATTTTCGACAAATTTAAGTTTCATCTGAGGTGACGTACGCGCAAACACGATTTCTGTTTTGCGTACGATGATGTCCCAGTCCGATGTTGTGAAGTTTTCGGCTTCCGCACCAGTCACGACAACCGCCGCGCATTCCGGCGCGCGCCAGTGTTTTGTTGGATCGGTGCCAGTCAACTCAGCCACTTCGTGACTCGTGGGTTGGGTAATGATGCCAATTTTGCGAGCAATCGCTTCAGCAGTCAACGGATGATCACCTGTGACCATGGCGACTTTGATTCCAGCCGCGCGGCAATTCGTAATCGCCTCCGCGACGCCCGGTCGAGGCGGATCGACGAGCGAAATCAACCCGACAAACGTAAACTTGACACCATTTAAAAATGTATCCGGATCGACGCCGTCGTACGACTCGCGCGCTGGAACACGCGCAAATGCAAAACCAATAACGCGCTCGCCGCACACACCAAATCGATGGTACGAATCTTCAAACATCTCCGTGTACATATCGTTCATCGGCCGCTCACCGCGTTCGTGCGCGTACTTGTCGCATCGAGCGATGACGCGCTCGGGCGCACCCTTCATGAAGACCAAATGAGCTCGCGCACCTGCGCACGACACGACAACGACAGCATATTTATTCGTCGAATTGAACGGAATTTCAAACTTTGTGGCGAATGATTGTCGCGCCAAGAGCACCGGATACACTGCGTCAGAGTATCGCAACAGTCCCGCGTCTGTGGCGTCGCCGCGGACGATTTGTCGTTCACCATCCTTTTCTTCGTACGCTGCTTGATTATTCACACCCGCAATCGTCAACAATTTAGCATGGCATGAAAACAGTTCCCAATTCAACGAAGAAGAACTTCCAGAAAGCAAAGATTTGAAGGATGAAATTGTAAACGTTTGTCCCGGGGACACGCTTCGCGACAACTCTTGCGAGGTGCGCCGACGCGCCGTGTACGAGCCTTGCTTGGCCATCGTTGCCGTGGCGCGTTCGAGAATGGAATCTAAGATGACGCTTGTGCCTCCTGCGTGGACATTGAAAATTTGACCGCCGTAGAACAAGTTTTCCACAGTCATGATGTTTTGCGTCAACGTGCCAGTTTTATCGCTGGCGATGACGCTGCACGCGCCGAGGCTTTCGATGATGTCGATGCGCTTGACGAGCACGTTCTTCGCGCTCATGCGCTTCGCGACAACAGCCAAACATGACGTCACGGTCGCGGCGAGGCCTTCTGGGATGTTCGCCACGAGGACGACGATGAAACCATTGACAAAGCATGTCAAGAAGGACACCCCGCGCGCCATGCCAATGACAAAGAGCGTCGACGCCGACGCGAGCGCAAACATCGCGATGATGTTGACAAATCGATGAATTTCCTTTTGCAACAAACTCTCTTCGACGACGCCCGAACCCGCAGCAAGAGTGGCAATCGTACCAATCATCGTATCGTTCGCCGTGCGAATAACCACGCCGAATCCAGAACCTTGCATGACCAAAGACGACGAAAACGCAATATTTCTCGCCTCGAGCGGATTATCGCTCGCCGCGTTCACGACAGCCGCGACTGGCTTTGATTCCCCCGTCAACGACGAGTTTTCCAACTTCAAATCTTTCGTATGGATGATACGTAAATCCGCCGGCACGCGATCGCCGAGATGCAAGTGAACAATGTCGCCGACGACGACATCCTTGGGATCCACGCGCTGCTCCGTCCCGTCTCGCACAACGTTGCACGACGTCGGCATCAGCTTTTTAATCGCGCCCAGCGTCGACGCCGAGCTCCGTTCTTGATAAAACGTAATCAAACACGTCAAAACAACAATCACGTACAACGCCAAACCAAAGTATAGGTTTTCTCGTTGCGCCGTGTCCAACGCGAACGCCACGTGACACAAAATGCCCGCGGCGATCAACAACATCATAAACTTGTCCGTAAAGTTCAACGCCAACTGCACGTACCACGGACGCTGACGCGGTGGTGCCAATACGTTCGGTCCGTAGTCCATCAACCGCTTCGCGGCATCGGCGCTGGTGAGGCCGGTGGATTGCGCCGCGTCGACGATGTCGATGCCGGTGCCGAGCGTGAGCTTCAAATCCCCGAGCGCCATGGTGTGTTCGCGCGGCGCGTACGTCCCCACGCGCGCGCCCGCGCTCGCGCTGCCGGATTCCATGGACGACGGCGTTTTTTGGGTCGCTTTTTTCGTCATCGTCGTCGCCGTCGTCGCGGCTCGCGCGTCGCAATGGCGAAAAATCGATCGCAGAGCAAACGCGTGAGGTAGCGATACGAACGGTCACGCGTTTTGCACTCCCGGGTATTATGCAGGGGCTCGCGCTCGTGGTCATGATTGGTCGATTTTCGGGTGCCGAGTGGGAAAATAAGAAGGCAAAGTTTTTTTGGCGGGCCCGGCGTCGCGGGGCGGCGTCAGCACGCGTGGGCACCTCGGGCACCCGCGCGCGCGGTCGCATGTCGTACATGTACACGATTCGAGGTGTTCTACGTTTACACGGGTCTATACTGAAGTATACTGAGGTATACGTGAAGCTAGCGGAGCTAAAGCGGAGGCGAGCCGAGCCGAGCGGCGAATGGCAGACGCTCTACGAGCGTGGTGACGTTTGTTTGACCCCACGTCGCGCGTGTGACTGGATATAAATTGTGCTCGTTTTGTGTGATGGCGTCGACGACAGCCATGCCGGCGGCGTCGACGACGCCGAACACGGTGTGCCCGAGACCCCACTCGTCGTGCGCTCGAGTGGCGATGAAGAAATCCGCGCCTTGGCCGATGAGGCACGCGTAGGCGCGTTTGGCGCGCGTCACGATTTCTTTTTCGTGGGTATTGCCTAAGCCCTCGAAATTGCCCTGAAGTAGCGCGTACGGTGGTCCCGGGCCGCCGTAGTTGTCCACGGCGCCGGGCGCCGGGACAGCTTCTGACCGGTAAAACGCGCACGTACCGTCGGCGCGTCGACACGCACCGCCCACGCGCACGGCGGTGATGATGTCAGCGACGAGTTTCGGCGCCCAATCCGCGCGAAGGGTGATGGTGATGTCCCCAGCGCGCGTTGACAGCGTTAATTCACCACCACCATCATCCGCTTCAGCAACATCATCCCGTCGCCGCGCCGGAACGCTCCGTTCGCTGTACCCGATGAACGCGTCATCGCGATTCACGCGCGCGGCATCGACGCACACGCCCGTCGTCGACGTCGACGTCGCCGCCACGAGCGCCGAGACTGCGATCGCGATTCGGATTCGCAGCCGTCGCATTGTAACCACCTCCTTCTGCGCCGCACACCACGACGCCGCGCGTTCGCCATGACGCCGCAGGCGAATGGACCCATCAGCCCGGTGTCGACGCTCATCGTCGACGTCGTCGGGCGCAGGGTGGATGAGCTCGTGCGCGCGGTGCAGGAGGAGCGACAGCGCACGGAGGCCGATGCCGATGCATCGTTCGCTCCGATCGGGGCGACGGCGATGGAGTTTGACGACGTCCGCCTGGGCGTGCAAACGGTGGTAGATGACACAACTGGAAAACCCGTACGCGATGCGCTTGATGTGTCGATCGCGGGCGTGCGAGGGGGATTTGACGGGGAGACGAGCGCGACGGCAGTGCGCGCGCTCGTGGGCGCGTACGGCGACGTTCGACCGACGCCGAATGCGACGTATGATTTGACTTTGCGCGTGCGTGTTGGGGAGATTGCAAAGATTGAAGACGCCAGTACGCGACGTGGGGTGATTGAGGACATTGGTCGGTTGAGGTTGGCGGTGTACGGGTCGAAATTACGCGAGCATTTGCGTCGATTGGCGGAATCCGGGACAGAGGGGCCGTTGGATTGGGTGCCGCATCGCCCTGGGGAGACGATGTTTATCAAGCCGCAACACGAGCAAGTGACGGTGGTGTTTCCTATGCGATTCGCAGATGCGCGCGATGCGGTGATTGCGAATACGTTTTTAGCGCAATTCGTCGAAGTGCGACGCGGGCAGAGCGCGTTGAGCACGGCGCCGGCGGTGTCTTATCACAAGTCTCCGCCGTTGGAATTAAAAGATGCCCCAGCGGGGACGACGAATGCTTTAAATGCGAACGGTGGGTACGTTTCGTTTGTGTTATTTAAACGACACGTGGTGCCAGAGCGTTTAGAAGCGACGGTTTGGAACACTATGACGTTTTACGCGTTTGTGTCCTATCACATCAAATACAGCAAGGCGTATTGGCACAGTCGCATGCGAAAGAAGGTCGACGAATGGTTGATGATTCTCAAGCGTGCGAAGAAAGCCGACCCGAACGCGTCGAAGAAGATGACGACGGCGAGTGGGAGGACTTTCGTGCGAACGACGTAGCGGCGCGCGTTGAAGAATTGAAATTCTATATTAAAATGTACACCATCGCACCAATTGTCATTAGAAGAACGGCGGGAGAAGGATGAACGGACGACGGAACTTGGGCTTGCCATCGGTACCCGGAAACAACTTTCTCAATCGCTTGTGCTTGGCGATGGCCCACTGCAGCATTTGTGCGGCACCGCAGCACATAAACGTGTAGCCCATCGCGCTTTGCGTCGCAATGTTGAACCCGAGCCATTGGTAGATTTCCGTGCAATAGTTGGCGCACGTTACATAGTTGAACAAAAAGCCAGACGGAATGACGTACGCCTTGGAACCATCCTTACGCAAGTTGGCCAAAATGATGTGGCAACGCAAGTTGCTCAACTGCATCACCGCCGAAAACGCAAAACCAGCAAGCATCTGCGTGCGTCCGACGGGGGTGTACGCCGGATGATTAATAAAGTACGACATCACTGCCCCAAAAGTCCAGTAGTAGCTGCAGTTACGCATCAAGTTGAAAATCGGCATCGTTGCGTGCGAAAACGAGTGCACAAAGAACGTCTCCAAAATCCGCTTCACGTAGTGCGCCGTGTGAAAGTACATCGCCAACGTCTGCGCCTCGAGCGGCGCCTTGCCAGCGTCCTTAAACCCAAGCATCTTTCCGTAAATCGTCTCGCGTGCGAAATAAAACGGCAAGTACGCCAACAGCGGTCCGAGATACTCAAAGAAGAACACCGCCTTGTACGACACCTGCGGTCCCAAGTCTTTGAACACGATCGTGTCCCCGTCGACGAGCCCGTAATCGCGCAACGCCTTGGCGTCTTCGAGCGCGACGCCGCGAGGAGCGTCCTTTGTCGCCACCGTCGTAAATCGCTGTCTAGTCGGGTAGTACGCGCGCTTCATCTCGTGGAAGATCTTCTTTAAGTCTGAAACCTTGGCATCGGATGGGAGCACGATGCCTTCGGGGAGGACTGTGCGGCCCGAACGGGAGATCACCTTGAGCTTCATGTCGCGCGCGAATGCAGCCGTGTATGTGCGTCCGTGCGTGTGCTTGGCGGGGATTCGCACAAACTTTCGCGGTTCGCGCGCGGCGGTGTGAAGGTTGAGTCGAAATTCTCTCAAGCGTGAAAAAGCGACGCAGCTGCGGACGACGACGCTGTTGGATTTTGAACTCGCGCGGCGGGATGGTGCGATTGAATGATTTCGATTTTATATAACAAGTCTAGGGCACGCGGTATCGAATGATGATGTTTCGCGCTTCTAGGCGGCGGCGAGGATGTTCTTGCACTGCGCGTGCAAAAATGCGAGATTTCCGACGCATTCGCCAAAGAGCTCGCCCAAGACTTCCGTGACGTCAGGCTGACCTTCTTCGGGGTCCTCCATCTGTGGTGCTTCGCCACCTTTGCCTCGAGCTTTAGTCATCACGAAATCGTTCGCGCCTATAGCGTAGATGCGCTTCGTGCCGGCGTCCTTGTCAGAGTTGGACACGTACATGGCTTTCAAGCGTCGAATAATGAGCTCCTTGAACGCATCCGCCACGGGGCTATTCTCGGGAGCGTTTGAACGTTTGGCGAAAATGAACAGCAGCGCTTCCCATACCCGACGCATTTGTTTCTTGCAAATCTTCAATTTTGACGCCGCGATGGTATAAATTTCCGCGGTGCACATCAACGCGTTTCGGCGCTCATCCTCCGTCGTCGCGTGCGCCGCTTTCACCGCCGCATGCTGCACTTTGGTCCACAGATCAGGCGTGGTCAAACACGCTTTGACGTCGAGCACATCGCGCAATCTTTGCAACTGATCGGTCGGGTCTTCAATCGTCAAATCACGCATGGAACGATCGATTGCGAGCTTGCGCACCGCTTCGAGAAGCTGCGCGCCCAAGCCTTGACGCTGATACGGTGGCAACACCACAATCTGACTCAATCTCGCCCGCTCAGAGTCGGGATAGGCGTAATATCTATACACCGTTGTGTAACCAGCGGTTTCCCACGACCCATCGGCGTGATGCCTCGTCGCCACGAGAAGCGTCCATCTCGGGTCGTCGTCGACAATTTTACTAAACGCCTCGATGTAAAACACCGCCAACGCCTCCATGGCGTCATGCCACGCTCTCGCTTCAGCATTCGTCCACAACTCGTACGCCGTGAGTTTCGTCACCACGCCATCCTTTTCGCTCTCCGAAATCAACGTCCCCCCTGCACACGGCGTCGACATATCCGCCTCAGCTTTAAACCGTCCTTCATCCACGTACATGTGCTCCTCGTACCACTCGCCCAACTGCTCTCGCACCGGATCCGCGGGATTCATCGCACTTTCAATCTTATCCTCGTAATCAATCTTCAACAAAGCCTTCAACGAACGCTTACACACGTACATGGACATCGACAACCCGGCGTAGCCAAAAATCGACTCATCCTCGCGAAACACTTGGTGCGTAAACTCGGGCTCAAATCCATCCTCAACCACCCCGCACGCACCCTTAGCAAACGACTCCACCGCCTTAACATCACACATGTAGAATTTCAACGCCTCTGACGCCTCGCACACGTACGATTTCGCCGCTACCACGGGTTTACGCGCCACAATCGGTGCGACAGTCGTCGAGCTGTTGATGATTTTTGAATTCGTCCCACACGCTGCGCGCGCATCGGCGCCGCCCGGCGGTGCGCCGAACCCGAAGGACACCGCACCGGCCTCGCCGGCGGGTTCATCGCCGCCGAATCTCGCCGCGAGCTTCGCGCGCTTCGCCGCAGCTTGCTCGTCGATGGACATGCGTGTGTCGCGCGTCGTCGAGTGAAGGCGTCGTCGGGTGTCCACCGCCACACGCCACTCATCGACGCCGACGCGCGAGCGCGAGACGACATGAGCGGTGCGCGACGACGAGGACGATCGCCGAGCGCGGCGGCTGCCGATGAAGCCGCGGCTCCGGCGCCAAAGGCGGCGAAGACGACGCTCAAGTTTACCATGAAGAAGGGCACTGGGGTGGTGAAAACGGAAGCAGTGGACGAGGACGACGGTGGCGACGACGAGGAGGAAGAGTACGAGGAGGAGGAGCTGTACGAAGAGGAGGAGGAGGAAGAGAAGAAGGAGACGCACAAGTTGAAACTGTCGATTAAGATGAAGATGAAGGCGAAAGGTGGGACAAAGGTGAGCTTTTTGGAGGATGAGGAATTAAACGACGACGGCCCGAGCGAGAGTGATAGCGAATTAGAAGATGCGTTATGGGCTGGGGGTGATGGGTTCGGAGATAACGATTTCAGTGGGCTACAACTTAAGCCCGATCACGCTAATCGGCCGCTGTGGGTGTGCGACGATGGACGCATCTTTCTAGAATCGTTTTCACCCGTGTACAAGGCGGCGTATGACTTTTTGATTTCTGTCGCCGAGCCAGTGTGTCGACCGGCAAATATGCACGAGTATGTGTTGACTCCGCACTCTCTATACGCTGCGGTTTCGGTTGGTTTAGAAACGGCGACAATTTTATCGGTGTTGGACCGATTGAGCAAGACGCATTTGAGCGAAGAGATTCATGACTTTGTGCACGAATGTACAGCCAACTACGGCAAGGTCAAACTCGTTTTACAGCGAAACAAGTTTTATCTTGAATCTAACGACCCAAGTGTCCTCAAGGAGTTGTTAGCGGACGACGTCGTGCGTGCTGCGCGCGTCGCTGGCTCACAAAATGCTTCGTTCCGTGTAACCAACGCGCTCAAGGAGAAAGGGGCGCAAATGTTAGTTGATATTCCAGACGAAGAAGCCACCGTAGACGTCCCTGCTGATGGACTCGATGCAAAATATCAGCAAGATTTCTTACCGGAATACGATCCCGATCGTCAAATGCATAGTTTTGAGATTGAGGCGGCGCAAGTTGAGCACGTCAAGCAACGGTGCTTGCCTGGAAATTTAGGATACCCCACTTTGGAGGAGTATGATTTTAGAAACGATACGCGCAATCCAGATTTACCAATTGAACTTAAACCAATGACTAGGATTCGTCCCTATCAGGAAAAGTCACTATCAAAGATGTTTGGTAATGGACGAGCGAGAAGTGGGATTATCGTCCTGCCATGCGGCGCAGGGAAGAGTCTAACGGGCATCGCCGCCGCCGCGCGAATTCGCAAATCGACGCTGTGTTTGTGCACGTCGAGCGTGAGCGTCGACCAGTGGTCGGCTCAGTTCAAGTTATGGACCAATTTGACGGACACTCACATCGTTCGTTTCACCTCACAAAACAAAGATGAATTCCCACCGCCAGACGAGGCATGCGTTTGCGTCACGACGTATAACATGGTGAGCGCCGGTGGGAAGCGAAGCGAAGGGAGTGAGCGCATCTTGGAAGCCATTCGATCTCGCGAATGGGGTTGCATGTTATTAGATGAAGTACACGTCGTACCTGCGGCAATGTTCCGCAAGGTGATCGGGATTACAAAAGCGCATTGTAAACTCGGACTCACCGCGACGCTCGTGCGCGAAGACGACAAGGTGGATCACCTCAACTTTTTGATTGGTCCAAAGCTATACGAAGCGAACTGGCTTGACTTGCAACGCGATGGTCACATCGCCAACGTGCAGTGTGTTGAAGTCTGGTGTCCTATGACGGCTGAGTTTTTCCGGAAGTACTGCAATCCCAACTATGCAAACAAAAAGCAAGTGTTGTACTGCATGAATCCAAACAAGTTCATGGCGTGTCAATTTTTGATGCAGTTTCACGAGCAGCAGCGCAAGGATAAAGTGATTGTATTTAGTGACAACATTTTCGCCCTTCGTGAATACGCTACGGCACTGCGACGTCCGTTGATTTATGGTGATACCTCCCATGCGGAGCGTACGCGTGTCTTGCATGCGTTTAAGTACAGCAACGAGATTAACACCATCTTCTTATCCAAAGTTGGCGACAACTCGATTGATATCCCCGAAGCAAATGTGATTATTCAAATTTCGTCTCACGCGGGTAGTCGTCGACAGGAGGCGCAACGCTTAGGTCGCATTCTACGACCAAAGGCTGCTCAACTCAGCGGTAAGAAGACGAATGCAGACGAACACAACGCCTTCTTCTACTCTCTGGTCTCAACAGATACGGCAGAAATGTACTATAGCACAAAAAGACAGCAGTTTTTGATTCAGCAAGGGTATGCATTCAAAGTTGTGACCGATTTGATCGGCCCGCAAGACAAGCCGCAGCTCATGTTCTCGACGCAGGAAAAGCAACTCGATTTACTTGCTAAGGTGCTGAGTGCCGGCGAAGCCGAGGCGGGAGAGGAAGTACTTCCCGACGACGAAGACGCCATCAAGCACGCACACAAGCCAGCAGGCGCTGCGAGACGTACGCCTGGATCCATGATGGCACTATCCGGTGCAGATGGCGCGTACTTAGAATTTGACGCCCAGCGAGGAAAGACGGGCAAACCGGGCTCGAGCGCTTCGTTCATGAAACCATCCGGAGCGCCTCGGAGCATTAAACCCAAGAACTCAATTTTACGAGAACGCGACGCGATGTTGCGTGGCAAGAAACGATAGATTTGCACTAGAAGTTTAATAATTACACATAGCATATACTAGCATATAACATTGAGTTGTTGAGTTGAGCCAGCTTAGGCTTTGAACGTGCAGAATTCGACAATCGTTGCTTTCTTCTTTTTCCACCAACGCTTCCATTGCATTGACTTTGTGATTTTTGGCGGCCTATACACATATTCGGCATCGCGGTCGGTTTCGATGCCTGGAACAGGACCTCTAATAAGATCGAGCTCGCGGAGACGCGCAAAAAATTGCCGTTTTGCTTCGTTCTGAGTGCACGTACTTCTTCGCGTTGCAATTTGAATAAACGCACTCAATAAAAAGCCATACTTCACGTCAACAATGAGCTCGATCCTTGGTGGCTCTCCTTTCCAACGGATTTCATCTGTTTCATCCCAGTGAAACTTTTTTATTGCTGTTTTCGTATCCGACTCTCCATCCTCCATTTCTGGTTTCACCGCCGCTAAGAACGCAACCATGGCTTTGCGGTTGAATTTACAATTCATTGTGTAACGAATGGACAAGATGCCAGCCGCCTTGGAGCCGGCGTACTTGATAAGACGATTGAACAAAAATCCAAGGATAGCCCACCAAGCCATGTTGATGATGAACATGACCATCGGGGTCTGAATGTACCAATCAAAAGCTTTTATAGCCCAATCAATATCCCCAGCGACGCCGAGATACAAACCGTGCACTCGATCGAGAATCGCAAACGCGAGCGAACCAGCCAAGACGACTTGCATGATCTCAAGCGAGGTAGACGCACGCTCATTCGCGCGAAAAACTTCTTCAAGATTTTGAGTGTTGTTCGACACCGACTGACTAACCTTGAACTCTTTATTTTCGTGAATGACGTCGGCGGCGTTTCGAAGCGCATTTAGCTCGCCATTTGCGCCTTCAAGGTTCTTACGAATGTCCCTGATGCGTCGCTCTAAACGCGTCTTGGTGTCAGACATTTGAAGAATCTTTTCTAACCGCGTCACCGCTTCGTCGCGATGTTTCATCTTTGGCTTTTCTTCAGCGGCCGTCAATGATTCAAGAAGATAGCTATGAATTTCTCGCATCAAAATAATCTCCGCCGAGACTTCAGACAACAATGTCCGGATTTGCAGGATATTATTCGGATCTGATTCGTATGTGTCAATCAAGATCCTTATCTTTTGCAACGTATCGACCGTTACAAACATACGACGATACAAAGACTGAATAAACATGTTTCTTGACATCATGGACATGTACTGCACGATGAGGTGCTCAAATTTTGCACTGTCTTTGGAGCAAAGAATCATTCCCGTCGAACCCATGACAACCAACTCATCGTCACGTGATAGTTGGAAGCCAGACTGCACGTCGCCAACAATCTGTCTGATCTCATTTTCCATCGTCTCTCGATCGAGCAACTCATTCGCCGTCGGCACGTCTTCTCGACCTTTTCTATTAATTCTGCTCGTCAAGAAAACATTGTACTTTTCGCGGTTCATGGAGTCTCCCATGTGTGTAAGGTCCAATAACACACGTTGATGGGAAGTGAGTAAATTTTCGATGACTTCGCTCGAGTCTGACCCAATATCACGCAGCAAACGCGCCAAGTTATCGATGGAAAACCCATTGCCATCTATCTGCTTCATCATACCCTCCAGCGTCAAACCGTAAAGCATGAAGCCCTCCTCGCTCACGTGAATGCCAAAATTTTCAATCTGCACGATACCCGCTTCTTCTTCGTATTGAACTTCAGCTTCAAAGTTGACATACGCGGTTTCATCAAAATCTAACACGTTCACGCGGGTCAAACCTTCGGTCTTTCCTTGAAATAGTGGATTTGACGGGTCTTCATCCATCACGCTCGTGAAATATCCGCCAGAGACCCGATCAACCGAGCCTAACTTGTCATTCAAACTCAGCACTTGATTCGCGCCCATTGGAATCCACTCTGCGACGAGAAGTCGCAGTCTATCAAAAGTGAGCTGCTCATCGAGATCATCTCTAATGGTGTTTTTAGCCTTGAGGAGTGCTGGTGTTTGGTTCTTGTTACTGTGGCACTCGCGCCCCCAATGTCGCATGCATTTGGGGATAAATGGAGAAGAAACGTACGAAACTTCTTCAATGTCTGTAATATCGCTGTCGCGCTCTGATCCAGAACCGGATTGAAGATAAAATAACTGATCGTCATCGTTCCATTTGACGACATACAAGTTTCGCGGCGTCGTTTGAATTTTATCTGCATAAATCACCTCATCGATAGCCGCCCTATCGCGTCGACGAAGGTGCGTCTTCAAATGCTGGTAGCCTGCACTCGTGAGCCGAAATGCGGTTGAATTGTTGTAATTCTTTGAACTTAACTTCATACCCACCAAGAATCCCACTTCCCGCATATCATCCAAATCATCCACGCCTTCTTGCGAAATGTTCAACCAAACGCGCTTCGAGCCAATAGTTTCTGCCATGGGCGCGTAATCATAATCCAAAGCTCCAGCGCAAATGCATTCGTAAATCAACACGAGAAGTTGCGTTTTGCGTATCCAAAGTTCACTGTCGGGGCCCTCCTCTGCAGACAAAGCCGGAAATGCGCCTCGGTTTGCGGAAGAAGTGTAAGTGGAAATCAAGTACAACAATCGCGTGTGATCAACCCCGACGTCTTCTTGCGCGCCTTCGAATTGTTTTGCAGTCGGTTTGTCGGCTTCGTGTTTTCGCAGCGCGCGCATCACCGCCATCGGATTAAAGTCTCCCCGCTCCGACACGTCTTGAACCGCCTTTTCCATGGTGTGCTCAATCGCCTTCTCCTTCTCCTTCTTCACCTCCATCGCACGCTTAAGCGACTGTTCCATCGTCGATTGCAATTTCGTATCAATCGCCCTCGAATACTGCTCATACATCGCCATCAAGGCTATCGTCCCGAAATCCATAGTATGTCCCCGCGCATCCGCCGATTTCAACAATTCATACTTTGTCACCGCACGCGCAATCGCGAGCGACGTTCGCAAATGAATCAACAACCGACGCCAAAGTTTCCTATATCTCGTCCGTGAACTCGCCTGAAATCCCGCAAATCGCGCTTTTACCATCTCACTCAGCGCTAAATACCGTCGTCGCGAGCATTCTTCAAACACGTCCCGTTCAATGAACACCACGTCTTCGCCAGGATACATTCGCAGCATGGTAATCCTCGGTGGAATCATGCCCGACGGTGACGCCGCTGGGCGACGCTCAGGGGCGTATTCGCTCGCACGCATCATTGGTGCGTTATCCATGGCGCCTTTACCCGCCACACGCCGCACCCGACGACGAAAATCACCCCGCGCCCCGTGACGATTGATGCACGCGCAACGGACTCGTTACTCCCGGTGCGCGCGAGAGAGTTATGCGTCGTCGTCGCGCGCGAGCGAGCGCGCAATTCGACGGCGAGAGATCAAACGTGTGATTATGTGCGCGCGTGACGCGCGTGCGAGGGACGTCGACGGACGTGCGTCGATGAATGGCGCGATTGAGCTGCTGATGTGGGAAATTCAATCGCACGCGCCGTGAGGCGCAGACGTGAGAGCCCGCCGCGGTTCGCGCGCGCACCGCGGGCGCTGCGTTGAGTCGATAGACGTGGACGTGGAAATGTCATCTCGCGACGGCCACGGGGGCGGGGCGGATGGAGGCGCTGAAGGCGCGCCAGGAGGCGCTGAGGGCGCGCCCCGAAAGGTTTTACCAAAGCTCACATTCAAGTTGAAGCGTCCGGTCGCGGAAGCGGAGGCGAGCGGTGACAGCGGTGGAGCGCGTCGTGGGGATGGTGATGTCTCTGGCGGTGGGCAAAAGCGCCGACGAGAGGGTGGTGGTGAGAGTGAAGAGGAGCGAAAGATTCGAGAGCTCAAGGCAAAGATGGCGCGGCTGAGCGAGTTACTTCCGGATGGCGGAGGCACGAGTACGAGTGGAGCGGTGAAAACGAAGGGTCGTGCGCCGAGTGGACTGTCTCGTGGTACAGCCCCGCGTGCAGCGATATTCGGAATGGTGAATGCGAGTGGGGATATTGAACGTTCTTCGACGCCCATGGAGGCGTCTGCAACGCCTTCGACATCGGCGTACGTCGATGGGGATGACGACGACGCCCCGGCCGCACCTGTTGGACCGATTTTAGGCGGGCAGACGGTGAGTATAGATCCACCGAAAGTACCTAAGGAGGCGCCGGTGTCAAAGAAAAAACTAGAAGACGTGTTGAACAAGTTGCAAAAGCTCGACAAGACGGGCATCTTTCTTTACCCGGTAACAGAGGATATCGCGCCAGGGTATTTTAGTGTGATTGCTCGGCCTATGGATTTTACCACCCTTCGTACGCGGGTCAAGAGCAATGACTATTCACACTTTTACCCGTTTTGTGTGGATGTGGAGACTATGTACCGGAACGCATTGCAGTACAACCCTCCACCAACAGAAATTCACCAAATTGCTTCAAAGATGTTGGAGCAAGCGCGTAGAATCATAAACAAAACTCGTGGGTTATCTCCGAATGCTGGTTTTGTCAAGCCGAAGAAAGTTAAACCAATGTCGACGCCCAAGGTTGTTCAAAACAAGAGCGCGGCGGCGGCGGCGACTCCGGCGGGCGCCGACACAAGCTCAGCGGGAGAGCTTCAAATGTTTGATAATTCTGGTGTCGACATACCAGACTTCTTGCATGATGATGATTTCGACTTGCATAATGACTTGGACATAAACGACGATTTCGACATTGGCGTGGACTCGTTCCTTCACGATCCGTTTTCAATTGAAAGCTTGCACGACGAAAACTTTGATGTCGCCGCGCTGGATGAGCAGTCCATGAACAAGCCTCAAGAAATGCTCTTAAAACCTGACTGGAGTACCAAACGGACTAAACGGCAGACGTTTACTGTGCGAGATAGGGGATACGAGTTTATTCGCCTCCCAATGATCTGGCCAGGGGATAGAAGAAAGCCAAACCTGGTCCACGCGCACCTGCCAACTGAGAGTGCTCCGTATTTGGACTTATATCCAACGTCTGTGAACTCTTTCATTTCGCTTGTAAGCGACGAGGTGAAAAATGGTCCCGCAAAAGCATTCATGGATTATGCGAGACTGTCGGAGCCGCAGATGGTGCCCGTACCGAAACCAGCAGTTGGACGCGCGCCCAACGCGCCTTTGCCAGTGGTGGCTCAAGCGCTGCCGAGTTCAAGAGTGATTCCAGAGCCCGCTCAGGTGGCGCCGGCAGTAGTACAGGAGGATAAACACAAATCCGAAAACGTACCGTGGCTGTATGATGCGCCTTCGCTCACGGAAATTTTGGCTCGAGGAAACCCAAATGACCCGTCGCATCCGCCTCGTATTAAAGCCGGCATCGCTGGTTTTCACTGCATGCAACGCGCGCGCGAACTCATGACCGGCGATCGTGATCCATCCGGCGAAAATCCCTTTGATAAACTACCGAATGGATACATGCCTCAGGGAAAATCCATGGTGTTCACCGTGACCGTCCTCGGGAGCACCATCGCGCACACGCTGGGTCAGCGAGGCATTTTCATTCCGCCGCCAAACCCACCAACCACCGTCACCGACGCGGACGATGACGAACCCATAGACCGTGACGACATTCCACTGTCAAAACTCGTATAGCACGATACACACAACCTCAAGCGCGCGCCCGCGCGACATCAAGCGCGCGAGAGAGTAGGAATATACTCGTCGTTTTAAATATAGCCAACCGACAGCTTTACAAATCTACAAATCTACACTCTCGCGCGCCTACGCCAACGCCTCACCATCGAGCAACACCCGCCGTCCATCAACGCGCACGTTCCCTTTGGTCACCACCGCGCCGTCATCGAGCATCGTGACGCGTCCATCCTCGAGCGCCTGTTTCGCCTCGGCTCGCGTCGGCAACTTTTTCAGCAGTAAACGGTCGACCCGCGTCGTGTCTCGCGACGCGAAGAGCGACTTCCCCCATCCGCGCGCGATGGTGGTATCCGTATCTTCGATCACGCACCAATCGTCGTCGTCATCGATCGCGGCGCCCGCGCCCGCGCCGCGCGTCATCGTATGCCGGTGCCCGCCACGTGGCACTCGAGGGGAACGATTCGTCACTTGGTGACGCTCACCGCGCGCGTGCGCGCTGAACCATCCGCACGGGCACGCACGCGCGCACACACGCGAGGACCAAATATGGACGCTGCCGAGCGCGCGCGAGAAACGGTGGCGGACGTCGAGCGCGGCGCCGGCAAGGGTGTCGATGACGAGCACGCGTTTCGCGCTGGGCGGCGCACGGGTTGGCTGTTGATATTTCTTTCGGTGATTATGAGCGCGTACGTGTGTGCGTTGATGGCATACTTTGCGAAAGAGCTGAATAACGTCGTCGGCGGCGCGTGCCCGGATTACTCGGACTGCATGACGAATAAAGAAAACTGGTGCAAGGTGAGTCAATGCGATGCTCTCGGTGGCGGCGTGGCGGCGGGCGCGACGACGTATGTCGGCGAAACTGTCACCGCATGCCCTTTAAATGGGTGCTCGGCGTGCGAAGATTTTGAAACATGGCGAGAGCAATTGATTCGGTACGATGCGTGCACGGCGCGGACGTCCCGGGTGCGAGAATGCTTGCCCATCAAGGACACCGACGGTATGCTCGCGCAATATCGCGGTCCTAAAGTTGCGAATGCGGCTGCCGGGCAATCAGGCTCTGAAGCATGGCTTCAACGTGATGCGTGGTTGGATGCGTGTGATGCGCAAGAGACGTACGCAGACCGTCGTGAACGCGGTGGTAAGGCCGTGCTCGGCGTGCTTTGCGTGGCGCTCATCATCTGGCTCTTTGGCACCTTCTACGTGTCGCGCAAACCCAACTACCAGAAGCGTCCTCGAGAAACGGTCATGAGGCCGCTCACGACATTTTCTGAAAAGAAGTCTTTCAACAACCGTTACCATCCGGACTCGATCTGGCTGTGGTTCTCCACGGCCACTGCTTTGCTTGGATTCGTCGTGCAATTGTACTCGTTCTACACGCCCACGACAACTGATACGCGCATTCCCATCGTTCAAGGCGTTTGGATTTCACTCGAAGTCGTCAATCGCGGAGTTCTCCTTTTCTTCGACAAGTTTACAATGAGTGAGGCGAGTTCAATTTTCTTTGATATTGGTTTCTCCATCGTCGGTTTTACTGCGCTTTTGGAACCTTTCTTCGAACCCGCAATCACAGACAGATTGCCCGAAGTCGATGAGTCTATCACAGACTATGCGCTTTCTATTCGTGTGTTATCTTTCGTCTTTCCGCTTTGCACGGCTGTGTTGAAAGTGAAAGATTTGTACATCGATAACTACTGGCCCTCTCCGGCGACGGCGAAGTGGCTATCTGAAGGCAAGAGAAGCTTCAAGCGAATCGTGATCAAGGTCGTTGTCTTGGTCCTGCAGATCGGCGCTGCGGTATCAGTGTACGGTATCATGGGCTCTTCGACGCTCTGTCACCAGTTCCGAACGTGCGCTCGCGGTACCTGCACTCCTGACATCCCGTCGGGTGTTCCATTGGATACTGAACTCATCAATGGCAATCTCGGTTACTATCATCAGATGATCTCCGATGATGGTGCCAAGAAGTGGCGCTGGCAAATTAACTCTCAAACATCTTTGAAATTCACCAAAGTTAATGGTGCGTTGTATGCTGACCTTGGCATTGCCGTTCCAAATGGAAATGGCGAAAGCACCGTCGCCGAACCCAATAACAACTTGTATTGGAACGTGGATGCTACGACCCCGAGCGTGGCGTGCAACACACGCTTCAGAGTTGAGTGTCAAGAGATCAACCCGCGTCATGCATTCTATAATCTCACAGACAAATACGAATGGGTGGACTACAACAAAACCATGTACAAATTTGTCGCCGTACACGACTCTGGGGCCATGACGGGAGATCCCACGTGCTTTGGTGAGTCTTCTGAATGGTGGACCGACACAGAAAACTTTGTCGGTGGTCCAGGCGCCTATGTTGGAGGGAAAAGTGACAGTCTCGACGTCGGTTTCATTTTCATGGAGCAGACGTGCACCTCATCTGGCACCACCTCGCGTTGCTTGGTTGAACCGCCGTACGTTGCCGTGTATGGTCCATATGGACGTGCGAGCACGAAAATCAGTGGTACGTACACCCCATGGACTCAAAAGCCCCCTGCAGGCGTAGCTGGTGGCGTGTCCACCGCTATGGATGAGGAGTGGTCAACTTCGTGGCGCGGATTTGAGCTCACGATGAATGAAGCTGCCATCACAGCGGCGGGAGGAGCCCCACTTGGAGGTGGAGGTGCGCCGCCAGTGCAAGCTCCGGGCGCTCCGCCAATAAATCCATAAGTGGAATGAACGCCCGGGCGCGCATCAAGATATCTCAGTAAATTAACATGATAAAAACATCCGCGCACAGACGCGAGTGAATAAAATATGTAACAAGCACTAATGACAACGTAAAAAGGCAAAATACGCTTACGTGTTTTACTCTTTAAATTCTGTGAAAATACAACCCCATACTCTATTCTCTTTACTCTCCGACTGTCATTCCGAAACCAAACTTATGGTTCTTGCTCTGATGGTCGATTTCAGCGCTGATGATCAAGTTCAAGCCGACGTTCAGACGTTCTTCGAGGTACGTGGAGACGACGCCGTGGTTATCGATGCGTCCACGAATTCTACATTGTCGAAGAATGTAATCATAACCAACGCTCGCCGTCGCACTGCGCTGATTCCAGTTCCACAAGAAGTCGCTCGCCAACATGGCTTTCTCGCTCACCTTGGTGCAGTACGTGAGAGACAACAAACCCGTGGTGGCGACTTGCCCTGTGGCGACGGTTTTGTCATCCGCAAACCTAGCGGCAAAACCAACGCCAGATTTGTTCTGGCCACCCAGAAAGAAACCTTCACCACCTAAAGACAACGTCGGCGTGACGCTTTGCAAGTAATTCACCCCATAGAACTGCCCGTTGCCGCACTTGAACTGCGCTTGGTAGTCCAAACCCTTGAAGTCCGCGTCAAACATCACTTGCGAAAACCCCGTCTCCTTGGTCGATTGCAACTTAAAACTCAACCAATCCGAGAAGTCATACTTCACTCTCCCACTCACCCGTCCATCAGTCAAAACCCGTCCAACTAACATATAATTCTGGTCCACGACGTTGGCCCCAAATTCATACGTCGACGTGGGAATCTTAATAATCTGCCCCCCTTGCGCCGGTACCTCTTGACTCGTCATGCTAAACCCATGACTCAAAAAGAACTTCTGATTCAGCTGCTTATTATAGTCAAATCTCGCGCCCTCAAAGTTATCCGCCTTGAGCGACATGAGCATTTCCCGTTGCATCTCTTCATACTTTACCGGGCACGGTAAGTCCGTATAATCCACCTTCCCCGTCACCGGTGCGCTCGATTTCGCCGCCTCAGCCGCGGCTTCCGCGGCGGCATCATCCGCGGCGCTCGCCCCGGCGCCTACCGCCGCCTCCATGCGTGACGTCGTCAGCCCCATCGTCGTCAAGTGCCGCACGGGTGAAGGATGGATGATCATCCTCGGGCAAAGTGTGCGCGCCACTAATGTATCACAACGTCGTCACGAGGTTCAAAGCCACCGCGCGCGCGCCCTTCGCCGTCTCTTTCGCCCACGCGCGAGTAGGTTAGACACAGAGCCATGGCGAGACGTACGTCGAGACCGATTTGCGATTGCGATTGCGCGCACGCGATGCCGTTCGACGCCCGCACCGCGCGTGACCGCGGCCGAGAGGACGATGTGGCTGGATGGATGGGTGACCGATCGCGAGGACTGACGTTTGGGTGTCTTCGCAACCTTCCCGCGCGCACGCAGGTCCGGCGCGATGCTATCGCGTTATTAAGAACAAGCCGTACCCGAAATCCCGGTACTGCCGCGGTGTGCCCGGTACGTATGCGCGCGACGATCGATCGCGTTGACGGACGATGAGGCGCGGGTGCTCGCGAATAACCCTAAAACTGACCACTCGCGCGCGTGTTTCGTGTGATTTCACAGATCCGAAGATTCGCATTTACGATGCGGGTATGAAGAAGTATAACGTCGATGCGTTCCCGGCGTGCGTGCACCTTGTCAGGTGAGTTTTGTGAAGCGCGACGCGTGAGATCGATGCGTGGCCCATGGCGCGTGCGAGACCCTACTCGCGCGATGGGTTGGACGTGATGACGCCGCCCGTGGCTCGATGACGCCGCGTCGAACGCGATGACTGACGACGAATCTATTGCGCCGTATTTTTTTCTTTCATTTACAGTTTCGAAAAGGAGCAAATCTCTTCCGAGGCGATGGAGGCTGGCCGTATTGCGGCGAACAAGTACATGGTGACCAAGGCCGGTAAGGAAGGTTTCCACTTGCGCGTGCGCATGCACCCGTTCCACGTGTTGCGTATCAACAAGATGTTGTCGTGCGCGGGTGCGGATCGCTTGCAAACGGGTATGCGTGGTGCGTACGGTAAGCCGCAAGGTGTGGCCGCGCGCATCAGCATTGGTCAAATCATGTTGTCCATCCGCACCAAGGATGTGCACGCGGACAAGGCTGTCGAGGCGTTCCGTCGCGCCAAGCACAAGTTCCCGGGTCGTCAAAAGATTGTGAAGTCCAAGCAGTGGGGTTTCACCAAGTACGCCCGTGATGATTACGTTACGTGGAAGGACCAAGGCCGCATCCAACACGATGGTGTCAACGCCAAGCTCGTTGAAAACCACGGTCCGTTGGCGGCCAAGAACCCGGAACATCTCTTCTTGGAACCCGCTCGCGTGTACAAGATCCGAAACGACGCGTAAATGTGCACGCTTTAGAAGCGTACTGAGGGTGAATTTTAGGAAGACGTTGTGAAGCACAAAACTTTCTCATTTAATCATTGGCGTGTGTTAACCTTTTGCCTCGAAAAACAAACCTATATATTTTACACACGACAATACAACGCGCGCCTACTACACGACTTGCACGTCTGACGGCACCGAGTCGGAGAGTCTACAACCTATCAATTGAAAGTACGTATCGCTCGTACGCACGGATTCGGCATCGACGAGACGGCACACGGCGACGTCTTTGTCCGAAGTCGACTGGCCGACATTTTCAAGCCTGCCGCAAAACATGTATTGCCCAGGTGGCCGACGAATAAATAGTAGCGCGCTATCGCCAGCCACGTCACCTTCGCCATCTACAGGTTTCGTGACTTCTGAAGATTTTGAGCGACGTAATCGTGCGATGTCTTCGTCGAGCGCACCTCCAGCCTTGCCTTCCCACTTCATGTAAATCTCGCCGTCGCGTTCCCAAAACGTCGTCGGGCCTCGCGTTTGTGGTTTCCCGACAGACACAAAGACAGCCGTGGCATTCGCCCAGGCGTGTACATTGCGCCCATCGTTTTTGTGACGAATGTCTTGCTCGCCGGCAAGAAGTTCAATCGCACCCTTGCGACCGCCGACGACTTTACCTACGCTTTCTAACGCGCTCAAAATGTCTGCGTTTGCTTCCTCCAACGCTGTCTCGCGTGCAAACTGGCAAGGCTTACCCTGACCCCCACGCTTTGCCGCTTTGGCGCGTTCTTTCTGCTTGAGAACACGAACTTTTTTAACCTTTCGAGGTAATCCACGCAAAGGCTCGCCCGCTTCGACGACTTCAGTCAGAATGCGCAAAACGTCGTCGTCCTCCTTTATCATCGTCAAGCACTTGTCAAAAATTAAGCACAAACTATAACCATCTGCGGCGGCATAAGCGCGCTGGCTCGCAGTCAACGGACGCTTAGCCCAGTCACTACACTGCTCCTTTTTATCCAGCATGCACCCAATAACTTGCCTAGTCAGTACCGCCAAGCCGCACCGCAGAGACATTTTATTCGGGCTTGCGGCGTACGCCAGTTGCTTTACATCCACCAGGTTTTTGCATGTTTTATCCCAGACGCTTAAATGCGAATACGACGCCTTCATACGCTTCACGTCATATCCAAAACTAAATCCTAGCTTGTACAATTTCTCTTCCCATAATATCGCTTTGAGCAATTCGTCCGTCGCTTCGATGACCTCGGGCGCGCACCCGCGCGGCGCCGTCGCTAATAAATCAATCAAAAACACCTCATCCCGCGTCGCTACTTGCAATAATGCCACCGGTGTATTATCACCCGGTCGCCATTCCGCGTCGAGTCCCACGCATGGGGGTAGTCGCACATTATCACTCACATTTACACCCGCCGTCTGCGCTCGCACCGCCGCCGTCGCGCGTTGCAACCCTTCCAAGTCATCCACCCAGTGCACGTTCTCGATCGGCACCGCAGGTAAAGGTGCGTACTTGTCGCTCTTCACATTCGGCGGCGCTTGCACCGCCGCGCACACGCGCACGCTCGCGCGCTCATGCGCAGGCGCCGCACGTCGTCGCTGCTCATGGCGGCTCAAGCGAGCTAAAGAGACGCACTTTTGCGCTCGGGACGTCGCAGCGCTGCGCGCGTCGAGCGCCGACGACGCGTGCGCGACGCAGAGTGCGGTGCGCATGTGCGTTTGCGCGCGTGCACGCGGTGTTTGCCTGTTGTGAGGCGCACACTGCGGTGTGGGTGCCTGTGCTTTACTGGGCTAAGCCGCGCGCGTTGTGCTCTACACTTTTCGTACAGTACACTAGTCATTACAAACTTTAATTCGACTCGTTCTTGCGACGCTGCGCACGCATCTCCGCCCACTTGGGCGCGGTGGGGTTAATTTTGGCTTTAACTTCTTCGCTCTGCGCTTGGCGCTTGAACGCACCCTTGGGCGCGTTCGCAGGTGCCTCCATGCTCGGCGCCGTCTTGTACATTTCCATGAGCTTGCGCTTGACGTCGTCATCTTTGACGCCCACCGCGGCGATCTTCTTCCCTTTATTCCATCGTGCTGCGATAGCCATCTCTTGTAAAATTTCCTTTTCTCCTTGCGTTGCCCGTCGAAGCTCCTCAACAAAGGCTTTTGCGTTCACCACGTACGCCCCGCTTCCGCGGACGAGAGAACTCAACGCGCCGTCAGACGTCGCCACGTACACCAACCTCGACGCGTGCTCGCGCATCTCCTCCACCACGCGCGCCTCAATCCACGAATCCGCATCATTCTTGACGCTATATACCGTTTGCACGCCGCTATCTAAATCACCCTCGATCTCGTCCTCATCCTTATTCCTATTCCTATCCGCGTCCCACACCACGACAACGCGATAGCCCGAAAACGCTTTAAAATTCTCAATCTCCTGCGTCAACGTCAATCGCGCGGTATCCAAATCCCCAGCCCGAAACGCCGCGTTCGCCTCATCTATACCTTTATCCTCCAACCCACAAACGTTATATCCATCTATAAGCAATAAAGGCGCGATCCCCGCGCCGCTATGTTCCTTGAGCTCGCTCTTGTCCCGCGACGCCTTGGCTTTCTCCCGCCGCCTTCGCGCGAGCTCCTCCTCGTACGCCCGATCCCTCCCTTGCGCGTTCCCCACGCTTTCGCGCGCATTCGATGACTTGGATGCGTTCAACGCATTCGCCTTATTCACCTGCCCCGCGCCATCGCCCGTGAGCGCCTTGAAACGCTCGACGAGTTTGATTTGCGCGTGCACTGACAACCCATTCGATTTCCCAGTGATCCTCGCCGGCGCCGGCACCGGCGCCTCGCCCGGTCGCGTCGTGCCCTCACCCGACGCACCGCCACCTTTCCCACCGCCCTTGGACTTCTTCGCCATCGCCACGACGCGCACGACGCCGCGAACGCGTCGGGCGAACGCACCCACGCGCATCGACGTCGACGTCGTCGACATCGCCAAACGCGCGTTCACCCCGCGCTGCGCGCGCACCGACGCCCCGAATCCCGCATGCGCGCGATGCATCGCGCGCGAAGAGTTATGTACGAATCACCACGCCACCGCGCGGGCGCGCATCGACGTCGCGCGCGCGACAGTGCCGGCGCATGTGGGCGCGCGCGGTGTCGCACCGACCGCTATCCATCGACGCGGCTGCGCCGGCGGCGCGCGGGCGATCTTCACTCCGTGCCGCCGCGCGCGATGTCGCCATCGACGAGCGCGAGCGCGGAAACGACGACGACGAATGCGACGCATGCATCGTCGGCGCCGGAGCTGACGTTTACGGCGATTGCGAAGAGTTTACTCGCGGGAGGCGTCGCCGGTGGAGTGTGCGTGCGCGAGAGGCGATGCGATGCGAAAGACGCGTGAAAGGGCGCGTGTGATGGCGTGAGACTGACGTTTTGTGGGTTGTACAGATCGCGAACGGCCGTGGCGCCGCTCGAGCGGTTGAAGATTCTCCAGCAGGTACGTGCATGGATTGGATTGATGGTGTTTTGTTGAGAGAGCTGACGAGAGATTGTTTTTCGCTTTGGCTCAGGTTGCGGGTAAAGATGGCGGTGCATATCGCGGTGTGGTGTCTGGTTTATCGTACATGTGGCGAACGGAAGGGATGAAGGGGTTTTTTAAGGGCAACGGGGCGAACTGCGTGAGAATCGTGCCGAATAGCGCGGTGAAGTTTTTATGTTACGACCATATGTCGCACGCGATTTTGCGCGCGCGACAGACGGTGGATGAAACGGCAGAGATGGATGTGTTGACGCGCCTGGCGGGTGGCGCAGGGGCAGGGATAATCGCCATGTCGGCGACGTATCCTTTAGATATGGTTCGTGGGCGGTTAACGGTGCAAAAGGCTGCGGCGGATGGATCGATGAATGGGCAATATCGCGGCATCGCGCACGCGTTCTCCATCATTCTTCAAAAGGAGGGTATGGGTGCGTTTTACAAGGGATGGACGCCGTCTGTCATCGGAGTCATCCCTTACGTTGGGTTGAATTTCGCTATTTATGAAACCTTGAAGGACGTGGCGACGACGATCCAGGGATTGAATTCGCCAAAGGATTTGGACGTCGCGTCTGGCTTGGCGTGCGGCGGCGTCGCCGGCGCCGTCGGGCAAACGGTGGCGTATCCATTCGACGTGTGCCGTCGTCGATTACAAGTTTCAGGATGGGTTCAAGCCGGTGCAACTAGTGGACCGGTATACACGGGCATGATGGATTGTTTCCGCCAAACCGTTCGCAACGAAGGCTTTGGCGCCTTGTTCCACGGCTTGAGCGCCAACTATGTGAAAATCATGCCCTCGATTGCGATCGCGTTCGTGGTGTACGACAAGGCCAAACTCGCTTTATTTTCAGAAGGTGAAGCGTACGCGAAGATTTCGTCCTCCTAATTAGCCGTTGTGATTGATGTCGTCGTGGTATTCATTTTTAGAAGTACAGACGAGACGCGAGACGCTCCTCCCCATACCTCGCCGCGCCTCTCTGGTTCACTCGTCATGACTGCATACATGAACGGGTGCGTCTTCTACATGCTCGGCAGCGTATCCTTCGTCATCGGTACCGCATTTTTCCTCGCCGACGCCGTGAGAATCGCCAAAGTCTCTTAAGACGCAGACGACTCGCCAGCGCGCTTTTCAAGCCGAGTCCAACAGTCAACCGCGACCACACGCGACGATGCGACGACGCGACGACGCGACGATGCACGACGATTCATATCTAGCACACCTTAGCTCCACGCGTGTCATCTGTACCACGCCCATTCTTTACGCCATCTCAACGCGCGCACGAACGAACGAAACGAACGAACGCACCACGAGGCGCATATTCCTGTCCCGGCCGACCGTCCACTTCACGAGACTTTCGATCGCTCCCGCGCGCGCGTCGCCGCCGACGACGCCCCGCGCGCGCGCGACCCGCACGCGGCATCACCGTCGTCGCGAGTTCCGCCTCCCATCACCGTCACCACGCGCGCTCGATCGATCGTCGCGTCCAAATGCGCGCGGTCAACGCGTTCGAGCCGCCATAAACCGACGCACGCGCGATCGCACACAATGGCTAACCCAGTGGTGTTCTTTGATATCGAAATCGGTGGCGCTCCCGCGGGACGCATCGAAATGACGGTACGTACGCGGTGTTCGTCGCGCGTGCGCGATGGGATCAATCGTCGCGCCAAGGGGAGACGCGAATGCGATCGGATTCGATGACGTTCTTTTTTCCGAAAGAATTGCGACTGACGTGACGTGTGCGTGTGCGTGTGCGTGTGTGCGTAGCTTCGCGCGGATGTCGCGCCGAAGACTGCTGGTACGTGTGTTTATGTGTGATGTGTGTGCGCGCGCGTAGTGTCGCGAATGTGCGTTCAGGGGAGGGCGATCGGATTGGATTGGATTAATTTAATTGATGATGATCACTTTTTGGCGAAATTCGCGAGTTGACGCGTTGACTGTTCTGTTTTCGGTTTGATTTGATGACTGACGGGATGGTTGTGTTGTGATATGTTTCTGCTACGCGTAGAAAACTTCCGCGCGTTGTGCACGGGTGAGAAGGGCTTTGGCTACGAAGGTTCTTCGTTCCACCGCGTGATCCCGGGATTCATGTGCCAAGGAGGGGACTTTACCAACCACAATGGTACGGGCGGTAAGTCCATCTACGGCAACAAGTTTGAAGACGAGAACTTTGTATTGAAGCACACTGGTCCGGGTATTTTGTCCATGGCGAACGCTGGGCCGAACACCAACGGCTCGCAGTTCTTTTTGTGCACGTCCACGACCGGTTGGTTGGATGGCAAGCACGTCGTGTTTGGCGCCGTGAGCAAGGGCATGGATGTCGTGCAAAACATCGAAAAGGTCGGCTCCCAATCCGGTGCGACGTCCAAGCCGGTGAAGGTTGTCAAGTCTGGCCAATTGTAAATGCGCACACTTGCGCTTAACGTAACATCGCGCTGACGGTGTCACTGAACAATGGATGAAGGAACGTCCCGCGCTCGACGCGTCGCGCGCTCGACAGTCAAAAGCCTTTTCTTTTTTACTTTTATAATACAATGCACACACGAGTTGATGTTTAATGCGCTATTTCCTATCCAGCCAATTTCGCCTATTTCCTATTCGCTAGTAACATATAAAGTCGGTTTATTCACGCCGACTCATTTCGGTTTTCGTAACTCTCCCACGCGCGGAGCGCAACGAGGGAGGTTAAGTTTATAATCTGTGCATACACGATCGGCGTAGGGATCGATGCGGGGGCAATGACGTTAGGAAAATCAATACCCGCGATGATTTCCGTGCTCGCAATCGCGGTGACGGCGATGTCGCCCACGAACGATGCCGACAGCAACCCGACGCCGGCGACGGGACCGCCCACCGCCCAGAGAAGCGTCAACGCTTGCAACGCAGTGGACAGGTCTGTGAATGCGCTAACGCCGCATACATTGGAAATAGGTCCCGCACCAAACACGTCGGGGGCGTGAAGAGCGCCGCCGGCAAAGAACAGCGGCGCGAGGACGGCGCGGTAGCGAGATAATCCATCTTGCGCATCCGCTGGGACCAAGGAGAAGGTGGACGCGGCGTCCTCGACGTCTTCTTCAGAGGCGCGTGCGACGACGGATCTCGACGCGGCGCGTGCGTGGGAGTGACGCGAGTATGATGTGTTGCGCGTGCGCACGGCGATGGATGGAGTATGATACGCGAGCATGGCGCCAGGGTGTGGCGCTGCTTGGGACAGTTTTGCACGATATCTCTATAGCTGCTACAAATAATTACAAGCACAATCTAACGAATCCAAGGTGACGCTAAGCCAAACGGAGAGAGTGTGTCCATCAATTGTTTGTTCAACGCTCGACCGACGACGACTTGGGCTTCGTCTGGACGTATCGGTATGACTGGGTGGCCCGCGCCACCAGAAACGCCGCCAGTGCCGGTGACAATGTTACGGCGTAACAACGAGTTACCAGCCTCGAGACCGCATACGAATGCGCGTTCTTGACACAGTCCTTTCGCACCGTGCTCGCGCTCACCCATACGCACCCAATCACCGGCGCAAACGACGTTGGAGATGGATGTTTCTAAAGGCGGTCGCTTCTTGTATGATCCTGGTGAAAAGAGACTCACGGCGCCTGGATAGCGTCGCACGCAAGAATCGACCGCTTTGACACCCTTGAATCCAGGAACTGCCGCAGGAAGGAGCTCATCAGTGAGCAATTTGACGATGTCTTCGTCGCTCATCGTCGCAATGGCGGTGCCGTTGTAAAAGTCTGCCGCGATGACAGACCCACGCGGCTCTTCGCCACCCCATAACTCAACTTCCGTATCTTTTTGAAGCTGATCAAGCATAAAAAATGTTCCACCAGCGCCTCGCAAGCTCGTAAAGCGAGAGAATACGTTCGCTGGGTTCTCTACAAATACGTAACTATCGAGCCAAATGCGAGTGGCGACGACATCGATGCTCCCCAACGACGCCGCAGCCGAAAATTCTGGCGCAATTCGAGCTAAAGCAGGCGAGTTAGAAACTACGCTCTTCATGCCCTTGGCGCCAAGAGCAAACACTACCGCGTCGACATCTTTTATTTCACCCTCTTTTCCATCCATGGTGCGATAACGCACGCCCGTGACGCTTCGGCTTTCTTCATCAACGTCGACGCCGCTGACGAACGTTCCACCCATCACCTTCATACCATGGTCATTTTCGAGTCTCTCGCACAAAGGCGCAATGATGAGCTGTGCAATACTTTTGGATTTTATCCATCGAACATCGAACGAGTCTTGATGCGCGAGCGCGTAGTAATAAAGCAGCTCCATAACCACAGCCGCAGAAAGCTCCTCTGGCGGCTTGAACAGCCCAACGAGCAACGTTGGGCGAATAAAATCATCCACAAGACGCTTGCTCAATCCCATGCGGATAAACAATTCGTGCGCTGTCATTCTATCGTACGCCTCAAATGTCGCCTCGTCTCGATTCAGGTCCAACATCGCGTATAACAATCCAACCATTGACGCTCTGTCGGCGAGCGGCAGTCGCTTAAAATTCTCAAACGTCGCGAACACTTGCCCGAGCGGCGACGGCAACGCCAACGAGTCACCAAAAACCGGTGCAGTGGCTTCTAGTCCATCTGGTGAAAAGAACGAGGACGCGGTGTACGGCGTAAACACATTTGATTCGTCCAAGCCGAGCTCCGCACAGACTGAGACTATGTTTGGATAATCCTTCCAAAAGCCCCGCGTGCCCGCTTCGAATGGCTTACCGCTCGGCGTCAAGTCTGGCGTGCGCCCAGATGGATCTTTTAACGCATCGATGAGCGTGACGTCCACGCCGGCTTCGCAGAGGGACTTGGCGGCGCCTAAGCCACCCCAACCGGCGCCGACGACGACTACGTGCTGACGTTTGGTGTCTTTATCGCCGACGACGGGCGCTGCGGCCGCAGCGACAGCGCGCACGGTGCGTCGCGAGGTGTGATGTTTACGAGCGGTGCGCGTGAGGCGCGCCGCGTGCGAAGGTGCGACCGCAGATGCGCGCATTTCGGGCGAAACGTGCGCTTCAAAGTGACGTCATGTTTTCCTTTCGCGTCGTCGAGGACGTGGACATCGAGAACATTCGATTGCGTCTGCACGTGTACGATGAGAACGAGTGAAATAAACAAGACAAGCGTTTGTGCTATTACGTTTCGGTATGAGTTACAAGATGTGGTGTCTAAATTTGGCGCTATTTACTTGCGTCCCCAGCCCCCAGTGGGAAACGCCGTTTTGGCGCCAGCACTTCCCATGGTGGGGCTCGGCGCCGACAACGGCTTCTGCGGTGTTCCCCCAGGAGCTTGCTCACCCGCGCTTTCCAAGGTCTTTCGCACTTCTTTCTGATCCTGAATGACACCCTTTAAGGACATGACGAGCTTGTGACGCTTGGCTTCGTGGCGTTCAAGCTCTGCTTCGACAACGGCGCGACGTTGCTCGCGCTTCTTTTGATTCTCCTTTAACATCGCCGCGCGCTCTTCTCGCTCTTCCTGTAGTATTTTTTCAATATCCTTGGACTCGTCCTCTAGTTCTTGACGCAACATGTGTACTCTTTGTCGCGCTCGCTCTGCCTCGGCTCTGGCGTTTCTCGTTTCTTCCGCAATTTCTCTATGTCGCGCCGCTATTCTAGACGCTGCCGCACGCGCCTTTGTCCCTCGCAAGTCGTGCTTGATTGCCTTCACCTCCTTGGCGATGGTTGTCTTTGATACCATGCGTGCGCCTCCCACGCGCGCGTTGTCCAGCGCGTCGATCTCTGCCAAGCGCCGCTTCAACAACGCCGTCTTGAAACCCTGCAAACTCATCGTCGGCGTCGACGGCTCGTGTGTGAGGTTCAAGTATGTCGGCCTAAGAAAGTCCTCCTGCTGCGCGGGCGGCATCGCCTTCACTATCGCCGCATGTTCGGCGGGAGTTAACTCTTCCATCGCAATCCCTAAGAATTCTTCGTTTGCGACTCAATTCAAAACACGTTTCAATGTAGCGCACTCAATCAGCGGTAGTGCGTGTATGGCCGGCGTTCGCGTCGTGCTCGAGCTTGTATGCAACACGCAGTGGTGGATGTTGAGAGTTGCGTACAACTTTCACGAGACGACGTCTCGACGATTGAAGAGGCAACGACTGAAGTGTGAGCGTTCATGCTTGGAAATTTTAATATTACAGCGTCATCATCATACGCGTTCAAAACTGTGCAAAATTTAAGATACATTCAGCACACGCTCGCTCGCGCGTTTCGAGACCACTTACAGGCGATTAATACTCGCGCAGAGGCTTTCCGTGCACATTTATGCCGACGTGGAGACAAAGTCGGCAAACGCGCGCTCGCGCATTTCCGGACAGCCAGTGGGCGCAATCAATCCGCGCTCGAAAGCTTTACGCTTCACACCTTGCGTGTACTCGAGCGGGAACTTGTAACCCAAACCATCGTGGAATTGATGGTACACTTCGGCTTGGTAAAATGGCAACGCGTTCGAGTCATAAATCCACACTTGGTTGATGACATCCGTCTCTGAAGGCTTACCACCGCGCTCGGTGACGCGATTTCCCACACCGGGAACGAGCTTCATATTATTCACGTTCGCAGCTTCGATGACGGCGAACATGGGTGAGTCAATCCCACCCGGAATCCCAATCGCGTTGCGGTATCCAGCACCCGCGTCTTGCGGGTCCACGCGCTGCATACCGAGTCCAGGAATCTTCTGAAAGCTTGCAAAATACGCATCTGCGAACGCTCGTAACTCCTTCTCATTGTTCGCTTCGACAGAAACCGCCTCGCAGTGTCCCAATCTCTCGTACACGGTCTCGCTCGGGCCGTAATAGTAGCACACAGCGTCTTTGCTCCCTGAGCCTCCGACGCCACCCGCGTAGCCCACAACAGAGGTAATTTCATCGTCGCTCCGCCCGAGCGCGCGTTCAACTTCATAGAACGTGTGCTGTGTATACATACCATCGATCACGTGCGACAATTTCACAGTCAGTCACAAAAGCACAGCGGTACAAAGAGCGAAACGCGACGCGACGCGACGCCGAAACAGACGCGAGCGCGCGCCTACCTGTCGTCCCCAATAGCACCCATTTGCGAGCCAAAACTTATTCGGCGCGCTCACAGCGGCACCGACAACGCGCGGAACATCTGCGGCGCGCGCCACGGGCGGTCCGGACAGCGCCAAGGCGGCGATACCGATCGTGCCGAACAACAGCCCGCGGCGCGAGGTTGACGATGACGATGACGTCGCATCGTCTTGCGACGTATTCGCAGTCAGAACGCGGCGCGCCGTGGTGCGTCGCGCCGACGGAGTGGTGTCACGCGATCGCGTCGTCGTTCGCGCGCGACTGGCGAGCGTTCGCGCGCACGCGGGGAAGGTGGACGCGGATAACATGTGCGTGTATGAGAGTGAAGCTCAGTGAGAACGCGACGCGCGAGTTATAAGCGTACCTACATTCAATGCATGCGCCCGCACGCGGCGAGACGAATACGCGTGGTTGTAACATTGAAACTTGTATTCATCAACGCGCGCGCGGGCGCGGGGGCGCGCAAGCGACGAGGTAATCATCGCATCCCGAGCGACGTACGAAGGCTCGCATCGAGACGTAGCCGCATTTAATACTTGCGAAAGTTTAATCCCTCGCGTTCTTTTTGCATCGCACGGCCGTACACCTCGCAAAATTTCTTCTTTGCCTCGTCGACGGATAATCCTTTCATTTTCTCGCGGAATTCCCATCGCTCGCGATCGTCGTAGGCGATGCCGCCGTGATCCGCCCACATGGGTTTCTCGCCGGTTTGGTCGCCCTTGAGCACTTGCTCCTTGGCGGCGTACAACGCGTACCAATCATCTGGTCGGCACACCGCCCCACCAGGCTTGGGGAGCATTCTCCATTTATGCACGTGTTCTTTATCCCAATTCTTCGCAAGGTTGTCGTACTCGGAGACATCAGGGCACTCCCACGTCACGACTTCCTCGACGACGCGACGCTTTTCCTCGATGAACACCTCGCCTCCTGGTTTCGGCTTTGCCAACTTATTATTCGCAAACACGCGCTTAAAATTCGACAAACCATTGACTGAAAACATTTTAAAGAACGCATCGACATCGACACGGCGCGCAATCGGTGCCTTCGCATTGACATTCGCGTGCTTGAACCCACACGCGAGCGCCGTCGCGCGCACATCCTCGAGCGACAGCGCCCCACACGCCTTGGACCCCTGTCCCGATAAACCAAAATCAATCTCCGTCATCGTCGTGCGATAGAATGCGTTCGTCGTCACGTCTTCGTGCGCTCTTGCGACGGCGATGTGCGGCGTCGGCGATGAAAACGCCTTGAGCCGTTATCAATTGTTGACTTTCTGAGTGCCTCGAAATGATTCATCGTCACACGACGACGCCCGCATGGACAACGAACGACGCCGATCGACATTTGGCGCGCTCGACGCACTGTGGCGTGATGATATTGACGTCATCGGTCGCGAACGCGACGTTTCTGTGCCCGCCGCGTCGCGAGATGGCGACGATGCGCCGTGGAAGGATGCCGTTGAAACAACCACCACAGAATTGTTACCGCACGTCGTGACGACGAAGGAGTCGCGCGATGACAACGATGACGCGCGAACGAAGATTGGACTGTTACCGGACTCCGATGAGGACGATGAGTCGGACATTGAGTTCGAGGAAACGTTCACGGGAGGGGCGGGGGCGTGGAGCGCGTACCACGGGGCAAAGGTTGATTCGGGTGAGGATGCGATTGCGGCGTTAGAGGAGAGCGAACGGGCGAAGGAACGCGCGAGGTTGGTAATCGAGGCCAAGGAAAAAGAAAAGTTGAATGCATCGGGGCGTCCGAAGCGCGCTGTGGTGATGAATGCGGAAGTAAAGGTGAAGGAAGGGGTAAAGGAGGCACCACGGAGCGCGCCAGCTCAGCCCGAAGCGCGCGTCATCGCGGCGTTACCGGCGAGCGATGCGGAAGACGATGAGGATGACGTGAACACGCGTACGGATGTTAATGTGTGCACGACTTCAACGTCGAAAATTGGGGATAAAGACAAGGAAAATCGCGTGATGGTGGCGAAACCGCTAAAGGGGACCAAACGCGCCACGGCGCCCAAAGCGCAGACGACAAAGAAAAAGACGAAAGTGGTCGCGCCGAAAGTGACCGCGGTGGCAAAAAAGTCAAACTCGATGGTGGTGGGTAAAATATGTAAATCAACGCCAGCGTCAAGTAAAGGAGACAAAGCATTGTGCGTTTTGCTCTCGAGTGGCTTTTCTGAACGTCAAACGAAGGCGTTGACGAAGAAGATTGAACGCCTCGGCGGTCGCACGACTGAATCTTTACGAGAATTCGACGTGTTCGTCACCGAGGCACCACTATTGCGCACGAAAAACGTCATGGCGGCATCACTATTAGACAAGCCCATTGTCAGCGCGGCTTGGGTGGAGAAGTCATCCAAATCGGGCGCCTTTGCCGAATACGCTCCGCACGTCGTGCGCGACAAGAAATTCGAAGCCGCACACAATTTCACCCCCACAACCGGTTCCACCTCCACCACCACCGCTTCGGCACGAAATTGCTTCACAGGCAAATCCTTCGCCATCTGGGTCGACCCCAAGCACCCCACCGGTCCGGCGACTCTTCCCGAGCACCTCAAAGACTTGCTCGTCGTCGCCGGCGCCCGCCCGACCGCCTCCTTCGCCAAAGCCAACCTCGCCATCGTCATCTCCGCCATCGCCGACCCAAGCATTGACAACACCCGCGTCTTCGCCTACGATGATATCCTCGAAGCCTTCTTAACCGGTAGCATCAATCCAAAGTAATATCAAACCATCTTTCTTCATCCTTCGCGTACAGCGCGCGCGTCCAGAACTGCGTGACGCCACCAGAAGTCGCTCGCCGTCCCACTTCCCCACTCGCGCGCCTCGCTCGCGCCCTTTCCCGACGCGCGACGACCACCGCCGCCATGTCCGCCGAAGAAGAACACGACCCAACGGTCGAGGTACGCATTCGCCCGCGCCTCAGCATCAGAGCACCATCGCGCGCGCGCGTTTCGGCGGTCGCGCGCGATCGATCGCATCAGGGTTTTTTGACGCGCGCGCGACGAGGATGATGGGGGAGCGCGACGCGCGCGAACGAGATGCGCGAGCGACATGCGCGGGGATTGACGATAATATTTTTGTGTGTTTGATTGGCACAGGATGATGTCTCCGACGACGACGAGCACGACGACCACGGTACGTAATTGCGCGCGCATTGAATGGTTGGTGACGAGGTCAAGGCGAGTGTGTCTTTCGCGCCGCGGCGTACTAAACTGTGTGTGTATTGTCGAATATAGGGACGCATAGCAAGGCTGAGAAGAAGGCGCGCAAGACGATGATGAAGTTGGGCCTGAAGCAACTCGAGGACGTCCAACGCGTGACGCTCAAGAAGAACAAGAATGTGATGTTTGTCATCAACCAACCCGACGTGTTTCACGCGCCAAACTCGGAATCCTACGTGATCTTCGGTGAGGCGAAGGTTGAGGACTTGGCGGCGCAAGCGGCTGCGGTTGCGGCTGAGGCGTTTAAGTCTGAAGCTCCGGCGGCGGGTGCCGCGGCCGCGGTTGCTGAAGCCGAGGAGGAAGGTGAGGTTGATGAGACTGGGGTTGAGGCAAAGGACATTGAGCTCGTGATGACGCAAGCGAACGTGTCTCGCGCCAAGGCGGTTAAGGCGCTCAAGGCGAACCCGAACGACATTGTGAGTGCGATTATGGAGTTAACGATGTAAATTTATCGGAAAATCTCCCATCGTTGTATGCACGAGCGAAGACGATTTTGGCAAATGCTCTCGTATCTCGCGAGTGCGCCCCGAAGTTGTAGTGTGGGTAGTTTGTTTTCGAGAGGTAAGACAAAACGTAGAGAGACGGGGGAGTAGAAGCGTAAAAAAAGCGTGTAACTAAACTTCCGTTCTTTAAAACAATCAAATCATCATCTCTCATCTGCGTGCGATTGCGTCGCAGCCGCGAGAGCGACGGCGAGCTTGCTTTTGCAACCCGCTCGCGCGCTCGTTTAGCTCACTCACCTCATTCACGTCTATCTAATCACATAACCAACCAATCATCGCTCACAATCTACGGCATCATCACTTCTTGCCCTTCTTACCGCCCTTGGCGTTCTGTGTATCATCGAAACACGACACGAGCGACACGCGAGTCAGTCAGTCGTCGTTATCCAAACCCGAGCGCTCCGCGCCGCGCGTAGTTGGTTCGCACGCGCGGCGCAGCGTCTCGCGCACGCCGTACCACACGAACACGCGTGTACCGTCATCGTTCCCATCGTCCACCGTCCTCCTCGCGCCGTTCACCGCCGTACCTTTGCCATGGCGAGCTCTTCCGCCTCCTTGGCAGCCTGCTTCTTCGCCTTCCACTGCCCCAACGCGCTGTTCGCATCGGCGCCAGTCTTGTGCGCCATGTACGCCCCACCGGCGAACGTCGCCGTGGCGATCGCAAACGCTGCGTTTAACGTGCAGAACGGCATGGATGCGTCGGATTACGTTCGCGTCGGCGTCTGTCGACAAACGCAGGTGAGACCCCGGGACAAGAGAGCGAGATTTCCAAAGTTGAAATCGTCCCTGATTATGACTGGTCAATGAGTCCCCCCAGGCAAACCCAAAAGAAGAAAGTCCGACGGGTTCTCGCCACTGCAACGCGCGCGCGAGATGCTCCGCCGAGCGACGACGACTGCGATACGCGCGCACCGCACCACCGCCGGTGCGTGCGCGAGCCGCGCGTACGGCACGTGGATGGGCGCCGAACAAGAAGAGCTCGCGTTCGCCCCGACCAAGAGGGTACGTGTGCGTCCCGGGTTCGACCGACGACGACGCGATATCGACGACAAAGGATGACGACGCGCGACGCGACGGATAAAAAGCGCGTACTGACGATTGATCGCTCCGCGACTGCGCCTCGCGCGCCGTCGTCGGTGACGCGTACGCGACGAAAACAGACAAAGTTTGAACCGAGCGAGCCCGTGTTCATGACGCAATTCGCGTTCAACGCGTCGGCGACTCGAGACAGTTTACAAGACGCGCAAGACGAGGAACGCGCGACGGCGAGATTGTTAGGCGTGATGGGAGGCACGTTGAAATCGTATTTTGTGTCGCAGACGGGGGAGTATGATGGGGTGGTGATTTACTCGTTTCCGAAGAATCACGACTCGCGGACGTTTACGACGCTGTTAAAGGCGAGCGGGAAGATTGACAAGTTGACGACGACGAAATTAATGACATCCTCGGATGCGGCACAGTGCGGGAAAGCAGCGAAGGAGGTGCATGAGATGTTGAACGGTGACAACAAGTAGAATAAGTAGAATGGTGGTGACAACAAATTCATTGTTTGTAATTGAAAAATTTGCGTCTCTTAAACGCTTTGCGCGGCGCTTTCGACATCATAATGCGATGCAGATGAGCGATTCGGATCTGAGCGAGCCCGATGAGGACATGTACGCCCTCGAAGGGATGTACATGCCTAATCCAGGGGAGTACCCACCGGTAAAATTCCCGTTCGACGAGACGAATACGGTACGACAAGGCGCTGAGAAACTCCCGTGATTGTTGACTGACGACGACGCGCGTTTGCGATTTTAGACAACGAGCGACCTTCGTGGACATAAAAAGCGCGTGCAGACGATTGGGTGGTCACCGTGTGGGAAGAAACTCGCCACGGGCGGCACCGAACCCGTCGCGCGCGTGTGGGACATCGAGCAAGGCGCCGGGAAAGGCGCGAGCTCAGAGCTCGCGGGACACGCAGCGCAGATTGAACAACTTCGATTCGAGCCAGTAAAAGGTCAGAGTTTAGTCACCGTGAGTGCAGATAAGACGGCAAAGGTTTGGGATGTACGAAGTGGGAAATGCACGTCAACAGTCACGACGCAAGGAGAGTTGATGAACGTCGCGTGGTCTCCAGATGGGCGGTATTTCGCCGTAGGTAACAGAGAAGACGTCATTTCCATGATTGATACGAACACCATGAAGACGGTATGGGAGCAAAAGTTCAAATTTGAAGTCAATCAGATGATGTGGAATCAAAGTGGAAGCGAATTTTTCATGGCGACTGGCGAAGGGAAAATGGAAAGGTTGAGTTTTGACGCAAAGACAGCGGCGCTGACGCCACTAGAATCTCATTTTGCGCACAACGGCGGATGTTATTGCGTTGATATTTCTCCAAACGGTGAAATGTTTGCTCTTGGTGCGGCAGATGCGATCGTGAGCATGTGGGAGACGAAAACACACATTTGCTACGACACAGTTGTTCGTTTGGACTGCCCAATTAGAGCGGTGTCGTATAGCTTTGACAACAAGTACTTAGCTGCCGCTTCCGAGGATTTATTTATAGACGTAGCTGACACGAAGACGGGTAGATGCGTTGCTCAGATAAAAACAACCGAAGCGATGAATTCGATCGCATTCAGTCCGAAAGAATTAGTGTTGGCGTACGCGGGCGACAGCGTCGTGCACCTGTGGTCGGCATTTTCTGGGATAAATATCGAGAAGAAAAAGTAGAATATCATAGCGCAGTTTACAAATTGTTCAAATACATCATTCAGCTACATACTAGTTATCATTCATTTCATACATTCAAGCGCGGATGCGCTGCAAGCGAATGCCGTAACCAATTATGCAAATTGGCAACGTCGGGTGCTTGATAGTCACCGCGCTTTCTCCAGACGTCACTACATTCGTGTTCGCCATAGATGAAGCGTTTCTTATCCATCGACTAGTTGGGATGATGATAGACTTTCTCACCATCATCACATGTGCTCGAGCGGTGTGCAAGAGCACGGGCGTAGGTTGCTTGCCATCAACGCTCACCGGAAGCTCGTGACTGTACACAATCGTTCCGTCGCCAAGCGTGCGATCGAGTGGGCGATCGATAATGGTGACGACGATACGCATGCGACCAGGACACGAGGGTTGATACGCCCAAGAGCTAGGGGCGAGCACGCTGAGACAGGCGACGAGCATGCTCGGGTCTTCGCCTTCTTTAGCGCTCGCCTGATATTGCAGCGGCAACAACTCGTAGTCACGCACAACAAATCCAAAATCCAAAGCCGCCCGCAACGAGTGGTTCAGTAATTTATCCATCTCTAGAGCAATCCATGGAGTTAGTACACACACGCGCACTCGATTCGGCAAGGCTGAGACGAATACGTAAGGAGTGGCGTCGCCGAGCTCAGCCGCGTCGACGAATAAATCATCCTCGCCAACACTCACGTCGCTCATCTCATTCCCATGCCATTTCACGAGCGGTGAATGACACGCTGGAACAACTGACACCAGTCCGCTGACTTTACCTTCGACTTGAGCTTCCATGAGTGATCGATCGTGAGCATCTCGAGGATTTAAAGTCGCGGTGGCGACGTCGACGCAAAGTAGCGCGTCGCTCGTATTCAACCCAAAATGCCCACAGTCAATCAAATCTCTAGCCACTTCAACTAATTTCCTCTTCCGCCGCACTGGACTCAACTCATTAAATGCATATGGATCGCCCGACTCGATGTTACTCTCATGATTATTCCCGCATACTTCGGCGCCGCGTTCGTCAAGCTCGCGCTCGCTCGGTTTCGCCGGCGGAACAATCCCACTCCAACTCGCATGAAAAGGCGACTGCGCCGCACTCAAATAACTCATATGCGTCGCGGCAATCGCTGTTCCAGGCTTCACCGATGCCGGTGACGGTAACACCGTCACAAAGCAGCGTTTTGCGCGTCGAACCTCTCCGCTCGCCGATGTCGACGCGCCGTCTTCACTCCCGTCCATCCGCCGTTCCTCCCCATGAATCACCAGCGTCGACCGATCCCAGCTCTCACACACACACACGCGTATCCCAGCGCCACCATCAAACCCATCATTCTCATCCCAACGCAGCGCTCGCTCGTCTGCATCAAACAAAGGTGTCGTCGCCAATAACGTCGCGCGCGCGCCCACTCGAAATCTCCAAATCTGCAACGCGTATCCACTCTCCCCGCTCGCACTGTAGCTCACCAAATGATCGCCATCGGCGGTAAATCCAAGTAACACGCACCGCAGCATCGCGCGCGCGTCATCGACGATTCGCTCGACGGGCAGCGTCAGTCGAGGAGGAATGCACGCGAAGGCTTTGAATTCTCCTCGACTCGCATCCGCCGACGACGTTTCGCGCGCGACGATGCGCGAGAACACGTTCGACGAGCGCGAGCGACGACGGGCGGTATCGGGCGGTGCGTCGGCGGCGGACATCTCTGTCGTCGGGCGGTTCTAGTCGGCGCTCGAGCGGCGATGCGTCATAGATGCGCGCGCGTCAGACTGACGCTACACTTTACGACGCCGAAGAGGAGGTTCCATGCGATGACACGAGGCGTTGGGCGCGATGGGGGCAGCGACGGTGACGGCGCGTCAGACGCGCGCGTGGTCTGTGGCGCGTGCGGCGCGCGCGTGCGTGCGAAAGGCGGCGAGGATGATGACGATGTGTGGCTGAGCGTGCGCGCCAGTGATGACGACGACGACGACGATGCGCGCGCCGAGCGGTCGTCGGCGCACTCGCACGCCGCGGCGAGTTTTGAAGCGCATTGGGAACGATTGAGCGCGCACGAGTTCGGCGCTGGAGCGCACGATGAGGATGCGAGACTGGTGGCGTTTTTGGAACTTGCACTGGCGGCTCGAGGCGGCGCGCGCGCTTTGGAGGCAAATAGCAGCGCCAGAACGTTATTGTGCCCGATTTTAATCGCAGCGTTCGTGTCTACGGCGCATACCGATCGCATCGGGCACGTGATTGCGGGGTTGACGTTTGGATGCGGATTTTTAGCGAGCGCAAAAGACGCGTGGTTGCGCGCGGATGAACCGTCGCGAGACGCGTTGGATTGGCTCGTCAATACCGAACTCATGGAGTTTGATCACGCCCCGATTGCCCTGCCTGCACGAGGATATGAACATTCTACGTATTTCACCGAGCAGTTTTTCTACTTGCTGAGAAATGCGCAGTACGAGCGAGGCGTTTGGTTTGAGCGACTTTTTACGTCGCTCAAGCACTACGCACACGATTTGTCGGTACGGCTTAAGGATGACGGTTCGCTCGAAGACGTGCGGCAAAGGTGCATGATGTCGAGCAATTTTCTTTATACTCACTTGAGGTTATTAGAGTCTTCGATTATTTACATGCCACAGGCGCTGTTGGATTTGGGCGCGAAGCACGCCTCCCTAGCGGCTGAGTTGATTGAATTCATACACCACAACAAGTTGTGTGACTTTGAAGAAGCGCTCAGAGTTGCGTTGTTCGGTGTATGCGCCGCGGATCGTGACGTGCAACGCATGTTGTGCCAAAAACTACACAAGACATCCGCGGGCGTGCCTGATTTTTCGCGCCTCCTTGACGTCAATGTCACGCGCATTCGATTTCAGACGTGTTCGAGCGCGTGCACTAAGCGCATCGTCCAGCGAATCAAGGGGAAAGTAGAAGAAGAGATTGAGAGCATGCGAGATGTTCCAAAGGAGAGAGATTTCAGCGCCGACGCACCCGAGGAATTTTTAGACTCCATTACTGGGTTCATCATGGTGAACCCAGTGCGCTTACAGAGTTCGTCGATGTGCGTCGATGCGTCAACGATTGCAAGGCTTAAAGAAATGGGCTCAAAGAACGACCCCTTCACGGGATGCCCTATAGAATTCGACGAATGTGAAATAGATTTAGCCATGAAGCAGCGCCTCGATGCGTGGTACGCGACGGTGAAAGCAAAGTTGACGTAGGATGTACATGTCATGTATCATAGTACTGTAATTTATTTGTTAGGCAAAATTAAAGATCCGTGCCGTGCAGTCGTCACTTGCGGTGATCACGCGCGCGTGATCTGGGCTCATGGCGAAATCAAGAATGCCCTTGGTGTGTCCGTAGGCAACTTTTTGACACGACGACGTTCGAGTATCCCAAAGTCTGACGGTGCCGTCGATGGATGTGCTGCGACGCAAAAACAAAACAGACGTTAGTTTCTATGACGAGACGGTGGAAGATTTAGCCAACTCAGCTACCGGCGAAATGTGAGATTAACACTCATGTTTCATTCGCGCCGAGACGAGGCAAAAATGTTAGCAACTATATGTCCACCACCGCGTGCTATGTAGAAACACGCGAGGCCCTTATGTTGCGTTGTCCGACGTACACAAAAGAAAATCACAAACGAAAAACGATGCTCAAGACGTACCTATACATGCACATAGTGCCGGGAATCCATTTTAATTTACTCACCGCGCCATCATGCGCGAGCGTGCCTCTAGCTTGACATACATTCGTATCCCAAACGATGATTTGTTTATCGAGTGACCCCGTTGCCGCGCACGGCATGATGTCGCAAAAGCCCACCGTCTCAATCGTCTCTGTATGCGCCACGAGCGGTGCGAGCACCTTTCCAGTCGCCGAACTCAACAAACGCGCGGTGTTATCTTCGCTCCCGGTAATCATCAATCCGGGCGTCGTCGCGTGGAACGCCAAGCACGTCAATGGACCGTCGTGAAACGGATGCCCGCGAAACAAGTGCGCGCATTCACCCGTTCTCGGATGCCAAACCCGTAGAGACCCATCGAAAGACCCAGTGACGACGTTTTTACCATCCGGAGTAAATCCACCACAAGACACGCTCTCGGAATGTCCGCTAAATACTTGCATCAACGCCCCATCGTCGGCATTCCACATCCACGCTGTAAAGTCTTCGCTTCCGGCGAGTGCGACGCGTCCTCGCGGATGCCACGCGACCCACTCAATTCCACCCCCTGGCCCTTCAAGCGATCGCTTCATCTCCCCACTCGCCGCATCGTACACATTTACCTTACCATCTAACCCACCAGTGGCTAATAACCCACCATCGGTACTAAATTCCATGCTCGCCACGCTCTCCCCGTGGCCTCGCAGCTCGCGCGCATCCGAGCCTCGACGAATAAAACCCTTATCATCTCCGCCACCGCTCGCCACCGTCGCCACCTCTCGATCGCTCGACCACGCACACGCATACACCGGCTTCCCATGCGTCGCCACGACGCACTCCGAATCGTCCCTAGGCGGTGCCACGAGCGAATACTCCGCCGCGTCTCTGTCCTCCGTCGGCCCGTCGGCGTCGCCATCCAAGCCCATGGCGTCGTCGTCCTCGTCATCCGAAGACAGTGGCGCCTCGTCGTCTTCATCGAGATCGGCAACTTCTTCGTAATCCTCGGCGTTGGGATCGATGAACGCCTCGACGTCCTCCAGGTCGACGTCGTCGGGCGCGACGGTGTCACCGATGGCGCCCGGTGGCGGCTGCGACGGTCCCGCGCTCATGGCGTCGTCGACGATGCGTGCGCGCGCTCGTGCGCCGCGCGAGGTGGCGTGGATTTAAGTGTTGTACGCGCGCGCGCGAGGGCGGGGCGGGGCGATGCGCGAGGCGTGCGTCGCGCGAGGGTGCGCGAGACTGTGGCGAGCGATGGGTGCCGAAGATGCAACTCAATCGCGTCATTGTACGACACCCATGGCGTTCCGTGCGCTCTCGCGACGCGCGCAGACGCTGAAACGAGTTGTATGCGATGCGCACGCGGCGGTGGTGGAGGTGAGCGCGCCCGCGTCGGCGCGCGTGACGTCGATGAAGGATGTTCGACGATTGATGACGATGGCAACTCATCGGGCATCCGTGCCGGCGTACGCGCACCGGACGACGTCTCGAGGTGCGCAGCCTATGACGCCGATTGTGCGAACGATTTTCATTCAAACTCAACAGACGCCTAACCCGGCGTCGCTGATGTTCCAGCCTGGTAAGGATGTCTACGCGGATGGGTCGAAGAACTTTGCGAGCGCGCGGGAAGCGATGGCGAGCCCATTAGCGAAGCGATTGTTTGCGATCGATGGCGTGACGAATGTATTCTTTGGGATTGATTTCGTGACGGTGACGAAGAGCGAAAGTGCGGATTGGGGCACTGTGAAGCCACAGACGTTTGAGGCGATTATGGACTTTTACGCCAGCGGGGAGGCTATTATAGACGAAGCGAAACTCGAGGCGAGTGGCACTGCAATTCATGAAGACGACGATGAAGTGGTGGCGATGATCAAAGAATTATTGGAAACGAGAATTCGACCGGCGGTGGCGGAAGATGGCGGCGACATCGTGTTTGACAGCTTCAACCCGGATAACGGGTTGGTGACGGTTCGTTTGCAAGGTTCGTGTGATGGGTGTCCGAGCTCTAGCGTGACGTTAAAAAGCGGGATTGAGAACATGCTGATGCACTACGTACCCGAAGTTAAGGGTGTGGTGCAAGCGTCGAACGAAGAGTTAGATTTGCTGGAACTTGCTGACTTGCATCGCGGTCGATAGTTTGAGTACGCAGTCTTTCTTTCGAGGTTGGAGCGGCATCCATGTTACAAGTACCCCGTAACAAACACTATAGCGTTCTTGAATCCTATGAATTGTTTTATACTTTACTTGTTGACTTCGTAATCCTCTCCACCAACGTCGTTCAGCGCGGTATTGAGCTCATCAAAGCCCTCCGTGTCCTCTGGCTCGGTTGTTTTCCCCACGAAGAAGCTCCAGAACCCACGACGCTTCGAACGAGCCAAGGCAAGTCGGCTTTCTAAGCTACACGTTGGCTCAGCCAATTCAGTACTAAATCTTTCAGTTTCGCACGCACACAAAGCGTCTGCGCGCTCGTTAAAGTTCAACACCGACGAGCGCACTGGACACAGACTGAACGACTGATCCAACAGACGCTTGAATTTATTATGACGAGGGACGGCAACGATCGTGAGCTCGATTCCAGTGTTCGGAGTTGCAAACTTATCATCCCATGCTCCATGATCGATTCTTAAATACGCCGTGGGCTCAGCCCCACCTTTTGCGTTTTGTGAGGCGCCCGCCAAATACAGAGAATATCCAAATCGAGCGACAAATTTCACCTCCTTCATAAGCGCCTTACGTTGAGCCGTACTCGTGATTTCTCGCCGCCAAATCAATGTGCTAACTTTACCAGACGCTAAGCCTTTCTTAAATCGCGCAAACTGAGATTGAGATCGCTTCGCATCGTTAATCAACACCGTCAACTTGGCGTTCGGCGAAGACTTGACAATCTTCTCAAACTCTTCATCCAATTGCTTCGCCTGCTTACGATCGTTCCACAATTTTCCAACAACCGCATCGAAATATCCTTGTTTACGCAGACTCGACTCGAGCACTCGAACAGCGCGTTCATCTGTATACGTATGCGTCTCACACGTAAACGCGCCCGCGTCCATCATAGAACGCATCCAAAAGCCCATCTTTCTCGCCAAAGCTTCATCTCCCGTTGGAAAACTAGAACCACCGGTTGCAGTTTCGTCAACTAGTAAGCCTTGTCCTATGAACCGTCCAGGACTTGGCGTTGGGAGTCCGAGCGTGAGTACGGCGCACGGTCCTGGAGCATGCTTGGCTCGCACCGTCAACGCCAACTCCGCAGCTACAAAGTCTGCCCGCGCCTCTCGCGCGTCATACGCGCATGCTCGCGTCTCAAACCACGCACTTTGCGCCGAACGCAACGCCTTCACGCATCGCGCATCGAGTGCCGGATCGTAAGGAGGCGCATAAGCCAACCTTAATGAACCGAGCACGAGCGCGAGGACGGTCCCAAACGCCACGCACGCCGAGCACAGTCGCCCGCGGCGTGCACCAAGACGCAATAGTTTCGTGCGCTGGCGTAGTTGGTCTTTCGTCAGACCCATGTCGCGCAGTTGAGTACGCGTGCGCGCGTGGGAATGTGACGGAGATTCTTGTGGATTACTGTTTATCTGCCCAGCTTCACCCGGAACTATGCCGTAGATGCACGACGCCGAGGTCTTCGACGATGTGAGCAAACGCAATGCGTGTGTATATGTCATGATTAACGTATTCTAGGACTAGAGCTAAGCTATGCACGCATATAAACATTTATATTGGTTCCGCGCTGTCCACGGTCGACGTTCTTCACGCGGGATGCAAAGCCTCCCCAGCCCGCGCTGCTTGTTGAGCCAACGCCGCAATTCTTGGCGTCAGAAGTTCTCCAAATTCACACCAAAATTTGCCTTTCTCGCGTCGGGCGAGAAAGATTGCCGCGCGCTTCGCCCATCCGCTTCTACGCTTGGTTCTTCTATCGCGTCCGCCTACGGGCAGCTCACCTAATTTTAATCCTCCGAGCACATCGTCGGCATCGATTGCATCAATCACGCGATCTTCCACTTGATGTCGCGGTCCTTGACTCTGTAAGCCCACGAGCTCGGGTAACGTGGCGACGTCGAAGAGTCCCGGATACTTTTTTCCATTGACGGTCCACGTCGGCACCTGCGCGCACCCCACACACGAGAGACACCTGTGCGCGCTCCCACAATCGATATAGTGCGACTTCCAGTGCACCGGAAGAAGTTTTGACAGTAACAGCTTTTGCTGCGCGCACTTCTCGCACCACGGCGCGCCGCGCAGCTGAACATTCAACCTGCGCAAAGCCACACCGAGCGTGTGCAACCGCGCAGTCTCTTCGTCGTCACCGCCGCTCGTGCTCGCCGCGCGCTCGTCCGCGGGCGCACCTGACCATCCAGCGCTCGATGTGCGCGGTCGCACATCCGTCGCACGCCGGTGACGAGGTTCGCACGTGCGCGTGCGTGCGCGGATGTGCATGTGAGTCGCAGTCTGTCGTTTGAAATGCATCGAGCCGCGCACGCGCAACCGGCATTTCGCGCCGCGACGCATCTCGACGCGCGTACCATGGCGCACGCAAGGACGCGAGCGATGTGCTAGAGCTCTCACGAGCGAGAGACGGGCGTGGAGACGCCGCAGTCGACGCCATGGGGCGTGAGCGTCCGTGGATGTTGAGTCTGTTGGTGCGCGCGCTGTGCGGCGTTGAAGGCGTAGATGACGCACGCATCCCGCAGGCGCGGGCGCGAAGACGGAGTGGACGACGTGATGGTTTGTATTCTTCGTGCTCGCGGTCCTTCGCGGTCATTGCGGTGGCGATGGTGATGGTTACGGCGGGGCTGCGAGGAGCGCGAGCGCTCGTGTCAACCGGCGCGCCGTTGGCGGGCGCACCTAACGGCGCTCCAGAGACCGCAATAGACGTCGATGGTGTGCCAGGTGGACGGTGCTCACCGAATGATGATGCATTGACTCTACCGTGCGAACCTTTAGAGCCATCACTGAAGGCAAACTATGCAATGTTTGCGTTTAACGTGTACGACGCGGGGACGGGCGCGGTGTGTGACTTGTGCGGGCGAGAGTGTTCGTTTGATCAAGGCTCGTGGACGTATTGTGCGACGCCAGTGTGGTACTTTGCTTTAAGTGAAGGTTCGCATCAATTTCGAGTGCGTGGTATAGGAGGTGATAACGTGCCAGATGCTACGCCGGATGTATACGATTTTATAGTTGAGTATCCACTCACAGTGAGTTGGGATGGCGCGTATTCAACACCGACGGCGTATGTGGGCTCGAATGCTGCGCTGACGTTTAATCTAGCGTCGTCACGACCATCTTCGTCTTATGTGCAATTCGAGTACAGCACGACGAATGATTATATTAAGACGTATACGCGTCTGGCACAAGGAACAGCATCGGTCACCGTGACTCCGAGCTACGGGAGCAACATGTTTTCATTTAGAGCAGTTTCCATAGAAACATTTACTGGGAAGAGTCTCACGGAGTCTTCCGTGAATACTATAGATTTAGCGTACTTTATTGATGACGTCGCCCCTGCTGTGACGTTTACCAGTGGATTAGCAGATGGAGCGACAACTTCAACGAGCGACTTGACGTTCGTGCTCACGGCGGTGGATGTGGACTCAGTGAATTCACGTTTGCAGGCGGGATTAGCGACTTTAGAAGTCCAACTAACCAAGACAAGCGATGGATCGTCAACGCCATCTCCACTGCGAACGTGGACGACGTATAAGACTTTCTCTTCGGATACGTTTTCAGAAGCAGTCTCAGTTGCGATTACGGGTTTAAATGCGTTGTCGGATTCAACCTATCGTCTAGAAATAAGAGTAACAGATAAAGCTGGAAACGTCGGGACTGTGGTCTATCGTGACATCGTGGTAGCGATTGCTAGTATGGTAAATACGCCAGACGCGTCGGCTTTGAGTGCGTCAACAACTGAGCGCCTGCAAACATCGTCTGGCAGTATTCGGTTAGCGTCTCAGCCAACTGATGGTTCAGTGGTGCCGGTGGCGTATGAAGTAAGCGCGATCGTAGGAGGAGTACTCGCGCTCGATAGTTCTCCAACAGTTGCTTTAGCAAATGGTGCACTAGTTTTAGCGGCAGAGGCTCTGACTGGTTTTAGATTCACCCCAAATGAGGGGATATATTCCAACGACGAATTCGATAGTCAGTTTGGATTTGATCTCAAGCCGTCGACGAGTACAACTGATTCGTCTCAAGTCATCAACGTGCCTGCGCACTCGACGATTACTGTCACGGCAACGAATGATCCCCCGAGTCTTAGTGTTGCTGGGCATTATAAAGTTCAGACGATTCACTACAAGGATAATGTCGCGGCAAACATTGGTACTTCAATATTGCACGTGCTCGGAGAAAACGTTATTGATTACGACTTGACTTCGGCGCTTAGAAGAGTACCTTTCGGTTTAGCTATCGTGGGCATGGATGAGTCTAAAGGGACGTGGGAATACAGTGTTGACACCGGGTCGACTTGGACCGCATTTTCAACGGCCGGTACGCCAACGACAACAAATGCGGTACTCATCAAAGCAGATGGCGCCGTGACTCGCGTGAGGTTCAAGCCAAATGTGGCCGTGGCTTATGGATCATTCACTGCCTCGTTTGCTTTTAAGGGATGGGATGGGACAACTGGCGAAGTTTCTCCAGCCACTGGCGTCGATATTACCACAAATGCGCATACTGCTACGACTGGGTCAATAAGTGTTGCGACGGCGACTGCGGTGATTGAAGTTGTCGGCTTGAGACAGAGTCTCTACGAAAAATCAGACTCCACTGCGACATCAGCTGCAGAGTTGAGCTACGCTACTACAGAAATGAGTTGCCCGCCAACGAAACGCCGTGCAGTGCAAATACTATTGAGCGGATCTGAGAGCAGTAGTAGTAGTGAGAGTAGCACGTGCTTGGGGTCAGGAGCAGGAGCTGCGTCAAAGATTGTTGCGTCAAGTGCGCTGACAGTTTCTCCGCCTTGGACGATAGAGGCATGGGTCAGACGAGATGCGTGGCTAAGTGAGCAAACTCTGTTTCAAAACAAGGGTGATTTGGGCGCAATCATGCTCGAAATGCCCAACGCCGTTGGGAATGTAGGCGTGGTTCCACCACCTGGATCGAGTGCCGCTGGAGGCACATTCGCATATTCAGCGCCTCTAGGAGAATGGGTTCATCTAGCATTCGTGATGTACGAAAACAACTACCCAAGCGCGTATTCGGCACCGGCGGCAGATCTTAGACTGATTGTGAACGGTGTGTATCACAGCACTATAGCAAACACTGGATTTGCCATGCCGCATGGCATCATTGGAGGATCAGGTATAGCTGGATTTACCATCGATGAAGTACGATTTTGGTCCGTTGCTAGGTCAGTTGAAGAGATTTATTACAATAAGGATAGATTTATGTCGGGGACGGAGGCGAACTTGGTGTCCTACGTCCCGTTTGACGCTGGTTGCGGGAATTCGGTCGCGGACAGAGACTCTGGGAGCTCAGTGACTTGGACGCTGGCATATCACAAGTGGGTTGATCCGCGATCATTTACGTGTGCATCCATCTCGTCTATAGAACCGAGAACGGTACCAATCGAAGGAGATGTTATGATGACTCTTACTGGTGAGCGATTCACTCGACCGAGTAGTGGCTGGTCAAATTCCGTGGCTACGTCTGACGGAGTTGGAGCATATTGTATTTTTGGCGCAACGTCTAGCACGAGCGAGCCACTGAGAGTGCCAGCAACGATAGTTTCTGATACAACAGCGACGTGTTACATCCCACAGGGTGCAAATGGTCTAACGGTCGTGCAGCCCGTGTTGTGCGATCCTGCTCTCGGATGCTGTAGCGGCGCGACTACGTTTGTCGACCACATGGTACCAGCAAATAGAGCATACGACGCGACGTATAGAAGCTTCGGTGTGAATTCGCCACCGACGCTAGAGTCGCCTGTCGTGACTTATCGAGACGCTAGTATTACGTCAGTGACGCCATTTTCTTTGGACGGAACACTTGGGGGCGTACTCACAGTCGCTGGCTACGGGTTGAGTCAACCAGTCGATGCCAGCTTTGCACTTCGTCCCAAGTGTGTATTCAAAGTTCGCGGAAGTGATCTGTTGTGGAAAACCTTGCAAATGACCGAGCTTCGCGTTGTTTCCGATGGCATGGTCACGTGCGAGTTCTCTGCGTTAGCAGACTCCTCGAATCGTTACAGCGTTGCCCTCGAATTGGTGTACTATGATTCCTCAGACTCGATGAAACTGTCCATCAAGGGAGGTACTCTGTTGGTCGACTCAACGACAAACACGATGTTTTTGACGCCAGATCGACCAACGGCAATCGTGTCAGCCTCAGGCGGTAGTGTGGTGAGTATTTCAGCAATGTATGATACTTCTTCCTCCGTGGGAACATTTCCAGACTTTGCATCTGGAACTGTGTCGTCGATGGACTCTGCGTGCGCATTTGGAACTATCCGTCCAGTTTCTGCTCGGTATAATGCATCAGAAACCTTTGAATGCGTTGCTCCAGCTATGGCGGCAGGTTCAAGTGTCCCATTTTACGCATCGCTCTTTGCGTCGTCGTCGTTATCGTCATTCGTACAGATGTCCACTTTGGCTTCTGATGGCTTGCTGCTGTACGCGGCGCAACCGGTGACGACAGATGTGCACCCTTTGGCAATCTTTACTTTTCCGACAACGATGTCACTCGCCATGATTGGTGTAAATTTCCCAAGTTCGAACACTCGCTGCCATTTAGGCTTGCCGGAAGCGGATCGAGTGCGAGCCGCGACGCGATACTCCGATGAGCTCGCTTCGTGTGACTTGGTGTCTCTCGGCGCGCCGGGATCTGGTTTCATCCCCGTAGGTATCGGTGGACTCGATTTCGCGCCACTTTGGGACCATGCGGCCCATGTCATGGTTCGAGACACGGACGTCCGTGTGAGCGCGATTTCGTATGCAGGAGCTGCTGGTACGTACGCCGGCGGGTGGGCGCTCACCTTGTCTGGCTCTGGATTCCTCCCTGGCGATGGATGCGCTCTGCACGCACTTGCAGGTGAACTCAACACAAATGACATACCGAGTCATGGTCATTGGGTGAGTAGTACACTCTTGAAGTGCCAAGCTCCTGTCGTTCGTGAATCGACGCTTAATTGGGACACCGATGCCATCGCCACCGGCGGTGGCTTGCGAGCCAAGCTCGTCGCTCGTCTCGCTGTACATGATGGCAATACACTTCGCACGATTGATGGCGCAAACACCAACATCAGCGCGCCGTTTGATTTATTTGCACCGTTATCTTACGCCGCTATTCTTGATGAAAGCGTGTTATATTTAGAAAACGAAGGGGGAACGGTGGTGGATATTGAAGCCACCAATGGCGCCGCCGCGACAACGACGACGGTGTGCCGATTTGATACGATTCAAGTTTCGGCTTCTTGGGTGGCTCAGGATTCGAGTTCAAGCATCATACGATGTATTTCGCCGTCATTTGGTTCTGGGTATAGTTCTTCTCGAACAGTACGAATCGCGCTGTCCCAGGGCGATCCCGGCCACCACGGTGAAATCGTCGCGTCGACGACTATAAAAATGCTCGCGTTACAAGAACTCACCACAGTTTCAGCCGCGCAAACGCCGAATTACATCTCTCTTGCGGGTGACTTTAGCAACGTTCCGAGCACAGAACTCAGTCGATACAGATGCTACTCGGTTGCAGATGCAGACTTGACGTACCCTCTCACGGTGGACGCAAACAACGTCGGCACGTGCGCGCTTGACGTGTCAAACAACGCCGCTCGATCGGATTTCGCATTCATCACATTCACGGTAGGCCCTATCCGCGGATACACCGTGGGCACTGTTGACGTCCAAGTGCTCCCACCTCCGATGTTGGCCTCGGTGGTGGTGAGCGCGGCGCCTCCCCCGTATGGTTGGCGTCCGTCTAGAATTCCGGTTGAAATATCTCAGGCGGACAACTCGCCGACGTGGCGAGGCCCGCCGAACGCCTACGAAGGTCGTCCTTGGACGCCGTACGAAAACGAAGCTGATGTATTGCCAGCGCTGACGATTTTTGGTGGCGCGTGGTGGCACGTGTCGAACGCAATCGGTGAACCCATGCACGTCGTCGGCAGCGGCTTTCGAGCGCCGCGCGACGCCGGCGGCGTCGTCGTCTCCTTCAAGCACGGGTCCGTCACTCAGCACACGTCGTGCGATTTCGTCTCTTCAGCCGTGGTGCAATGCGAAATTCCAATTAGCATCGGAGGTGATCACGAAACCACCGTGCGAGCGTCCGTGGATGGCGGGCGCACGTGGTCAAAGGAGCGCGTCGCGTTTAGAGTTCCCGAGCTCGCGTACGTCGAGACGTGGTGACACGGCGGCGGCTCGCGGTTCGCAACGGATAGATAAATATAAATGTAAAACATAGTATTTTAGATTATATATAACCGACAGCAGTCGTCGTATTATTGATTTATGACAAAGACTCTGGCACGCCTAAAGCAAAGACCCCACCGAGCTTGACAAAAAAGAAAAACTCACACGCCCGCGTAAGAAAGTCGCGCGGGCTTCTTACTTCACATTGGTATGGTACTTAGAGAGATTGGGACCAGGTCATGCGGAGTTGCACGTCATCCGGGTTGACACCACCGTCCTTGGAGAAGGGCACGCGGAGTTCATACTTGTCCTTGGTGACAGACAAGTTACCAGCCACATCTTGGTTGCAGTCGACTTCAACGCCGACGCCTTCGATGCCAGAGTAGTTGACCGTCGCCTTGTGGGACGCGGCGTTGGACTTGACGTTGAAGTTGGACTTCACACCGAGGCGAACATCACCGCTGGTGTAACCAAGGTTGAGCGTCGCGTTTTGGGACGGGATGTCGTACTCAACAGACGCGGTGACGTCATCGTTGGAGATCAAATCCTTCATCGGCAAGTTCACCTTGACGGAGGCGCGATCAGCCGAGGCGGTGTCGCCGCCAACCTTGGCACCCTTGCGCGCGAGAGAGACGGTCACGTCACCAAGCTTTTCGTGGTTGGTGGAGATCGTCATCGCGTTGGCTTGGCCCTGTGTTCATGAAAACAAAAATACATCGAAAACCGTCAGTACAAGCGCTCATCAATCATCACCCCTCGCCCTGGGATATTTTCCTAGTCAGCGCGCGCGCGCGCGCTAGGGATTCAATCAATTCTGATCAATCATCAATCACGTACCGACTTGCACTTTTGCATGGACAACTCAACGTCGCACGCTTGACCGAGCAATTCGCACGGCTTGGCAATGGTCACGTCGTAATCAGAGATTTCCGACAAGCCAACCAAGTTACCCGCGTCCACGTTGTGGGACACCCCATTCTTCGAAGACACCGCTGCGCGCGAGAAGAATTGCGAATTCCCGAGGGTCAGTGACGCGGACACATGCACACACGAACGACGACGACGCGAACGCTGATCGACGACGACGACACGCATAACAATAAATACGTACAAGGACGGTAGTTGGGCTTGGCGTTCAACGTCACCGACCCATCACCCGCGAACGGGGCGGACACGGAGAGGGAGAATTTGTCCTCGTTCACGGAGCCGTTGCCGCCGACGACAACCTGCGAGGATCGGGCGATCGCAACGACGTGCACGAACGCGTCAGTACGCGCGAAGAACACAACGACACGCTGAAAATATTCCACCGTATATATATACCCGCGATCGCGACACCGTCGTCGTCGCGCGCTTTCCGCGCGCGCCCCCACCACCACCGCGTGCCCACGCGGTCACGCGTAATCCCTACAATTCCCCGATCGCTTTTTCGCGCGTGCGCATCCACGCGATCGCGCGCCACGCGCGCGCCACTCGCGCGCCACTCGATCACACACGTACCCGGCCAGACATGTTAACAGTAGCGGAGTTCATTTTTCAAAGAGGTGGTTTTTGGTGTACGAAGCGTGAGCGGTAGTTCGTGCGGTCGCGGAAAAGGGCGAGCGTGTGATTGTGTCGCATCCGCGTCACGCGTCGGCGGCGACCTTTGCGCGGGACGGGGCTGTTTCCCCTGGAGGGGGGGGGCTGTTTCCCCTGGTCGTGATTCGTCGTGTAGCCCTAAACCCGCGCCCCAAAACCATCGATCGATTTGGCGGGAACCATGCTGACTCGGACGGATTTCAACGGCATTCGACGTCGACGTCGGTCGTCAGGTCGTCGTCGTCGTCGTCCCCCTCGTGATCCGATCGCGGTGGTCTCTCTATAGTGCTCTAGTGGTGTCTAGTATGTGGTAAAACACCATATACGTGTTCTTGAATGCCCATGTATGGGTGAAAGATTTGGGATGCATGTGGTCTCTCTATAGTGCTCTAGT
>Ga0181598_1000165_pt1 | contig 59860 bp, 39 predicted proteins | sample 041ome_4_FD_153295 | JGI IMG/M metagenome (GOLD analysis project Ga0181598, IMG submission 153295) | Coastal salt marsh microbial communities from the Groves Creek Marsh, Skidaway Island, Georgia - 041404US metaG (spades assembly) | ecosystem: Environmental > Aquatic > Marine > Intertidal zone >... | reverse complement strand
AACACCCAAATGTAAATGTAAAAAATTGTTCTCTCACTCAATTGGTTTCTCCCATTAAAAATTGGTTTTCTTCTTCTCTTTTTTTTTTGTTTTCCTTCAAAAAAAGGTGATTTTTTTTTGAGAGAAGAACTGAGGAAGAACTGAGGAAGAAGGCAAGAGAGATCTTAGTGGAGAGAGTAGTCTTTCTTCTTTTCTCGTCTTTGTTGTTCTTCGCGCCGCCCGTGGTTTGAATCCGTTTGAATCTGTTTGAATATCGTCTCAGAAGAAAGTTTTCGAAAACGAGGAAGAAAGGATCCTTTTCTTTCACACAAAGTTATATAAGAAGAAGTTGAATAAGATCGAATTTAAAACAGAAGAAGAGAGAAAAGATGAAGAACGGAAACCAAAACCAATCATCGATGACGACGATGAATACGACGATGAAAAACAAACGACGAAGAACAGCCACGGGGACCGCGATTACGAAAGCGCAAAACCTTTCCAACGCGCAAGTCGCTTTATTCCACTGTTCGTACTGTCAAAAGGACATATCGTCGGTGGTGCGAATGAAATGTGCCTCCTGCGTCGGCGTGGACTTGTGCGTGGAATGTTTCGCCGTGGGTGCGGAACCGTTTCCGCACAAAGCGGGGCACCCGTATCACGTGATCGACGACTTGTCGTTTCCGTTGTTAACCTTAGATTGGGGCGCGGACGAGGAACTCTTACTCTTAGAAGGCGTGGAGATATTCGGTTTGTCGAATTGGACGGACGTGAGCGAACACGTCGGGACGAAAACGAAAAGTCAGTGCCAACAACACTACGTCGAGGAGTACGTGAAGTCGCCGGCGGCGCCGTTGCCGGATATGAGTAAAGTCCTCGGGAAAGGATATAAAAAGTTGACCGAGGAAGACCAAGCCGAGTTGAGAAGGAAACAGAAACAAAAGAGCAAGTTAAAAGAGGAAAACGAAACCAACGGAGGAGGAGAAGAGAATAATAATAATAATAAAGAAAACGGAACGTTGAACCAAGACGTGGAGATGACGCTGTTGCAACAAATGTCCAAACCTGGAGAGATTCGTGCGGAAGGAAATATTTCCGAGTTGACCGGGTATAACGTGAAGAGAAACGAGTTCGACCCGGAGTACGACATCGAAGCTGAGTTACCTTTGGCGGAGATGGAGTTTCGAGAGTTGGACACGGAGGAGGATAGAAAATTGAAAATACGCATGATTGAAATATACAACGAGCGTTTAGCCGAGAGACAGAGGAGAAAGAATTTCATCTTAGAGAGAGGATTGTTGAACGTGAAGAAACAACAAATGTTTGAGAAGAAACGATCGCAATACGAGAGAGATTTACACGGCACGTTGCGAGTATTCATGCGATACTTATCGCAATCGGAATACGACGTCTTGCTGGAAGGTTTAGCCGCGGAGAATAAAATTAGAACGCGAATTGGCGAGTTGAAAGAATACCGACGGAACGGGATTACTACGTTACAAGAGGGTGAAAACTACGACGTTGAAAAGAAACGACGAATGGAAGAGTTTGCCAGACTCAAATCGTTCGAGTCGCCGCACTCGAGAAAGAAAGGATTCACTCCTTTGCCGTTGGCGCAAGCGCAACCGGGAGACGCGAACAAATCGTCGAATACTATTTTTCCTTCTCCCGGTGGTAGATCGCTGAAGACGGACCATCATTTAGGCAATACCTCGGGATCGAAGAAGAGAATGTACATTCCCTTGGATTTGGCCACGTTACCAGGCGTGGAGCTTTTGAGTAAACAAGAGAAGGAGTTGTGCGTGACGAATCGAATGTTGCCGGTGCAATTTTTAATGGTCAAACAACAGTTGATGAAGTTGAGTCAAGAGAGAGGCAAATCCAATCCGATTAAAAGAGCCGAGGTGAGAACGATGTTTAAAATCGAACCGATTAAAGTTCTCAGAGTGTACGAGCTGTTGTGTCAGTCTGGATACGTCATCTCTGGCGACGAAAAGAAAGTTCAAGAAGAAGAAGAGGAGAAGGAAGAAGACGAGGAAGAAGAAGAAGAAGAAGACGAGGAAGAAGAAGAAGAGGACGAAGAAGAAGAAGAAGAGGAAGAGGAGGAAGAAGAGGAAGAGGAAGAAGAGGACGACGACGATGAAGATGCTTCGGTCGAAGAAGAGGAGAGCGAAGAAGAAGAAGAAGAGGAAAGCGAAGAGGAGGAATCCGATTCGTAAATAAAATAGCTTGTAATTTATGGTACCGTGCGGTACCAATACTTTTTTTATATAATAATCTAGATATAGTAGTAGTAGTAGTAGTCTCTCTTTCTCTCTCTAATGTATATGTGATGTGACAATGACGCCGCTTCTTCGTCTTCTTCTTCTTCTTCTTAGATATCCGCGATGTCGTCGAAATCGAAAAAGTCGTCGTTCTCGTCTCTTTCCTCTTCGAACGTGTCGGTTTCGTTGACCCGGATGGAATCCGGAAGTTCCCCGTACGCCTTTAAACTTCTCGCCTCTTCCGCGGTGTATTTCAAAATCACGTCCGCTTTTTCGTCTTGAAAGTCTCTCAAGCCGAGTAAAACGATATCCGACGTGTTCACCCAGACTTTCTTTCTCATCTTTCCTCGAATGTGGCACAGGCGTTTCACGCCGTCGATGCATTGCGCTTCTAAACGTCCGTTCCCTAACATTCTCAGAACTTGCGCGTACTCTTGTCCGTCTTCTTTGAATATTAACTCTCTCTTATCTTCTGAATCGTTCTTCCCTCGTCGTCGGTTTTTCCCGCCTTTGCCTTTCGCTTTCGGCATTTTTTAAATCTTCTTCTTTTTCTTCTTCTTCTTTGCGCTTCTTCTTTGTGCTTCTTCTTCTAATGGGGCTTTCTCCAATCTTCTTCTTCTTCGTCTTGACTTTGTCTTCTTCTTCTCGGAGAACAACAAAACTCTCCGTTATTACGCTCTCTTAAAGTAGTATTATAGTATGAGTACTTTAACAACAGAGTCTCTTTCCAATAATTGGGTGGTTTAACGAACACTTTCTCTCTTCTTATTCGTCGTAGCTTCTTCTGAAACCTTTGTTTTATACTACTCTAATGTGTTTGTTGTGCGGTGTTTGAACAACAACAACACCTTTGAAATACTTTTGTCTGAAAAGCAGTCAGGCAGTAGAAAAGCAGAGAAATTTTCTGAAACCTAATTTTTCCCTCGAAAACTTTTCTCTCCTCGTTTTCATTTTTCTCTTTAAACATCTTTCTTTTTTCTTTCTTTCTTTCCCACACTTTTTAACTCTTTTGTATACTCGAGACGAGAGTAAAAAAAAAACAACTTTGTTGTGTGACACAAAAAAATGATGAAGATAGCGTCCTTTAAGAGTTGTTTCTGCGCCACACGACAGACGAGAAACAAGATGACGATGATTAAATCAACGACGACGACCACCAGAAACACCAATTACTCTTCCACTCGTTCTTCTTCTTCTTCCGCGCAAAATGGGTGCGTCGCCTCTTCTTCGCGACGGATCTTAAGAAGCAACGACACCAACACATGTCATCATCATCAATCCGCTGTCGTCAGCAGAAGCAGCAGAAGCACTTTAACAACAACAACAACAACGAGCAGCAGAAACTTTTATCGTAACAACAATAGCAATACTAATGATTATAATCAGAGAAGAAGGATACCGACGACGATGGGTGGTGTGTCTCCTCTTCTGTCGTCGTCGTCGTGCTCTTCTTCTTCTTTAACGTCTTCTCGCGCGGTGACGATGACGATGATGAGAAGAAGTGTGAAAAATACGAGATTAAGTACGACGAGCGGTAGGAGCGCTGCTGGTGAGAACAGTTCGACGACGCAAACAACAACAACGTATAAAAGAAGAGACCGCCTGGCACAAATCAAAGGAAACGATCGCGGGAAATCAAAAGTAGGCAAAACGCTCGAATTAAAAGGTTGGGTCCGATCGAATCGAGCGCAAAAAGACCGAGCGTTTATCGATTTAAACGACGGTTCGGACATGTCCGGGATGCAAATGGTCGTCTTGCAAGAACACGTGGACGAAAACGTCTGGCAACTCGTCGCGGGCGCCACGAGCGAAGTTTCGACCGGAGCGTCGATACGAGTGAAAGGGAAAGTCGTGGAATCGCCGGGCGGGAAACAATCGGTGGAAGTTTTGGTGGACGAGTTGGAGATTATCGGTAAAGCGGATCCGGCGACGTACCCGTTGCAAAAGAAGAGACACACGCTGGAATACTTACGAGGGATCGCGCATTTGAGACCGAGAACGAATACCATCGCGGCGGTGTCGAGAGTGAGAAATCAGTTGGCGTTCGCGACGCACCAGTTTTTTCAGCAGAATGGGTTTTTATACGTGAACACGCCGATTATTACCGCTTCGGATTGCGAAGGCGCCGGAGAGCAGTTTCAAGTCACGTGTTTGTTGAACGGGTTAGAGGAAGAAGGATCCGCCGGCGCCGCCGCGTCAGTCGCGCCGCAAGACGTTGAAAAAGTAGAGCAAAAAGTGAAAAGCCAAGGCGATATCGTCAAGAAAACGAAAGCGGATAAAGGAGAGGGCAACGCGACGAAAGAGGACGTCGATCGAGAGGTAAAGAAATTGTTGGCGTTGAAAGAAGAACTGACGGAGCTCCAATCCGGGTCAAATACGCCGCAAACGTCCGTGAAAGAGCTTCCAAAACTCAAATCCGGTGGCGTAGATTACGAACAAGATTTCTTCGCCAAACGATCGTATTTAACCGTCTCTGGCCAGTTGAACGGTGAAATCATGGCGAGCGCGGTCAACGACATTTACACGTTCGGTCCGACGTTTCGAGCGGAAAATTCCAACACGTCGAGACATCTCGCGGAGTTTTGGATGGTGGAACCCGAGTTAGCGTTTGCGGATTTAAACGACGACATGGATTGCGCCGAAGCGTATTTGAAGCACTGCATCACGCACGTTTTAAAACACTGCGACGAAGATTTGCAGTTCTTTGAAAAGAATATTTCCAAAGATAACTTAAGGGAAAGATTACAGAACGTCGTCGATCAAGATTTCGCTCGAATCACGTACACGGAAGCCGTGGAACACGTCTTATCGGCGAAGAAAAAATTTGAGTTCCCGATCCAGTGGGGGAGCGATTTACAATCCGAACACGAACGATACATCTCGGAAGAGGTTTATAAAGACCGACCGGTGATTGTTCGCGATTATCCGAAAGATATCAAAGCGTTTTATATGCGCGCGAACGATGACGGTAAAACCGTCGCGGCGATGGACGTTTTGGTCCCAAAAGTTGGCGAATTAATGGGCGGCTCCCAAAGAGAAGAGCGCTTGGACGTTTTGGAGAAGAAAATAGAGGAAGTCGGTTTAGAGAAAGAATCGTATTGGTGGTATTTGGAGTTGCGAAAGTACGGCTCGGTCCCGCACAGCGGCTTTGGTTTAGGTTTCGAGAGGTTGGTTCAATACGTCACCGGCGTGGAGAATATCAGAGATGTGATTGCATTTCCTCGATACCCAGGCAGCGCGGACTTCTAAAATAATAGAACGTATTGATGATTTTATATTATTACGAATCTCGTATTCCTATATGCTATGTATGCTACACAGTTCTAAAAAGCTACGATATTATCATACAAGTACCTATTATTTGAAGATGTATTCGTCTACAAATGCGCTTCTCTTTTCGCTCGCGTGACCGAGTGCAAACTTCCAGAGACGCACACTACGCCTCTGCCGTTATTCTTTCTCGTTAAAACATCTTTCGCGTATTTCATAGCCGAGGAAAAATCCTGAACGACAACTCCTTTGAAATGTTCGCTCTGCGCGATCACTTCCGGCGCAGTCGATCGCAAATCTTTCCCAGCCACGTCTACTTTTGTGGCGATCATCTCAACCATCGAAGGCGTCGCGGCTAAAGCTTTCGATATCCCGGAGTGATTTTTATCCGACGCCATGGCGAGGACAAACACTATCGGTTCGTTCGGGAAGACCTCGAGGAGCGTTTTTCTCAAACACACGGCTGATTCTTCCGTGTGCGCGCCATCGGCGACGATTGTGACGTAGTCGTCATCATTTTTATGGTTATGATTATCATCTTGCGACGTACCCGTTTCTGAACTTTTTCTTCGCGGTCGTCGGAGAATCTCGAAATTTCCAGGCGATGAAACCGAGGAACACGCTTCGAAACCTTCGCGAATACTTTCCCACGTGAGTTTGTCCCACGTCTTCCCTGTTGTTGTTTTTGTCGTCGTCATCATGTGCGATAAGACGCTCAGAGCTAACTCGGCGTTTTCTCTCTGGTGTGGACCGAGTAACGGAAGATTTATGATGGATCTGCTCTGAAACTCTTCTTCTTTTTCTCCTTTTGGAACGCTCGCTACTACGGAGACTCTTTGTTTCAAAGTCCCACCATCGTCATTGATATCTACTAAACGTACCTTCGCGTTGTTTTCGACGATCACACCACCACCTTGATTATGAACTCCCTCGCGGATTAATTGGTCCACTTTCCGATCGTTTTGGTGTCCGATGAATGTCGGTCTCGACGGTTTACAAATACCGGTTTTCGCTCGCACGATGGACTCTATGCTTCCTCCGAGCGCCTCCAAATGTTCCTCACCAATGTGCGTCAGTATCGCACACTCCAACGAATTTTCGTCAAACACGTTCGTCGCGTCCCGTACGCCACCTAATCCAACTTCAACTAAAGCTATGTCTACGTTTTTCTGTTCGAAATACTTTAACGCCAACGCCGTTAGAACTTCGAAGTGCGTCAACTGTTTTAACGCGTCGTCTTCTTCCTTTTGAACATCATCGTTTGTTTCTAAATCCGTCCTCTTCTTCCAAATCTGTTCGAATAACTCGCTCAATTCTTTGTCGTTATATCGTCCGTTCACTCGTATTCGTTCCGCGAACGTGTGCACGTGTGGGGACTTATACGTCCCTATCGTATACCCAGCTTTCGTTAAGCACGAAGAGAGCAGAGCGATTTGAGTGCCTTTGCCTTTCGTGCCGCCGACGTGAATGGTTTTATACGTCTTCCCTTTGTGCGGGTCGCCCAAAAGTTTCAAGAAAACGCGCATTCGCTTCATATCGAACACATCGTTCGCATCTTCGTCCGTTCCTGCTTTAGACGGGACGCCTTTTTGTTCGTGGTTTATGAATCTGTTCAGAAGTTGGTCCAACCGATGATGTTCCTCTCCTCGAAGAAGAAGGTGGTTGGAAGAAAAGAATTTATAATTTTTCTTTTTCTTTTCTTCAACGACGCACGAGCAAGAACGGCAGACGAAGTCTTTCCTTCTTTGCTGTGTCTCTATCGACGGCACGAATCTTCCGGAAGCTAGACGACGCAGTCTCGAGGTCATCGTCATCGCCCTCTCTCTTCTCCAAAGAGAGAGAGAGAGAGAGAGAGAAAGAAGAGAAATTGTGAGGAACGTTTTTGAGAAAATAAATCAATTTATTTTAACACTCTTATTAGCGATATAATCCCGAGAACTTTCATGTGTACGTGATTTTAAATAATATTTCAGGTATGTTCATCGTAATATATATATTTAAAACAATGATATGATATTCAATTTGGCATTTTTAAATAATAAATAAATCTTTACTTGCTAGATATCAGTTTTCCCGTAGCTTTAAATGATTTTTATTTATTCATTGTTTTATATTATTGGGAATGTAAATATTTAACAGATAATATCCTAAATATACAGGGAATACATGTAAAAATTAAATTCTATGTTTGAATTAAAATATAAAATTTAATTATTTAATCCCTTGAAGGTGAAGTTTTTCATTAATACTGTTTAACTATGCTTAATATAAATATTGAAACGCAACATACGCATCAAATTAATTAAAAAGCATTTCGGGAACTGCGTTTCTTACTTTTCTTTTCACCTCTTCTTCAAGTTCTTCCAAAAATTCACTCCTCAATCTCCAAAAACAAACGCGAAAGAGAGAAGGAAAGAGAGCTCTCGAACGAGAGGATTAAATCAAATGCACGTCACCAACGTCGGTGGTTCGTTAACCACAGCGGTGTGTCTGTCGCTCATCGCGTGGTCTGTTCGCGTTTTAAGGTCGTCCAAACCGAATCTTTTGAAAGACTTGCAAAGTCATTTGAAGAACAAATCAGCGGACGATGGAACGAACGAAAACAAATCAACGTCCATCAACTCCATCAAACAAAAAGCTCGCAACGCGGCTCGACACGAGAGTTACGCGCGTTTATCCCCAGTCGCATTTTGGCTTTTGGTGGAAACAAAACCCGTGGAGTTTTTCATCGTCGACGTGAGCGATCGAAGCGAAAATTCAGACTTGGTTCGAGCTTTGCAAAGACGGTTCATAAGCGAAGAGAAAGAAGAGGAAGCGACCACGAAAAACAAATCTCTGTATTACGTTCGAATGGATTTGAGCGAAGTTCAGTTGCTCCTCAGGAACAGAAACTCGCCGTCGGCCACCTCGTCGATGTTTCATAAGCGGTACCCGAGAACGAAAACTCCCGGATTGCGAAGCAACTTGATATTCGTCTCGCCGCACGGCAAGCACGCCGCGCAAGCCGCCGCGCAAGCCTCGAGTCTAGGCTTCTCTCGGTGCAGCACAGTCGTCGGAGGAATGGTGTCGTTAATTCCATTGTTAGATTCGGACATGAAATCGTTACTTTCCGAGGAAGACGTTTCGTTATCTCGAGATGCGTTTATGACTTTATTGGAAAGCTCGCACCTTCTCTCCACCGGCGCCGCTGTCATCATAGACATACGAAGATACGACGAAAGAGTGTACTACGGATCCATCAGAGGTACAGTGCACATGCTCGTCGATCATATTCCGAAAGCGTTGTTATTAGGCGACGAGGATTGGTTCCGATCGTTTCGATTCCCGAAACCAAAACCGGAAACGTTTGTCGTTTTATTAACGAGCTCTGCGTCCAGAGCGAACTGGGCGAGGCAAGTGTTCAGCGACGCCGGCGTGACGAACGTGAAAACGTACACGGTCGAAAACGGCTTCGCGTGGGCGCAACACTCCAGATGTACGAAATACGAAATGTTCGAAGAAGGCGAGAAGCCTCCGGAGATTATGGATTTGGGGAATAACTTGCCTTTCTCTCGCGCCAAAGGCGAAGGCGAATTGAGGATAGAAAACGTGTTAGTCAGTTAGAAGTAGCATTTATTAGATAGCGCAGAAGTAGTAATAGTAGATGGAGTAGCAGCAGTTAAATATGCTATCAATGAAATCGTATTAAAACGCGCTATTTCGATTTCTCGAATCATCTACTACGTCCTTAATTCCTCGATACACTAACCCAATACTCCTCCCCAAGACGACCATGAGGAGGTACGTGGCTACTTTAGTCGCGTTTCGCCACGCCTGAAACAAAACGGGCACGAAAACATCCAAGGCTTCGAGGACGATGGAAACCAGGTATCGCATACCTCTTAATTTCTCCAACTCGTTGACTCTTTGCATGAAGAGAGTTCGTTTGATCAATTGATCCGTCTCCGCGTAATAGCCGTACAATTCAAACCTATCCGAGAAAATGTTTTCCACGTCCCGATAGTTATCGAAGAGAAACTTGGAAAATCTCTGTTGGTTGCGAAACTTGTTCAAAATTCTTGAAGACTTCAAGTTTGAGACGAGACCAAAAGCGTTCGTCGATAACACGGCTTTCGTAATCCCCTCTGAAAGCGAAACGGACATATCCTCGATGATCGACAACGTTACCACCGCTAAAGGGTGCAAATTATTAGTATTCGTTGACGAGACTCTTTTAGCTTCGAACTCCGCTTGGATGCTAAAATCTCTTCTCGAAGACGAGATGGCAAACTCCTCCTCGTTTTCCGACAGATACAAAAGCGTATTCTTATACAGACTGACTTTCGGAGAAGCACACACGTCTCGCAGAATATCTTCCGTCATTCGTTTCGTCAAAAGAATTTCATTTGGTAATACCCCGGAGGCTTCTTCGAAAACCTTCTCGATGACGTTCTTCGCGAGCGCTTTGAAATCGACAGTCCTACCCAACTCTTTTTCAATCGCTTGGCGAACAGTTGCGCTTAAATCTCGTCTCTGTTCTCTTTTCAAAGCTTGGAATTCGAACATTGGAGATGTATCCATAGCGCTTCCTGCCGATGGCGCATCCGTCGCGTCGTCCCACCACCCTCGCTCCAACACTTTCTCCATCATCAACGACCCGAGCAGCGCACCTTTCTGCGCTATTTCCATGGAAACCAAGTCTCTCGTTTCTCGATCAGTTTCGTACGTTTGCGCGCACACGAGGGTGTAATTTTCTTCTCCGTCGTTGTCGTCTTCAATCATCATATCTTCTATTTCAATGTCATTTTTGCTCCTTCTTCTTCTTCTTCTCGTCGTTGTTCTGAGGTTCTTTTCTTCTCGGTGTTTTTGGTCGTCGTCGACGTCCACGACTCGAGTGATTCGATAGGATTGCACGTGCTTCACAAACGTATCCGCATTTTCTTGCAAACTATGTATATATTTGACACCAGAGAAGAAAGAATTATTAGTATTCACAGAAGAATTGTCGTCGTTGTCGTCTTCAAAATTCGCTTTTGTTCTGAAATTCTTCCTCCTATACGTCTTCTTTTTAGTATGTTCTTGTTCAAAATGTGGTTGACAGAAATGAAGTCTTCTTTGCGCCACCGAGTTTGACGAGTTTGAGTTCGATTTCGAGTTGTTTACAGAAGAAGAAGAAGATGATGGTGACATATATATCCTCGATGGAACCATCGCCATCATTTTCGTTAGTGTTGGTAAAAGAGAGGCAAAAAATTGAGGTTTTCTTTTGCCAACAAAAAGGAGTTGATGAGTTTTGTGTAATGAGAGTTTTGTGGAAAAAGAGAAAAACAAAGGAAAAGAAAAACTCGAAAAAAAGAAGCTAAACTTAAAAAAAAAGAAGCTAAACTTCTATTCTAAACTTTTATCTTTCAAAATTCTCTTTCTCTTCTTTCTCAAGTAGTAGTATTACAATAGTGTCTCTCATCAGCCAGCGACCGACTGCTCAAAAAGACTTTCTTCTTTATATTCGTAGTAGTAGTATATCTTCTTCTTCTATTCCATCTTTTTCTTCTTCTATTTTCTTAGTATTATTGCAAATTGAACATGCGTCTGGCCAAGTTTCTTTGGATCGACCACGAGTCAACGCCGTCAGCAGCCGCGTTCGCTTGCGAGTTCATGGACGTCTTCGCGATGTCCACTTGTAAAGCGAGTTCGTTGTTTCTGTGACGAACAGTCGTAATGTCTCCAATTTGATCAGCAGTCCCCATATCTTTCACAAATTTCATAAACTGGATGAATATACCCGGCAACGTGCGGTAGCTCGCATAGTTCACGCCAAATTTTGCCGCCTCTTCTCTGACAATTTTCGCAATGGCTGGGTAGTGGACGAAGCAAATCGCAGGGAACAAGTGGTGCTCCACTTGCAAATTCAACCCACCGGTAAAGAAGTTTCCAATTCTCCCGCCCCAATCCGCGGATGTTACTAATTGCTGGACGCCCCAATCTCTTTCCCAAGCTTCACCGCCGGTATCTTCCGGAACTTTCGCTTCCGCGACGTTGTGAGAAACGGCAAATGTACACGCCAGCACCATACCTTGAACGGCAACGAACGAAGCAATGCCGGCGAGAACAGCAGACGTGGCGTGATTCGCTAACGGTGCCAAAAGCAAACCAAAGTGGGCAATTTTGCCGATAACCACAGTAGATAACTCTAAAGCAGTCGCCCCGTGCAACTTTGCACCTTCGGTGTCTTTTGTGAACAAACCGACAATATCGCCAACTTGAAACGCGACTTGCAACAATGGAAACGCGAGGAACAAGTACAGGTGTTGAAATTTGTGGAACCATTTTCTTTCTCTTCTGGCATCAAAGCGTAACAACGGCATCGCCGTGAAGACATCTTGATCCAACGCGTTGTCGTTGCAGTGGATGTGATGAGAAACTTGGTGGTGGTACCTCCACATCAACGAAGATCCGCCGATTAAATCGTCCGTCAAGCCTAACAAATTGTTCACGACTGGCGACGGACTCATGGCGCCGTGGTTGGCGCAATGCTGGACGGTCAGACCGATCCATGCGCCGGAAAGTCCGAGCAACGCGCCGGCTAACAAGGATGGAAACGCGTAATAAATCGAATACGCAAACACGGCAAAACCCAAAATCACGCACGTGGCAAAGTCCCCACCTTGTCTGTGCTTATTCTTACCTTCCTCCGGAAACAATTCCGTGCGAACTCTGGTTCTAATCGAGTTATATAACGGCGAATCGTTCGGTCTCGGCGACTTTGGCACCGCCTCGACCGGGAAATCTTTCAACACCGGGAGCATGCGAAACCTCGCCACCGCGACTTCCGGTCTCAAGTGATAGGACTCCAACAACGCCGTCGAATCTCTCCCGATGGCTAAATTCAACAACCAGTTCCCTCCCGGATGTTTCTCAAAAAACGGATCTAAATCGTACGCCACGTCTCTGTATATCGTCCATCTTTTCTCCTTCCACTTTGGATCTGTCCACGGGTCCTCTTTCCCCGGTATCGCAACGTCCGGTCTTGGCGCTTCCACTTTGCCAAAGACACCCGGTATGGCAACCGCGGCGTTTTTCAAAGACGCGCGTCCTTTCTTTTGTTGTTGTTGTTGTTGTTGTTGCGTAATACTTTTGGCAATCACTCCTCTCGTTTGTTTTCTTCTTTTTGACGACGACGACGACGACGATGGTGACGTCTCTTCTTCTGGTGTTAGTACGTTCATAAAAATCACGCGTTTCTTTCTCCCGGTGCTCGTGCTCGTCGATCCTCCTCTGCTGTTTCTGTTTCTGTTGTTGTTGATGGACAACGAGCGACTACTGAAAGCGCTATTACTGCTGCAACGCATCATCATCATCCTCCTCCTCAACCTGTGTGTTGTTTGTTTCTCTTTTCTTTTCTTTTTTTCTGATGAAGAGAAGAGGTGTGACAACGAAACAAAGATAAAGAGGAGACAAGAGAGATTTCCAGATTTCCATCCGTTTTCGTGGTTTAAAAAAAAGGAGAGATTTTCTTCTCAAGCTTCTCTCTCTCATCGCGTTCTTAAATTCAACTCTCTCTCGTCAGTCAGGTCTCTCGTCGTTTCCTCAGAACTCTCTTTCAGTCTCTCTTGCGTGTGAGTCTCTTCTGTCTGTGTTCACACGCACACAGGTGGTACGCACAAGAGCTACTCGACGTAAACAGCACACAGAGTAAGAGAGAGAGAGTATTATATTAGAGTAGAGAGTAAAGAGATAAGAGAGAGAGTGGAATAAAATCTTCTCGCGAGGGTGGTAAAAAACGCATTTGTTGTTGTTGTTGTTGTTGTTGTTTGTTCCTTTAAATGAGTTGCGTTATCGCGGACAGACTGTTCTCCTCGACGACGTGTTCGTCGTCGTCGTCGTCGTCTTTTCAAGCGATAAGATCACAACGAGGACAGAGAAAGGCGATCGCGGGGTCGTCGTCGACGTTTTATAATGTATTCAACAGCAGCAAAGGACGAGGACGAGGACGGAGAGGAGGAGAAGGCCACTCGCACACTTATCTCTCATCTTCTTGTCGTCATCCTCGTCCTCATCATCATCATCGGATGATGTTTTTTGAGAACACGACGCAAACACGCGTAACAACAAATACAATAACGACGACAACAGGAAAGAAGAAGACAAAGAAGAACAGATCATCGATCAGAACGAGCGCTTTATTCGATCCGCTAAAGTTTGATCCAGACCGAGTCTCCGTATCTTTCTGCGAAGATTCCGTCTTGAACGATTCGCCCACTTCGTTGTTGAAACCGAGAAGATACACTTTGACGCACAACGATTTGACGAGACATTTAACGCTATCGGTCTCCAAAGAGTTTAACGAAACGCAAACGAGTATTTGGTATACGAAATTGTTGAGAGACGAAGTTTTAGCGGAATGGCGATCGGATGGATTGCACGTGTTTTGTCAAGTCTCGGCGGACGGCGCGTGGTGGATCCGATGGGCGGCGCCGCTCAGAGCGATTGTGTTCAGACAAAAACTTCCTTTAGTTTTGGACACTTTGCGGTACGCGGAGAGAAATTTGTTTCAGAAACATCCAGAGTTATTAGAAACGCCAGTGTACGTAAACTTTAGTTCAGTAGAATCAGCGAGAAAGAACCGCGGAGAGAGCGATAAGGAGTATTGGGGACTCCTTAAAGACGCCGGGGGGAAAAATGAGTTGAGATTGAAAGTGAATGAAAGGAACGACGAGGTGGATGGATCATCTTCGTCGTCGTCGTCGTCAGTAGCAGCAGCAGGGGCAGGAGAAGATGACTTGGAAACTATGCTGGAGCTTTCGCGAGCCAGAGCGGAGAAGGAATCCGTTCCCCCTCAATATCAGCGGGAAGAGTTTGAGTTACCTTTGAACACTATCAACAGCGTGAACGAGGAAGAGAAGGAAAACATAGCGAGCAGCAAACCTCGGTGATAACCCACACGATGATAATAATAATAATAATAATAGTATTTTGTGCTAATTTAATAATGATTACAGCAGTTCTATAGAATCTAACTAAAGTTTGTCGTACGCGGGGAGCGAGCGAATACTAGGACGGCAAACAAGGCTTTCATCAAAACTCACTCAAGTCTTACCAGCCGCCAACATTTCTTTCTCCTTCCGTTTCTTCGCTCTCTGCCGAGCTTTCGCGGAAAGTTTATGCTTGTGTCCTTGTTTCTTCTTCACTCCTCCTTCGGTTACCGAGTTCTCTCTGGCTTCGATATTTTTCAGTCCTACGTGTGTCTTCGCCGTGTGTTGTTCCCAAGGTTGCGCGTGCGAAATCTCCACGTGTTTCCCGTCTAAATAGTTGAACGGATGTTGATTACAGTTTCTCACCACGTATCTCGCCGTCTCTTTCTTCTCGAATGTTAAGAACGCGTACCCTTTACTCTCGTCCGTGTCTGGATGTCGCGAATGCCAAAGGCGAACTATTTTCCCGTGCGGCTCGAACAGTTCTCTCAGTTGCTCGTCCGTGCACGATTTCGGGAGATATTTTAAGTACACCTCTCTCTTATCCGCAAAGTCCGAAGCTGAACGACCCATATTTGATGATAAAACTTCGTCGTCGAGTTTATTATTTAACGCGCGGCGGCGGCGTGTGTGTGTGCTTTGCACTCTGTTATTTATGATGAGTATTGAGGCCTTGGTGAAAAGGGAAAAAGAGAAAAAAAAGTCGTCGCTTGGTTCTCGAGTTCTCGAGTTCATTTTTTTGGTTCATGAAACACAACACACGCACGACAAAAACCACAAAATTCGTACGCGCACACATCAAATCAAACCGCCTCATCAGCGCATCACATCTCGCGAAGATCAAACGTGTGATTAAAGTTTGGGTTCGCATTAGAAACGATTAAAATGGCGCCGTACATGGGAACCATCTCCAAACCGGAGAACGCGTTGAAACGAGCGGTAGGTTTTACGATTTCTTCTTCTTCTTTCAAAAACGCAATCGCGCCGCTCTGTTTGCTGCTGTTAAAAAGCACAAAAACTCACCACATTTTTCATCTTCTCTTTTCTTACGTAACAGGAGGAACTCATTAACGTTGGACAACCTTTATCGGCGCTGCAAGCGTTGCACGATGTCGTCACGTCTCGAAGACACCGAACGTGGTCGAAACCTTTGGAGGAAATCATGTTTAAATACGTAGAATTATGCGTGGACTTGAAGAAAGGACGATTGGCCAAAGATGGGTTGATTCAATATCGCATAGCCTGTCAGCAAGTAAATGTGCAGAGTTTGGAGGAAGTCCTGAAGAAGTTTCTGGAATTGGCGACGAAGAAAGTGGAAGACGCAATCGTCGCTGCCGGTGGTTCGACCGATGAGTTGATGCAAGTTGCGGATTTAGAGTTAGAACACACTCCAGAGCAAGTCATGTTGAAAGCGTACACGATGACGCCAGAGGAGTTAGAAGCAGAAGACAACGTCGAGTCGCCAACGCCGTGGTTCAAGTTCCTTTGGGAAACGTACAGAAACTGCTTGGAAGTTTTGCGAAACAACAACAAAATGGAAGCGTTGTATCAGTTGGTGGCTATCGAAGCTTTCAACTTTTGCGTCAAGTACAAGAGAAACTCGGAATTTAGACGTTTGTGCGAAAACTTGCGCTCGCATCTCAATAATCTTTTGAAATACAAAGACCAACGCGATCGACCGGATTTGAATTCAAGAGAAACGCAAGATATTTTGTTGGACATTCGATTTCAGCAACTCGAGGCGAGTTCGCAGTTGGGAATGTGGAACGAAGCGTTTCGATCGGTTGAAGACATTCACGGGTTGATGTTTCTCTTGAAGCGCTCGCCTCGACCGACGTTGATGTCGTCTTATTTTGCCGCGTTGACCAAGGTATTTTTCGTTTCGCAAAACTACCTCTGCAACGCTTACGCGTGGATTAAGTTGTATAACTTATCGAAAGGGTATTTGAAAAACTTGACCGATGAGGATTTGAAGTCGTTAGCGTCTGCGGTTGTCTTGTCCGCCATGTGCATTCCGCCTTACGAGAAAACGCCCTTAGGAAATATTGATGTGGGCGCGAGGCACGAACGAGACTCGAGATTAGCCTCGTTATTGGGATATCAATTAGAAAGTATGCAAGAAGCGAAGAATATCATGTCCAGAGAATTGATCATCAAAGAAATCAAGCGCTCGGGAATGGTTGATAACTGTGCCGAGGAAGTGAGAGATTTGTTCAATATCTTGGAAGACGGTTTTCATCCGCTCGACTTGTGCCAAAAAGCCGAGTCGAAGTTGAAAGCTTTAGAGTCTGTCACATTCAAACTCTCTGCTGAAGTCTCCGTGAAATCCATCGAAGTTTCCGATTTCATTCCGTTGTTGAAAACTTTGTCGGTTTTGCGAATGTTCAATCAGCAATCGAAGGTGTACCGAACGTTGAAGCTCGAAAGAGCGAAGAGCTTGGTCCCATTTCTTCCATATTACGAAGTTGAATTGGCGCTTGTTCGAGCCGTGAAATCAGGGTATCTGGCCTTACGAATCGATCACCAACAACAGATGATTGTTTTTGTTGGCGATGACATCCAGGAAAAGTCCGTGGACGATTATCTCGTCCGAGTTGCGACGACACTTCGCGATGCCTGCCGCGAGTTGACGCCGTCTACGACGGCGGCTTCTGATTTGGACTCGATGAAACGCAAGCGCATAGAAAACGCGGAAGCGATTCGAAGCGCGGTCGAACAAGAGCACAAGCGAGCTTTGGCGAGGAAAGTTATCATCGAAAGACGCAAGGAAGAAGCTGAACGTCTACTCGCGGAGCAAGAGAAGGAAGAAGAGGAAAGACGATTGGCGGCGCAACGCGCTCACGAAGCGGCAGAAGCCAAACGCCTCGAAGTGGAATCTCGTCAACGAGAAGAAAAACGCATTCGCGCCGAAATGGAGGAAAAAGAAAAGGAAGAGGCCTTGGCGTTGCTCGCGGAGCAAGAGAAGAAGAAAGGGAAGAAGATTTCCATCAAGTTGGAAGAAGGTCAAACTTTGGACAAGAGAATTTTGATGGAAACTGCCATCAAAGAACAAATTTCTGAACGTCAACAGATGGAAAAGAAACTTTTGAAGGTCGCCAAAACCATGGATCACTTGGAAAGAGCTAAGAGAGAGGAGATGGTGCCGTTGATTGAGCAAGCGTACGAAGGGCGAAAAGTTGACGACGAAAAGTTTTTCCACGAACAGCAAAAGTTGATAACCGTGAAAACAAAAGCAAAGTGGGAGCAAGATATTGTCGAAAAGAAGAGATTGCAAAAGATGACGGAGACTCAAGCTGCGTTCAAATCTGCAATCATGTTAAGACGCGCGGATGAAATCGCCGCGGCGCAAGCCGAGCGAGAGCGCAAATTAGAAGAGCAGAAGAAGCAACGCAAGGCTGAGCGCGAGATCAAGCGTAGAAAGGCGTACATACGTCGTCTTCAAGAAATGGAATTGGAGGCAAGAGATGAAGCCGAAGCTTTGGAACGCAAGAAGGCCGAAGCTGAGCGTGAAGCTGAGGAAGCGCGAAGACCGTCGAGCAGAGGCGGCGGGGATTCGGACAGAGGAAGTGGATTCGTTCCGCCACATCTTCGCGACCGAGGTGATCGACGTGACGGCAGAGACGACCGAGATGACCGCTCCGGCGGAAGTCGATGGGGTAGAGGCGGCGGTAGAGATGACGATAGACCTCCGAGTCGGGGAACCGACCGATACGAACCTAGAAGAGGAGGATTTGGTGATCGCGACGATAGGCCGCCGAGCCGAGGAGACGATAGATGGGGCGGCGATAGACGAAGAGACGATCGCCCACCAAGTCGTGGCGTAGGTGGTGACAGAAGGGATGACAGAAGGGATGACAGAAGAGATGACAGAAGAGATGACAGAAGGGATGATAGAAGGCCACCGCCATCGCGCGATGAGGGGAAGTCGAGATGGTAATAATCTCGTAAAAATTCATCGTCAGTTGAAAATAGTTCTCACATCAAAGTTGTTCACGTGACCACTTTACTACACCATACTAAAATAAACTACTGCGTATTCGATGTTAATCTGTTGGCATTATCAGAGCGCTGCCGGGTATTCTCCGCTCCAAATCCTTTGCAAAATCGAGTGATTGCGTGTGAAACGTTACCAATATTTTTTGTCCCCCGTTGTCGTCCACTTCTTCCACGTGCTTTTGAATGTTCATGTTCGAGATAGAAGTACACTTATAATAGCTACGAGGATATTTGCTTCCTTTAACAAACTTTTGTCCGTACTTGCGCCACCGCATCTCATCGCTCGTTTTCCCATCGGTTGTGAGAACGACGACTCTAAAACTCGCCGCGTTCTCCTTCGAAGAGTTGCCTCGCAAGTACACCAGAGTCGCGGCATCTCGAGATGTTGTTCTTGTCGTAGAAACTCCTGCCATTCTCTCTTCTCGTTGGTCTGGTTCGCCTTCGTCCTTTTCTTCTTCTTCTTCTTCTTCTTCTTCTTCTTCTTCTTTCTCAGAGAGCGTTTTATTGCTATCGTAAAAATACAGCAAAGGCGAGAAAACTCTTTTGCTCAAAGAGTCTTCTTCTTCTTCTTCTTCTTGGTCTTCTTGGTCTTCTTCCTCGTCCTCCGAGGAGGAAGAGGCGCACAAAGAAGAAGGCTCGTCCTCCTCGTCCTCGTCATCGTGGAACGGCAAGAGTAAACTAATCCTCCCTCGTTCGTCTTCGTCGTCTTCGTCGTCTTCGTCGTCTTCTCTTTGGTGTTGTCTTCGTCGTCGTCGTGTTCGGTTTTGGTGGTGTATTCTCCCGGTCGTCGGCGACTGCAAACACGAAGAAGAGAAGGAAGAAAAAAACCCACACGCGCTGGTCGTGGAGAAGTTCTTCGGAGAGAGAAGAAGCACGGGAGAGGAAGAAGAAAAAGATCCTCGTCGATGCGCTTCTTCTTCTTTTTCTCTTCTTGTTGTTCGCAGTCTCTTTCTCTCCTCGTCGATCATCGTCGTAAAAATCATAGGTCGTCGTCGTCAACACTCTGCGCGCAGAGAGAGAGAGAGAGTGTGTGTGTGTTGTGTGTTGTGATATTTTTTTCTCTTTCTTTCTCTCTATTTTAGGTCGCAGAAGCGAGTCAAACCACCCAAAATATCTTCCTTCCCTAGAAAACAGACTTTAGGAAAAAAGAGAAAAAAACTTGTCTTCTTCTTCTTTCTTCTTCTTCTTCTTCTTTCAGAGTCAGTCAGAGGGGGGGGTAATCTTTTCTCTCTTTACTCTCATCGTTATAAAAAAAGAGCGTATCTTTCTTTGTTGGGAGAGGAGGAGTTTAACTCTCTTTTAAGAGAAGAAGCGCTCGAAGAATCGTGCTGCTGCTCTTGAATTATCCGTGTAAAGAAGAAGAAGAGAAGAAGAAGAAGTACAGAGAAAGAGAAGTGGACCGAGCGACTCATTCAGAAGCAGAGAGAAAGAAAGAACGAGACAGAACGCGAAGAAAGCAAAAAAAATCTCTCTTTGTTTTTGATCGACGACAAAACCAGACAGAATCGCGCGCGCGCGCGCGTACTTTCTTTTGAAGAGGAGTAATTTTCGCAGCATCAAAACCATCATCGTCGTCGCGTCGTCGTCTTTTTAGTCGTCATGCTGAAGAACGTGAAGAAGCAGTTGTCCATGGTTGGACGAAAGAACTCTTTCACAAATCAGCAAGGACAAGGAGAAAAAGGAGGAGAAGCGGCACCTTCGTCCCAACAAGGGGGAGAAACTACCACCACCACAAACAACAACGAGAGCGGAGGAGGATCTCCTGGAGAAAGAGACCGATCGTCGCTGACGGCATCGTCCTCGAACTCAAACAAGAAGAAAGACTCGATAACGACGACGACGACGATGACGAAGGCGGGTAGTAGTAATAAGAACAACATCGCTCCTTTAGAGGAGTTGTACGATAAAAATCGACCTCTGTTTCTGTTTCGAGACGTGCCGGCTTCGGACCGACAAAGTTTATTTCGTAAAAAGTTACAGTTGTGCTCGTACGTGTTTGATTTTACCGATCCAACTTCGCACGTTCGAGAGAAAGAAATCAAAAGACAAACGCTGTTAGAACTCGGAGATTACGTCAATCAAGACAACACGGCTAAGTTCACGGACAAGGTGTTTGACGACGTCATGTATATGCTTTCGTGCAATCTCTTTCGAGCGTTGCCGCCGAGAAGCTCGGAACAAACCGGGAACGCCGCTGGAGAACATTTCGATCCCGAAGAAGAAGAACCAAAGTTAGAACCAGCTTGGCCGCACTTACAAATCGTCTACGAGTTTCTGTTGAGGTGCGTGGTGTCCAACGAAGTCGACGCAAAGATTGGGAAAAAATACGTTGACAACGCGTTTGTTTTGAAACTTTTAGAATTGTTCGATTCGGAAGACCCGAGAGAGAGAGATTACTTGAAGACGATTTTGCACAGGATTTACGGAAAATTCATGGTGCATCGACCTTTCATTCGAAAGGCTATCAACAACATATTCTTTAGATTCATATACGAAACGGAAAAACACAACGGCATCGCAGAGTTGTTGGAAATTCTCGGATCGATCATCAACGGGTTCGCGTTACCTTTGAAGGAGGAACACAAGAAGTTTCTCGTCCGCGCTTTACTGCCTTTGCACAAGCCAAAGTGCATGGCGATGTATCATCAGCAATTATTATACTGCGTGACGCAGTTTGTGGAGAAAGATCCGCGTTTGGCGGATCCGGTATTGAAAGGATTATTAAAGTATTGGCCGGTGACAAACTCTCAAAAGGAGGTTTTATTTTTAGGCGAGTTGGAGGAAGTTTTAGAGTTGACGCAACCGCAGGAGTTCACCAAGACGATGATCCCGTTGTTTCAGCAAATTTCGCGATGTGTCGAGTCCAGTCACTTCCAAGTTTCTGAACGAGCGCTTTTCCTTTGGAACAACGATTACATCGTCAACTTAGTCGCGCAGAATAGACACGTGATCGTCCCAGTCGTATTTGGAAGCTTGGAAAGGACGGCGATGACGCACTGGAACGCTTCCGTGAACGGTTTAACCATCAACGTTCGTAAAATGTTACAAGAGTTGGACCCGGAGTTATTCGACGACACGCGTTTGAAGTGGCACGAGAGCCAAGATGAGTTGCAAGCGAAGGAGGAATACAAGAACAAGTGCGTTGAGATTGTGGAGAAGCTCGCGAAGTTGAACACCGACGGTATCAATAATAATAATAATAAATAGACGAGCATATTGAATCATTTTGTTGTTGTTAATATATATATATATACTAATAAATTGCTGCTACATTTCAAATCACATCGAGAGAGAGAAAAGTGTGTGTGCGAATAATACTAAGAGATAAATCTTGTGGCGGTGTACGTTGTTGTTGGAGACTTAAATGAGAGTTGGAGAGTCTGGAGTCTTTTTCGCTTATTTTTCCAAGAATTTCCATGCACAAAAACACACGTCAGAATATTAATTAAAAAAGGATATGATGATTACTTTTGTCGCAGATGCTTCGTGCGCTCGCGCTGGTGCAACGTCATCGTCGTCGTCTTCATCGTCGTCTTTTTCTGCGCTCCATTTGAGTCTTTGTCTTCGTCGTGGAGGTGGTGGTCGCGGTAAAAAGAGCGCGACGATGAAGTTGTCACGACGTTGTATCAGAGGAAACGCATTATCATCAACAGCCAACAACAACAAGAACAACAACGGAGGAGGACAGAGCGAAATAAGAGTCATCAACAAGAATAATTACGACATGGACCATCCGATGTATTCCTCTCGAAGACTGTACGATACTCCCGACTGCCGAAACTTACTCGTCGTCGGTCCAGGCGTGTTAGGTTCCTTGGTGTGTCAAAAGTGGTTGGAGATGTTCCCGGCGGCTATCGTAGTCGGTCAAACGAACTCGACAAAGAATCACGAAAGTTTAGAAAAGCTGGGAATAACCGCGAGAACAGAGGATACTTTCGAACATTTTGATCCCAAAACGTACCCGTACGTCGTGTTTTCGGCGCCACCGAGCGGTTCGGACGATTATCCAGGAGAAATCAAAAAAGCGTTGGAAAAATGGAACGGGAAGAACGAGTACTCTGGATTCTGCTTCACGTCGTCGAGCGCGGTGTTTCCAGACAACATCGATTGCGACGACGATACGGCGACGTTGAAGCTAGGCGCAAATCCACGCGCGGATCGATTATTAAACGCCGAGAATGTGGTTTTAGAACACGAGAATAGAAGAAAAGAAAAAGAAAATAGTGACGACGCCGTCAAAAAAGAAAAAGAAGAAGGAAAGAATGAAAATTATCAAAATAGAGCAGCCGTGCTGCGTTTAGCCGGATTATACCATTCGTTGAGAGGTGCGCACACGTACTTCATGAAAGCAGGTACCATCGAGTCGCGTCCAGACGCGTTGGTGAACTGCATACACTACGAAGATGCGGCTGATTTAGTCGTGAAAGTATTGCTGAGAGAGGATGCGCAAAGAAACGTCTTTCTAGGATGCGACGGTCACCCCATCACTCGAGAAGACGTCGCTACTTGCGCTTTAGAATCTGGATGTTTTGATAATGATGATGATGATAGCGAGGACGGACAAAAGCATAGCAAGCCTGAGTTTACGAAAAGTGAAGGCCCGGTTGGTCGTCGAATGACTTGCGAAGGCACTCGGAAAGCTTTAGGTTGGGCGCCGAAGTTTACTTCGTTCCGAGACTTTTTCGATAAGGAAACGAACAAAGGCAAGGACAGTTTCGCAGAGGAAGCGTCTCCGTTCGGCTGGAACCACTCCTCGAAGACGAGTTAAAACTCTTAATACTAATACTATAATATCATTATTAGTATTATACTTCTTCGTTCTCTCTCTCTTTTTTTTTATTCCTGCGTGGCATCTCTTTGTCCAAAAATCAAAAAATTCCAAGGTTGTTCTTCTCCTTCACACCACGTATTTCGCAGAAGGAAAGCATCACTTTTTACGCACACACAGCACACAATTCCAATGTCTGCTATTCAATTTTCATCCCGCGCTGCCGTTGCGCCGAAGATTTCTTTGAAGAAATCTTCGAAGGTTTCCGTGAGAACCGGCGTTCGCGCGCAAGCTGTCGCAGCGCGTAAGTGTTAGCCGTCTCGTTTTCCGAATGTTTTTTTATTATTTTAGCGCGATTTTTCGTCGATTTTTTGTAGGCGAAAGGAAGGACAAACAAAGGGGAGAGGAACATACCGCCGTACAAAAAAGGAGAAATTCGGAGTAATCATCCCGCTCTTTGCGCGCGATTCTTGGGTGAAAAAGAAAGCGGAACGCGGATAAAACGGACGGAAATTACGCGCGAAGATATTCTCTCGCTTTGATTTCCACGTTTTCACCTCTGTTCCGCGTTCGCACGCGCAGAAGCGAGCGCTGTTTCCGATTGCTTTTTTTGTTCTAAAATCTCGCTTTTATTATCCATTGTTGTTGTTGTTGGAAGTGTGTTTCTTGCACAAAAGAGAAGGAAAAAAAGGAGAACAAAAACAGGGGGAAAAAGAGGAAGAGGAAGATAACGTTTTGGTTTTTTTAATGGCGGAGAAAAGAAGAGGAAGATTAGAAGAGGATAAATAAGAAAGAATTCTCATCCGTTCTCTCGTCTCTCGTCGCGCTCGATCGAAGACAGACGAACGAAAGGAAAAATGTAAACGAATAACTAACCGGTTTTGTTTTCTCTCTCTCTCTCTCGTTCCTTTCATCATCGTAAACAGCGGCTGGTGTTTCCGCCGATGCCATCCAAGACTCGATCAACTCCATCCGATTCTTGGCCATCGATGCCATCAACAAGTCTAACTCTGGTCACCCAGGTTTGCCCATGGGCTGCGCGCCGATGGCGTACGTCTTGTACAGAGAAGCGATGAACCACAACCCGAAGGACTTCACGTGGCCGAACAGAGACAGATTTGTCTTGTCTGCCGGTCACGGTTGCATGTTGCAATACTCTTTGATGCACTTGACTGGCTACCCGTCCGTCACGCACGACGACTTGAAGAACTTCAGACAATGGGACTCCATGACCCCGGGTCACCCGGAAAACTTTGTTACGGACGGTATCGAAGTCACCACTGGTCCGCTCGGTATGGGTTTTTGCAACGCCGTTGGTTTGGCGTTGTGCGAAAAGCACTTGGCGGCGAGATTCAACAAGCCGGATGCCACTTTGGTTGACCACTACACGTACTCCATCATGGGCGACGGTTGCAACATGGAAGGTATGTCTGGCGAAGCTGCGTCTTTGGCCGGTCACTGGGGCCTTGGCAAGTTGATCGTCTTCTACGATGACAACAAGATCTCCATCGATGGTCACACCGACATCTCCTTCACGGAGGATGTCTCCGCGAGATACGATGCGTACGGCTGGCACACGCAACACGTCGTTGACGGTAACACCGACATCGACGCGATTCGCAAGGCGATTGAAGCCGCGAAGAAGGACCCGAGACCGTCTTTGATCAAGGTTTCCACCTTGATCGGTTACGGTTCACCGAACAAGGCCGACACTCACGATGTGCACGGCGCTCCGTTGGGCAAGGACGAAACCGAAGCCACGCGTAAGAACTTGAACTGGAAGTACGGTGAATTTGAAATCCCAGAAGCCGTTCAAAAGGCCATGGACTGCAGCGCCAAGGGTGCGGAATTGCAAGCCGAATGGAAGAAGGTCGAGTCCGCGTACGCTTCCAAGTACCCGGAAGACTACGCTGAGTACCAATCCATCACCACCGGTAAGTTGCCGGCTGGCTGGGCTGACTCTTTGCCGTCGTTCACGCCGGAAGACAAGGGCGTCGCGACCAGAATTCACTCCCAAACTGCCTTGAACGCTTTGGGTGGTGCCATTCCGGGCTTTGTTGGCGGTTCCGCCGATCTTGCTCCGTCCAACATGACCTTGATGAAGCAATTTGGTGACTTCCAAAAGGACACGCCGGCGGAACGCAATATCAGATATGGCGTCCGTGAACACGGTATGGCGGCTATCGCCAACGGTATTGCGTTGTACGCGCCGGGTTTCATCTCCTATTGCGCGACCTTCTTTATCTTCTCCGATTACTGCAGATCCGCGATGAGAGTCGCCGCCTTGTCTGGCGCCGGCACCATCTACGTCATGACCCACGATTCCATTGGCGTCGGGGAAGACGGACCGACTCACCAGCCGATTGAGCACTTGGCCTCTTACAGAGCCATGCCGGGTATGCTTATGATGCGTCCGGCCGATGGTAACGAAACCATGGGTGCGTACAAGATCGCCGTTGAAGGTGCCGCCAACAAGAGACCGACGACTTTGGCCTTGTCCAGACAAGTTGTTCCGAACTTGCCGGGTACCACGAAAGAAGGCGTCGCAAAGGGTGCGTACGTCGTCCAAGGTGAAGCCGCCGGTAAACCGGTTGACTGCGTCTTGATGGGTACGGGTACTGAATTGGAGTTGGCGTGCATTGCTGGCGAGAAGCTCGCCGCGGAAGGCAAGAAGGTTCGTGTCGTCTCCATGCCGTGCTGGGAATTGTTCGAAGAACAAGGTGATGCGTACAGAGAGTCGCTCATCCCGTCCGACTGCAAGTGCAGAGTCTCCATCGAAGCTGCCTCCACCTTTGGCTGGGCTAAATACGCGGTCAAATCCATCGGCAGAGATGGCTTCGGCGCCTCCGCCCCGGCCCCGACTATCTACAAAGAGTTCGGCATCACCGCCGATGCGATGGTTGCCGCGGCGAAGTCCTTGATGTAAATTTTTGTTCGCGAACAGCAACAAAAGCAAAAACATTAACAGTAACAGCGTGCGTAAATGTGGTGTAGAGAGGGATAATATTATATATATATAAAAGATAAATACTCATTCTATTTTAAGAACACGCGCGCGAGAAACTTTTAATAAGATATTTTTTATGCGTCCCCCGCCTCCTCCTCCGGAAACAACGCGTCGACGAACGAAAGCGGTTCAAAAACTTGTAAATCTTCCATGGTTTCTCCAACGCCGACAAATTTCACCGGAATTTTCATCTCGTCGACGACGGAGATGACTGCGCCTCCTCTCGCGGTGCCATCCAATTTTGTTAAAATAATCCCGGTCACGCCCAATTGTTGACCAAACTCTCTCGCTTGATTCAACATATTTAAACCAGTCGTACCGTCCAAGACTAACAACACTTCGTGCGGCATCGAGGGTTCTCTTTTTTTAATCGAACTCTTCACGCCGACGAGTTCGTCCATCAGATCCAAGTTCGTGTGCAGTCTTCCTGAAGTGTCCGCTAAAATAACATCGATATCACCCATAGCAATTGCTTCATCCACCGCCTTGTACGAAACCGCTCCAGGTTTTGTGTTTGGCGGACTCTTTGACATAATCGCCCCCGTGCGATCTGCCCAAGTTTGTAACTGCTCCGCAGCAGCCGCACGAAACGTATCACCCGGCACCATCATCACTTTCGCGCCAGCGTTTTTATACCAGTTCGATAACTTTCCAATCGTCGTCGTCTTCCCTCCGCCGTTCACGCCAATGATAAGAACGCAAGTCGGAATCTTCTCGTCATCGGAAACGTTCATTTTCGTCGGATCACCTCCATCGTTAACGAGAATGTTTACGATGGTTTCTTTTAGCGCTCGCTTACAATCCTCACCAGTTTTAATCTTCCCGTCTTCCACGAGCTCGCGGATGGTATCTAAAACTTTTCCCGCCGTCTTTGGTCCAAAATCCACCGATAACAACGTCTCCTCCAAGTCGTCTAAAGTATCGTCCAAATCTTCCAATCGCCACAAGCCTAAGATTTCGTCCATATACGACAATTTCTCTCTGGTTTTTGAGGTTCCTGAAATCACTCTGTCAAAGTCCGATTGCGTCTTCTTCTTCAAAACAGACGTCAACTTGGACAAGGAAAAGCCACCACCACCAGAGTGCATAATCACGCTTTTCCCACGAGAAGTTAACGAAGATTGGTTGAGTTTATTACTTCTGCGGCTCGCGTTAAAACTATACTCCTTATTATTGAGATTATTCTTATTATTCGTATTTATTTCTCTCTTTTCTGCTCCTGCTTCTTCTCCTCGTCCTCGGGGTTGCGTCGCACAAGCGGCGACACTAATTTCTCCTCCTCTTCTCCGATGATATCTGTTGGTATCTTTTATCGACGGGAAAGCTAAATTTTTCTTTTTCTTTTGTTGTTGTTGTTGTTGTTGTTGCTTTTTCATCGTCGCTGACAGAGACGACAGAGAAGACGACAGAGAAGAAGTCATTGTCATCATCTTTTCGCGACGATGGTGCGTAGTTTATAAGAGTCTTGAAACCTTTGGGTCCTATGATAGTATTTCAAGGGGGTAGGAGAATGGAGAATATCCTCTCTGATGATAAAAATTGGAAAACAACAAGCTTTTTTTATTGACGCACGCAAAAACGAGAGAGAGAGAAAAAGCTCTTTTTTCGAGCAAAAGAAGAAACCTGAACAACTTTCCTCAAAAAAAGGCACAGAACCATCAAAACGCATCATCATGTTAGCCAATTCGTGCGCTGCAGCAGCGACTTTTGGAATTCACACGCAGTCAAATGCACTCGTGACGTCGAAAATACGCGCTAGGAAAACACCAAAGTTAATTCGATCGCGCGTTTTATCGAACGCGATCGCGGGTAAACCGGTTCCGCCCGAGGTACGGAAAAAAATTGCACACCTTTGTTTTACGCTTATTTTTTTTTATCTCTCTTTGACGGCGGTTTTGGTTGAGAAAGCGACTGTTGTGCATTTTATCTTTTCGCGGGTTTCGCACTCGAGGAGGAGGTTCCTCTTCCTCTTCTTCGTCTTCTTCCTCGTCGTCTCTCGCTGCGACTGCTGCCAAACTGACGACTGTTCTCATTCTCTCCCGCTCCAATTCTTCTCGTCATCCTTTTCAATACTACTATGTACTACTAATAAAAATAGGATCAACCTTCGCCGTTTTCGTTCGAAATCGAACTCGACCAAGTCGAGTCCGTCATGGCAAAGTTGCAAACGCCCGTCAGAATAGCAACGTACGTCGCCGGGGTCTCTTTAGCGACCGCCACTGGGGGTGCTTTGGGTAGCGCTACTAAGAATGCCGTCGTGAAAACCGGGACGGCTTTAGTCGCCGGCGCTGGTGCCGCATACGGCGCCTCTCTCGTGGATAAGAAACGTTTCACTGCGGCCCCGAAGGCGTTGTGGAACGAGTTGAACAACCGGAACCCGTTGTCGGTCGACGCCTCGGAAGTTCAAGCGGTTGGGCAAAGGTTTGGGATTAATAACATTGGCACTCAATGCCCGAGAGAAATCTGCGGTTTGTACGACGCGTACTTGTCGTCGTTGATTCCTATGGGAGATGCGCCGGTCAAAGGTTGGGAGCCGGAAGCTTTGCGACAGTTTCGCGAAACTTTAGGATTGGAAGACTCGGAAGCTGCGCAGGCACACTTGGAAGTCGGGAGAAGATTATACCGCAAACGCATAGAGTTGGGCGATAAAGATACCGAGCTCGAGTCGAGAGTAGAGTTTCAAAAGTTAGTCTACATCTCGCAGATGACTTTTGGCGAAGAGAAGGCGCGATTTATGTTGCCGTGGAGACGCGTTTTTCGCGTGACTGACGCGCAAGTCGCGCTCGCGCTTAAAGACAACGCGAGTCAATTGTTTCGCACATTTTTAGTCGATAATGGAGCCGTCGCAAACGTAGATGCGAATGGCTTAGCAGAAGCGAAAGAGTACGCCAATGGTGATTTGTTGTTATCGGACGATATTGCCGGTGAAATTGTGCAATCCGAGGCGAGAGCGCACGTGGTTGAAATCGTCGAATCTGCCTCTGAAATTGCCAAGCAAAGAGGATCAGCGCGTGATGTCGATACGGTTGAGAAGAAAATTGAGAGCATTTTAGATTACAACGGTCGTCTCGAGGTAACTTCGAGCGCTTGCCCGGGTGTCGGCCCGGTGACTTTGTTTGGCGGCGAGTACGACGCCGATACCAAAATCAACGAATTGAAAGAATTATTTAAGATTTTCGTCGAGCAAAAAGTGAAAGGCGGCGAACTCTCGCAAGTGTCTTCGGCTAAACTTGGTAAACTGCGATTAGTCTTTGGCTTAGGTAACAAGGAGGCAGATGCCATCACATTAGAAGCGACAACGAAGGCATACAGATTGTCGTTGAGAGACGCAGTCAAGTCTGGAAAACTAGAATCTACAGAGTCGCCAGCGAAAGTTTTGCAATCCATGTGCGAAGCTTTACAATTTCCTCCAGAAGTTGCCGAAAGTATTCACAGCGAAAACTATCGCGCCAAGTTAGAGACGTTGTTGAAAGACAAGGTTCTCTCGGATGAGGGCGCCGATGAAGCCAAGAGAGTGCGAAAATTATTGTGCATTCCGCAAAAAGTTGTCGATCAGTGCGAACGAGAAGTGCAAGGAGAAATCTTTCGCATGGCGTGCAAAACTGCGTTGGCGGTGCCGACGGAGTCCTTCAACGACGAGTTGAGAGGGAGAGTTCGCAAAACGAGAGAAAATGTGAGAATTTCAGACGAGCTCGCGCTTGACGTCTTAGGCCAAGAAGCGAAGAGAGCGTTCATGGGATACATAAAGGATTCCAAAATCAAATCGAACAAAGTGGACCAAATGAAAGAAATCAGAAGAATGGTATACTTCAACGAGGGTGTCATCACGCCGTTGGTTAACGACGTGACCAAGGGGAAAGCGGAAGCTGCCGCGGAAGAGTTGGCGAAACTCATGAAGGAGGCCCAAGAAGCTGCCGCGAAGGAGGAAGCCGAAGAGAAGGCCAAGGCTGAAGCGGAGGCTAAGGCCAAAGCCGAGGCCGAAGCTGCTGAGAAAGCTGCTGCTGAGCCGGAAGATATTGCGGCGAGTTTCCGCGCGCAGCGAGCTGCTGCCCAGTCTTCTTCCGATTCTGAATCGACTCCGGAAGCTCCCAAAGAAGAAGAAAAACCAAAAGAAGAGGAAAAATTCGAAGCCAAGATCGAGAAACCGCCCACACAAAAAGAAATCACGCTCGAGAAGGAGTTGGATGACGTCACTAGAAAAGCCATGTACAAAGATTACCTCATGTTTTGCATGCAAGGCGATCAAGTGAGCGCGCCGATGGGCGTGCGCATCACGATTGAGCGCGACCAGTCCGAGTTTACTCGTTTACAACAGTTGGGCGAAATCTTAGGATTGAACATGATGGAGATTGGTGAAGTGCACAAAGACTTGTCCGATAAGGCGTTCAGAGCGCAAGCTGAACAGATGTTAAGCGATAACCAAGGTTTGACCGCGGCACGCGCCGAGAAGCTCAAGGAGGTCCAAAAGCAACTCAATATGCCGGACGAAGAAGCTCAAAAAATTATCAAAGGTATTACTGCAAATAGAATGATGTCTGGTTTGTCCACGCAAATCAATAGCGGCTCATTATCCGCGAAGGATATTCGAAAGATGGCGGAAGATGGCGTTGAACTCGCGAAGCAAATTCCGTTGACGAGACGAGTGGATCTCTTCAAGAAGAACGTCGAGCGCAAGCTGACTTCCGGTGAAGGCATGGGTGAGATCGAGGAAATTTCCAAGACTCTCGTCCAAGATTTAGGTCTCGAGCAAGAGACAGCGGATAAAGAACTCGTCAAAATCGCGAACGAAAAGAAGAAATCGCAAATGGTTCAAGCAGTTGCCGTGTTGAGACAGAAAGATGCACAAAACGTGATGAAGAGTTGCAGAAACTTGGTCGCCGCACAAGCGTTGGCGCCGGATTCGCAAAACTTGAACTGGCCGGTTGAGAGCGAGCTCTTCGACGTGTACTCAGTCTATGCAAGCGAAGTCAAGGATCCTACCGAACTGAAGGCATTGAGAACAGTGTTGGGCTTAAGCGATGAAAAGGGTGAAATGTTAGAAAAAGTTGTCGCGGAGGGCGGATTTAAGCTCGAAGCCGACGCATCTAGTGAAGCTTTATTTTAATCAGAACAAAACGAACCACAAAAGAAAAAAAGAACACAGAACAAAGCAGCGTATTCGTTTTCACAAGCTCTAAAGTCTATCTTTTGTCTAAACCTCTAGTGATTTTTCTCCTAATGAAACGAAGAAAAAAAGTTTCGAAGCCGTCCCGGACGAACTTTCTTTCCAGCCTCGAGGTTGAGCTTCAGACACATTCCTTCAACCAAAGGTTCCTCGATGAGATCGGGGTGAAAAATTCTAGCCAACATTTCAACTCCATCGACTAATCTTGGACCTGGCCTAGAGAATATTTTGTTGTTCAAAATGTATACCTCTCGGTTCTTTACCGCATTCAAATTCCACCAACCCGGTTGCGAAGCTAAAACTTCAACCTTCTCCAACGTCTTCTCGAAAGAGCCTTCGAAATTTATCAATAGCACGTCCGGTTGATGTTCTAATACGCGTTCCCACCTGAGAGCCTCCGCTGGTGCTCCTGGTTCTTGCAGCTCATCGATTCCTCCCGCAATCATCTTCATTTCTGGGAGCCAATGCCCGCCACTGATGAGAGGTTTGCACGCCTCTAAAGAAACGACGCGAGGACGCCTGTCGAACCCGGGCGCGACTTTCAAAGCAACGCGTCGTAATCGATCGCGTAGGAGTTTTACCGCGCGTTCAGCCGCAAAATCTTGACTCGCTGCGTTACCAATCTGAAGCATAATCTCAAAAACATCCGTCAATGTGTGCGGAGCGATGGGTAAAACGCCTTTCATGTCGTTATCTTCCGACTCGTCTGCACGATGTCCCATGAATTCGGAGTTGTTCGAGTGCGCGGAATCTTGAATGTGTTCTCTCCACGCACGAGCTTCGCGAATTGCCCAAGCCGTACTTCTGGGATCAACGAATTCGTCCAAGCATGATTCACAAACGTCAGGAGCAAGAATGATCTTCGCGTTTGAGCTTCTCAACATGTTTATGTTTATTTCCATGTTGTTTGGCCCGGAATGCCCGGAAGCGTCGCCTCGGTGCGAAGATCCATATCCCGAGCTCGAGTGCGTGGACTTGTTCGAAGAATCACCGCCGAGAAAGTTAGACTTTCCATTCCCCGTTTCATTTATCGAGCGCGAAGAGGTCATGACTGAATGCGCTCTTTGCACACCTTTTGGATAATCGCAGTCTGAAGTGATGCCGACGAGCCTATGTTCCAAGCCGAGGGCGTACACCATCTCCGTGGCGGCTGGCGAAAGACTACAAATATATCCCTCCGAATCAGGTTCTGGAACTTTCACAAGCGCAGGCGCGTGATAATGACCGCGTTTCATGGAGTTATAAGCGTCTTCTCCCGATGTACCAAAATTACTTCTCGAACTCACCTCTTTCTCGTTCAAAAAATCAGCTTGGGAATGAATTCTGTGTAACGACCCAAAGCTCGCGTTCGATCGCATGGATATGTCTTGCTTATGAGATCCCGTGGCTTGCGCGAGCAAATTCATCGATCTTGACTTAAACATATTAAAAGCTCCGGAGAGATTATTTTGGACTTCAGTCAAAGTGGCCTGATGGTTGGCGAACGGACCGCCAGCATTACCGGCACGGCTCGGAGATATCCCAAACTCACCAGTTCCTCCCAAATCCATATCTCCGGAAGATAACCTTCTGGAATGCCCAGCTGCTTTATAACGATCGTTTGGAACTCTAGACAAGTCGTGCTCTGAATCCCTCCGCTTTATCATCGGCGGCTTACCACCGCCACCACCAACTACACCGTACAAATCGCTCCTCATGGCGACGGTGTTAGAAGTTCCTCCGGCGTAATTGTTCAGATCGTTCATCGAGGGTCTTCCTCCATTCCTTAAACTTCTAATTTCGTTCACCACGTCTTCTTCCAAAGCCAACCGCTTCGCCGCGGTTGCTGCTTTTTGGGCGGCGATCGTAGCTTCCGCTTTCACAGATTTGCACGACTTCACGAAAGATGTCGCAAACGTTGGATTCCCTCCAAAATGTAAGTGAACGTTAGATACCAACACGTTATTCCAAGCAAATCCTTCTCGCATGTTCTTATTTCCACCGCTGGTGGTGGCAACACCACCAGTATTGTTGGTATTATCAATCATGGTTGCACTCGTCGAGGAAGAGTTCGAAAACGTTCGTTCAAGCGAGACTGACGAATTCGACCCGCTGTTAAAATTACTATTCTTCTCGGATGCACTTCCACCAACTCCATCTCCATAATCGTTCTGAGTTCTATCGTCCTCCACTGAAGACGGCTTCACATCATAAGTTGCTCTCCATCCAGAAATAGGAGAATTCGTATCGTCTTGTGACCTGATCTTTTGCGGAATTTCACCAACAATTTCGTAGTGATGTACTCTTTGCCCTCGCGCAACTTCTCCAGGAGGGAAAAGTGGATTACCAATACTAATTCTGACGTCTAAATACCCTCGAGTTTCCGTTCGCGCGAATCTCGTCGCAAACGGAGCTAATCCACACATATACCTAGGTTTCGATGAATCGGATGACGTCAGCGATTGGCTCAAAAACATCAAACCACCGCTCTCGCCATAAACTACGCCTCCGGCGGAAGCAAAGGCGGTGACTCCCATGCGTAAAGGCCGGTTATTCGTCAACGCATCTGCGTGGCACTCGGGATAACCACCGGGAAATATAACGCCTGCGATGCCTCTCGGAAGCTCGTCACCGGCAACTGGACTAAAAAATACTAGTTCTGCGCCGGCGCGTTCTAACAAATTCAGATTCTCTGGGTAAAAAAAGCAAAAAGCATCGTCTCTCGCCACTGCGACGCGTACTCTTCCGTCTGGCCGTATCGTTTTCGTGGGGCTCGCGAGCATATTCTCCGCGTCTCTTCTACTTTTACTATTAGCACTACTACTACTGCTGGCAACCATCGTATGCGCTGGACTGGAGGATCGGCCGCCATAAGTTGACGAAGTTGCGCACGTCAACAAAGTTTCGTTGAAGTTTGTATCGTCCGAAATGAATTCCGCGATGGAAAAATCTTTTGCTAACGCTAAAATTGCATCTATATCGACGGTATTTTCAAATACCTTTGCGATCTTTTGCATTTTCAAAGCGATGGACTCTTTGGAATTCGGTGACGCGCCGTGCTGCGGCCCATTACCGTTCAAATGATGATGGTAATGATGATTGTTGTTGTTGTTATTGTTGTAATATGACGCCGACGGATTTTGGAAATCCTCCGTCGACGATGGTGTCTTCGGGGATCCATCGCCGGTGAATGAACCCGAGGAATTATTGTTGGTACTATTGTGGAGTCCACCATACTCGTTAGATGATGGCAAGGACGATGGAGCGTTCCCATTCATGACGAGTAAGTTTGTGTCCTTGGGAACCGCCCCGCACATGACCACGTTTACATTCGACGATTTCATCGATTCCGACAATCGTTTCGCGTGTTGTAAAGATCCTACTTTATTGAACACAACACCCGCAATCGAGAGTTCGGTATCAAATTCTTGGTATCCTCTCGTAACTGCGGCTATCGATCGTGCCATTGAGTCACAATCGCACACTAATATAACCGGAGCTTTCAGCCACTTTGCCATTTGCGCGGTGGAACCGTTTTCAGAGTTTGGATCGTATCCATCGAATAACCCATCGAGACCATCGACAATGGCCACGTCGCACTCGCTCGAAAATTTAGCTACGGTCGATATGTTATATTCTTTTGTCAACATGATACCATCCAAAGAATGTGATGGTCGGTTAATCGCTCGTTCGTGTCTTAAAGGATCGTTAAAATCCGGTCCAACTTTAAACGCTTGCACTCGTAATCCTCTTTGTTCTAAAGCTGCCATGAGACCTATGGCCAGAGTGGTTTTACCAACCCCAGCGGAGGTTCCACTGATGACAATTATCTTCATTCTTCCTCGCTTTACTTTCTTCTTCTTCTTCTTCTTCTTCTTTTATCTTCACGATGACGTGTAACAAACGAACAACATGATTTCATCAAGCATCACAAACACACTTTTCTCTGTCTCTCTTTTCTTCTCTCTTCTTTTTTTGAGGAATCGATTTCATGAGAAGGAAACCAAGAAAAAACCTCTCCTCTCTGCGTTCGCGAGGAAGAAAGACACACAACAAATCCGTCACAACAAGCGCGGAAAAAAAAGTGAAAAGGGAATCATCATGTTTTCTTCTCTCTCCATGCGATCAGCGTTAGTCGGCACGTCGGTTCCTACCACGTCCACGAACAGTAGAGGTACGCGCGTGCATCGTTCGCGTCGCGCATAGTCCGCGCGAATTCCGGGCACATTTTTTGCGTCTTTTTTTTGCTCTTTTCCTCTCTCGTCCGTCGTCGCATTTTCTCGGAGGCGTCGATTTGGGTCGACCGTGAGTAAGGAAACCGCGAGATACATCACTCAGAGAGCACACGAAGCGTGAATAAAGAGAGTAATCATATCCTATGGATACTTTTCTATCTTTGTATGGCGTTACGTGCACTTTGAGTGTTCGCGCGTGCGTTGCCAGGCGCATCTTCGCCAATTCGAAAACCTCAAGAGAAATTTGGGAAAGGAGGAGAAAAGGAGGAGGAGGAGGAGAGGTTTATCCACTTTTTTCTAAAATTTCTTTCTCCAAAACCAATTTGTTTCAATTACTCACTCTTCTTCTTCTTCTTCTTCTTCTTCTTCTAAACAACAGCTCAACAAAAGCAAACGGTCGTGACCACGGTCGCTCGCTTGACGCCGAAAGAGGCGAAAAGACAGCAGCGCCATCGAAAAATCCGTTCCAGACTCACTGGAACTGCCGATAGGCCGAGAATTAGCGTGTACAGAAGCAACCAACACGTCTTTGTGCAAGTCATCGACGACGACGCGCAAAAGACTTTAGTTTCCTTAGGTACGCAGAGTCAAGAGGTCAAAGCGGTCGTTGGTTCCGAAGAGTGGAAAACGAAGACTGTGGCTGCGGCGAGTGAGTTGGGTAAGATGTTGGGTAAGAAGTGCGTCGACGCCGGCATCACATCTGCCGTGTTTGATAGAGGAGGATTTTTGTACCACGGCAGAGTAAAAGCCGTAGCGGACGGTTGTAGAGAGGCTGGTGTGGCTATCTAAGACAGAGTATATATATATGCATAGTTAAATCTTGACCATCACATATCGGGGGATAGATGTACTCATGCTTTGTTGTTAATATTTCACGAAAATCTTTATTAGTCGATACATGTATTACACACACAGATTATAAATACGCGTCAAAGTTTCTCTTCCTCCTCTTTTTGCTTTTTTCCTTTCGCTTTCTCAACCGCTTTCTCAACCACCAAAACCAAAAAACAAACAAAAAAAAATCGGACAAAAAAACGCATCGGACGGATATCTACTTCTTCTCCGCTCTTCTCTTCTACATCACACTTTAACTGCGCGCGCACGAAGAACGATTGAAACTTTGAAATATAATAAGAGAGTATAATAAAACATAATAACAATGAGCGCATCACTTTTCAATGCCGCGACGACGAGGACGACGAGTAGTATCACCTCTTCCTCTTCCTCTTCTTCTTTTTCGAGAAGATTACTTTCCACGACGACGACGTCTTCCTCTCTCAAGAGCACGACGAACAACAACAACAACAACAGAAAGGTTGGTCGTGGTGCCGTCGTCGTCGTCAATGCGGTGTACTCGGAGAAGAACTTAGGTTCTGCTACCGTCAGAGGTACGGTCAGAAAAAGCAACGAAGACAGATTAGCGGCGACGTTTAACCCAACTCCGCAACCAGGGAAACCTTCGGTAATCATATCTGCTTTGGATGGTCACGGAGGCGATGCCGTCTCGGATTGGCTCTCTAAAAATTTACATCAAACGATCACAAAGAATATGAATCCAGATAAATTTCCGTTGGAGGCGTTGTCGGAGAGTTGCATAGAGTGCGATGAAGTGTGCATTGCGCCCCCGGAAGGTTTTTGGGCATCCTTCGGCGAACGCGGCATCGGCGGCGCCAAGTGCGGCAGTACCTTGGCTTTAGCGGCAATCGTTGATGGCAATAAATTGTGCACGGCGAACGTCGGAGATGCGAGAGTTTTGTTAATCAGAGACGGGAAAGCGGTGCAACTTTCCGTCGACCACATTCCGGACGATGAAAACGAGAGAAAGAGAATCGACAGAGGAAACCCGAACTTGAGAAAATCGATGGTTGAGTTTACGAATGGAACGTGGAGAGTTGGCGGCGTTTTGGCGCTTTCGAGAGCGTTTGGTGATTCTTTTTTGAAAACTTCCGGGAAGTTCGAAGGTATCGGAGAGAAGAATGCCGATTATGGGTCTGGATTTGGTTTGAACGCGGAACCAGATTGCGCTTTTGAACAAATCACGGAGAAAGACACTTGGGTATTGTGCGCTTCCGATGGTTTGTTCGAGAACGAAGTCCGAGGCGGGGGTGGCGGTTTGACGAACGAAAAGATCGCGGAAATGTTGAACGCGACGACTGCTGACCCGCAAACCGTTGCCAAAGAACTCATCGCCGCCGCCGTGAAAGGTGGCTCCACCGATGATATCACGGTCCAGGTGTTGAAGCTCTAAATGTGGCACACAGGCGGAACAGAAGGAGAACGAAGCTTAAAAATTCTTGTTATTTATATACACGTGCATAATAATTTATGAATCTAATTAAAGGTTACTTACAACGCATGAGCTCGCTAATTGTTGTTTCCTTCAGTGCATCGTTGCCGTATCGTTCAACAATAAACGACGTCCTTTCGTCGAATGTGCGAAACCACCACCTCTGCCGCCCTTTTGAGCGGACTCGTGTACGATAACTGAATTCGGAAGCTCTTCCGATAGCTTTAATAAACACTCTCGCTCTTTTATCCACGAGTGTCTGTTCGCTAAACCTTTGCTTGGCGGGCGAATAAACCCACCTGGACGTCCCCAATCCTTAGCTTTACCTAAATACTTCTTGAAATAATACCCGGTACCGAAAGTGAAACCATAGACATCGACTCGTGCGCACATGTGCATTGCGAACGTGATGCCCGCCATCCCGTTACTCATCCACGGTCGTCCAACATCCTTCGGCGCGTTTGTTTTGTGTACTTTCCAGTGTCCGTCGACGTACTTTTCCACCTTATCCGGCATTTGTTCTAATCTACACTTTCCCTTCGAGTTTTGTCCCTTGTACCACTTCCCTTCCCGAACGACGCAAATTTCTCCATCCTTCTCTGCGAATCCCGATCGGTCGCGATTTTGGAATCGAAGCGTCGTCTTTGAACCGACATCTTTCTCGTAGCCTTTGTGTGGTGCCTCGTTGAATCGAAAGACCGCAGTGTGTGCGTCAATTTCGCCGCCTAAGTTTGAGTTTCGCATCGTTCCCGCGGACCCTACAATCGCGCACGTGCTAAAGTCGTGCAACACTTTCTTGTTCTTCTTGTATTTCGGCCCAGCTTTCGGCCACTCTTTGAGCGGCGTCAAACACCAGTCTCCATCTTCTGGCTCCCTCGGCACGTCGCAATTTTCTCCATCTGGAAAGAACACCGGACATCTGCACTTACCGTCGATGCAAAACATTCGATCCCCTTGACAGTCAGACGTAGAAGAACAACTCCCAAACGTCGGCGGTTTCGGTTTCGTATTTTTCTTCGCGTTCGCTAACGCCAACTCGCTTATTTGTCCACCCAACAACACGCTCACTGAGCTGGACTCTTCCTCTTCCTCTCTTTCTAATTGATCTAAATCATCCGCCTCTGGGATTACGTCTAAAGATTTTCTGTTCTCACTCGTGTATTCAATCGCTTCGTTTCGTTTCTCTTGCAGTTCATCGATGGCTTTCTGCACGTGCGACATGCTCAGCTCCGACATGGATGCGAAGGACGATGAGGATGAAAATGAAGAAGAAGCTTCAACGACATATATGAATGACAACAAAACGACGAGTAGTGCGCAATGAGAAAGGAAAAAAGATGGTGGTGATGATGATGAGAAGATCGCACGAATATCTCGTCCTCGCAGACGAGTTCGTGTTGTTGTTGTTGTTTCCATCATCGACATCTCTTTCACCTATTTTTTGTGAGGTTTGGACGACGTCTTTTGTGGTCGTTCTTCGCGAAAACGCGTCGCGAGCGAGCGAGTGATGGGAAAACCGTACTTCAAATGTGAGCAGTATGTGTAGTAGCAATAGATAGTATTATTAAAAGAGCGCGTGTGCAATCGAGTAAACACGACGACGACGACGCCACATTCCAAAGTAGAAAGAATAATGCGCGCTTAGTCTTTCTTTCGCCTTTCCGCTTCTTCTTCTTTTTTATTCTAACAAATATCCAGCCAAGAAGAACGCAAAGAATAAAGCCAAACCGCCGTAAATCAATTTTGACTTTTCGCCTTCGGTCATACTGTTCGTTCCAAACCCGTAACCTTGGTTTTGTTCGAAGCCAGCGACTTGTCTGCCGATGGATTTGAACTTTGACTTGGACGCGCCGCACACCGGGCAGTTCCAGTCTTCTGGCAAGTCTTTAAACGGCGTTCCCGCGGAGACTGGATAGAAGTCGTCCCCTTTCTTTGGTGAATATTGGTACATGCACGATTGGCATCTGTTTCGTTTGATGAGGAGGAGGAAAGATAGATGATGGATAAATGGATAGATAGAGAGCGTGATGAGTTTGTTGTTATTGTCGTCAATATTTTCGCTCCCTTGAAATGATGATGACTGACAAAAAGAAGACAAAGAAGATAGAACAAAACTTCTCGGACGACGACTGACAGAAAGAAAGAGAGAATACAAAGAATAAAACGACTTACTCGTGTTCGCCGTCGCCTATGACTGCAAATTTCTCCTCCAACAAAGGGTTATCGCGATCTAAGACGCCGCCTTTACCTCCCGCGTTCGCCGTCGGTTTGAACATGTATTCATCTTCTTCGTTCTCCGTCGCTCTGATGACGACGTTTTCTCGGGTTCCTCGTTTTTGTTGTTTTTGTGTTGACGATGATTTATGAAAGGAAACGAAATTATTCGTTTTTGAGTTCTTGCTGATTAAACCACCACCACCCAAAGAAGGAATGGATGCGCTCGTCTTCGAGGAAGAAGAGGTGGAAGAGGAGGACGAGATGCGTCCTGCCACGACGACGGTGGAAGATGATGCCGCGAGCGTGAACATCTTTTGTTCTTGTTGTTTTAAAGAGGTGTTTTGTGTGACGTTTTCTACGATTTTCTTCGAGTGCTTATTTTTGTTTTTTAGCTCTGCTTTATTGATGACATCAGCACAAAGTCGAGTTTGCGGCTCTGGTTCTCCCTTTTACTTTTGTGTGTTGCTCTTTTTTTTTTTAGGCGCAAACTGAAAAATCATCTTCGAAGAAGAACAGAAGAGAAAGCAAAAAGAGCGCACGCGAACCTCAAACGTCACTAAATTGTCGCACATTCAATCATTCACAAACTAAAATGTCTCAAGCGCTCAGCTCATCCAGAGTGTTAACCAATGCCTCGGCGGTACGTTGTCGTTAGTATTATTATTTTTTTCCTCCTTTGTTGTGTCGTGCGAATTTGGGAGAAAAAAAAGCGCCCACCGTGCTCAATTTGGGGGCGGAGTGACGTCCACAGTGATGAGATGGATAAAAGCTTCATCGAGCGCGACGAGGTCTTCCGATGTTCCTTTTGAACTGAAAGAGCGCAATTCTCGCGTACAAATACTTTGAGTACGAGAATTGCGGTCTTTCAGTTCGCTCCAACGTGTGCTCGGTGTCACTTTTCGCCGCGCGTAATCTGTTTTTACTCCTCTCGCCGTCACACGCGAAATCTATCTCACTCATGATTGGGTGAGGTGAAAGATTATAAAAATAGGCAAGAAAAAGTGACAGACCGGAGGACGGACGCGCGTCCGTCCTTACGAACGACTCATCATCATCATCATCATCATCACAAAGACTGACCGCTTTTATTCTTTCTCTATATACTCGTATAACAAAACTTGATAAAATAAATACAGCTTCGCGCGAAAGGCTCCTCGAAGAAAGCCTCGAGAAAGAACGTCATCGTTCGTGCTGCCAAAGAAGAAGCGGAGGCGCGCGTGGTGCCGTTGGAGAAGTACCGTAACATCGGTATCATGGCGCACATCGATGCGGGTAAAACTACTTGCACCGAGCGTGTCCTTTACTATACCGGTAAATCTCACAAGATTGGAGAAGTCCACGAAGGTGCGGCCACCATGGATTGGATGGAACAAGAACAAGAGAGAGGTATCACCATCACCTCCGCCGCGACGACGTGCGCGTGGAAAGACTCCCGTATCAACATCATTGACACTCCGGGTCACGTCGATTTCACTTTGGAAGTCGAACGTGCCTTGAAAGTTTTAGATGGTGCCATCTGCCTCTTTGACTCTGTTGCCGGCGTTGAGCCGCAATCAGAGACCGTTTGGAGACAAGCGGATAAGTACGGCGTCCCGAGAATTTGCTTCGTCAACAAGATGGACAGAATGGGTGCTAACTTTTTCAGAACTGTCGATATGATCGTCAAGAACTTGGGCGCGAAACCGCTCGTTATCCAAGTCCCGATTGGTGCCGAAGAAGAATTCGCCGGCGTTGTTGACTTAGTTGAAAACAAAGCCATCGTTTGGAACGGGGAAGAACTCGGCGCCTCGTTCGAATACCAAGAAATTCCGGATGACTTGAAAGAAAAGTGCGCGGAAATGAGAGCTCAACTCATCGAAACTGCGGTTGAACAAGACGAGGATATCATGATGATGTACTTGGAAGGCGAAGAACCGAGCGTTGAAGACTTGAAAAAGTGCATCCGTAAGGGTTGCATCGCCTTGGACTTTGTCCCGGTTGCGTGCGGTTCTGCGTTCAAGAACAAGGGCGTGCAACCGCTGTTGGATGCCGTTCTCGATTACCTCCCGGCGCCGACTGACTTGCCTGACGTTAAGGGTTCCGCCGAAGGTGACGCTGAAAAAGTCATGGCGAGAAAGCCGTCCGATGACGAACCTTTCGCCGGTTTGGCCTTCAAGGTCATGGCGGATCCGTTTGTCGGCACTTTGACTTTCGTCAGAGTCTACTCAGGTGTTATGGAAAGTGGATCTTACGTCTACAACTCCGTCAAGGGCAAAAAAGAACGCATTGGTCGTTTGATGGAAATGCACGCGAACGAAAGAAACGATGTCAAAATGTGCAGAGCTGGTGATATCATCGCCGTTGCCGGTTTGAAAGATACCACGACTGGCGACACTTTGTGCGACACCGACAAACCCATCGTTTTGGAAAGAATGGAATTCCCTGATCCAGTCATCAAGGTTGCCATCGAGCCGAAATCCAAGGCGGATTTGGAGAAGATGTCTACTGGTTTGGTCAAGTTGGCCGCCGAAGATCCTTCTTTCCATTTTACTCGCGACGAAGAGACGAACCAAACCGTCATCGAAGGTATGGGCGAATTGCATTTGGAAATCATCGTCGACCGATTAAAGAGAGAATTCAAGGTTGAAGCTGACGTCGGTGCGCCGCAAGTCAACTATAGAGAATCCATCTCCAAGCCGGCGAGCATCAAATACACGCACAAGAAGCAATCTGGTGGTTCCGGTCAATACGCCGACGTTCAAATCAAGTTTGAACCGCTCGAACCGGGAACAGGCTTCGAGTTTGCGACTGACTTGAAGGGTGGTTCTGTCCCGAAAGAATACATTCCGGGTGTCGAGAAGGGCTTGAAGGATTCCATGATGACGGGTGTCATCGCTGGTTTCCCGGTTGTTGATGTTCGTGCCACGTTGTTTGACGGCGGCTACCACGATGTCGATTCCTCCGTCATGGCTTTTGAAATCGCCGCCAAGGCTGCGTTCAGAGAAGGTATCCCGAAGTGCGGGCCGAAGCTTCTCGAGCCGATGATGCAAGTCGATGTTATCTGCCCGGAAGAATCTATGGGTGATGTTATCGGGGACTTGAACAGTAGAAGAGGCCAAATTGGTGAGCTCGGTGACAAGCCAGGTGGATTGAAGACTGTCTTGTGCTTCGTGCCGTTGGCGGAAATGTTCAACTACGTTTCCAAATTAAGAGGTATGACGAAGGGCAGAGCGAACTACTCCATGAAGCTCGCGAGATACGAACCGGTGCCGATGAATATCCAACAAGAGCTCCAAAAGGCCAAGGCTGATGCCAAAGCCGCCGCCTAAGGATCACTTCTCGTGTAAATTTTTGTTTGTGATGAGTGAAGCGTATATATAATAATAGAATAAGAGAGAGATCAGCGTTATAGAAGAAGAGATCATGAGAATGAGTGTATTGAATTTACTACTTTTTGGAATATAATTTCGTTTAAAACCAATAACAACCAATACCTGTAGCAACTAACTAGTTAAACGAGAGGGACTTTGACTGCCCACGTCGTCTTCGCGCGTTATTTCCTTTTCTTTCCGCCGTCGTCTTTGACGTTGGCGAACGAGAAATAGCTTGCACAACATTACAAATAAAACTCCCAACGAAATTATGAACACAAACGCAAAGTAAAAAGGAATTAACTTCTCACTGATTCCAATATCGAGTAGTGGAAAACTGCAAAAGAACAAGAAGCAATACAACACGGAAGGATCTCTCCCCGCTTTATCCTCTTTTCTCCGTTCTTCTTCTTCTTCTTCTTCTCCTCCTCCTCCTTCTCCTTGTTTTCGCCCTTTCTCCTCGTTTAGAAGCGTACGATACGCCGCAGATTCTTCTCTCTCGCACTTTCTCATGCCGAGAAGCGTTGTGACGGATGCGCCGCTTTCGATGAAGAAAGCTCCGCACGCTTTCATATCAAATGTTCTCAGTTCTTCGCTGGTCAATGGTATCCTGGAGAGGATGAGAGTATCAATTGCTGACGCACAAATCGTACACGCGCCATCGCTCGAAAGAATATCACTTCCGCACGATGAACGGAGGGGTTTCGTAAAACTCGTTATCTCGTCGTCGTTACCTTTCGTAATATCGGCATTCTCTCCAATTAATGGACAAGACGACTTCTTCGTGGTTGTTTGTGCAGCAGCCAAGATAGGAGGAGACAAAAGAAGAAACAAAACGAAGAGGAAGACGTAATGCAGCAGCAGCATTAATGGCCCCTTGGCAGAGAAGAAGGACACGCTCTTCCTCCTCGTCATTTTTGTCGTCAATCAATACTACCAGCGATGAGAATAGGAGTGATGAGTAAGAGTAGTAGAGTAAGAGTCGCAGTAGAAGTAAGAGTCGCGTTTTTTCTTGGCCTCCCCTCGTGTATTTTCTCTCTTTTCCCGGGATAACAAAAAAAACTTCATCTCTCAAAATTCCTTCTTTCTTAAAAAAGAACACCACAATTCACTCTCATCATCATCATCTGTCTCATCATCCTACGGGAACGAGCAAGACGCCCATCCGAAGGAACTAACTGGCCTCCTTTTCAAGAATGCATTCGACGACGACGACCACATCCGCCACAAACACACGACAACAACGACAGAGACAAAGGAAACAGCATTTAAGATTTTCTCGAAGCGTCTCTTCCTCTTCCTCGTCCTTTCCTCCAAAGCAGCGTCAGCGCAGTACTAAAAACGCGACTGCAACGACGGAAAGGAAAAGAGGAAGAGGACAGAGAACTGCGCTCGTCGCTTCCACATCATCATCTTCTTCTGATATTGCGGGTAATCCGTTCGAGCAAACCACTCAAGCCGCGTCGGAGAGGCAAGACCTCTTCAACGACATAGCGCCAGTGTACGACCAATTGAACGACGTTTTATCTTTAGGCTTACACCGCGCATGGAAGCGAGCGACGGTGAAATGGTCGGGAGCGAGAAAAGGAGATACAGTTCTAGACGTCTGCTGCGGTTCCGGTGATATCGCGCAGAGACTTTCGGATCGAGTTGGCGACAAAGGAACGGTGTTTGGTTTGGACTTTGCGGAAAACCAGCTGAGGCGAGCGGCGGAAAAGATGGAAGAGAAGACGCCGTCGACGAGTAACGAAACGAACACGGCAAAAATTAAATGGGTACAAGGCGACGCTTTAGATTTGCCATTCGAGGACGACACGTTCGATGCCATCACGATGGGGTACGGGCTAAGAAATGTGAGAGATATTCCAAAGGCGTTGTCCGAGTTGAAACGCGTAGCAAAAAACGGCACGAAAGTCGCCATCTTAGATTTCAACAACTCCAGAGACGAGACGACCAATCAAGTATCTGGATTTATTCTCGATAACGTCGTCGTCCCTTTCGCGAAAATGAACGACGTCGAAGCGGAGTATAAATATTTGAGACCAAGCATTGAGAGGTTTCCAACTGGACCGGAGTTGGTCGATTTAGCTTTAGCAGCGGGCTTCGAAGAAGCGACGCATTACGAACTTCAACCGGGAGGGTTAATGGGGTGTTTAGTCTGCCAAGTTTAGCAGTTTTATATGCAATAATTTGCTGCACATGTACTACAGTAGTACTACTAGTAGGTAGTAGTTTTATATTCTTTAATCTGTGCTGCGATTGGTGCTAGTAATTTATATTGAATACTTGTTTTTGTTTTTGTTATAAACACATATACTACAAAAATGGTGCTACGAGCGCTTTGCTGCTTTTTCTATAAATAAATCTTTGTTGTACAGGAATCCTTCTCTCTCTTTTTCTCTCCATCTTCTTCTTCTTCTCACTTTATCAAAGATTTCTTTTCTTCCTCGGTGACGTACTTATCGCCAACTTTCTTTGAGGAATTATCGAAATCTGTGATAGTATCCGTCATCAAAATGTTTGGAACGAAGATGAACGTCAGAGGAATCGCGAGAAGCGGCAAGCAAATACCGCAAATCAAGATGAGATTCGGCAAGTTATCCCAGTTGCAACTTCCCGAAGTCAAATCGGTTTTAATGCCCGCGTAATCCATCGCAAATGTCCCGAAAGAACCACTTAAAGACCCCCCTAAATTTGCAAAACTGGCTAAAATGGCAAACATTGTCGTTTCTAAATTTTTCGGACACATTTTCGCAATCAACACTACAGACGGCATGTACGCCATCATGCCGACGATAGATTCTAACACCGCATCGCCAAACATGTAAAATGCTTTATCGGGAATGCTCAAATAGTCCACATTCCATCGCTTCACGATTGCGTAATCGAAAAACGATCCGAGCGACGAAATCACGCTCGAAATCCAGAACGCTTTTCGTAAGCTCCCTTTTGAGAAGAAGATGTTGAACAACCAAATACCGACGATTCCAGAACATTGCCCAACGATGGACGTGTAGACGGTGAAATATACGTAGTCAAAGTGTGGCCCGCCTGGATTGCATTTTTCATCGACGGTGAACCAATACGTCATGGCTCCGCCGAAAGATACCGATAGCACGGAGGTGATGAATAAGAAAAACGTCGCCTTTGCCAACTGTCTCGGCAGAAAGAAATATATCAACATCGACAAAAGTAAGCACGAAATCGAGGTGATGGCTAAGACTGTAGTCTCATCTAAACCTGCAATTTGAATGCCAGCAATAACAACGCAAATGATACCCATCAAGATTGCCATCATGTTCATCGATCTTTTTTCTCGTTTCGCTTTCTTCGTCTCCTCGTCTTCCTCACTGTCTGCAAACGTGACAGATTTCTTCGCGTTACTCGGTCCCATTCCATCGTCCTCGTCGTCGTCCTCGTCGTCATCGACGACAACTTCGCCTTTCTTGCTTCTTTTTACTCTCAATTCCGGCAATAACCCGCTCGCCGAGGTGAGAAAACATTGCACGGCAAAAGGCAACGCCATCCAAAAGAGAAGATGATAGTTTTCATCTTTAAGCGCGATGTAGGATAAGACCGTCGCTAAAATCCCGCCTAAAGTAATGTTACCCCACACGTACGAAACCATAGACGCAGAGTGGCTTGGATTGTATCGCATGGCTTCGGCGTATTTCCCTTCTGTGAGTAAATCCGCGATGGCGACTTGGGCGTTGATGAGCGTCAAGCCGGCGATGTAATACAAACCGTTCGATCGATCAAACTTATACGTGGCAATGAAGTAAATCGCACCCGATCCGATTAAAGACGAAGCGGCGATGTACCATCTCTTGTTGTATCCAAAAATAGGAACTCCATCGCTAATCATCCCAATCAAAGGCTTCACCGTCCACGGAAACGAAGCCACGATGCCGTATTTTTGCATCTCAATCGCGCTCAATTTCAAGTATTTTTGGGCGTACGGAAGTCCACTCGACCCGACTAAACCAATCATCGCTCCTTTCACGCCAAACATCACCGAGACGATCATGAAGACTAAGGGCCATCCATAAATGATGATCATTTTTCTCATGTAATAATAAAACTGCACGAACGGGTTGTAATAGGAAATGCCACAACATTGCGTCGTTTTATACTCCGTCAAGTCCACTAAAATGCGTTTGATTTCTTCCTTCTTTTTGGATGATGATGGTTTCTTTCTGCCTCTTCCTCCTCCTCGGTTTCGAAACATGATGATTAATTGATGATCAAATCAGATCAGAGTGCTCTCTTCTTATTAATAGTAGTATCAGTATTATTCTCTGTCGTGATACGCTCTGATAAAGTTTTGAAGTATGATGAAAAGTGCGAGCGCCCCGCGGGGGATTAAAAACCAAAACTCTTCTCTTTCTTCTTCTTTTGTTTTTGGGAGGAATTTTCGAGAGACAAAATGTGTTTTCCCCGCGCCCCCAATTTTTTTTTTCACTTTCTCTCTTCGCTCTTCTCTCTCTTCCTATGAAAAAACTGATAATAAAGAACACTTGTGAGACAGAACAACTCCACCATGAACAGTCGTGAGAATAAATCACTCTCTCTCGTACTTGAAGTTTACTACTACTATACTACTACTACTAATAAGAAGTTTTTATTAAAGGAGTAATAACAATGGGTGGGTATAAGTACCGCATTGGAACGCACAACGGCGCTTCCTCGTCCAATCCAGAGTCCACGCAGTTGCTCAAAGTCGTCGAAAACGACGATGGCGCCACGATGGGGGGTGGGAGATCTTCTTCCTCCTCGTGGAGTTCCAAAGTCGTCGCGACATCAATCGTCACCTTTGTCGGAGTCTCGTGCGTCATGGCCGTGCAACAAAAGATGGGTGCTGGATCATCAGTATCAACGGTCGACGTCGTGCCTGAACCCGGAGTACCGACGACGACGACAACCTCGGGAACGAACTGGTTCGCATCAAAGACCGCGGGCTGGACGAAAGGAATTTTCCCGTCCTTTCGAAGAAGTGGTGACGACGGCGAGAACAACAACTTGTCCTCTTTGTTAGGCTCGGAACACTACACGCTGAAGGACGTCGCGGACTCCTTTCGACAGTTGGAATACGAGAGAGATAAAACGAGAGGTCAATCGAACAGTCTCCACGTTTTCTCTTGGACGCCTCAAGCTGGATTCGAGATGTTTGATTTGGGACCGTCGAAAGAGGCGGCGATGAAGGACGCCTCCATCGATCGTTGGCAAAGACCCGGTTGGACGTTTGATTTCATCAAAAAAGGGTTACAAACCTACTTCCCGAAACGTTTCGACGGCGTGCACGACCCGAGACCGTTTCGAGTGGTCATTTCGCACGCGGATTACCAAACTATTCCGTGCTCCAACCCGAACAACAACAAAAAATGCGCCAAACTTCCCGCGCCGGTGTTCACTTTTGGGTCTGTCCCAACTCACGTCGACCGAAAGATGGAGAATTTGAAGCAAATGCCGACGTTCTCCACTTTAGAGTGCTTGTGGGGCCACATGACGGCGAAGAGCGAACCGGAGCACGGGAAGTGCAGATGGTTCGTTCCGCAAACCAAATACGAAGGTCACTGCGAAGATAAATCGAAAGAAAACTGGTCGTTTTTAGATGCCGGGGAAGTGCAGCTTTGGGACAACGTCCCGTTCAACACGTTGACGCCGAAAGTCGTGTGGAGAGGCGCGGATTATCCGTTCGTTGCCGCTTTTTCGAACGACGACGCCGGACAAACCGCCGCTTTGTTCTTCAAAAGAAACGCTCGCTTGCGTTTGCAGGACAAATCCGCCGCTAAAGTCATCGAGACTGTTGGCGAACAAAACTTGCCGCCGAGATTGCACGCGGCGTTGTTATCGAAAGCCGAACCGAATTGGATGGACGTTAAGTTCTTGCGACCGAAAGTTATCCCCGGATTTGGCGATATCGACGATCAGTATAAAGGTTTGGAAACGGTCGAGCCGATGACCAAGTGCGAAATGGCGAGGTTCAAGTACCACATCGATATCGGTGGGAACGGTGGAACCACGTGGCAAGGTACGATCGATAAGTTAGCCATGCCGGGTTTGCTCTTTCATCACGATTCTGGGATGAAGGATCATTTCCACGACGAGTTGAAACCGTGGGTGCATTACGTTCCGGTCGCGGTGGATTTGACCGATTTGAAGATTAAATACGAGTGGGCGGAGCGCAATCCAGAGAAAGCGGAAAAGATTGCCAAAAATGGTCAAGAGTGGGTGCGAAACTTCATCAGCGAGAAAGGCATGGAAGAACAAGTGCAGAATTACTTTGTCCAGCCGATGACGGACTACATAGCTAAATACGACGACGATTGCGAAGTCTGCACGAAGGAGCGCATGTCGTTCGCCCAGAAAGTGCACGCGGTGACGGATGGTTCGATGAGTGCGGCGAAGATGAGTTGGTCGAAACGAAACGAGTTGCAAAAGTAATTCTTCTCTCTCGCGCGCCATCTTGTAAATTCGTGTTCAAAACATACTAGCAGCTACTAAAATCAAACGACAACAACAACAACTTAAAGTGAAAATTTTTTTAAATACTACCATTAATCAAACCAACAAATACATATATCTGAATGATGTGTTACAGTTGTACGCTCACACATACCGCATATATATCCTCACTTCTTGACGACACGCATCATCCCGTACACCATCAGCTTTCGTTTAAATGCGCGCTGCATTCGCTCGAGGCAAATGATATCGCGCAACGTCTTGTACCAAATTTTTGGTCTCGTAAACACGGGGAGAGGATCGTAAACGCCGGCCCAAATCGAATGCCTCCAAGAGACGATCGTTTGTTTCGTCCAATCGTCCAATGTAACAGCCGCTCCTGGATTACACGCTTCGACGAGTCTTCCGTACTCTTGGATGGAGATGAAATACGGATGGGCCCACTCGTCGTACAAAAATTGGAGCTGAGACTTTTCCACTTTTGTCAACTCCGGCGGCGTCTCGCGTTGACACCAAGTCGCTAGAACCAAAGAACCTCCTGGTTTTAAAACGCGCATCATCTCTTCCACGTATTTTTTCTTGTCTGGCATGTGTTCGCCACTCTCGCACGCCCAAACCAAATCAAACGAGTTATCCGCGAAGGACATGTTCAGAGCGTCCATGACTTCAAATTTAGCGTTTGGAATGTTTTGACTCTTGGCTAAATCGTTCGCTCTCTTCGCTTGTTCTTGACTCAAAGTGATGCCCGTGACTTGAGCTCCACTACCGACGCATACAGACGCCAAGCGTCGACTGGCACCTCCAATGCCACACCCGACGTCCAAAACTGACGTCACTTTTGATTTCTCCGCTTTGGAAAACTTGAACATTTCGTCCACAAAGTCTTCCTTCGCTTCGATGAAGTCTTTGACCTTGTGTCCGAGAAGTGTTCCCGCACCTTTCGCTAAATCATCGTCGTTGTAATATCCTAAATGAATGTGTTCTCCCCAATAATACTCCAAAATCTCTTCTTTCGTCCACGCGTCGTACTCGTTACCGACGGTGTTCTCGCCTTGGACGTACGTCCGCGAAGGCGTATCTAAAACGTTTTTAATCTTTACTAAACTGGCGGCGAGGAGGATTCCTCCGAAAGAAAACGCCGCTTGCGAGCCGTGGTTAATGTTCCTGCAGTATTCTGCGATGAAACTTCGCGAGTTTGCTTGCGCTTGAGAAGGCACCGCGATGAAACCTGCAAATTTTTTACCCGTCAGCTCTGTTCCTTTCGTCGAAATCGTCGTCGACGAGAGTTGACCCAAAGCTTCGTTCCGTAAAGTGTCAATTGAGCGTGGTTGCTGCTGCTTTCGCTCGATTTGAAGGACGGCTTTGTCAACGCTATTGTTTCTATCCGCAGCTAAAGCTCTCGCGCGACCTCCTCCTTCTTTCCTTCTTCGTCGCGTTCTATTATTAGAAAAAGTCGTTAAAACAAGTTTGGGTGAACCGGTGAAGATGGATTTTGCCTCACCACCGCTGCCGGCAGTTCTCTTCGTTGAGATATTCAACGACGACGACGACGAGGACAAGTGTTGCACGGGGAGTGGAGTGTGCATCATCATCATCATCATTTTTATTTAAGCCCGTATGGTGGTTACGTTTTAGTTGAACTGTTGTGTACACAGAAGAAGAAGAATGAAAAGACTATTATGGATGTGTGAAGAACAAATTTGAGAGAAAAAGTGAAAAAATTCGTTCACATGAAAAAAGAAACAAAACTGAAAAGAGAAGAGAATCACCATCACATCACAGAACCACCATCAACTTTATTATTGGTTCAAAGAAAATGGACGACTCGTACGACAACAACAACAATAAGAACAAAAATGTGGACGTTCGTTCGATGGAGATTGAATTCGTTCGAGCGTTGAACGCGTTTGTGAACAACTTTCATCTTCCTACTACTGCAACAACTGAAGTGGAGACATGGAAAACGGGCGTGAAACCGCACGTGTACGCGGAATCGCTCCGTCGACAGTTGAATGCGCTGAGAGAAAAGACGGAGGAGTTGTACGCGTTCGAAGAAGAAGAAGAAGAAAAAGAAGAAGAAGGAGAAAAGAACTTTAACAACAGGACAAATAATAATAAGAAGAAGTTAAAGAAGAAGAGGAGTACTTTACTCGCGGCAGTTTTCGTTGGCGCGCGCGAGGACGAAGACGAGGACGATGAGGACGACGAACATAACGACGAACACTATCAAACCGACAAACGAAACCATACGAAGAAAGAGCGCGACGAGCGAAAGTTTCGCGCTTACGAGGAGAAAATAAACGAGATTGAAAAGAAAGTGCCGGCGTACGAACATCCCGCGTTCGTCTCGGCAACTGCTTCAGCCATTCCGAGTTCATCATCATCGTTATCTTCTTCGTTTTCTTCTTCTTCCGCAACGGCGGCGTTGGCGACGACGGCAGCAGCGAAAAATGCAGCAGAGAATGTCGACGTCCCAGTTGCAACAGTAACAACAACAACAACAACAACACAAAAGAAGAAACTCTACGCGCCGAAGAAGTTTACCATATCCAAAGAAGGCGATGAATTATTACAAAATGAAAAGAAAATGCAAGAGAATCTTACGGACGAAATGGTCGACTTAGCCTCTCGAATCAAAAGGAACGCCGAAGAAGTTTCCCGAGAGTTGAGCAGGAGCAACAAATTAGTAGATAGCATGGAAACAAAACTGGACCAAAACGTCGTCGTGGCGAAAAACGCGACGCAAAGACAGACCGCTGTTTTTCGTAAAAACAAAAAGTACGGGTGTTGGAGTTGCATCGTTCTCACTCTCATTTTCGTCCTCTTCAGCTGGGTTTATATCGTCATTAAGTTTAGCGGCGATAAGACCGTACATTTAATTAAGAAAATGGAGGACAGAGTGCGCTACGACAACAGAGAGGACGACGACGTCGTCGTTAAAGTAGAACGGGACGAACAAGTCTCCGGGGAAGCAAAACATAGTAGCAGTGGTAGTAGAGACGCGTTAGAATTGTAGTAAAAGGAATGAAGAATAGTAATAATTTACAACTTGATCATGATGGATAGATTATACAGTATTTAGATGTATCTGTATATAAACTACAGATTATTATCGCGGCTGACCTGGAGGTGTGAACTTAACCATCGGGGTTCCGAAAAGTGTTGGCGCGTCTTTTACCGCGATTACGTCGACTTCAAAAGTCAATTTCAATCCCGCCAAAGGATGATTAAAATCTAACGTCAGAGAGTCCTCGCCAATCTCGACGACTTTCGCTATGACGTTTGGTGCGAGCTGCACGACTTGTCCAGGCTGCACTTGTTCCTTCACTTGAACCATTTCTTCCGGTAAAATCGGTTGTTTTTGAATCTTCTTCTCGTCAAAGTTCCCGTACGTATCTTCCGGTTCGAGCGTCAGTTTCACTTTACTTCCAACTTCGCACGTTAATAATTGCGCTTCCAATTTAGGGAATAACTCCCCGCTTCCTAACGTAATCTCCACAGCTTGACCTCGCGTGGACGTATCGTCGATGAGTTCGCTGGTCTCTCCGTTCGTCAATTTGTAGTGCAAAGCAACCTTCTGCCCGTTGGTCAAAGCAGCCGAACACACTCCTTGTTTTCTTCTTCTTCTGATGTGTCTTCTTTGGTTGCACAGTTGGTTGCGATGACGATGATGATGTTGATGACGAGGATGAATTATTTGTTTTCTCTCCGTGTGCAGAGAGGATGATGAAGAAGAAGAAGTTTTATTATTTGTATTGCTGATACTCAAAGCAGAGGATAAGGATACTGATGATACCATGAGGACGATGATTATTGCGTTTTGTTTGTATGTTCGTTTTCTGTTATATGTTTTTAAGTGAAGAGGTTAAAACTACTGGGTACTTCTGTGTGTAACTGTTTTTTGTACTGCACCATGTGCAGCTGATGTGGAAAATTTTTAGAGTTTCATCACAAACAAACAAACACACAAACACACAAACACACAAACACACAAACACACAAACACACAAACGCGTGCGAGACAGAACTCGAGTACACGCGCATCAACCTCACCGAACAACGAGATTTCTCCCTTCCTAAGTGATGTTCGTCAATAACGACGCCAATCAGCGTCTGTGCGAGTCTCTCGTTTCCACTTCGTACGTTCGCCAAGCTGACGAAGCGTCGAAGCGACAGACAAAATTGTTCTCTCAACTTGTATCGAACAGAAAGTTACCGACGGACGGATGGAACGAACAAGTGATCGAAAGTTTCTTACTAGAGCTTTCGCAATTGGATTCGAATAATTTCTTAGATAACTGCGGGGTTGGGGAGCGCGAAGGACGCGTGTATTCTAAATTGGTTCAAAGGCGTAATTTTGGTATGCACCACGGAATTGGACGGAGCGGCGACGTTTCCGCCGAGCAACCGAAAGCAATAGGGAGCAGCATCATAGCAAAGCTGGCGAATATTTTAGTCGCGGATGCGATGAAGATATCAGGTTTGCAAAGTATAGATAGTACCACGACGTTGCTCTTACCGTTATGCACGGGCATGTCGTTGTGCTCTGTGTTCAACGCTTTACGAGCGCACCAACGAGAAGAACAAAATGCAAAAGAAGTAGAACGACAAAACACGATAGTTTGGACGCGATTAGACCAGAAGACGTGCATAAAAAGTATACTAGCGAGCGGTTACGATGTTTGCGTGCTTGATCCAATATTAGAAAAGGACGAGTTGGTAACAAACTTACAGGCGCTCGAGAAAGAACTCTCCGCCGAAGAGAACGAAAATACTAAAAAAATCGCGTGCGTGGTCTCGTCGACATCGTGCTTCGCGCCTCGAGCATCCGACGACGTCGAAGCGATCGCAAAGTTGTGTCAAAAATATAACGTAGCGCACGTGATAAATAACGCTTACGGCGTTCAGAGCAGAAAGTTATGCGGTAGAATTGAAGCAGCCATGCGAAAGGGAAGAGTCGACTGTGTCGTTCAGTCGTTAGATAAAAATTTTCTCGTGCCGGTTGGAGGTGCAATCGTTTGCGCTTCAAAAGGAAACGGTTACTTGGTCGATAAAGTTCGTAAACTATACCCAGGTCGAGCATCGATATCTTCAACGTTAGACGTGCTCATCACTCTCCTCGAAATGGGTAAAACTGGTTACGAACGTTTACTCGACGAACGCGAAACGAACTACGAGAAATTGAAGATGGCATTAGAACGAACGGCTTCGAAATACGGCGAGAGGGTGTTAGAAACGCCAAATAATCCAATTTCTTTAGGCGTGACGTTGACGTCTTCGAGAAATGATCTGGTTACCAAGTTTGGTTCCATGTTGTTCACAAGACGAGTTTCTGGCGCTCGCACGGTTCCCATGCAAGAGACGAAGAAAATCGGCAACGTAGAGTTGAGAGGATTTGGAGCTTCCTTCTCGACATACCCGACAGCATACTTCACGGCCGCAGCCGCGATAGGCATGCGCGAGAAGGAAATAGAGAGCTTTGAATTGCAATTAGAGAAGACGTTCAAAGATTTTGTAAAGTTAAAGTAGTATACATAGGTCGATTTAACCTCCTCATACGACCGTCGGCTTTTTTTTGCATGAGAGAGTCCTTCTTGTTCTCGTCAGAAGAAATAATGTTCTCGTATTGCTGTCACGAAGACCGGTCGTTCTTCGCAACAATGCCTCCCTCGAGAGCGACTGCGTCCTCGAGAACAACAGCAAAAACTGCTTTTAATACTCCTGATAAAGCCAAAACACGATTTCTCTGTGCTGAGTCACGGCGGCGCTTTCGTTCTTTACGACGGAGTAAAAAGCGTCGTAATACAGTTACATCGGTCGCCTTGTTGTCAAGAATAAGCGCGGAAGAGATGCGCGCACACTTACACGATTCGAAAGATTTATGGAGCACGACGTTACATCAGACACTGCTATGCAATTGCATTGAAGGTGAAGACGACGAGAGTGACTGCGCGTTTCATTTCCAATATATGCCGATGAGAAATCGTATAGAGGTGCCAAGAATGCTCTGCGAGGCTCGAAAGTGTAAATATGCGTTGGAGCTGGTCGGTTTTGTCCCGTGGGGGTCTGACGTGAAAACCACCACCCCATATGGAAAGACACCGACATTGAAAAACTATGACAAAACGAAAACGAAGGACTTGGCGCACGAGAAACCAATCGCACGATACCTCGCGAGCAAGTTGCAACTCTTCGGTCGAGATGAAGACGAACGCGCTAAAATAGACGAAGTTTACGAGCAACACTGGTCCACATTACGGAACAACGGTTTGACGCACCAAGGCGAAAACTTTAATATGGACCAATTGCTTGCAATTACCGATAGAGAAATAGAGGAGACGCCTAGATTTCAAGACATGCGTCGCGTAAATTCGTTCTCTCCATCGCAGCGTTCGCTCGCGTCGCTTAGAGTTTTCGACGAGATTTTGTTACAGAATCAGTCCATGTACCTCGTCGGAGATGCGTTATCGTTATGCGATATCGCTCTGTTTGAAACAGCGTACGAGCTTTTCAGGGAAGAGTCTGCGGATTTTGATATTGCGGAGAGGTTTAATCTGAAATATTTAGAGAGATTTTTAGCGCACATAGAATACGAACACCCGACGTTACGAGAGTATATGAAAAGTGCGAGACGTGTTCCACGATACAAGAGGCCTGGATACGTGTACATTAACGAATAACAAGTGAAATATTGGACTTCTTTCTACGCTACTTGACGACCAATAGATTCTGCTCGCATCCGAAGCGCACGTATTCGTGTGATTAAGGACTCCAAATGTTTCCGCTCTTCCTTTTGGTCTGAACCGTCATTTGATTCTACTTCTCTTCTTCTTCTTCTCTCCAGTATTCTAACTTCGCCCCCGCTCTTTTGTTCCTCGCGCCACCAATAAGAAGTATTATCGTCCGCCCAGTCATCGCTCTCATTATTATTTTCATCATCGTGATATTTGCCTATTCCTTCTACTTCTACTTCTACTTCTGCTTCTTCATTCGTTTCGAACTTTTCTTTTTTCTCGTCATCCTCTTCTTCTTCTCGACAATGCTCGATGCTACTCAATACGCTCGCGAGATACTCAATTTGCTTTGCGAGAACTTCATCACTCTCACGAGCTCTCTCTATCATTCTCCTTTCGTTATTACCTTACCTCGAGAGAGAGTTATACATAGGTATATAGAAGCTCACGCGTGAGTGCAAAACTTTTAAGTACGAGATTTGGTTGTCGTTCAAAATTTATTAGGTATGTAGGGGATTTTTACATCACAAAAAGAGAATACGACGAAGCACGCGTATACGTATACATATAAATATATTCATATAAAAGGAAGATCCTATGAAGTGAGGAAGAGAACGAGAGCGAAGTCTTTAGGGTTAAAAGAGAAGTGGTGAGATATGGTGTCGTTATCCATCAACCACAAATCTGCGTGTGTTCTCCTGACAGCTTTCGTTGTTGTTTTGCAAATTGCTGATGACAACGACGACAACGACGGCGCATTCTCTGCGAATCACATCAGTGCAACGAGAGGACTTCTCGTCGCGTTGACGATTTGTATTTGTTTCTATTCACGCTTGCAGTTACGGTCGAGCGACGCGTACGGTGCGCTCGTTCTTCCCTGGTTTCTGATTTTGCATTCGTCGTCAACGAGAATGTGGTGCTTAACCGACGTTTCGCTCCTCTCTTCCTTCTCGTATATTTTTCTGCGGCGAAGGCACACGTCGTCGAGGCGCTCTTCCACCGCGCAAAATTCTACTCGAATGAGTTTAGGAGGAACGTGGCTTAGCAGATGTGACCCGATATATAGTCTCGCGAAAATGTTGGCGCGAAACGCCGCCGGGAGCAAGGAGACGGAGCTCGGCGTTTTGTTTCTCTGCATTCAAGGACTCTCAATCGCATCTCTTTCTATCTTTTATGATTTAATCGCCTATGCTCGTCGTGATGGTATAACTTGGCTTCCTTGGAGTAGAGATATTCAAAAGCGCGACGAGAGAGTGTTAGTATCGGCATTTGTAGCAGCTTCGTGTTGGTTGAGTTTTCTCCTCTTGACGACACCGAAGACACGCACAACATTTCATCAATATATTTTAACATGCGTAGGCGTTTTCGAGATGTTTCTGAGCGTGGGTATTTTAAAAGCACTAGTTTCTCAGGTACGAGGTGATAATGCGGGAAGTGTGACTTTAACCGCTTTCAGTATCGCTCGGTTAGCCGCGCTTTGGTGTACGGGTGTGTGTTTTTCACTCGCTCTATTCTGCAAGCGACGAGCTCTCGGAAAAGAGAAAATTTTAAGCCAAAGGAAGATATTTCACGCGATTGCGGTCGTAATGTTTGGCGTACCCATGCACATTTGGAGAGACGATTACGGGCAAGTGCTCATTCCTGTTGCGTTTGCTGCGTGTTTAGTTCTGTTTTGCTCTGTAGAATGTTTACGCGTTAGTAAGCGACTAAGCAAAAATATAACTCGTATGATTTTTGCGTGGGAGAAAGAAAAGAAAAGAAGCGATGAAGATGGTGTTGTTTTGAGTCACTCGTCGCTCCTTCTTGGAATAGCATTTCCATTGTGGCTGCATCATGTAAGTGGAAGTAGTAATAATAGCGTTATAAAGTCTTTATCTGGGTTAATAGCTGTTGGAATCGGGGATACATTCGCGTGCGAAATAGGACGTAATTTTGGGTCTATAAAAATGAACGACGCGAGTACGAAAACGTTTGAAGGCTTTCTCGCGTTCTTCGTTTCCACCTTTGCGACGACTTTACTTCTCGTATCGGATGAAGATGAATACAGTATAGGTAAAATAGCTGTAGCGTGCGTAGCAGCAGCGCTCTCAGAGTGCACATTAGAATCAACTCTGGATAATGTAGTCATTCCGTTAGTATTTTTAGCGTTTTTGTGATAACTATATTTGCTCCATCATGAAATGAAAAAAAGGAAGGAACAGCCAGAAATACCACTTCTGCCGCCACAATCTTCGTCGCGAATAAAAGTCGTCTGTTCGTATCAACACTACCGCATCCCCCATTAATCATGAAGAACAATAATAATAACAGTCAGAGTAAAAAGCGGAAAGATGGTGCAAATACTACTAACAATAACAAATATAATAACAACAATAAAAGCAAGAAGAAAGTCAAACACACGATGAAGTTCGCGCCTTCCCGAGGCTTGAAGCCGTCGCAGTCAAACTCAAAACTTTACGCGACTACGCAAGAGCTTTTGGAGTGCGAAATCTCCGAGGTGCAAAGAATATTATCCGACGCGTTCTCACCAGACCGCCCGGATGCGTTGCGTGCAGATCCGAGAGCGTTCACCATGTTCTCGACCCGATTGAGAAAGCAAAAGCAATGGGAGAAATGCGTTGAAGTGTTCAATTTGCAAAAACTATTAGGGGTTGAGCGCAACACCATCTCATTCAACGCCGTCATGTCCGCAGCAATTAAAGGTGGGAATCCTAAATTCGCGCTCGGGTTATTTGCAGAGATGAAGAAGATTGGTTTAGATATAACGACAATCACCATAAACGTCGCCATGCAAGCATACTTGAAATTAAATGAACCGAACAAAGCTTTGGAGCTCTTCGACGCGCTCGTAGAGAAGAATGACACGGTGAGTTTGAATACCGCTATGGCAGCGGCTGAAATGGCTGGCGACACCGATAGATTAGCACAATTAAGAAATACAAATAGCAATGTAGAAGCACCAGTGGAGAACGGGAAAATAAACGGGGACGACGACGAGGAGAATGATTCGTCCTCCTCATCAACATCGTCTTCATCAACATCGAGCGAAGAAGAAAATGAAGGTGATGAAGATGATGATGACGAAGAGGAAGAAGAAGAAGAAAGAAGACTACGAATGAAGAAAATGAAGAAGAAGAAACAACAACGAAAAGAAGAAGAAGAAGAAGAGGAAAGGCGAAAGAAGAGTTTAGATG
>Ga0181598_1000157_pt1 | contig 61914 bp, 41 predicted proteins | sample 041ome_4_FD_153295 | JGI IMG/M metagenome (GOLD analysis project Ga0181598, IMG submission 153295) | Coastal salt marsh microbial communities from the Groves Creek Marsh, Skidaway Island, Georgia - 041404US metaG (spades assembly) | ecosystem: Environmental > Aquatic > Marine > Intertidal zone >... | reverse complement strand
TTAGGAGCAGAGCGCGCGAAACACGGTGTTCATCGTTGAGAGCATACACGTTGTCGCGGCAGCGGGCCTATCCCGACCACCATGAAGCACTATTTTTAAGTCGGACGGGTACGTACGTCTTACGTAGATTCGCAAACGACCGCATCAGTCAACACGACAAAGATGTCGCACCTTGAAGCAGGTGATTCAAGAGCCGCCGACGCGCACGCTTCGTCACCGCCAAACAAAGTTTCTGCACGCGAGAATTCGCACTATTTCTTGAAACATCTACTAGGCAATATTGAAATATACAACAGTTTATGGCAATTGAGCTATATTCTACGATTACCGGGCGAATTTACACGCGCTAGGCACGACGTGAAGCTTCCAGCTCTCAAACTGTTCTCGCGCCGCCATGTGGACGTCCAAGCCCTGAGAATCAAATCCCATCGTCGTACTGACACGTAGCACGAGCTAAGCTCATGAGAATGCAACCCATCAGAATGAACTGCGCTGCTCGCACGTTTTATCTTCATTATAGGTCGCTACGAACGCGAAAGGGAGCCGAGGCTTCGGAAAGTGCATATAAATCAGTGCTCTCGTCGTCATTCAAACTCCCCAAAAGTTGCGCTTGAGGCACAAACATCGATCGTGCGCGCGTGCGCGACGAAAACAAGAAACTGACTATCCAACACGCCACCGCTCGCGAACCGAATCGCTCACATAGCGACGCCGCGTCGAGTAATGCGCGCGCAAGGCGTCGGTTGTGCCACGGCGTTAAGGCCGGTGACGGTACCTCGTATATTGTTTCATAAATTTCCATCAGTTTTTATCAACGCGATTTTTAATCAAGGTGAAAAAAAAAGCGGATTTTTGTCCACGAAAATCGGTTTTCTCCTTGAGCCCCCTAGCATACATTTCAAGGATTCTTGGAACTGAAACAACTTACAACTTAGGACAGCCACGCAAATCTCCCTGAATTTGCGCGGTCGCCAACGGCCCACTATCGAAGGATCTGCCGAATCAATAGTTTACACAGAGCGCACGTTCACTCAGCTGGCTGTGCTTCCAAGTACAGCGAGTAACATACCACATATTGACACAGTGAGGATGAGTGGCTTGATTGCAGTGAGCAACACAGAACTCAGCGCTGGACACGGTCAGTGCACAAAGTTCCCAAGCTTTAGCGAACTGAAAAAATCAAATGTTTCAACTCATGCACCAGTAGATTCGAAATCATTTCAATCGCAGTCAACCCTCGTGCAGAGAGTTTTGATTAATTCAGCCGTTCTCTGTAACATATCACTCACAAGGAAGTTCCTGCTGTTGAAACAAAAACGGGAGCAATTAACTAAAAGATTGCGTTCGGCCATAGGTGAAGAAGAGCTTGAGGTATCGCTGCAGCTTTGCAAAGAGTTGACTTCCGAAAACTTCCATGATTCAAGTGTACTGTCACCTAATATTGCCACTGAGTATCATAAACTGACCACACCTTTTATTCACGTTTCCGCTACTCAACGCTGTCGTGAAGCCATACAAAAAGATGCCATTTCTGATATATTCGACTTGATAGAGTTACTGTCGTATGCTGGCTTCTTTGACGTTGTTGGGCAAGTGAGTGCACTGGTATGTGAAGATTTATCCGAACGCTTTGTCGACTCTTTCACTGCAACATGCTCGACACGAACTCAGGCAGGCGAGCGTTTCAGTACTAGTGCCCTCCATGTACTCTATAACACGCTGCACAAGTTCACGGATACATTTAACAAGAATGTCCTTTTGGGAAAAGCAAATATACACGAACGGCTGATCACAGATTTGTTCAACACTTGGGCAAAGCTTGTGCTGCAGTTTTTGGTTTGGTTCGATGGACAAGTTGCTGTAATCGACCTGGGCGATAGTAGGGTATCCATGGCGCAATTGGATGCGGCTATCGAAGACATCATACTTGTGGATAGAATCTGTAAGGCGCAGCATTCTTTATTCAAGACGCAGTCAGTACATGTGCACATTTCTACAGTTTCAATTTCAAAACACTCTGAAAACTTGTCTGATATTTTTCAGCATTTGACGCGCTTAGCAGAATCTTGCGTTCAGTTTGAAAACATTTATATTAGAAAAAGTCTGCAGAGCATTCATGTCAGTGTGAATGCAGCATTGTTGTTGAAATCTGCCGATATCGATGATCTCTTTTTCCTGATCGGACGTAGTATTCGTAGAGTCTTCGGTCTGACCTCAGTAAATAGTGTTTGCTCGCTCATCGTGCATATATGCGCCGCGCTGAAAACTTTTGCAGAAACAAGTTTAGTACCTCGACTGGCTTCTATTTCCGAATTTGCGACAGCTGATGTTTTTGAAGGCATGACTCGAACAACAGCAGAATATGCTTCAGGTAGGTTGAGTAGGACAGTGCAAAAAGTCGGAACGACTAAAATGCATGATTTGTTTCTACCATTGAACAATGCTGAGTTATTGTTGACCCGAGTATCACAAATTACTCAAGAAATCGGTTCTTTGGCAAACTCAATATTTTTGATAGAAGACGAGAAGATGAAAGTTATACGGTCTGTTGAGTTACTTGAATACTTGTCGCGCGACCTACGATTTCAGCGAGACAATTTCTTCGCAGAGTTGTCTCGTGACCGCATGCATTGCATTTCTCCCATTTTCGAACAGCTTGCGTGCTCAAGCTATGTCATATCAGAAGAAGTGTATAGAGCCGATGATCAACTGCACTCATGGGTCGATCACGTGCTGACATTTTTTTATCATGATTTCCGAGCCGTGTCTGAAGCTGCATCCTGTGATAACGTGCATCTTTTTGTCACTCATTCTTCGGAAGGTCTCTCAAAACGTCTAGAAAATGTACTTAAAACTCGTCTAAGTTTCAACCACTTAGGTTCGTTAAAGTTTGAGCGAGAGCTAAGACAACTCATATCTGGCCTTTCAAGTTTGACTCATTTTCGTATCCGACAAGCATTTACTAGATTGGTACAAATTACTGTGCTTTTAAGCGCGGAAACGCTCCATGAAGTAGATAACTATTTAGTTGATATGCGGCGGCAGTCGACATGGAAGTTATCGGAGAGTGATGTTTTACAAGTTATGAAGCTACGCGTAGATTTGTGAAACGAGTCACTGCATTTCAGCTAGCCTGTTCATGCAAAATCATCAATAATGTATGCAAGAGTGTACTTTTAAGTGCAGAACTGGAAGTCGATTAAGCACACTAGTCCACAAACGTGGCGTTGTTTTCATCATCTAAAATCCAGATATCTAAAGCTGCATACTCTGCCAAGCAGATACTTAAGACGTCAAGTAAGTTGGCTTTTGTCGCTATTCGCGTCGCGATCATGTACGGGACATGTTGGGCCTCATTTTCTTCGGACCATCGTCGCAATAATAGATAAAGTGTCGTCACTGGATCTTGTCTTGTGTCACTTTTAGCTGTGTGTAGTTCTAGACTTGCTTTAGACATTTTCATCAAGTTGAGTGCTTGCTCAACATCGTGTCCTGTTACTACGTTTGCCCAACGAAGCCGCGCCAAGGCTTCAGCTAACCGTATAATTGATAGCAATGTGCGCGCTGTTGTGTACCCAGTGGCTTCATGGCCAGCTTTTTCTTCATTTCTTCGCATGCCGGCATAAGCGCCAGCAATATTGTCAGTCAAATCCTCCGGAACGTAGGGATGGAATTTTCGAGCCACGGAAATATACGCTCTCAGCTCAGCAGCAGAAACAGGAGTAAATGCAGACGCTGGAGGGCGCCCTTCACGATGGACGTTCATTACGTGGCGAGCCAGCTCTGTATCCGCGTCCTGATCAGGTGTGTCGAGTATAAGCCACATCAAATCAAATCTACTCAGTAGAGCTGCTGGGAGATTAATATTTTCTTGGGGCGTGGCAGAAATATTGTATCTTCCGAAAGCTGGATTCGCCGCGGCGAGAACTGTAGTCCGGGCATTCAAAGTTGTTGTAATGCCGGCCTTCGCAATACTAACAGTTTGTTGCTCCATCACTTCATGAATGGCCGTTCTATCACTTTCTTCCATTTTATCAAATTCATCGATGCAGCAAATGCCTTTGTCAGCTAGTACAAGTGCTCCACCTTCGAGGATCATTTCACCAGTTATGCCGTCTCGCTGAATGGACGCAGTGAGACCAACACCACTACTACCCCTTCCAGTTGTATACACTCCTCTTGGAGCTATGGAAACAATGTGTTTCAACAATTGTGACTTGGCGACACCAGGATCCCCCATTAGACAGACATGTATGTCTCCTCTGATTTTTACACCATCCTCTAGTGATCGAGTAACACCCCCACAGAGCAAAAGTAAAAGGGCTTTCTTGACTTCAATGTGGCCGTAAATTTCGGGAGCAATTGACTTGGCTAGATACTCATATACATCTGAATTCCTGCGCAAATCCTCTAGTCTAGATAGCATCTCTGGAGTTTCCTCCAATTCGAAGTATTGTGTTTTATGTGGCCGCACTGACATGGCCTCTAAATACGTGGTAGAAACGAGGCTAGAAGTTGATTTATATCCTGAAGAAAGCCTAGGCAAGAAAATCCCACTCATGTCGACAACATCGCCCGGACTCAGACGGCGTGTCATATTACCCTTGAGAATCACCGTCATGGATCTAGGAATATGCCCAATAGGAACATCCTCTGACATCTCTTGGACTTTAATTTCTTGATATTTTGTGAACTTTGAAGCTCTCGTCTCGATGAAGAGTGCCGTTTTTGACTCGCACGTACGTGACTGGCAATATTGCTTTGGGTTGAATTCGTTACTATCCACGTCCTGAAAATATACATGTCCACATGTCTCACATGTGTAGCATGCTACTTCTATGAGTGGTTTGACGTCCGTTATTCTCGTGCACATTCCCCTGAAAGTAACATAGTTGCCTATCATCTTTGCACGTATATCGCGCATCTTTAAGGGAGCTGATTTCAATAATGGTTTGAAAAATATTTCATACTTTCGCCGCAATGCCTTTGGAATGTTCGCATACGCCTCAGTCTGTTCTGTGGCATCATCACGTGAGTGTTGTAAGACTGCATGCAGTTCATCTTCAATAATTTGCTGTACGTTGCTAACCATCGACTCCATTATTTTGTCGATCTCTTCGGCAAATAAACTCAAATACCGTTTGCAATTTTTGTTTATCATTTCAAATAGTTGTTCACGGTCTTCTGATTCCTCCGAGAAACGCTTCAAGTGCTCTAACTCTATCTCGAGTGAATGGCTCCTTAAGTCGACTATGTCCTGCATAGCGAGTCGATAAAATAAAGAGTCTCCTTCACTCAGCGTAAATGTTTGAAGAAACTCGTGTACGAGCTGCCGATCACGGGCATAAGCATCCTCGTTCATATGGATTGCCAATCAAGAACGTTTCTGTCGGAAGCTGCGGTGCGTTGACGTAACTTAAGAGCAGTGTGAAGCTGTTTTCGTTTGAACTTTTAAATTTGAACTCGTCCGGTCTTCATGTCCAATACTATCTGTATTTAGGGTATCAAAGACTAAATAGCACATATTAGTCGGTACTTATGGTATTACTTATGATATTGTTTAATATGTTGTCTATTTAACGGGTGTAATACTATCACAGTTAACATCTCATAGTAGCATATCAGTTACAGTTATGCTTTGATTAATTCCGTGGATAGTATATTGTATGAAATAAATCTATATATTTCAACCGTTGATTGCAGCCGTGCCACTGGGATCAAGACGTGGTCTCAAATGCTCGGAATGGGAACTTGTGAACTCACTACCTGTGTGGCAGACCCAGAGCTGTGACTCAAAAGTCGCCAATAAACGTATGCGCGATCGCGCAGATCAGGATGTTCACTTTCATTCGTTGCGAAGGACAGTATGTTTTGGACAATCATCTTACTATCATCACTTGGACACTTCAGAAACAATTTGACTGCAGTTGTGAGTAGTTGGAGTTGGACGGTCACCGGTTCATCAACAAGACCATCAACGAAACTCCTTACAATGTCGAGTACGTTATCAATACGTTCCGCATACTCACCAAGAATCCATATCAACGATTGTTTGGCGTCTGGTTCATCTAAACTTGTGAGCGAGAGACACAAGGGTCCAATTATGCTTTCGTATTCACCAGGAAAACATCGAAACATATCTTTCATCACTATCATGGCTTCTTGGACAGCGTAATTTACCTTCGTCTCAACAACGTGCAAGAGCGCATTAACGCACTGACTAGCGTGGCTTCTGACTTTCAATGCACAGGCTCCAATCGCACGAATAGCTTTCCGCGCAAACTCAATATCTACTTCTCCAGAGTATTCTTTTAGCTCAAGTATCATGTCTGATATATTTTCCTCGGTGACCAACATCACTAATACTTCTAGTTTCTGATACTTAACATACGACGGATCATTATATTTGCAGAAAAACGACTAAAATGCACGGGTTAGAGCACCATTCTCTTCATAATTCCAACAGTCATACCTTGTAACTTCCCGTAAAGGGAACAGTAAACTGCTTAAGAATGCTGCACACATAAGACAATGCCACATATTGAATTTCCGCCTCTGCACTGAGAAGGGTGACCAGAGATGGAATAATCTTAGTCAATAGCTCATCGCGCATCTCCTGAATATAAAACTATGAGTAGGTGTTTGAAGTAACGTTCACATCAAGAGACCTCAGCATATTTCACTTTACTAAGAATCACGCGAATACACGCGAGTACGACCGCATGGTTGGCGTGTTGAAGCTTAGGCAGCACATTTTGAATAATCTGAATCGCGTCAGCGCCCGCATTTGGACTATCATAGTTGATAAGACACTCAAGGATAGAGATCTGTCCCCATCTAAATAGCCGTCAAAAATTCGAGACAGAAAGAAATGTTTATGAACTCACTCCGTGCATATATCTAAAGCCGATAGAATCTCAGTCAAATAACGCGTATCAATCACAGATGAGCCATGTCCATGTATTTCCACAAGGGCTGCCATCGAATTGGCTACAACCATAGGGTTCTCATCCTTCACTAATTTCCTTAAGTCTTCCAAAAAACCCCTGCTCAAGGAAACTTTACTCGAAAACATGAAATATACGATACTCAACTAACCTCTCTGCTACTAAGTCCGGATTGATACTATACAATTTTGCTACACAAACAGCCGCGGTCTTGCGTACATATGAGTCGGTGTCCTTCAAAGCATATCAAAGAGAGTTTGTGAAACCATGAGTCCAAGTACCTGAAGCGCCAGTTGCAAAGGATCGCACAAGTACTCAACTATCCGTGGAACTCGTATACATCCCATGGTACGCACAGCAAGTGCTCTAATGAGTGGACTGGAATCTTGGCTGTCCTATACTCAAAGATTAAGGGTCGGTGAGAAGTATTTGTGCTTTGCCCACCTTCACAAACGTGTTCACTGCGAGGATTGCTAGGTCTGGATTCGAGCGCGCGTAATTGATGACGTATAAATAAACAAGTTTCTTGAGCTCCAGGTCATTTGTCTGCATGCAGTTGACTACGTCAGCAAAAAGTGTACAAACATCTTTGCCAACGGTCATCGCAGCGATGACTGTACATATAAGTTTAAGTCGATAACTTCGGCACGACAAAAATGTGAGAACTAACCTCGTTTAATTGCAGTCTTCATCTGCTCTTTATCTCCGCATTTGAGATCTTGGCGCCACTCGGCTATCTCGCCTTCAGCGTTTTGCAGATCACGCAACCGAAACAAAGAAAACGGAAAGCTACGCACCTCTTTTTTGACTCGAGAAATATTTTGCGTCGCGCGCTGCCATAGATCGGTTTTGGCGTCTAGGACAGATGAATTCCAGGCGTTTGAGCTGGCCCAAGCGGCTCAGAGTATTCGCGTACGAATTGTGACTGAACGGGTCCAACGATTCTACGTCGCGAGAACACGTAAATAAAAACAAATATGTAACTGGAACGAATGAAAGGCTCATGCCCAAGTCTGTAAACGTTTATTACATAATAGTATAGCCTGGAAAAATGCAAACACAATTCTTAAATCCACCCCCTTAGACCACTCGGGCATCCTGGCTAATAAACACCAAAGTATACGTGCTGTACGTGCCAGGAATGGGGTTCGAACCCATGCGCACATTGTGCAGTGGGTAGTTTGCTATAATATTTGGAGCCGTGCACGATTCGTGCGCACAGGAAAGAATAAGAAGCGATGCACACTTGGTGCGTCCGCAGCCGCACAGCGTATCCTCCAAACTTGTCTGAAACATGTCCCGCTACGTAATCGATTCACGGAGAAGTGTGTCTGCGCGTGCGATTGGCGGGTTCAAGATTTTGCCGCTTGTTGTTTCTCACCGTCGTTTCCATCGCCGTTCGAAACAACGACTGGTCTTACAGAACTCGAGTACCGAGGTCAATACCGCGGCTGTGATCTACGACGCATTAGAAAGTAGATATGGGCGAGAGCAATGCGGTCGCGTGCTCGATAGTTTACAGTTCTCTGCCGCAGGGCAGGAATATACTCGGTTTCATCCTGGTAAGGGGCTCCAAAAAGCTTCCTCATACATAGCAGGCCTGACCGCTGAACCTTTTCACGATTTGGACGCCGAACACTTCTTGTGGATGCGAAATTTGGAGAAAAATTCGTCCGTAATTAGGGATGAAATCGCGGACGCGCTGAAAAATACAGAGTTATCAACTTTAGGTAACCACATTTGGGCAGCAGCGGCTCGCGAAGAAGCCATAGCTTATGGGCCGGACTGGAAGACACTGGTTCTTCAAGATCGCTGCATTTGGGAGGAGACAAATTGCAAACTTTTCCCCAAAACCGTAGAACTGGTAAAAGCAGCTAATGTGCCGTCCGTAGAAGTGTTTTTTGCTCGCCAGGATCCTTCAACGGGAATTAAACCACATACAGACAATACGAACTTTATTCTTACTTCCCACCTCGGCTTGGATGTCCCTGAAGGTGAATGTTGGATGCAAGTTGGGGAGTTCAAAAAGGAATGGTCTAATGGCCGTGGTATGATTGCCGATACTAGTTTTATTCACAGTACAGCAAATGAAAGTGATTCCCAAACACGATACGTACTGATAATTCGCTTTTGGCACCCCGAACTCTCATCTAGTGAAAAGTACGCTTTGCAGTTTTTATTTGATGCGCTCGAGGATCCATCTTCTTATGGTATAGCAAATTGTGTACGCCGAGCAGATGATCGCGAGCCAGGAACCAAATCAAACGTCAGAGGGTCCGGGTCCAGAAGATCTGACAAGCGCCGTCGAAATTCGTCTCAAGGTCTAGGATTGTTAGCGAAAGGAATGAAATAAGTGTGTAGAAATTGTTGATCTTAAACATATTTCATGAAATCTAATGTGATACTATCGCATATTTTAGGTTTTGATTAAGTCAAGGCAAACCTAACGGAATAGAACTGAAGAAAACTGTGAACATGCTCATGACTGTTTTTGCCTCATTTTCGAGGATGCTATATGTTTCAAATAATAGAAATGCCCAAACAATACCAAGAGACTCATCATATACACAAGTAAAATGTTAGACAGGAACTTTGGGTACCTTGAGTATGAGGCACAGTAAAGAGCCTGAAATAAGTTGAGAACAAACTGTAGAATCTGCATCTGTGTCAAATGCCTGCCCCACCAAAGATATTTCGAACGCACTTCTGGAGTCTTACCAAGGACGATTGCCAGGAGATAATACGTATACATGCACACGTGGACCCAAGAATTGAGTGCGGCACTGAAGTACGCATCCCCGCCCGGAGCTCGTCGTGCAATCATCCACCATATGAGAGAGATGGTACTATGATGATACACATGAAGGAAACTGATTTGTCTGAGATTATTCTTCAAGAGCATAATAAAGGTGTCGAAGAATTCGTATATCTTACTGATGTAAAATAGGTAAATGTAAAAAGCCAGTTGTTTCTCGTCCTCCTTGTACTCGTTACCCCAAAGGGTGTATCCATTTTGATATGCCTGTGATAGACACCCGAAACACATATAGAGACTCAGGGATATCAAGAATAAATTATGAGATATAACAATCGCGCGTAGCCACCAGGCATCGCGAACCCCCTTATCAGCTTTAGAAGATAAGAGTTTGCAACCAGAGGCCACCACGACCAAATACAGTAAAAGACTTGTTATGAGGATAGTAGGTGAGCGAACGCCGGGTAGATGTGCAGTCGCGGAACTGATTGGTTCTACTTCCCAATTCAAGTATTCAGCGACCGAGAAAACGAGTTTGGAAACTTGCAGATCCCAGGCACGCCAAGACTGCGGTAACTTTTCCATGGTGCACTTCTCGAAAGTACGACAACAGTGCCTCTGATAACGTGCGACGTTGAATAGGTAATTATGTCACGTAGGCCACTTAATACACTACCCCGATCGTAGACGGAGTTCTTAGTGTTCAAGTGACCAAGGAACTGTCTGCCGTCGAGCTCTCCCGGGCGTCCTGTGTGTAACATGTGGAAACTAATTTGGCTAAGTGTGACTAAAGACTATAGCGTTTTTTTCGGTTGTATATTCCAAGTTCATGCTAGCCTGTAATCTGCTGATCCGCAATCAATGTAATCTGCTGAATCTATTGCGCATATGAACAATACCTGAATATGTATTTTCTTTCTCATAGGAACTTAAACAACTTTTAAGTGATGAGAGAGCTGTGCTAAAATCGTTTTTTTTGAATCGTTAAAAACGTTCAAGTTTCAATTCAAAACGTGCGTTCTTTAAAGGGGCGCTGAGAGTGCACACTCGTCAACTTTCGACGCGTCGTGTGTAGCCGACTCATCACATCAAGTCCAAACGTAGATTTTACAGATTATAAAATGTCCGGCAAAGGAGCAAAGGGCCTCTCGGGTAAGGGCCTCTCGGGTAAGGGTGCGAAAGGCACGATGTCCTCTAAGAAGGGTGATAAGCGAAAGCCGACGTCGCGTTCGGTGAAGGCCGGGTTGCAGTTCCCTGTCGGTCGTATTCACAGATTTTTGAAGGTGCGTGTTCTTCACGGCACTCGTATATCGGGTATACAAGGACTTACCTGCAACACTTTGAGCATATTGTCCTTTTCGACCGTTTAAATTTCGAATTTCCAATTTTCGGCTTTCGAAGAAGCGCGATGTGCTATCGCTATGTTTCGTCGTCGAAAACATTTTCAAAATTTATGTTCATGATTTATTAATTTGCTTACCCTATCGTCTCCCCAGAATCGAGCCGCGTCTGGTGGGCGTGTTGGTGCTACTGCTGCTGTCTACTCAGCTGCCATTCTTGGTAAGTTGCTTTTTTTGCAGTCTGAAACCAGAACGATGCGTTAATCGCCACACCGCAGAGTATTTGACCGCAGAAGTATTAGAATTGGCAGGTAATGCATCGAAGGACCTTAAGGTACGTGCATCGTCTTTAAAGCTGCCCGCTTGTATTTAAGTGTATGACAGGTAAAGCGGATCACGCCACGCCACTTGCAACTTGCGATCAGAGGAGATGAAGAGCTCGATATGCTCATCAAGGCAACTATCGCGGGTGGTGGTGTCATTCCGCATATTCATAAGTCTCTTATGAATAAGTCCTCAAAGAAGGGCGAGTAGGAGTCACTTTGAAATGAGTCTCGTTCTGAAACGGGGTGTCGCTTTCAAGCGTCGTTATCAAGCCCCTCTAGAATACTACTTCTAAATTGTACTAAACCATAAAGCTGTATGGGTACGATAGTAATCAGCCTTAGGAGCGTGACGATGTATGAATAAAACAATATAACAATATACAAATGCAAAAGCAAATGTCGGTAACACGAGTGCTCACACATTTCTTTTACTCAGTTAGCGTTATCACTCAACTTCCCATCACAAGCAACAACTTTCAACAGTTTTACTTTAATTTCTTTCGGTGCGCCGTTCATTACTGCGACACTAACTGTGGCATTTTCGACTATGAAAGTCCAGACGTTTCCGCAGAAGCGGTATGTGTGCAACTGACCCTTCATATTGCTTCTGACTTTCGATGCACTGAGAGACTTGCACACACTTTTATCAAACTCACTCAACACTTTCATGGCCATGGTGGGAGATAAGACTCCACTAACGACTAATTCGTCAAGAGCATCTGTTAGCGCCAAGCCCAAAGTAGATCTGCGATACAGTTCAAGCTGTTTACACTTAGGACACGTTTTATTTGATTCAAACTAATTCAAACTAGCTTACCGACATGGAAGCAATGGTTTACTCCAGGATAATTTGATAGAGCCTATACTTCTGTATGCGGATTCTATTTCGACTCAGCAGTTGCTTTTTTGTCACGTAGGAGTCCTCCGTTTCCGTTTCAAGCTTAGGGCGGTTTGTTAGTAAATATCCGACGCCAGCTTTGGTCTTTCACTAACAGTAGTTCGACCAAAACTGTTGAAAGAAACTTTTCTTTCTGCCGTCTGACACGCCAGTCGCCAGCAGACTCTTTAGAACCCGTCTTCTTCTCCTCATCTTGCCCCCTTCCCCCCCAAACGGATGTTAAATGCGTTGTGCAATTATCGCAATAGTACTACTGGTAGTACAATATCAATATTATATTGAATAACAATATTGAATATAAAAATATATTTATAAATTGTGCATATAATGTGTAAATATACTATCAATAGCTACATACATACTGTGTCGTCAACTATCAGTAACAGTCAATAGTAATTTATTCTTCTTTCCACACGCCAGAAGTAGCAAAGAGCCGTCTACTAAATCGTTCGCAGTCACAGTCGTTTCGTCATCCGTTATTTTGTTGTTATTCATTCTGAGACCTCCACCTTGAATCAAACGCTTCGTCGCACCTTTGCTAGGCTGCAGTCCAACCTTGACTACTAACTGAACCAAGCTTTGTCCGACGACTTCCTCCAGTGGTAGCTCTGCGCTAGGAACCAGGCCAACCATAGTACGCAGGGCAGTTGCATCGAGCTCAGTTTCCAGTCCTGGTTTTAGTATATTTGTTGCAGCTTGCGCTTCACTCAGTCCTTGCACGCCGTGGACATAACGTGTCATCTCTTCCGCCAATCGTCTCTGTGCCGTATTTACAACATACTCTGTGGTATTCATCTCACGTTCAAGTTCTGAGATTTCTGACAGTGGTAGAAAGGTAAGCATTCTCAGCAAGCGAATTACGTCTGCATCGTCAACTCCAAGAAAATATTGATAAAATTTGTACGGTGATAGGCGTCCAGCGGATAGCCAAATTGCCCCTTGCTCTGATTTTCCAAATTTTGTACCATCTGACTTAAGCAAGAGTGGAAACGTCATCCCGCTGACTGTTGCTGCTGGCTCAAGACGTCGGATCAGGTCAGTACCTGCAGTAATATTCCCCCACTGATCGCTACCACCGACCTGAACTGAAACCCCATGATGTCTAAACAGATGAACGAAGTCATAGCCTTGCAGTAGCTGGTATGAGAACTCGGTAAAACTTATACCACCTTCGCTCGCAAGTCTAGATTTCACACTATCCTTGGCCAACATAGTACCCATTCGAGAGAATTTACCAACGTCACGTAAAAATTCGAGAAAACTCATTCTTGAATACCATTCAAGATTATTGACAACAATTAAAGATTCACCCTGCCACACTTTGTTAGATAATATTGAGCGAATTGTGCGCTCTATGGCTTGACTATTTGAATCGATAGTTGCGTCGTCGAGCATAGGACGCTCCGAGGACTTGCCGGATGGGTCACCCACCCTACCAGTTGCTCCACCAATTAGCGCGACTGGAGTGTGCCCATATTTTTGAAACCAGGATAAAACGATGATGCCGAGCAAATTTCCAATATGCAACGAATCTGCAGTGGGATCGAAACCACAATATACCCGGACAGGTAGAAGACTTGTTTCGTCGACTAAGGCTTCATTTGTACAGGCGTCAAGTAGGCCTCTGTCCCGGAGTACCTTGAATATATTAGTCTCTTTACCATCTTCAAGTGTGCCTTCCTGAATGTTAGCTGCCGTACTCGTTTTTCTAAGAAACCTCCGATACCTTTTGGTGTGCGTACATATTTTCGGTCGCTGCCGCTGCACAAGGTTTAGAATTCCATACTTCCACGTGCTCCGAGGTATTAAAGATTGCAGAACACAAGGGGACCTACAAACACTGGCTAACATGCTCGAAAGCACGAAAGTCACACACGACTAATATTGCTCGGGCGAACGTAGTGTGGAAAGAGCTCGCCACCAACGGACTCGTGTTCCGCGTCCCTCATACCAGCCCACATGGATTATTACCCGAAGTCGGTATAATTGCGAATGTACAACGAATGTCAATATAATGACAATATTATGTCCGTCAATGTTGACAGTGATGATTGACGACCCAGTGTTTAGCTAAATCCAACTGATATTTAACATTGGAAGACTACCAACGTTGTATGAATTGGATACATAAAACAATAGCTCCATACGGGGCTTATGGAGTCCACTAATTTCATATCATAATAGACCCATTCCACTAAGGAACCTTCAACTTTTGCGTATATAGTTATATGTTTCTCCTATTACCTTTTACACCAAAATTTAGCGAAATTCGAGGTCGCCCGTTTGACCTCACACAAAATCGTCCGTATACTAATCCGAACGTGACATATCCAAAAGTTACCTTAAAAGTCGTCTTCCGCTGTTATTAGTAACGTTAAACGTCCTTGTCTGCCTGCTAGGCAGACTCTGCCTCGGAAAACGTACCCAAAGCACCGTACGCAAGAACCGCTGCCAGAATTGCTTGCCAGAGTAAATCAGATTCAGTCTGTAATAGTGCATAGCAAACTACTACTTCTTTCCATTTAAGAAATCAAAGTAGCGATGGCAACTGATGCCGACGACGAGTTTGTGCCTGGCGCGGAGACGGAAGATGACCTGGAAACATTCGATCGGGAAGTAGAGGTAACGTTTTTAATTTCACGCTAGATTAGTCACTGATTACCATTCGTCGTAGATGACGCAGTTTTCACACGAGGAACATGTCCGTGAAGTAAACCAGCTTGAAGCAGAGAGTGAACTACCTCTACACATATTGTTACGCGCATACGGCATCGAACCAACCCAACCGCAGCAAGAATCGGAAACAAGGCGTTCTAGCGTGCAGTTTCGCAATCTAACCGAATCGACACATGCAAGTACCGATTGTGCGAGTGTATCAGCCCAAGAGTCCACGAAAAATAGCACTTTTTTTCTTGCAGAAAGCCTTGCGATCGAGACAAGATTACTTGAAAGCTGTGGAAACTCCCAGGGTGGTGTTACACAGCCAACGAAACCATTACCATGCTTTCCAGAACCTAAACCAAACAAAACTCACTGGTTTCATGCGTTAGAAGAAATGTCTTGGCTTGCTGGAGACTTCATTAGAGAGCGGAAGTGGAGGTACGGACTTGACCTCAGCACAACTTGAAGCTTTCTCACAAATAATTGTACCATTTAGAGCCCGAACAGCACTAAAATTTGCTACCACAGTCGTTAAGAGTCGACGCAATTCAGCAGCAATAGTTCAAAAGAGAAATACTTCCGAAAATACAGTGCTCCAGAAAACAGCAAGAAATATTGCTCACGCAGTCATGTTATTTTGGTTCAAGGTTGAGAAGGTCACGTTGTGAAGACTAGTAGAATTCAAGCATCACACTTCATCTAGGTACAAATGCTGAAACATCAAGTAGCTGATGCACACGTGGAAAAATGCAAACTCGATGCACAGCTAGGTGAACACTTATTAAATCCCCAAACAATCACAGTAAACTTATCTTTCATGTAGACAAATTAGTAGAAATGACAGAAGCGCACTCGAGCAGGCTCGCGAAACGATTGAGATATTGTGCGGATGAAGAAGATGGCGATGGTTCAGAAGAACGTATTTCACACATCGGCGTTGAAAATTCAATTGAAAATTCGAAAGATTTGGGAACAACAAAAGGTGTTGATCTCACTACGTCTAACAGTAGACTAAACAGATCATCAAATGAAATTGAAGGAATGTCTCGCTTACTCAAGCATAGTTTACGTGACTATCAATTAGATGGTGTGAAGTGGATGAAAAGTTGTTACTCAAACAACTTGAACGTATTGCTAGCTGATGAAATGGGCCTCGGCAAAACAATTCAAACAATAAGTCTTTTATCATTACTTGCTACAGAATTCGGGAACTGGGGGCCACACTTAATTGTTGTGCCGACATCTGTGATGTTAAATTGGGAAGTGGAGTTCAAAAAATGGTGCCCAGGATTGAAAGTTTTTACTTATTATGGAACTGTCAAGGAGCGCCGAATCAAACGACACGGATGGAGTAAACCAAATAGTTTCCACGTGTGTATTACTTCTTACAGGATAGTTACACAAGATCATAGTATATTTCGCCGCAAAAATTGGCAATATCTTATCCTCGATGAAGCGCATATGATAAAAAATTGGCGTTCTCAAAGATGGCAAACGTTACTAAATTTCAGTACAAAGCATAGACTTCTGATTACCGGTACACCGCTTCAAAATGAACTCATGGAACTTTGGGCACTCATGCACTTCTTGATGCCTGATCTTTTCTCTTCACACTCCGAATTTAAAGACTGGTTTGCAAGCCCATTAACTGCCATGGTTGATGGCAGTCAGTCCATCAATCAATCGTTGGTGAGCCGTTTGCATTCAATTCTGCGCCCGTTCATTCTTCGGCGCCTAAAATCTGAGGTTGAAAAGACACTGCCGTGTAAATTTGAACATGTGATTAAGTGTCAGCTCTCAAAGCGGCAGAGGCGTCTGTACGAAGAATACATTTCGGCAAATAGCACACTACAGACTTTATCGAGTGGGAACGTAATGGGAGTAATGAACTGTCTGATGCAGTTGCGAAAAGTATGCAATCATCCGGATCTATTTGCAGGACGGCATATATCTAGTTCATACGATATGTGCCATGTCTCATGGCTGCGCCTGGACTCGATAGACAGTCTCGCGTTCCAAAACAGAAGGTTATCGAGTAACGAACTCTATCAGAATTCACAAGGTGACGATCAGCACATGCGTTGCACTCAATATTTATGCACAATAGATGAAACTGCTAAATCAATTTCATCAAGATCTACAACGATTGTACTAAGACATTTTACGAAAGAAAGATATTGTGTTTGCGGTGGAACATTTCAACGCCTGTCAAAGCAGGACTGCCATAGACCGCGTCAGATAGATCGAATTCATAGTTCTAATTGGCTTCTAGACTTATTTATGACAAATACTAGTAGCAATCACGTATCCGAACAGATTCAGAGCACTTTGGCAGATATGTGCACGGCAATGCTACAGTTCACGTTCATCATACCTCGTGCAAGGACTTCAACACCAGCAACACGTAACATAATTTATGGGGATCTAAAAATGTCCCAGCTTTCTGACAAAGCCATGAAAGTCATCAGGCCTATTAGACCAACCATAATACGACAGACCATGTTCTTCCCTGACAGACGCTTAGTCCAGTTTGATTGTGGAAAACTGCAGGCCCTTGCTGTACTACTCCGCAAGTTGAAGATAGAAGGACATAAGGTTCTGATATTCACACAGATGACAAAAATGCTTGATATACTAGAAGCATTTTTAAATCTTCACGGATATACGTATTGTCGTCTTGATGGGAGTACAAGCACCGAGCAGCGACAGCTACTCATGCAGCGATTCAACAGTGACAAAAAGATTTTTGCTTTCATTTTGTCCACTCGCTCAGGTGGTTTTGGGATAAATCTCACTGGTGCTGACACAGTGGTCTTTTACGACTCAGATTGGAATCCAGCGATGGATCAGCAGGCACAAGATAGGTGTCATCGCATAGGACAAACTCGACAAGTTCACATTTATCGCCTGATTAGCCAGGGGACAATCGAAGAAAGTATCTTAGAAAAGGCCATCCAAAAACGGGAGCTTGACAATGTTGCTATACAGCTTGGTAACTTCAATACTGAGGCTTTTGCGCAATCAGGTAAACTATTTTAATCAACTCTTTTTCATCGTTTGAGTTTTCAACCTACAGAGCTAGTTGGTAGTGTTAGAAAGCACGAGGAATGTCCAGATACCGCACTAGAGTGTGAAACAAAATCTGATACCCCTGGACAGCGTTCTGCGGAACAGTCGATGCTACGTTTAAACGATGACGATTTGAATTCGCTTTTGCCGATTGAAAAATATGCCTTGAAGTACTTTTCAAAGTGACTTTCTTGATAGAATTACATTCTATACAATCGATAGATTCAAGTGCAACAACATGTGGCGGCACTTTCGATAGTCTCATTAGTGCTTTGAAATCGGTAAGATTCGTACACGCGTTTTTCATGCTTATGTATAGTCTCCAGAAAACAGAACAACATTTTTTTCGTTGATCAGCGATGAAGTATTTTAACTGCAGTATCATGCATACACTTCAAATGCACAAATAACTGGTACGTTCGAATTCAAGTCTGGGACAGAAGGTTCAGAAGCCAAATAGCCTGAAGTTCATCGACTACTTGTCAACGGCACTGACTTCAAAGTTAAAAGCAAGAATAGTGAGTATAGAATGGAAATTCGCACCTAGTTACTTCGTATTCTATTTCTGTTTGCGTCCGTCTCTTGCGCTGAGTACTTGGTACAGAAAGTTTCTTTCCAAACTTAGGGTTACTCTAAAAGAATGTTTATTGCAGATCCAACATGAGACTCACAAGAAACTAACCTCCTCGACAAGAACATGGGAATATTTGGTTGTTGCAAACGTGTATCCGGAATCGTAAACACCAGCACTCAAACGCCCCTACAACGCTGAATATACGTAATCCAGAATAGATAAGCCTTGAGTGCTCACCAATAACTCATTTTCAATACTTTTGTCAAGGCGTGCTGCCACTTGGGCCTGATGCATGGTAGCACATCATAAGTAACAAGGAGTGTCTCACATCCAAGTAAAGATAGACGAACCTTGCGTTCCGTTCTAGCATCGCGTTGTGCGTGCCGAGCTGGTATAGTTTCGATTTTGCAGCTTTAAACAAGCCTCAGAACGTGCACAAGTAGTAGACGTGATAAAATGATGCGCACCTTTCTACTTTTTCTAATCTTCTTGAGCGAATAAGGAGCTGTGTCAACTTCGTCAGGCGCTGCTTACTCTTGTGAACCAAAAATTTTGGCCTTGCGATGTGTTAAGCGAAAAAATCAGTAGTGCAGATTAAGCCTCACCAGTATTCAAGTTGCGAGTTTATCTGATGTAAAGCTTCGTCGTATTTAGAGCTAAGTTCTGTTCGATGCCACATGCGAGCAGGTGTATGTGCCCTCTCAACCGATTTAGTATAGAGACTGATAACACCTGTTTGTATTTGAAAGTTAGTACTGGACAAAACGAAATCCCAGTTTTGCAAACACCTTGTTCTTCGCGAACTGTCGCATACTGGCTGTTCGCAAGCGGACACGAACTTCTATTACACATGCCAGTCAAGTTGAATTCGTTCCTGCAAAAGTTTGACGTCTCTTTGTCAAGGCGGTAGCTACAGTGCCCGTGATTAATTATCTAGCTTGCTGTGAACTAGTTTTCGTGATACACAAAAACGCATTACCTGCCACACTACCTCATCGCTCTGCATATCTATTGGCCAGTAAAGGATCTGGTATGAATGACAGCTGCACGACCTGCACCACTTTAGTGTCGTAGTGTAGTACAGGGAATTTCCACCAAGCTCGCGTTACCTGTGGCGGCGCTATAAGTCGGGCGTGGCTAAGTCTCAGACAACAGTAATGTTTTATCGATTTTCACATACGGATTTATTAACATATAAGTCTATCAAACTATGATAAAACTGTCTAAAATACATTCACTCATGGCCAATCATGACCCATCCCTACGGAGGGACTATGGTTGGCGAAACTCTACGCTCGAATAAGTCCAACCGGTGCTGCGCTGAACTAACAATAATACAGTATGGGTAAGAACTCCATTTCAATATGTAGATAATATTAATATAGTTACAATAAACAATTTCGCTTTATTTATTATGGCCCATTTCTCTGTTTAAAATAACGTAACTACAGCATTAGGAAACACGAAATAAAAGCATAGTCCAACACTCGCCGGTTTGAACTCCAACTCTTAGGCTCGTACCAGTACAAAGCGGCGAACTGAAATAGTTTTGGTTTCGCCCAGCAGCGACTAAAGCGTAGCTTCTTTACAAAAGGTGCTATCCCGTTGACAACGCGCTATTGTAGAATCAAGAGTTGTCAGACCCCGAGTACGCTCTACGAGCGCATAGGAATCTCCGCTTCTTTCTTTTCCGCTAAAGGACAAGGGTTTTTGAACGATGAATAAACACCAACTTGAAAACACGTGGACTCTTTGGTTTGATAATCCGAATGGGTGAGTTACACAATTATCTACCTTGAAAATGATGACATCGCCACAGCCGGCAGAAGCAAACAACATGGGGCCAAACTCTGCGAAGCGTTTACACGTTTAACACAGTTGAAGATTTTTGGTGCCTGTACAACAACATTCTCTCACCCTCAAAATTGATCATGGGTACGGATTTTCACCTTTTTAAAGAAGGCATCGAACCCAAATGGGAAGATGATACTTGCGCTAAGGGAGGCAAATGGACTTACTATGTACCAAAACAAACAGATGCAGACTCGCTAGACGAAAGCTGGTTAAACCTCTTGTTGTTCATGATTGGTGAACAGTTTAGCGCTCCTGGGGAGATTTGCGGTGCCGTCGTTAGCGTCCGACAGAAACAACATCGTATCGCTCTTTGGACGAAGACGGCTTCCAATGAGGCGGAACAAGTTTCTGTTGGGCGCCATTTCAAAAGTGTGTTGGACATTCCCGAAACTGAAAAAATTGGTTACATGGTACACGATGACGCCATCCGCCTCGAAAGGAGGGCCAAAGATAGATACACCGTATAAGCGACGTATTTGTTAAGAGGTTTATCTTCCGCAATGCATCGCATACAGTATTAAATGCAACATACACATTGCTATGAGGAAAGCTCAGAGATACATATGCAACTCTGTAATGACATTAAACATTAAAACAGTCAGAACTCTCCATATTGAAATCTACATAAGCTCTTTGAAATGCAACGTTCATACTGTACATGCGCCAGGTGCAATGAAAATAGACACGGCCAACTTTCATTATTTCATAACTTTCAGTATGGGTAAATTTTCCTTATAGAGACATGTTTCAATCGCGTCGAGTATGCGATTTTGCATATGTGCGTATGGAGATAAAAAAAAGTGGGTTGGGGGGGGGAGGTCCGAAAAGTTGGAAGCCTCCATCGTACTACATTTCATACATAAGATTTACGCGAAAAAATAGAAAAAGCTAAAAGAGCCAGCGAATGTTGTGTGCAGTTCAAACCGAGAACGACAGCTCGACCTCACCAGAGCCGTTATTCCAGCTACATGATGAACTTGTGAGAAACGTTCGACCATGAGAATGCACGGCGAGTGTAGCGCTCTGATTGACCGCGCTCGTTCGGAACTTTCGCGTGGTGCATACGAGTCCGCAACGACATCGTTTGAAACTTTAGTTTCAAAACTTTTGATGTTCATAGAACAACGTCAGCATTCTAAAACGGCTATGGATCGAGTAGATATCGAGAGAACCACCGAATCCGTGTGTACAGAGCTATGCGTTATTGTTTCCGATGTTCTAGCGCGCGTCAGCACTCTACCACAGTGCGAACAAACTTTGCTTCTTCACAGTGTTGAAAGCCTATGTGAGCTGTTGTGGAAACTTCGTACGTCCAGCAATCAAGGAAAAATATTTGCTCTCCGGTATACCCTTATCCGGAGACTTGCGGGATGCCAGGAGCAACACAAAGTCCTGAGAGCGTGTTGGAGTTTTCTTTCTGGTCTACTTGAACACAGCGCCGATGCGAAGTGCTTCGATGTTGCTGAGTTGCAAGCGGTTTATATTCGTCGTAAGAATGAAAAGCATTTCGTTTCTATTTTGATCGGCGTCCTTTTAAATCTTCTTGGATCGTTTGCGCTGGACGCAGACGAGATCGATTTTCATGAAGTAGACAAGATACTTGGGGTGTCGGGTGTTGTCTGTCATATTGTTGATTTATTAACAACTATGCCCATCGAGTCAGCTGAAAAACATGTGAACGGATTCGCGAGCAACTCGCTTCGCATGGTGGCGTATCTTAGTCGCTTAATACACACGCGCACGGATGCCGTGCACGCACAAATCAACTACTGTCGAGTTTTGGTTAAGTGCATTCATTTCTTCAAGGCAGAACGTAAATTTGTACTTATGGTGTGTACAAGAATCATAAAGTACGTACATTTTGACCACATGTATACTATAATGGATGCAGTCAAAAATACACTAGAGAACTTCAATTCATCAGATTTTGCATTTGTGTGCGAAGAAATCGTAAAATGTGGAATTAAAAGTAACAGTTGTGTTGAAGCACGTTGTCTTTTGGAGAGTTTATTTTCAGCTGCTTCTCTACCGTGGTTTATCATAGTCGCATGTGGCACGTTGCGCTTAAAGCATCGAACGGTTGTATTTGATTCACTTGAACTCGAGCACGCATTATCTGAAATGAAATGCGTGAACAAGACTTTTACGTGTATACTTTCAACTGCTAAATCCAGTGAATACTTGAGGATTGTCCGCGTGTACAATACCTATGCGAGGCAAGTGAACAGCTTCAGTGATATTTGTGCTCGTTGTGACATTACGCTTTTGAAGCGTGTGTCACGTGAAATACTTTGTTTCTACTCTTTCAGTCCTAAAATCGTTGGATATCTTTGTGCAATGAGTGTTGAAGAAATGAGGCAGTGTGCAGAGTTACCACAGTTTTACTTACATAGTATTGCCGCAATTATGCGCTTCGAGTTACAAGCTTGTGAAAATGAGGAGCTCTCTACTACATCTTTTGAATTCATCGATTTATTTAAGCAGCTTCTTCACGGGAAGTCTCAACTGAACAATGTGAATTCACGTCGTACTATATACACCCTCGCAAGCTTTTGTATGAACACTGGCTTTCCTAACACGGCAATTTCATTGTTGAAATTAGCTCTAACTCACTGCCTACGGTCAGATGAAACAGAAACGATGAAATTTGATGAAATTTCCAAGCAGATGCGTGCTTTTACGAAAATTTTACTTGAAACTGGAAGAAGTGATCAGGCTTTAGAAATACTCACAGACGTTGTGAAGGGAAGTGAATTATCGGGAATGTCTTTCAATTCGTTTCTTACAATTTATGCTGATATCATAAAACGTACCTGGTCAGCATATGAGAGTGTAGACGAGAAGTTAACACCTTTTGTACTCCAATACCAAGACGTTCTAAAAGATTCTAGTACATCGTTGGCAAGTCTGGTACAGGAGTTCTCATTCTGGAATAAACATAATATTTCTCCGCGCTTTAAACACAAGCTACTAGAACAGATATTGGATATGGCAATGAATTTGCGTGGTAGTACATCAACTTATACGACAGTGCAGTTGGACACAATTTTGAGATTATTGCAAATAGCACTGCCTATTGTTCCATTTCAATGTGCAACGTGCGCATCTATGTTTTGCCCATTTTGTCGTCATACAAATGTGAGAAAACTTTGCTGCTTGATTTGCAAGAAGATTTACGAATCAGCAGACGAAGTCTCTGCACTAGTAGCTGCTACTGAAGTGACCTGTCGTACTGCGCTTTCTCTAGTCTGCTCTGACAAAGAGCATGGATTTGAGCGTGCACAAGCAATTATACGCGATGAGTTACCCATACGTAAATTACAACATATTTACACGCAGTTGGAAATGCATAAGAACAAAAGCACGACATCGCACAATAGATTCAGCCAAATGTCTCATGCTCTGGAAGAAACATGTGCAATGTTTACTGCTTTTGGCACAACTTATCTCAGCACTGAGTTGAAAATGTACTTGCGCGAGAACACAAGTCCTGTGATTTCTGTACTTTTGGCACCATTTCGTGCACCTGATCTATTTTTCGTTACACATACTAGTTTTCTTCGCCCTGAGAAAAACATGGAGACTGACGAGTATTTCAAGGCTCGTTCTATGTTATCTTTGGCTTCAATAGAGGTAGAGCGTGGACAGTATTCAAGAGCGTTCTCTTATGTAGAACTAGCCATTCCATTACTGAAAGGTATTTGCTGCTCGCATAGGTTAGACAAAAGCACTGGAAGTATCGATAGTACATCTAATCGCGTCTTGCAGATCAAAAATAGTACACAGCGTTCTTCATGGCATTGTTTGGGAATGTATATTTTCTCCTTGTGCATGCGCGCTTCAATTTGCACTGAACTTGGTATGCGCACTAGTAGTATTTTGGCCGCTGAAGAAGCTCTACAACTTGCGCTGAGTACGTACTCACCGGTGTTAGAAACCGTTGTTCGTCTTCGAAAAGCAGATGTCTACCAAAGATTTGAGCAGGTTCAGGAGAGTATGGACCAGATTTTAAAATGTCAACAGGTGATGCTCCCACCTTGGAGACTTAAAACATCAACTTCATGGTCCACTGTGCTAGATTCTCAAACTTGCATTTATGCTGCGGCCCATGCATCTTACATCGAGAGCATGTGTGATTTTAAAAGCGGTGATTCGCTCAAAAGCACTGCAGAGATGGAAAAAGCTACTGAATACGTCAACGAAGGCTTGAACCTTTCGAAAAGTAATTACGATGTAACGTTGCAAGCTCTCTTCAGACTGCTACTCATACGGATATCATGTACCCGTCTTTTATCGACAACAACTACAGCGACAAGCGAAATGGCTAACGCGATAGAACTCATGTTTTCAACATGCCGATGTTATCAGCCTACCGTGTGGGGATTGATATTACTTTGCAAAATCCATGCACTGCATCAAGAAAATAATTTAATGAACGGCGAACAATCGAGAGCAACTTACGCTCATTTTTCTACGGAGCCATTGGGATCGCTTTTGCAAAGCGTTATGAGCATTTTTCGGGATGTTCCTTTCACACTTCATCAGGCTCAACCATTGATTATGCGCACTGTTTTGGACGAAATGGATTCAGCACCTCGCAGCATTGTTCGTGCGTTACATTTTCACAACGGATCAGTTCTTCGAAGTCAACATTTGGCTTTGCTGACTAAACGATCATTTGCTCGTCGATTCAAAAGTTCAGCAGCTTTCAACAACGCCGAAATCTGTGATAATCCTTTCAATTGCGCTTTGACAGCACTCGCAATAACAGACAACGAGATTGCTCAAATTTGTGGACGAGTTGACAGTGAAGATGTTGGCAGATGGACCGTATGTGGTTACCCAGTTGTCACGATAAGCTTACATCAACCCGCAGCAAAAGATTCATCGGCTGAACTGATCTTATCGAGGGTATGCGAAAGTGCGAAGTCCGCACTATACATGAAAATTCCATCCAAGTTGATCCACAAGGTTCTTGATGAATTTTCAGTTGCTGTGCAAAACCAGCACACGGTCAAGGTATCAACCCCAACTCGTGAATCTAAAATACAATGGTGGGAAGATAGACTTCGATTAGATCTTCTTATAAAACATAACCTCGCCGAACTAGAATATGTTCTCGGCCCATGGAAAGTATTTCTTTTAGGGGAAATAGATGACAGTGAACAAAGATTTGAGCAAGCTTTACAATTACTCAGCAGTGAGCTTGATATTCTGGCAAAGTCGAATGGATTTTGTCTTATTCCGAGGGCACGTGACTATGTTTTGTTACTTTTACAAGGTTTAGACCATATCACTACGAAGGAATTCACTCAAGCTTTGACAACACTCTTTGTAAATCCAGCGCGAGTGCAGTGCGAATACCTCGAAGGATTGCCTGCGTTTTGGGGAAAGTGTAAATACGATCTGCTTGAAAGTGTTTCGTTATCTGCGATTAAAACTCAGAAAATGTTAGAGACGAGCAAACCAAAAGTCGCACCAAGGAAAGCGATTTTACTTTCTCTCGATAGCTCTGTAAAGCATGTTCCGTGGGAATCGATCTCGGTTCTGAAACATCAGCGGGTTTATCGGATACCAGCAGTTGCCATAGGGCAAGCAATAGTGTCATTGAGAGCGTATGGTAAGCGTGAAAATATTGTAGACCTACGCAGATCATACTTTGTGTTGAATCCATCGGGTGATTTGATTAAAACTCAAGAATATTTAGAGCCACTACTAGCCAAATCCGGCTGGACCGGATCTCAAGGACGGACGCCTAGCATCTCGGAGGCAATTCAAGCTCTAACAGACTTCGAATGTTATTTTTATTTTGGTCACGGCGCGGGTCAGGATGTGACACATAAAGAAGCCATGAAAGACATAGTTTCATGTGCCGCCTCTGTTCTCATGGGATGTTCTAGCGGCGTATACGATTACACAGATTCATCAGCAGCAGCGTCCACATCTATTTTATACCTCTTCGCCGGAGCACCTTTTGTACTAGGCAATTTGTGGGATGTTACAGATGGCGATATTGATCGTTTTTCGGCCGCACTTCTTAAGGAGTGGTTATCCCAATCTGTATCATACGCATCATCAACAATGGAAACGTTTTGTGCAGCAGATGCGGTCCAGCATGCTAGGAAAGCATGCCAACTACAGTTTCTTGTAGGAGCCGCGCCTGTGATATATGGTGTTCCCACTAGAATGTGGGACAGTGGACATTCTGCAACTTGAACCCACCACAACACTGTATGATCAGTCGCCGCCGCGCTGAATCATCTAGTGAAGTACGTTTTGGCGGGCAATGGCGTTCGGTATCTCAGAAATTGCTGCTCCCCACAACACAATACGTCCAGCTGCTTTTTACGAAGTGCCAGTACTGAATCACTAAAAATAGTGTGAGATTGACATCTAAACAATAGGTATACCATTTCTTACCACATTACTCGCGCGCTGTGTGCACCCAGCGTGAACTACACATATGATAACAGGTAAGGTTTATAGGATTCTGTAGAGACACCAACGTACATGTTCATGGATGAATGCCCTACTATTATGCGCTGGAAATAAATTCATGAATTTCAGGCATATCGCATGCTTTTTTATCGGGACATTCAATATGTTTAAACTGGATACCACTTCATATTACTTTTCGCATAGCATTCAATTGCTACTCACCTTGATAGTTCGAGCTCAGTGATGTGCAAGAAATCGAGTGCGTTCGTCTGTCGTTCTTTGTATTCACTAGTGAACTTAATGAACTAAATGAAAATGAGTTGCGTGTGACGTAAATATGAATAAGAAAATATACCTGTCTCACGTAGTTGTACGGGTCAGAACATGAGTTCAATATTTGAACAAAATCAAAATATTTATTCGGAATCTTGAACGTTTCTGAGAGGATGGCCAACATAGGGTCGAGCAAAGTCTAGAACTCGATTGAATAAGCAAGATCTTAAATTCTAAAATTATGGAACATACCTCGTAGAGTGTCTTCGCAGCACTGAGCATTTTCATACAAAATGTAACGTCACCTACGAAAAATGAGGCAAGTTTCTCTACAGAAAAATAATATTGTCCTACGTGCATGCATGTGGATTGCACTTTTAAATACGAGCAAGGCTAGAACTCCCTAAGATGACCAATGATCGTGCGCCATATTAAGTTTCCAGGTACACTCACGTCATGAAGATGAAGTGTATGCTCAGTGACGTTTAAATATGATTTTTGATTTTTTTCTGGAAACGTGATATCGCTCTGAAGCCTGGCTCTGGTTGCGAGTTCGACCTCGAGCTTGAAATATGCAAGCCATATTTCTTTGGAAAACGTTAAGACTCTAGGTAGACTGAATGCATTCTTTCTTTTGTACCTTGACAGTTTGAGCAAGTCCGTATACCACGTTGCAAAATCTGGCGGGCTGCGTTCGTGTTCTTCTAGCATCGAAAGTGTCAGTTTATCGATAAATATACGCGAATTAGCTATCTTACATTGACATCAAGCTCGATTGAAGCGGCATAAAGCCAGAGACCAACACAACTACTATGATACCGTAAAGCAAAAGCAACCAGACGTGATACGAGCTTGAAGTTGCGTTGCATTTGCGATCTGTGTATGAAAATATGCCATAAACGTAAACTCCATGTATTTTGATGCACAGAACGACTTAAAACTCTCTGTATATGCTTCGCTAAAGGCAGGCTGCTGAGCTTCTTGAAACCATGTTTCTACGCGGTCGTGTCTCAAAATATTAATAATTACCCCGCACGTGAACACCACGCACCTTGGCTCGCACCTTAAGCAGGCGTTCAATGTTTGTCTCGTAATCGATATAGGCCAGGTACACACGCTCATTTCTTCCGTGGCGCCTTGCAAGCGCGTGCTCATATTTCGAGCGCCTTTTCAGGACTTGCTTACTTTCCTGAGTTGTCAAAAGACCGGTTAGCTCTAGCTTCGAGAGATCATCGAGTCCAGTTTCAATCACTGATGTAAAACTTGCCATCAGCTCCAGTCGTAAAAGCAATAGGGATGCAGTGGAAGCTGAGGATGTGGCAAACAACTGCTTTTCGCTTCTCGACAGCCGCCGGTGTCGGTCGAGCCGCTCGAAGTTTTGCATCCATAGGGCATCCATTCGTACTCCACTGGGAAATGCCCTATTTTATTTTCGGTAAAATAAATATTCAATAAGTATTGCTTCTTAATTCGCACCAAAATTATGGAATGGCTAGTTCCAACTTGTTGTATTAAGTACCAACAACTTGGCACTGGACCATCCATCCTTATTTAATGTATAATATGCCTGTCAGACAATACAGATAAGTATTACGCCTTCTACTCCTATAATATTAATATCGTATTATACTACAGTTATACCTAAGTATATGCTCTGGACATAAATGGTAACATCATGTGTAGAAAACGCATACGTTACACACAAGATCAGCTTGTAATGTAAACGACACAATTCGTCCGTATACTAATCCGAACGTGACATATCCAACAATGCCGGATGCCCATTTCAATATGGTGGAATTGCCCAACGCAGGGGAAAAGGAGCTTTTCTTTTGGAAAACGTCTAGGTTTTCACGACCCAGCGGCGTCCACTCCGGACAAGAGCTACCCCGGCCGTAGACGCGGGCTAACGAACATCATTCCAAAGAAGTAAACGAATATGACGCTGCTGGACATCGTTGAAGGTCAGCACTATTCTTTCCCTGAACAGGTAGTGAGCCTCAGAACTTCTCCAACCACCTCCATTCACACTGCGGCATAGGAGCTTGATATTTTGAAGTTTTGGAATGAAATCGATGCGTTCGGCGAGCAATTGCGCAGGACGGAGGGACAGCCAGAGTACGTTACGATCGCTGAATTCCATTATGATTACTGAAAGTATCATAGATTTGTTTTCTATGACGGTCCCCCATTTGCAACTGGTTTACCGCACTATGGACACTTATTGGCCGGAACTATCAAAGTAATATGCTATTTCACCATCATAATGTGCTTACGAAAGATATTATCAGGACATCGTGACACGTTTCGCCTCAATGACTGGCCACCACTGCGTCCGCCGTTTCGGTTGGGACTGTCACGGATTACCGGTGGAGCACGAAATTGATAAGAAACTAAGTAAGTTGTACACCAATTTCCATGATAAAGACCTGAGTAGCGTACTTGTCTGTCTCAGAAATAAGTGGGAAAGCAGATGTGTTAAAGTTTGGTATCGCAAACTACAACGAAGAGTGCAGAAGTATCGTCCAACGATACTCACAAGAGTGGAAGAAGACTGTCACGCGAATAGGGCGTTGGATAGATTTTGAGAACGATTACAAGACTATGGATCCGCATTTCATGGTAATCGCATATTCTATACAACCTTACAGGTTATCTCACGATGATTCATTCCAGGAAAGTATATGGTGGGTTTTTAAGACCCTGAACGAAAAAAATTTGGTAAACGATTTTTTGCTTTGAACATGAACTTTGTCATTTATGATTGGTTGGTATAGGTCTACAAAGGATTTAAAGTCATGCCATACTCAACCGCTTGCAATACGCCGCTGTCGAATTTCGAGGCTGGCCTAGATTATCGGGATGTCTCTGATCCTGCCATTATGGTAAAACATTTCTTTAGTTGCTATTTTTACTATTATCAAAAACTATGTTAGGTTACATTTCCTGTGATTGATAGTCAGACAAATGCATCATTAGTGGCCTGGACGACAACACCTTGGACGCTTCCATCAAACGTCGCACTTTGCGTCAATCCAGACCTGAAATACGTTTACGTAAAAAATCCAAAAGGTGATGTTTTCATCGTTGCAGAATCGAGACTGCACGTATTGCCGCAAGCGATGGCTAAGGGTAAAGAGCAACGTCTCAATCCAAATTGGTCTATCGAAAAAACCGTTTTGGGTAAGGAACTTGACGGGCTCAAATATAAGCCTTTATTCAAATGGTATGGAGAGTCTGTGCAGTCGGCGTTTCGAGTATGTGTTGACTCGTACGTGAAAGATGATTCAGGCACAGGCGTCGTCCATCAAGCGCCTGCATATGGTGAAGATGACTATAGAGTGTGTTTGGAAAATCAGGTTGTCCTAAAAGGTGACTCTTTGCCTGATCCGGTGGACGCAAATGGGTGTTTTATGGCTCCTGCTCCCAGTGATCTGATAGGGGTTTATGTGAAAGATGCAGACAAAATGCTGATACAGTGCGTCAAAGATCAAGGCAGACTTTTGGATAACACTAGAATTGTGCACTCTTATCCATTTTGCTGGCGGTCGCAAACCCCCCTTATTTATCGAGCGGTGTCCTCATTTTTTATTAAAGTTCAAGACTTCAAAGATCGACTCATTGCTAACAATTTGACAACAGAGTGGGTACCTTCATACGTCAAAGAAAAGAGGTTTCATAACTGGTTAGAAAGTGCTCACGACTGGTCTATTTCGCGTAATAGGTATTGGGGTACTCCGATTCCCGTTTGGTCGTCGCCTTCTGGTGACGAAACGTTGGTTATTGGATCAATTGCAGAGCTTGAACAACTCACTGGAACACAAGTGAGCGACATTCATCGTCATTTTATAGATGACCTAGAGATACCGTCGCGGCGTGGACCAGATTTTCCTCCGCTTCGGCGTGTCGAAGATGTGTTTGACTGTTGGTTTGAAAGCGGTAGTATGCCTTACGCGCAACAGCACTATCCATTTGAGAACAAGGAAAAGTTTGAAAACTCGTTTCCAGCAGATTTTGTCGCAGAAGGCCTTGACCAAACTCGAGGATGGTTCTATACTCTAATGGTTCTATCCACGGCTTTATTCGATCGCCCAGCATTCAAAAATCTCATCTGTAATGGTTTAGTGTTAGCCTCCGATGGCAAGAAAATGTCCAAGTCTCTCAAAAACTATCCCGATCCCAACAATATTTTGGAAAAGTATGGTGCGGATGCACTTCGCTTATATCTTATTGATAGCCCTGTTGTGCGAGCTGAGCCGCTTAGATTCAAAGAAGAAGGTGTGTTTAGTGTACTCAAAGATGTTTTTTTGCCATGGTACAATGCATATCGCTTCTTGGTGCAGAACGTTCGACGTGTGGTAGCTGAGGGCAACGTTTTTCAGCCCAACGAAACAGATAATTTTACAAATGTGCTTGATATTTGGATATTATCGTCAACGAACTCTCTTGTACGTTTCGTTCGAGATGAGATGAAGCATTATCGGTTGTATACTGTCGTTCCTCGATTGATTCTTTTCATCAGTCAGTTAACCAACATTTATGTGCGTTACAATCGCGCTCGCCTTAAGGGGAAATTAGGAGCTGAAGAATCCCGCTATTCGTTGATTGTGCTGTTCAAAGTTTTATTGACTTTATGCAAAACTATGGCGCCATTCACGCCATTTTTCGTCGAAAACATGTATCAGAACTTGCGCTTGTGCATGGACGACGCCGAAGAAAGCATACATTTCTGCCCATACCCATCTCATAGCGAGGACACTGCTCATCGCATCGAGATTTCAGTTTCCAAAATGCAAGCAGTTATTGAAGCAGTTCGCGCGCTTCGAGAACGTGCGGCGAAACCGCTCAAGATGCCACTCTCAAGCATTACCATCGTAGATGCAGATGCTGACTTTTTGCAAGACGCCAAGGGAGCACTTTTGCTATACATCACTGATGAGCTCAATGTACGCACCGTAAATATTAGTTCCGAGCCAAGGAATTTTGCTTCTCTGAAAGCTGAGCCAAATTTTTCCACTCTCGGTAAAAGGTTAGGCAAGTCCATGAAAGCCGTTACCCAAGAAATTAAGTCTTGGGACGATAACAAAATTACGAGCTTCAAAATTGACAAAAAAGCTACAGTAGCTGGACACGAACTTCTGGAAGAAGACGTAATTATAAGATATGAGTTTGACTGCGCAAATGACGAACATCAGGCGCACGCTACGATCGGAGAAGGAGGGGGTATGGTAATTTTAGATTTGAGAACAGACGCATCGCTTGTTTCTGCTGGATCTGCGCGATTGTTTGTTAATAAAGTTCAAAAACTGCGGAAGAGTGTGGGTTTACAAACCAGTGATTTTGTAAATGTGTATTATCACACGAGTCTTTCCGATCATCAAGATATGATCCAAGAAATTTTACAAACCGAACAGAAGTACATATTAGACTCGCTAGGCTGTATACCTGTAGCTCTGCCAGACGAAACCCAGGTAGTCCTTGGTTCAGACGAGTTCGAGATGTCGAACGTCTCCGTTAAGTGTCTTCTCTGCAAACCAGTTGCTTCGCTCGCGAGCGTTGAGGACGTGAAAAATGAAGATAAACTGCAGTACAAATCGCTCAAAGCTCTAATTTTGGCGCGGGAGTTTGACTCTTTGAATGCTGCACGTTCAGATGTGTTTCTTGATGAAGAAAGAGTCAGGTTCAAAGTAAAGAAGTGATTGGAGAATGGAAGTGTTGCAACGTGACAGTTGAAGGAATTTTCACTTGAAATGATCTAAAATAATGCGTTTTCATTCATCGAATACATCGTTCCTAATGCGCTCGTGAAGTCTATCAAATAATTCACTTTTCACTTTTGCGAAAGCGAACTCTAAACGCGACAACTCTGTGGTCGCATTTTTGTTGTACATAAACAGACCATAGTAAAGTTCGAACGAATCATTGTATGTATTATCTACCAGTGACCGTAGTGATTCGAATCCTTTCGTGCTTATTGTTGTTTCTGCTAGTTCCATGGTACCAAGCATGCGTCCCACTGTGTGTGTAATAAATTGCGATGAAGCAGCCTGCCTGTCATGCTCTTCACATGACATTTCCACCATTCTGCAACCTTCTGACTCAAATATTTCAAGAAAATTGGCGCATCTCTCAGCTCTTAGACTGTCCTGTCCAATCCGTACCTTATCAAAGACTAGAGGCAAATTCTTCCAACTATCTTTGCCGCTATCAGGACCAAACATGGGGTGCAAGCACAGGATATCAAAATTGTCGGGTAATAGTTGCGTGAAGAGTTGCTTAGGGAATTGTTTGACCGAAAGAACATCGCAGAACAGAGTGTTCCGTTTGAGTCTTTGCAGCGGGAAGTTTCTCAGAGTACTTTCTGTAGAAAGAATGCTTGTGCAGACAATCACTACATCCGGGTGCTCCTCACAAAAATCGTCAGCGTCTTGAAAGAATTTTACACCCATGTCGCTAGCTTTTTCAGAGTAGTTTCCTCGAGACGTAGCTATGACCGAGTGCCCCCGTTGGACAAAACGTTTCGTCAAAAACTGTCCAAAGTTTCCGAAACCAATAACACCGATCGTCAACGCTTTCTGTTGCTCTAGCGTTGTCCTAAGTTTACTTTCATCGTCAAATGGTTGAGCGGCATCCAAAGCCTGGATCCTGAAGCTGTGGTGTCGCTTCGTCTTTGTCCCGGTGCGCTGAAAAGTGATCGGTGTAAATTGCGCAGTAAACATGAGCGCTTGAAGTTCGGTTCGCACACGGCGGAGCGCGAACTTACACGAAATTGAGTGCGGTCGGTGAGTAAGAACTAGTAGTTCCAGGTATTTGCGTGAGGGGGTTCCAGGAGAATTCAGGATTCCGTAGACAAATTTTCGCCTCTTTTGACAAATTTTCACGAATCTGCGAATTTTCGCCAAGGTGAAAACACCCGGTAGCATATGGGGTGTAATGATATGATAGCGCTAAAAGACACAATGTATTGTGATATTTGACCGTTCATGACTCGTCGAGCTCGGGGGAACTCCTCTGAAGGGGCGATATAAATCTTTCCTCAGAGGAGTCCCTCGAGTAATATAAAAACATTTGACAAATCGCCCAGCACAGGAACGCTCTTTGCTTATTAACTGACTCCCACTGGTTTCACCGACTTAGCGCGTTTCCGCAGATACGAGCAACGCGTAAAATCGAAAGGCAATGATGTCATCGCTGAATTTAAATTCGGGTGCAATCTACGGCTTCGCGGGAGCAACCTCTTGCCTCATTCTTTCTTGTCAGTTGCATGTCTGTCGTCAATACCGTTCCTGACCACGTTCCACAGGTTTAGGTGCAGCGTACGGAACGTCGCAAGCGGGAGTTGGATTGTGTCGAGGCGCTAGCAGAAACCCAAGCATCACTATTAAGGGCATAATCCCAGTTGCAATGGCGGGTGTACGGGGAATATACGGTTTAGTATTGAGCATCATCATCATCGCAAGTGCTTTGAGTGCTAGGGATGCATACTCAGAATTTAGTGGGCTAGCACACTTGTGTGCGGGTATATGTTGTGGCATGGCGCAATTTACAAGTGGCATCACAGTCGGCGTTGTTGGCGAGAGTTCTACTCAAGCTATTGTCAAGCATTCTCGTCTATTTGCCCCTTCAATTTTGATCCTAATTTTTTCTGAAGCTCTTGCTCTTTACGGGCTCATATCCGGCATGATCCTAGTACAAAGTGGACAAGTACGTCCTTAAGCATGTACGTTGTGAGTGCCTTCCGAGCGCATATAAAAGAGTATGTTTCGTATTTTATTGATTCGTTGAACTTGTTACTACTTCCCTTGGCTTGATTAACAAAATACTTTTATCTCTCCATACGGTGCTGACAGTCAACATTCAACGTGGTACTTCACTGTCACTCGATAACTCATCTAAGACTTCATCCTTACTCACAAGGCGAAAAGTAGCCGCTACTTTCAACATACCTGGTATTGCTCGGAAAACTGATGGCGTCAATACCAGACTAATCGCTGTGGTTCCAAGTAGTAGTAGATATAGTTTCCGCTCTACTAGACCGACACCGGACGCCCTTGAAAGCAGCACAAAAGCAAGCTCGCCGACTTGCGCTAAAGAAGCTCCGACAGCGAAGCTAGCTGGAAGACTATAACCAAACGCACGTACTACTATGGCAATTAATGTTGTCTTAAACACAATCAAAATCAGAACCGACGTGAGTAAAACATCTAGATGTAACCACAAGAAGTATGGATTCATAATTAAGCCGATCGACGTTAAAAATAATGCAGCAAAAATGTTTCGAAATGGCTCAAGACTGCGTAAAGTCTTTTCAGCGAAGGGTGTTACCGATATCGCCACACCTGCAACAAAAGCACCAAGTTCCATCGACAAGCCAGCATATTCAGTTATGCATGCTACGAGCAGACAAAATGCCACGCCTGTAAGTTGATAAGTCTCATCACCGTGGCTGGATACAAATTTGAATAGTCTCCTGGTGATCAACTCAGAAGAGACTATGCACACAACAAGGAATATTAGCATCTTTAGAAATATCCCCACGAAGCTTAAAAGTGTCGCTTTAAAGCCTCTACTTTCTCCTAAAACCGGTATAAGTGCAAACAAAAATCCTATAGTACAATCTTGCAGAATGAGTGTGCCCATAATAATCTGACCCCGAATAGTACGCAGACCATCACGCTCGATGACACACTTGCCAACAACTGCCGTTGAACTGACAGACAAAAATGCACCTACGAAGATACCTTCTTTAGCGGATGCTCCCGCAAAATCACTGACTACGCCACACACTAGCATCGATAATAACATTTCAAGTATACCACCAAGTACCGCCACACCTTGTACTTGTTTAAGTTTTGCGAAATTGAACTCAAGTCCAAGCCCAAAGAGGAGAAAAATTATACCAAACTGTGCAAACGTCTCCACTTGTACTAATTCCGATATTAAGCCTAAACCACCGGGACCTACGATAGATCCTGCAACAAGATACCCTGTAATCAAAGGTTGACGAAATATTGCAAACAGAGCTCCACCTACAGCTGCTGAACACAGCATAATGACCAAATCGTTTATCAAACGTAAATCTTGCTGCAGTTCCATAGTACCTCGCTTGGGATTCGATATGACAAATTCATTGTCGGCTGAATCAATCAATCGATCCACATCGTCCACCGACTCTTTACTTGCACCGAAAGCGCGGTCAATGTCCCGTGTCACTTCAGCCAGATGAGCAAAAAAAGTCCCATCACGCCTTGTTCTATCTTGTTCATTTGCGCTTTCATACTCAACTCTACCGGATAAGCCCAATGATAAGTCTGAATTGTCTGTACCCCACATTACATCGGTCTCTGAACTTTTCTGAAAAGAAGCTAACTGTGTGTCAGTTTCTGCAGCCATGTTGGAAACTGTGGCACCATCTGTGACTTCACCACCACGAGGCTTATGAAGGCGCACCACCGTTTCGAGAGTTCCACTATCACTTCGAACAGTATTACTAAAGCTTCTACCCGCGCCACTTGCACCTGTTCCTTTTTCGACGTCCTCGCCATCAAACTCCTTTTCAAGCAACACGTTGAACTGAGCTGCGATTGTCTTATTGAAAGCGTTCGCCTTCTCATCTTCTGGCACTGGCTCACGCGTTTGTGTCTCTTGCGATTCAGTGTAATCCAATAGTCGACGCATAGTTCTACTTTCGCCAGACGTGTAGCCTCCACGTACACTTTCGCAGTTCAATAGGAGCAAAGAAATAACACAGAGTGTCCAAGTAAGGAAGAAGCCCAAATCCATATCGCGTGCACCGTATATCTGGACCATGTCTCTGATTCACTACCCTTGCCTTCGACCGATCTTGAAGCACTAGACTGTCGGCTACGCAGCCAACTATGATTTTCTTTTCAAAGAGTAAAAGAGTTGTGTCTTGTCGGGTAACCCACGCCGCGGGTCCCGCGGCAACGGGCAAGACCCAGGCAAATTACCAACTATACTCACATACAATGTCAAGGATTGTGTTATATTTCATTATTTCAGGTTGGGTGACTTCCATTTCAAGGATGCATATGTGCGTTTCATGCAATAGTACATAAGAACACAATTTCATTGCTAAAATAAAAAATGGAAAGTAAACTGTTCCATCTTGTGCTTCACGCACCAGCGCTCACTGCAAAGGCAAGCTGTTACGGTTGGAGTGTCCAATTTTGCTCGCGTACGCTTGCAAATAGTCTACATCACGCTCTGGCATCTACGCCGGTGGACAAAACAGTGCAAATCCACACCCATTCCCGATCATGAAGAAAAAGATTGCATACTTCTACGACCAGGACGTGGGCAATTTTTATTATGGACAGGTATGCGTGTGCAGTAAGGATCTAACTTCTTTGAACGATGGATAGGGACATCCTATGAAACCCCACCGGATGCGGATGACGCACAATTTGCTTCTACACTATGATCTTTACAAAGATATGGATGTGCGTGGTTTTACTTGCAACACATGTTTGAAAGGGGATCTCACTCTTACATTTTAATTCCTTTAGGTATTTCAACCGACGCCTGCGAGTGCTGAGGATATGACACAATTTCATAGTGATGAATACATCGAGTTCTTAAGACTCGTGACTCCTGATAATCAACATGAGCACATGCGCCAGCTTAAGCGTTTTAACGTTGCAGAAGACTGCCCGGTTTTTGATGGGTTATTTCGTTTTTGCCAACTTTATACGGGCGGATCCGTGGGTGGAGCAGTTCGACTTAATCATGGTCTTTCTGATACGGTGATTAATTGGTCTGGGGGATTGCATCACGCGAAAAAGAGTGAAGCAAGCGGGTTCTGTTATGTTAACGACATCGTCCTCGCAATCCTTGAACTACTAAAAATACATCAACGCGTACTGTACATAGACATAGATATACATCATGGTGACGGCGTCGAGGAAGCGTTTTATACTACTGATCGTGTTATGACGGTCTCTTTTCATAAGTTTGGAGAATACTTTCCCGGCACTGGACATCTTCAAGACGTTGGGCAGCACGTAGGTAAGTATTACAGCATGAATGTACCTTTGAAGGACGGGATAGACGACGATAGCTATGAACTTCTGTACAAGCCACTTATGGCGAAAGTGATGGAGGTGTACCAGCCAGATGCAGTCGTCTTTCAGTCTGGCGCGGACTCACTCTCTGGTGATCGACTGGGCTGCTTCAACCTCTCAATTAGAGGGCACGCAGAATGTCTCAAGTATATGACCGGCTTTAATGTGCCACTTTTGGTTCTGGGCGGCGGAGGGTATACTATTCGCAACGTTGCTCGTTGCTGGGCGTATGAAACCGGATGCTTACTGAACCGTGAACTGAACGATTCCATGCCAGAAAACGACTACTCAGAATACTTTGGACCAACCCACACTTTGCATATTCAAACAAGTAATATGGAGAACCAGAATACGCGCGAGTATTTAGAGGGCATCAGAGCCCATATTTTGGAAAACCTGTCTAAAATGACATCCAAGCCAAGTGTTCCATTCAACACGGTACCGAGAGGCATGCTAGAACCTAGCGAGGTCTCTGGAGCAAAAGAGGCTGACGCAGACAGAGTAAGATTTGCCGAGCATCCAGCAGAATTCGAAAACGAAGGTAGTGCACTAACGTTTTCAAGACATCAAGGCGTCATGCATGAGACAGACGCATATTCTAAGGCTTCTGAGCAGAAAAGTATTGCAGAAGTGCAGCCGCTGTCAGTATCGATGCCATCAAGTGTTAAGGTGAACGAAGGACTACCCCAAACAGTGACTCCTAAGAATGTAGATGAAAACATCAGTACGATGTTTCCAAGCGTTGCGAAAAAGAAAGAATGAGTTATAAAACCGTAAAGACTAAAAGGATAAATTGCTAGCGGAGATGTCTGTTAGCCATATTTTTAAAAGAATTTAACAAGGAATCACCGCCGTTTCCGATTTGACCGCCACTTATTGCTCCAACTGATGCGCGTAGATAGATAGAACATTACGGTACGTGATAACTATAACATGTGATAGTGTTCTCAGAATTTCCTTCAAACTCGAATCGCGTTTTTTTGTTGGAGGTTCTGACCTTATATTACGGTATTTATTTTGTGTCAGTAGCTCACCTGAAAAAGATTCGATGAACCTCGCCGTGGGTAAGAGTCGGCGTCTGCGACGTGTGGGAGGCAAGTTGGTCGCTAACTGCACAGCAATACGCGCACTGGATGATGTTGTGGAAACAAGGGCCTTGTACAGCGCATTACAGTACACACAACAGATATGCTCCTCACCCGAAACGTAGAATCGGAACTGTGGCGCAGTCGAGTAACATGCCACAGACTTTGTCCTCGCTGGTTAAGTCTTTCCAAGCGGTACTTGTCCATATTCTCTACAACTTCAAAATGTGACAAGAGTACAGGTCCCTGATCCGATGCAGAGATACAGACAGTTATTGTATTTGGCAAAGGGTCTCGAACCTATTGACCAGGTAAGAAACTGCTTAGAAACTTTTGGTCCTGTTCATGTTGTAAGTAGGCTTCGCTGAACTCGGCATTCAAGGTACCTGGCTGCGTGTCACAGGTTGCTTAAAGTGTTACTTTAGTATTGATTGAAACTTATCTGTTCCCAAGGTCTGGATTATACCTACGAGCAGTGACGGTAGAATTTATTACCAGGCAGACTCAGACTCGCAGTTGACAAAAGGTTTAGCAGCACTTTTAGTGAAGGGACTTAGTGGAAATACGCCCAAAGATATCATTTCCGTTGACCCAGAATTCATAGAACTTCTCGGCTTGAACACAGCCCTCACGCCTTCGAGGACGAATGGACTTCTAAACATGTTCAAGTTGATGCAGGCTCAAGCAAGTGAACTTAGCTGTGACGAATAATGAAGATGAAACTAGCCTTCCGATATTGCTATTGAGTAGGTAGAAGCGAATTTACTAAATTTTAATTACATTTGAGAGGACATTGTGCACGGACTAAAAGATTCTTCTATCTAGCTACTAGCTACAAGTTCTCAACTACTGTTCAGTTCAAGCGCATAGCAACCAGGAGTGAGTTTCCCTAAGCGTCGTTTAGAACAAACGAGCAAATAGAACATCGCGTACATACTTAGTCGCAGCCATTTTTGCACCCAGCTCTTGCTACCATCAAAGACAGAAACCATGCTGAAAAGAAAATGAAATCGAGACACACGCAAACACTGCCGAATAGCTTACCCTGAATATCCCGAGGTTGTGAATTCTAAAACGCGCTCTCTCTCATTTTGAAGCTCTAGATGCTGACAATTATCACAGCCTTCGTTAACGAACTAGAAATGCGTGATTTTACTTGAAGATACGCGAAGTAAAACAGTCATAAATTGCGTACCTGGTCGAAGGTCTTTATGAGCTTGCAGTCAATGCAAGCACGTGTATTTTTATCGAACGAAAGCGGCGCGGGTGCGCTACGGCCGGTTTCCACTGATGATACGCTATTCATAGTTACGACGCTTATAATAAGCTTTTACAAACGTGTGCGCGACGTACGGCGAGCTCTGTCCCTACGCGACGTTGATCCACGTGTGCAAAACCAACGTTTGAGCAGTAAAATATAAAAAGATACAGGTTAAAGGATGTCTGTCGTATATTAGTAGATATGTACATACATATGCGTACATGTATACTGGTACGATACGATATCTAGCAGTATTCGATGATATTATACATCACTTGTTAAAATGAGAAAAGTGAGGTATTACGCTACGCGCCTGTATTTTGTGCCTTGATGACGCCGCAGTGAACCACTGACACGCACTCTAGTAGCCGGCACAAAGCGGTGAAGCACGTGAACCGCTGTAAGAGACGCCATATGGTCACGTGTCATGCTGCAACTTGTCATCAGTGCTAGTATACTCCACGGTAAGTCTCGAGAGTGATACACAAGACGTTCCAAGTTCTAATTTTCACTCAACAGTAAAAGTCATCGTCCAGCTATTACTAAGCACTTTGAATGTTTTCGACGATGGTGTGTTCGCCATTTTTACTGCAGGAGCTTTGCTATCAGGGTTAGCGCCCTTGCGTAGACTGATTCGTGCGAAAGTGTTTGACGGCAGTATTGTGGAAAATATTTTTCTTTCATGCCGCAGCCTCCCTTACGTCAGACAAGTGGTGCAGAGCTCAAAGAAGAAGATTTTGTGTGAGCTTGATAGGAGTATGAGAAGTAATGGTATTACAGTAGACAAGATCCGCGAGCTACCGAAAATTGGCTTGGATGCGACTGAGATCTTAAATCAAGCCACGTTTCGTCAGGAGAAAGACTATGCCGATCCATTTCTTTCTTCACGAATGACTGGTACAATATATGCAACTGAACCGACACATCGAAAAGTCTGTAACGATACGTATTGTAAGTTTGCACATACAAATCCGCTCCATGGTGATGCTTTTCCGAGTGTGGCGCGGATGGAATCCGAAATAGTAAATATGGCAGCTGCTTTTCTTGGTGGTAACGATCGTCTTAGAATATGCGGGACTGTCACTTCTGGTGGAACTGAGAGCATTTTAACAGCTCTTCGTGCATCACGCGATTTTGTGTGCTATTTAAAGGACATAGATCAGCCGGAAATGTGAGTATAATCACTCTGCACATCACTACAACTTTACTAAATAATACAAATGACAGGATTGTTGCGAGTACGGCGCACGCTGCGGTATACAAAGCAGCCGAATATTTTAAAATAAAGTTAGTGCGAGTCCCTGTTAGCGAGAATGGTCAGATCAAACTTTCGGCAGTAAACCGAGCAGTCAATCATCGCACTGTCTTAATATATGCGTCTGCGCCTACTTACCCGCATGGTGTTGTTGATCCGATTGAATCGCTTGGAATAATCGCTATCAAAGCAAAGTGCTGCCTACATATAGATGCCTGCCTCGGTGGCTTCGTTTTGCCTTTCATATCAAAAATTGAAACAGTGAGTCTACCAAAATTTGACTTCACTGTTCCTGGTGTTACATCCATGAGCATTGACACACATAAGTATGGATTCGCGCAAAAAGGTTCGTCGATTGTCTTGTATTCTTCCACTGTACTACGTCAGTTTCAGTACACCTCTATCACAGATTGGACAGGAGGATTGTATATTTCTCCAACACCTGCGGGTTCTCGTTCAGGTGGGCTCATAGCCCAGACCTGGGCATCGATGCTACACGTCGGTCACGCAGGCTATATGGCAGCTGCAGAGGATATTGTCGTAGCTGTTTCTCAATTACGAAACGATATTAAGCGCATAGAAGGACTCGCATTGATAGGAGAACATGTCACAATGGTAGTGGCATGGCGTAGCTCTGACAAGCAAGTGAATATTTACGATGTGAATGACATAATGACTTCTAAAGGCTGGAGACTTGCTGTGTTACAAAATCCGAGCGCTCTACATATTTGCGTGACAAAGGCAAATATTTCAGCTCTTGGAGAGATGGTTCGCGATTTAAAAAGTGCTGTAGACTCATCTAGGAACCTACAGCGAACTATACCGGGTGGTAAAGCTCCAATATATGGACTTGCTCACGGACTTCCAGATCGAGGGGTCGTGAAAGAGCTATTAAAAGATATTCAAGATTTGATGTTAGAAAACACGTAGTAACGTACAATGCGTGGTGAGATAAGGTTCCTTTCAATGACAGCTCTTTTATATTAAATGTTTTCGCCGGACTTTTTATAAAGTTCAAAAAATCTAATTTGCTGTCAATCCATCTCGTGCATCTGAATTCAACCAGTGTGCGGCAGGAATCGTCTTCGTACTCAATCACTGCGAGTCTAATTGATAGCGCACTTGCATGTTACGAAAGAAAGATTCTATCTGTGTTGCAAAATTTAGGCAGCAAGAGTTCGTTCTCCCACGCACTGGTTACCTTTTGCGTATCTGGTGCGTTCAATTCTTCGGCGAGTTTGCTCAATTCATCCAGCGTTGGGTATGGCGTTGTCGCATATGCCTTGAGCAAACGTTGGATTGTCTAAACATGCGGTAAATAGCGACGAGTATCAAAAATCGACGCACGTACCTCAGGACCTTGATTGGTGAACCATAGCCCGGGTGTAGGGTAAAATAGACTTTCCGGCATTAAGCTTCCAATGTAACTCGTACGACCTTTGCCATCTTTGTCAAAAAAGGTAATCGCCGGCGAAAGAGGATCCATAGTGCTTTGGGTGGCGAAGAAGGTGTGTTTTGTTCTGAAGTATTGAGCGTTTCATGCGTTACTTTTACCTCGCGCGTACCAAAACGTATTTCTGACGCGTATTTTAGGATTAGCGTCGAACTCATAGTGTGTAAGCTTTTAAGTTATAAACAGTGTTTTCAACTATCGCCTCGCGCACTCGTGTTGTACAAGACGAATGGGTTATCAATTTACTTTATGTGAGGCGTGATTTTTATAATATACGATAGTGTATAAGCAAAATCGCGTGATATAGTGTAATTCCGTCTAATATTTGAAAATCCGTGGAGGGGGGTTTTCACGCAGTCACGCAGTCACGCTGTCACGCTGTCACGCTGTCACGCTGTCACGCTGTCACGCTGTCACGCTGTCACGCTGTCACGCAGTCGGGGACACCACCTTAATTAGAGTGCTTCCGGCTGTTCCGTGCGAGAAATTGATTGACAGTCACGCATGTCACGCATTCACGAGGTGAAAACACCCGATAGCATATGGGGTGTAATGATCTGATGCTGCTAAAATGCGCAATGTATTGTGATGTCTGACCGTTCATGACTCGTCGAGCTCGAGGGACTCCTCTGAAGCTGTGCAATATAAATTTAAATTTATCCGGCCACTGCTACCTAGTGGCGTGCACCTGATCGAGTAAGCGAACTCGCAAGCAGGAGGCGGTGCAGTGTTAAACAGGCAGAGCACGGACCGTGCGAATTTCAAACTCACGCGCGGCGACTTGTCGCGCGTAGAGTGTGAATCAACGGAAGGTTGGTCGTGCGTTAAAGGTTTTTAATCACTTCGCCAGTTCAATTCCAACCGAATGAACGTCGATTCTATATGCAATATATCTCAAGCGCTCAAACGCGAGGTATCGAGCTCAACGGTCACGGACAACCTTAAGAGTGGAAGTCGTGCTTCACATGCGTCACAGTATCGAAAGCTTCTTAAGAAGTTACACATAATAGATGCAGCCGTTGAATCGTGTTCACAAGAAATCTCTACGTCACTGCTCGAGGCAAAAACTGATGTATACAAAGAAACAGTTAAACTGCACGTCGATCACGTCACGGCGGCTTTACAAAACGTGAGATCCAAAGTCTATACAACAGTGCTCGTAGTCGGACAGTCAGGTAGCGGAAAGACATACATTTTAAATCAAATTCTGAACGGCGGATTGAATCTGTCGGTTGGAAAGTTCCTTCTTACACTACCTCAAATTCAGAACAGTTTATTTGTCACCGTAAGTAAAAGTTCTCGTCCATGCAGACAATGGAGCCCGATAACTTCAGTTATGGACTCGGTTGTTTGTAAAAATGCATCAGATTACTATCAGTTTTGCCCAAGTATACCGACCACTGATGAGGTCAAACAGATTGATATATTGCCGGAGGGTGACATGTTGTGCACTACGAAAGTTCCCATTCATATTTTCTACGGGAGTCAAGTGAAAGTAACATTTTCGTATGCAGGGGCGGAAGAAGTAAGTATGGAACTGAAACGGCTATTAAAGGCTATGCAGATCATTTCATCACAGGTACACAATTCTCGAAGTAGCCTCTCAACTTGCTGACTTGGTTGTCTAGAAAAGCGAGGAACATTTGAACATGAAAGGCCTCAAGTCCGAAGGTCAGGATCCCGACACATCGCCACTTTATATGGAAGACGGTCATCTTTTCAAAGCGCTGTCAATTTTGGGACTGCCGTGTACATCCAACGTCGCTAATTTACATGCAAGTGATGTAAAAGTACCACATGATGTTGCCGAACGCCTGGGACATACGTTCACGTGTCAACTCCGTGAAACGACCGTAGAGCAGCAGTTATTTCATGTGAAATATCTGCTCAGAGATGTACTTTCGACAAGTAGTTCTCGTTGGGGTATTTTAGATTTTATTGCTATCGAACTACCGTGTGAAAATCTGGATGAGAACGTAGAACTAGTCGATACGCCAAGCTTTACTGAACATACATTTGAAATTTCTCGTCATCTCAATTGTGTTGTGCATCGAACAAAACGGCTAATCCATGTATGCGACGAACGAAAATTGGATGGAGACTTTTCCAGATTTTTGAAGAAATATTTTATTGAAAAGATATGTTGGCCGGGAGAGCACCGTTTTGCTATAATATGCAATAAACGAAATGTTGAACACCGGCACACCTTTTCTGCAGAAATTTTGAGTGAGGTTGGTTGTTCATTATATTGCTTAGAGCTATCTGAATTATGAGTTAGGCACGAATCGAGGAGTTGGCAAACTTGACTCAATCCATCAAATTTCTTGATTCGGAAGAGATGAAGAACTCCATCCGTCTCAATTGCATGGTTTTTGTGACGTATCCGCACTCATTATATCAAGTACACAGTAACCAAGTGTACACTCGATGTTTGAAATTCGCTAATCGAATGCCAGATGTAAACCGGTAAGTCAACTCAAGTTGTAGATTGTTTTACTGATTACGTGTATTCTTTAGTTGCGAACTCGAGAGCGATATTTTGAAGGTGCAAAATCTAGAAAGAATCGTCTTTGATTACTCAAAAAATGTATGCCGGCACTTAAAGTATAGTTACTTAGGGAGTTTGAATGGAGCGCAAAAAGAAATTAATGTTCAGAATACAGATGAGCTTTTAATCATGAAAGAAAAAGAAAGTCTGTATGGTGACCTTCAGTGTTCGTTACAAACGCTCACACAGGATATGCTTTTTGCACATCAAGTTTGGAAACTGTACTGCAAGGATAGTTGCCGTGAAGATCTAGGTCCTAAACGGCATACAGACTTAACACAAAGTCAAACATTTTCTTTTTTTGATCGTACTCGACACGCAATATACTATGCTGTAAATGCGGTGTTGAGCAATCTTGTATTCAGAGTCATTGGTGGAATTGGGCAAGAAAAACAAAGAGCGCTCAAGGATACCATTTGCTCCGCTTTCGATAAATTCCAGAAAGAAATACTGAAGAAAGTTACAGATGTTTCTGTAACTCAGATCGGCCAGATGTTGGTGGTAGAAATGATCAAGTGCATCAGTGACTTTGAAAGACACACGTTGGAATCTGTAGTAAGCGTTTCCAATGAAATCATGCAGAAATTCTGTGATTCAATAAATCATGAACGAATGACTAATCTTTCGTCGACTACTTCGAGCATGGTAACCACTGATGTTGCGAACTTTCAAGAACTATTACATGATAAATTGCTAAATGTTATCAAATCAAAAGACTACGAATTGAGGTTCAACTTGGTAGCAAATCTACAAACAATACTGAGAGCGTATGAGTCAAGATTTTTTTACACGAAGGTAAACAGAAATGTCGATCGATATATGCTCACAATTTACGAATTTTCAAACGTAGTATATACCACCGATCGTAGTGGATGAATTCTATATATCGTGCATATGGAATTTTCATACATATAGTATGTCATCTCAAGGTTTTGATGTGATTCATATTGCACGTGAAACGCGGCGGGATTTTATTATTGAAGTACGCATGCTCTATATTCACTTAATTGCTGTTCTGATCATATGCAGTTATTGTTTCGCCTTTTTGCGTTATCGTTATCTCGAGGACTCCACCCGTATATATGTACGAGTCTCTCTGTATCAGATATCAGGTTCTTGGCTCGAGAGTTATACTCAAAGGACCGGCAACACATTTTGTTCACTGAAATTTTCTCCATCATTCTCTCTATGCGACGAATTATTGGCAGTTCTCATCGTGATTTTTGCTTTGCTTTGGATATATTCACGCGAAGCAGTACTCAAACTTTGCCTTCATCCGTTGAAATCGGGAGATATGATGAAAAAGTTCATGGAAAACTTCTGAAGCATATTGTCAACTGCACGCGCATGATTGAAGTAACAAAACTACCAAGGCTTAGGTTACTGGAAGAAATCACAATAAAAACAAGTTTAGCGCTAGAAAGAGAGGCGCGTGATCAAGAAGAGGTCACGCGCCTCATCGTACCAACACAGGAAGCTTTAAAGCAAGTGCGACTTGCAATCATACGCTTAATCCATAACTGGGGCTGCTCATACATCGGATTTTGTCTAGCAGACATGCATTACGCTCCGATTCCAGCCTTACCAAGACTTACAACAAGAAACATCATTGTCTACATGGCGTTAGAGTATTTGGAGCAAGAAGCGCTTTCATGTGAGCCATTTTTCCGAGAATGGGGGAGTGATATTTTAGTCTCATTCTACTTTTTCGCTTTGAGTTCGAAAGGAAGAATTCAGGAGTATTGCTTTCAAGCGTCACAGAGAGTAGCCAATCAATGGTTAAAAGTGCACGCTGATAATGAGATAACTTTTCAATCCCGAGAAGATATCTTATTTTACAATGAGGCACTATATGCTTTACAAAGACTCAACATTCATAGGCCGAATCTAGAAAATCACGTACTTTGTGTGGCTCCTAACTGGAGTATTCATGAATATGTCGGAAACGAGCGCATGGGAAACTTTCACAATATGTCATACGATACCTTGAATTCTCTAATGATATGGTCTTTTTTTTTCCGCGGCACAGGTGCACAAGTTCGTGGAACTTCAAAAGAAGATGTAGACGCCGCATGCGCAGTTGCAGTCGAAGCATTAGAAAACATGGTATTCGCACATACTACCTATGATAGATCTGAATTAATTGTCTTAGACTGAGCGTGACTCGGTCAAAACGTTTCAGGAGAAATGCTATTTCGTCACGCATAGGATTTTTACAGAAACCTCGTGGTGCACAGCGCAACGAACGCAGGAAGAATTTCATACGGAGCAAAGATTCCTTTGTTACTATCTCCCTTTGATACAATCAGCTGCGGACATTGATCTTGTTGGAGAGTGTATCCAAACACTTAAATACTTAGGACACCATGAGGGCGAAGCACTAATCCAGAATGCAGTCAACTTTCTGCTTGAAAATCGTGATGAAAAAACGGTATGCTGCCTTTAACTGATTATTTCAATTCTAACTCATCTCGATTGAAGGGTTGCTGGGCTGTGGGAAATCACTCATTTGCGCAAACGTATCATGCTAGTATATGCGCTATTGGTAAGAAACTCTCCCAATTAAAGCTTTTGCTTACCTGGATAAACAGGGGCTATCATAGATGCCTGAGATCTAGACGTAGAGCGTGCTTGATTAATACTTGGAGTACATCTCAAGCGTCTAGAGATGCAATCACTGCCTCACAAACTGCCTTCTCGCACGATTTACACGTCACGTTAATCCTCGCTCCTGATTGAATCTCTAACACACAATTCGCGCGAACCAGAACGAGTTCACCGTTTGGCAACTCTCCTGCACAGCTCAGTAAATGAGATTTTGCATTTGGTGGAATATCATTCGAGCATGGAAGTAAGCTGAGTGAGGAACAAATATATTGCACCACACCCTGCATGGTATCATAACCATCCAAAGTGTAAAAGCCACTGGATTCGGCAGAACAGCCATCCCAAGTTGTACTGAAGTCTGGTACCTGAATCGAACGAATATAATCTTTCTGATGCAAGTAAACATCCTCAAGCGAGTACTCATCTTCGTAACCTTCATCCTCTGTTAGGCCAGTGAGAGGGTCGACCTCTTTGGATATGAATTTTAGAGTGCATGCAAACCGGCCAGTAACATATTCACCAGTTGGTATTTCAAAAATTGAAAAGACCGAGGCATATGCTTGAAGAGGCATTTCTTGTAAGGGGAATACAGCAACCTCGATGAGTCTCTGTTCACCTACACTATCCATGATGACACTGACATTTATCAACTTTTGTTCCTGTATTGTATTCTTACAAAGGAACTCAAAGATGACATATCGAGAAAATACATGTTTCATGCACTTTATCTTGTATTCCGTCTCATCTTCTGTTAATTCATATTCTGATGAGCTTTTGAATAGCTCTCCATATTCCACGAGTCTCGGAATCGAAGTCAACTGTGAGTGCGATGACACATGCTGAACTAGAACCTCACCAGTTTGAACACCAGTTACCTTGGCGTTAATGAGCTCTGATTCTTCAACTTCGAGAACAACATTGTTCAGATCTAAGGCCGCGTCCTGAGGATAAGCACAGTATTTTAGAAGAAAATGTTCGAACGCTTGACATTTGCGTGCATCGAGAGCATCAATGCCTTGCTTCGAAAATTTCTCCAAAGAAGCGATGGACGAGGAAGCTCTGTCACGCACTTCATCATCAGTATCAAAAAGACAGCGCCTCAGTAATACTAGTATACGCTCTCGTAAACATTCATTAGTTGACCCAATATTCGTCATTGCAGAAACAGCCGCCGCACGAACAGAAGGATTCTCCAAGACTACACGATTATATATGTAACGCAAATATTTTCCCGGATCACTGGTACCTGGTGCTTGCTCGCCAAGTAAGTATAATATTTCACAAGAAAGATTCGTGTACTCACAGTCTTCAATGAATTCTGATAAGTATGAAAGCGAAAGCTCCTTCGCTTGCGGGATGGCATCAAACAGTTGAATGATAGCGTGAACTATTGAACGCTTATATTCAAACCCACCCTCTTCACGTAAATGGGTTGAAAGAAATGATAAGACCGTGCGATACTTGTGCGAGTATCGTATGCACGTGATACGCACGGCCTCGACAATCATTATCTTAAACTCATCTTGAATTTCAGTCATGAACGAATGAATTCGCTTCAACAACCTCTCAACAGCTGCTTCTCCGCCGGTTTTTAGCAAAGTTGTCACAGCAAGGGTGGCTATTGACTTATTCTCGTCGGAAATCAAACTCTCGATGTCCGCGTTGCAACTGCATACCAAGTCTGGAAAGGAGAGTGCAAGCTTATTGATCACTCTCATGGATGCGAATCGTGAACTTGGTTTTGGTGATGAGAGCAATAACTGTAGTACGGACACAACAGATCCAAGGTGAGCTGCAGTAACGTCACTAAGATTCGTTATGGCTCGTACCGCTTCAAACACTACCATTTCAGATTTATGTCTGAGAGAATTTTGTAAGAACGTTGTTAGCGGTGAGTCGCGAGTCTGAGAGTCTGTTGAGACGTCAATAACTTGTGCAATATAACGGATAAGTAAACAGTGCGCGAGAGGGGATCGAATTTGAGTCCTCGTCAACTGTGTAACCAACTTATTGATTGCTAATCGATCACATTTCCGTATTTCGTGTAATAACCCTAGGGCATGGCACTGCACGCCTGGAGACGGTGAGTTGAAGGCCTCTTGTATCTCACTACCCCAGCGCCTCACGATATCTGGATCTACTTGCGTGAGGTGTATTGCAGATACTAGGGCAGCAGAAGATACAGTGTCACTTTTATCAACAATTGCTTGCTTCAAATATCGTTCGATCTGACCGAGCATAGCTGCGTCTGCTATACAACAAAGTACACGGATGGAGTTAGCCCTGTACAGATCAATTTTGCTGTTCATGTCCTTCATCAAAGATGAAGTTACGATAATGACCTCGTCGGTGCTAGGACATATCTCTTTGATGATGAGATAAACCATTCTTCGAAGATTGCTATCTTTCGATTGGAACAGCTTAGTAACAGAGAAGAACACCTCCGTGATCTCCGTCGTAGTGAAAGTTTCGCCTTGGATGCTAAGGTACAACAGTTTTGTTATGACTTGCTGACACTTTCGAGCATCGATTTGAGCGTCATTGAAGCATCGTGCTTCCTGTAAAACTTTCCCTTTTTCAATGCCACAAAAAGGTGACAGCTCCTCTGTAGAGTCCTCGTCACGTTTCCTGAATTCTGACGAGATCTGCACCGACATAACTAACCGAGTTTCTCCCCAACTTACGAAAAACACGTGAGAATGATTTTAGACACGTTGCGGTTTAACAATCACTTGAACTTCACGCGTCACTTTCACCTACGGGAATCTCATACGCGACACTTGATCTGACGATCGATCACTCGTTCGAAACGTGCTGTTTGGCATGGACACGACACTATTTTTCGGCGAGTAATAACAGTCGAAATAAATAAACCTTGTTGGTTTTATTATGGTAATAAAAACTAGATTTTGTTGACGAAAGTTGATAACATTTTATGACATAATATACGAGGTACCGTCACCGGCCTTAACGTGGTGGCCATGCGCGCGCATTACTCGACGCGGCGTCGCTATGTGAGCGATTCGGTTCGCGAGCGGTGGCGTGTTGGATAGTCAATTTATTGTTTTCGTCGCACACGCGCGCACGATCGATGTTTGTGCCTGAAGCGCAACTTTTGGGGAGTTTGAATGACGACGAGAGCACTGATTTATATGCACTTTCCGAAGCCTCGGCGCCCTTTCGCGTTCGTAGCGACCTATAATGAAGAAAAAATCGTGCGCGCAGCGCAGTTCAATCTGATGGGTTGCATTCTCATGAGCTTGGCTCGTGCTACGTGTCAGTACGACGATGGGATTTGATTCTCATGGCTTGGACGTAGCGTCCACATGGCGGCGTGAGAACAGTTTGAGAGCTGGAAGCTTCACGTGGTGCCTAGCGCGTGTAAATTCGCCCGGCAATCGTAGAATATAGCTCAATTCCCATAGACTGTTGTATATTTCAATATTGCCTAGGAGATGTTTCAAGAAATAGCGCGAATTCTCGCACGCAGAAACTTTGTTTGGCGGTGACGAAGCGTGCGCGTCGGCAGCTCTTGAATCACCTGCTTCCAGGTGCGACATCTTTGTCGTGTTGACTGATGCGGTCGTTTGCGCATCTACGTAAGACGTACGTACCCGTCCGACTTAAAATAATAGTGCTTCATGGTGGTCGGGATAGGCCCGCTGCCGCGACAACGTGTGTGCTCTCAACGATGAACACCGTGTTTTGTGCGCTCTGCTCCTAAAATCCTAAAATCTTGGCGAATACTACGCAAATCGGCCCATCGATTGATAGAAACGCGAAAGTGTCACGCCTATCGCACATCCGTGTGCAGTGTTCGACGAAAAAGCACCCCAACGTTGTCGTTAGGGTGCTTAGCTCGTTCAGCGTAACGACCAGCGAACTCGCCTCTTCGCGATTCTTTGTACGTCTGAGCGACGTAAACGAGCTCCAAACGCCGTCTAAGTCTTCAAATGAACTAAATACATCATCGCGCACATGTTTCAGCGCGTTGCGTGCATCGGGTGCGGCGCGCGCTTCTGACGCACGCCACAAACGCGCGACAACGGACCTCGCGCGAAGAAGCGATTGGGTTTGGCCATTCACACTCAAAAAAATAAGGGACATAGGTTTTTTGACTTCGTGACTCAAGGCGTCGATTTTTATCAACGAGATTTCGCGTGCGCCGTTGATAGAAAATATTTGAAAAAACTACGATTTTTGTCCACGGAAATCGGTTTTCTCCTTGGTAGCCTGCACTGCCGATAGTCTCATTTTCATTTCCCTATTCCTCGTTTTATTGAAATTACAAATGCTCTTTTAGCGCCATGTGCGTGAGAAGTAGCTAGTGCTAACGCATAGAAAGCTCGTGAGAGCAGAAATTGTAATTCGTCTGCTTAAGACAAACAGGCTAGACTAGCTTAGCCATCAAGTCAGTAAAAGATAAATACATACAATCGACGGTTAAGAGCGTTTTTGCTACAGTGTGCCGCATTCTGTGTCTTCACCTGCAATACTTTTAAGTTTTTCTTTGAGCAAGAACATTAATAACCAGCGCTGTACAAGGGTCAAATCACGCCTAAACGAAATGAAGGATCTACACTTACAAATAAAAAGCGCATTCAAACAAAATAGAACGACAACAGGACTGTAATCGCCGCGCAGGGTGATTAGTTCAGCGCTTTCCCAAACAAGATCCTCCACCTAGAAAGTTGTCAGCCAGAAGAAAAGGACTAGCTAAAAGATGATCTCACGGCCAATTGAACTCGGGTCCGTGCAAATCTTTGACGTGAGCTCATATTGCGCCAATCTCTGATGTGCGTGGTAAGGAACGTACGACGTGCCACAAACAAGTTTGCCACTTGGGTACAGTTGAGAGTTGTTTTATGCATTTTACAGCCGCGTTGCACGGAATGTGTAGCGCCGCGAAACAGGCCTAACTGAGGGAGTGTGCCATGCGTTGGTTTACACATGGCTTAGAACTAACTATACAGGTCTTTGGTGGCTAGTAGGAATCTGTCCTCAACTGTCCTGGGAAACGTGTCACCTCCCGATCTTTTATGTTGCGTAGATTTTTGACGAGCGGTGTTGAAACAATGTGTACTGTTCCTTATATAGTAGAGGTTCAGGCTTTCCCAGAGGTTTCAGAATTCGATTATTGTAAGAGTGAAAATTTCTGTAAAGTATGATCATCAACCTAAATAATTAGTTTATATGTTTGGTTGTCCGACAAGGGGCGTGATTCGTTGATTATACGAGCTCACGGGATGACATAAATTTCCCAACTCTCCTAGTATCCTCGACTGTTGCATACAACAAGTAGATGATATAATCAACATGTACCACGCGCCGCGCATGAAATCTGGCTAGGGCCGTGTCGTATTTTCGGCACTAGAATCCGGCTTGGAATCTGATTTGGAATCTGGGTGCGCGGGATAATAGGCGAAAAGGTGCGCACATCGCAAAAGACGCTTCAGTTCGTCGAGTGCAACACGCTTGTGAGAGTGCACTCTAAAACGCACGCTGGTCGCACGAAACCACGCGTAACGTTAAACAATACGAATTAACCACAATATATTCATTGTAACCGTGTACTTTTCTCGTCGATTTGTCCGCTCGTGCGTCGCGTTTTGGTGCAGCGCGTTCGAGGCCGCTCTATATTTGCGATATATTTTGCTGTCTGACAGGTATCTGTGGATGAAAATATGGCAAATCATACTTCATTTTCTTGGTCCAAAGAGATCCGAAAAACGACCACGATCTTATTTGGCTCTCAACGCCTCAGCACAGTGCACGCACGAAAACATGTCCAGTCGGAATCATCGGCTACATGATCGAGTAGTTGATGCAGTAATCGCTCAGGTAGAACGCATATGTAATTCCATGTAGTATACTTCACGTCACACTTCGAAGTTCTGTACAGATTTTGATTGCGTTAGAGGTTCCAGTCTTCAAGGGCTACGCGAAATGATAGTTCGGTATGGATACGCAGTTTTTTATACTTTGTTGTGAGTCTTATTACATAGATATGTGAGCGAACTCAGCATTATAGCTCGCGATGAAGCCAATTGTGCGGTAATTCTCAACTTGCCTGAAAAAGCCTGACAAAATCACAGTTTTAATAGGGTCGAACACAAGTTAACGTACTGGATGTATTCATGGCACTTGGACGAGATGCTATTACGTTCGAACATTTACTTCATCAAAAAGCGTCTAACCAAGACGGTGGACTGATCCGCTTGCCAGGGAAACTTTCAACTACACGCAAGCCGAAGGTACTGTTGCCATGAGTCTCTCACTACCTTTGCGTTTATCGTAAATTATATGAATCAGCTGTGGCATAAGATTTCTAACACAACTGATGCGGTTCCATCATACATACCGTCTTACTTGCAGGTATTACCATCCACGGACACGAGATTCTTGGTGAGTCACAGACACTCCTATTCCAATTCCTTATACATATTTTTGATAGGATACGAATATTATGCTCGCAATCGGTAACGAAAACATCGTCGATCATGTGTGCTCGTCGAAGGCCGATGAACATAAAAGTACCGCCAAACATATCGACGCTTTGAGATCTGACTGGGATATACAAAACCCAGACTGGTAAGAAAAACAGTTCACGATTTAAAAGAGCTCAAGAGTGCAACTAGGCAACACAGCGTTCGTGATTCAAGTAGTTTGATGGTAAATGCATATTCAAATGATATTTCGTGTATTTTCTGACTGTCATCAGCACTATGAATCTTTGAAAAGACTTCCATACCAGAACCTGCTAGGTAACTTCACTCAGTGAGTCAAGGAAGATTATGACTTTTTGTAAAGTGTTAAATGGAACTCAATTAAGGCCGCGAGCTCATGATAGTAGTTTTCGCCAGCACTCTAATGGCACATCTCGAGAAGCACTTTTAGCTCAAAAAACCATCTCAGGCATATCATCGGTATACGAGACGGGTCACCTTGAGCACTAAGTTGTGGTGAGCTTTTAGCGGAGCAACATATAATTCCTTATCGAAGTTGCGATTGGCATTGAAAATGGGCAAATTCTCAATCGGCTAATACTAATTAATGTAAAATACAGAGTCTCTATCATATGCTTAATCAGTTGAGCTGTTCTCGAAAAGTTTGCTAACTTCATGAAAAGTGAACTTCTCTTCTGATTCCTGTGTGTCTTGCCCGTTTTCAAGAGACACGCGGAGCTTTTGCGTACGAACATCTAACTCAACTACCTTGCCAATTGACCCTGCGCACCTACCTTTCAGAACTCGTACTCTGCCACCAATAGCCTTTATAGAAAAAATCAACACACAGTAGACTGACTCAGCGTAAAATATGTAATACCGGAACAACAGTGAGGAGCTTGTCAACTGATATGTGCAACTCTTGGTCCATTCCTAGGGGGTCCATTCCTAGGGGGCGGACTCTTGCCATACCATCATGAACGTGAAGAACTTCATATTTTGATTTCGCGCAGCCGTTCAGTGCCGAAGGCGTGCGCATGACGGTACCAACCATATGCTAAAGACGAAAGTCTAGATAAATTTCGCTCCTTGAGTATAAACTTACCGATGTGTGTTTTATAGAAGTCTCATTCTTTGTGGCCGATTTCTACATTTATGTCAAAGAGTTAGAAGTTCATCAGGATCGAGAGTGAGTTGAACCTTTCTGGTGCGAAGTAAATCCATACTAAAATATCCCTCTGCTAAAGTTGCCTCACTTGCTTCAGCATGCGTAGTTCGTTTTCGAGACACTTTCTCAGCATGCTTAACCTGCAATCTTATCACCTGCGCACACGCGTGAGTTCTTGGATTGAGTCTATTTTGTATCGACCACCTTGTTTTCTTTCCTATTTATGACATCTTCTTGTGCAATGCGCTTGTTTGTATTTGCGAGAGATTGTTTTGACTCCGGTGCGTATGTCACAAAAAGACCTTTATCTGTCTCCTCTACCATACAGATTCCCTCAGATGCTATAGACTGCACAAACTCTGTTAATGTCGTCCAACGCGTAGCTAAACATAAAGTTGACTCATAATTATAAACTGGTAGTCGTTGAGAATACCATTCATGTGTATGTGCTGCTTGTTAGCAATGTAATCATTGTAAACTTTGTTAACGGAAACACGTGAATTGCGGTAACTGCTTGCTGTGTGAGCACCATCACGTCAATATGTGAGTAACTCACTTAAGGGATAATTCTGACATGAAAGCTGCTTTAAACTGCTCTGAGAATCTATCAAGTACACTTCTTTGATTCTGAGCAAAAACTGCGAGTTGACGCAAGTGTGCTGGTGAGGAACAGTGACACTTGAACCCGTTCTCATCGCGGCACTGTTTCTCACACAGTTGACAATACCAACGCAGACGTTGTAGGCCTTTTGATTTTAACTGCTTCGCGACGGACTTAGTACTCATGGGACAAAGTGAAGCCAAATGCAACTTGTTGTGTGAGTTGTTGTGTGACTCGACTCGTACTACGCGTCACCAGTCCCAATTGCCAGTCTATAGCTTGTAGCAAGGTAGCGCAGCAGGTCTGTGTCAGGTGTAGCAGGTAGCAGGTACTGGGTACTGGGTAGCAGGTGCTGGGTAGCACCAGAGCACTGAGTACAGAGTAGGTACACCCGCGTTGTCCAGACCCTAGAAGCCCGATCAAATTGAATTATACGGCGCTGACTATCGAGTCGTATGATGCTGACTATCAATGTCAATATAATGCAGATTTTCAGTCTATTACTCTTACTATACGAATACAATGCAGATTCAAAAATAGTACTATCCGGGTACTAATGAAATATCACGTAAAGTATTAAAAATGTGCGATGAATTAGTATATAAATGCGCTAGAAATCGTGCGTAGACAATTCGTAGAGTGTTTGTAATTTTCACTTCAATATATATAAATGCATCGTGCACACTAATTTTCGAAAACCTGAACAGTTGAAGTTGACGACGGAGATAGTGAGCGGCGTGCAACGACAGAGTTCGTCATGTCCCTCTATGGTAGCGGCTTGAGACATAATGGTGAAGAATCACATGATTCTGGTATATTTCCAGAATGTTCATCTTCTATAAGAGCGATTGCAAATATCACGGCGACTATGGAATCTAGAGAGCTTATTCCTACGACATCATATGCGCGTTCTAGAGGAACTAAAGTTCATGTCGTTGAAAACCAGCCGATTCCTACCACACTTCTACGCGATCAGGTAAATAATATTTCTACTTTTCGAAAGCAACTTCTAATAAGCGTATGAAGAATGTGAAGAGCGAAGAGAAAGAACGAGCTAGACGAGAAGTAGAAGATGTGCTTGAGTCGAAAATTGCTCCAGGAAGCATGCTGTCACTCAAAGGTGTCGCCAAGACTGCGCATTACATCAGATACGAACCAAATGGGATGCAAGAACGCGTGGTAAGGATTCAAGAAGTCCAAGAGGATCCCTTGAAGCCCCCATCATTTCGTTTAAAGAAGGTAAGCAATGAAGTTCGTGCCAGTTTGTTCACCTCTCGTTAGTGCGATTTATTTATATTCATTCTATCCTAGGCACCCCGTGGAGCAACTCAATCACCAGCCCCAGTTTTGCACAGCCCACCACGTCAAATTTCGGACGAGGACAAAGCTCAGTGGAATATTCCCCCTGCAATATCCAATTGGAAGGTCTGTCTTACCGACATGTTTGAAGACGAACTTGTTCACCTCTCAGTAGAATTCTAAGGGTTACACTATTCCCCTTGACAAACGTTTGGCCGCGGACGGAAGGGGACTGATAGACGTCAAGATAAATGACAATTTCGCAAAGGTTTCAGAGGTGCGGCGTGCACGCATTTGAAAGCGTACAAGTTAAATTAAATGTTTCTTACTAGGCACTTTATGTTGCGGAACAAACCGCACGAGTTTCTGTGGATACACGCGCACGCATGCAAAAGCAGATATCGCAGCGCGAACAATCCGCACAAGAAAAACGTATTCGAAAAGTTGCTACCCGAATGATGGAGCACGCAGTTGATGAGGGCGATCAGTTTAGTGGGGGTGATACACAGGTACGAACAGTATCCAACTCGAATTGCACATACTTAGTTCAACTTAGTCTGTGCATTCTCAAAAACGGTCTAGAATTTAGAGGACATCAGGAATAACTTGACGATTTTAACTCATTCGTTCTGCCATATCAGTCGTAAAATCATATTCTCTCCAAAGTAACCATACCGAGTAAAGAGAAAGCTAAGTGCATGGTTGCCTTAGTTTGCTCGCACAAATAAACTCTGGTTTGTTCGTTCTCACTTCCCAATACTTTACATTCTGCGTAAAAGTTGTTGAAAGTTGTACACAAAGAGTAAAGGTATTCACACAGCCTTGATGGCATAAGTTCTTGTGCACTCGTAGCGATAGCATCTTCAAACTTAAGTAACTGTAGCGCTAAGAGTCTTTCAGCATCATTTGAGAGTTGTATATTCCTACCCTGGCCTTTATTATTCGTTACATGTGGCCCAGCCCTTTCCAAAACTGTTGCAACTCTTGCATGTGAATATTGTAGGTACATAGCTGTATTTCCTTTCAAGTCTAGCATGCGATCGAATGAAAATGTGTAGTTTGTTGTTCTGTTGTTGTGAAGATCGGCATACTTGACGGAATTCATACCCAAAATTTTCGAAGCATGCTTTACGTCCTCACTAGATAGAGAAGTTCCTTTTCCTAACAAAAAGGTTTCACATCTACTTTCCGCTTCGTCCAGCAAAGCCTTGAGTTTTATTGTGTCACCTGAACGAGTGCGTAGCCGCTTTCCATCTTCTCCCAAAACCACTCCAAATCCAACATGCTTTAATTGAACCTGACGCACTCCACACCAACCTGCATCAATGGCTGTCCGGAAGATAGCGTCAAAGTGTTTGTGTTGACCCAAGTCAGTGACATAAATTATTTCATCTGCCTTTTCGTGCGTAATACGATAATGAAGCGCCGCCAAATCCGTAGAAGCATAATTAAACGCCCCGTCACTTTTGCGACAGATCACGGGTGTGTCGTTTTGTTCGTTGAAAATACATAGTGCACCACTATCCTCGACAATAAAACCCCCAGTTTCTAGCTCCTCCAAGACGCCAGGAATCATATTGTTGTAGAAACTTTCGCCTCGTTCAATGATTTTTATCCCCAATCTATCGTAAATTGTCTGAAATTCGTCACGGCTAATTTGGCAAATTTTTTCCCACACCTCTATCGTTTTAGCGTCATATGCTTGCAATTTTACAACTTCCTCCTGTGCTCTTTTCTTAAAGAGCTCGTCCGAGTCAAACCTTTGCTTGGCTTTCTTGTAATAGCTCTGCAGGTCACTCACACTTGCTTGTGCAGAAATATCATTATCTTTCAGATATTCAATCAGCATTCCGAACTGAGTACCCCAATCACCAACGTGATTCACTCTCGTGACCGAGTAACCACAATATTCAAAGATATTGCATATTGCATCTCCAATTATTGTACTGCGCAAATGACCAACGTGCATCTCTTTTGCAATGTTGGGGGATGAAAAGTCTACAAGAACGTGTCGGTTTTTCTTTTCCTTCTGAGTTCTGTTCAGTCTGAGCAGAGACGCGCTGATAAACTCACGCGAGACTCGCAGGTTAATGAAACCAGGACCGGCCACTGCGATTGACTCGAATATACCAGAATTAGAGATGCCTGCTACGATTGCTTCGGCGACATCACGTGGACTTTTAAATGTGCTTTCACCTTGCCGTTTCATGGCCGAGTATATCTGCATAGCACTGCTGCTTTGATAGTCGCCCAAAACGGGGTTTGTGCACTCAGTCACATCCACTACATTCACGTATTGAGGGAACGTGTTTTGCACGGAGAACTCTACTAAACGTCGGACCGAGCGAAACAGAGTATCATCAATGGCAATGTTTCCATCTTCATAGAAGCTTGCACGATTGTTAGAGTGTATCCTTCGCAAGCATTTCCGAGTCGCTCGCGGGCTTGGCTTCAAGTTGCAGGCGGCTAAATTTCGATACAGGAAGTGTAGCCGCGACGTACAGATCATGTCTAGTTCAAAGAATGTATTACGCTATACGAATACGACGATCTACGAGTGGGAAGAACAGTTCAAATACTCGCACACTGGCGTCGAAGAGTTCTCCTTAGCAGCTGCAATCGTGAAGTCGAACCCAGACTCAATATCATTATGACCTGAATCGAGTAGGTTTCGTCAACGTGTGAATATCTAAATATTTACTCTTAGTACTCGTACAGTACCTGGTATATATACTAGTACTCGTACTCGTACTGTACTAGAGTACTACGAGTAGTACTAGGGTTTCCGAAAATAAAATATATACCGAAAATAATGAATTAATTTACATCGGCGTTTTCCCGCGCCGTCGCGCGTCACCCCGCGCCGCGCGCGCGCCCGCCCGGTGCGGGGTCGACCAAACTTTCGATCACGCGCGGTTTCGTCTCGGCTGGAGCTCCAACGCGCTCTCTGAGCCGCACATAGTGCGGCCACTAGAGTGAACACGGCATGTAAATTCTTGGAGTAGAATCGGCCGCGTGTGACGCGCCCTCAGGTGCGCCAGAACGAGCCGCTGAACGTGATGACGGTGCACATGCACTCAAGAAAACATTCTTTACGACGCAGACCGCTTCTAGGTCCCACACGAGTCGTTGCGGCGCTCGACATGGTGTCGAGAATTCACGCTCTCCAAGTGACTGAAACGCGCTTGTAAGTCGCACACTTCTGCCACGTGAAGGGGCGCTGTGCGGTACCTCTACGCTCTTTGATGAGCTAGAACGTTGAAAGACACTATTTATTACCATTCTGGCTTGAATCGTTGATGGAGAACGCTACAGCGTGGCGCTTGGAGTCGTACTCGTGGTGCGCGGCAACAGTGGTAACTGAAGCGCGTCGACGTTATTCAGTGACGAGACGTTCCAGCGTAGTGTAGAAGCGTAAGGTAGATGGAAACACGCTCGATTGCATTCGAGTGTATAGTAGACCGCATCCACTCGTCTATTTGCCGCTTACATGCGTGGCAAGACGTTCTGTCCGATCATGCGCGTTCCGGCGTTGCACCAAAAGAGCGTTCTACTCGCGACTTACGTCAGCCCTCGACCCGCCCGAAACTCCTTGAATCAATGTTTTTCAAGCGTCAACAGTCGATATTCATTATTAAGACATCGTTTGTATTCGGAAACGCGGTGGAAAGCGCACGTTGCGTCTCCCACGATCGATGAAAGTGAAAGTTGTGCAGTTGAGTGAGTCACATGTGATGAGAGTCCTCAGTTTTCCGACGCCGGGGAGAACGGCTAAAACGACGGTGAACGAGGTGAAAGCGCGTGGACTCAAAGAAAATTATGTTTCAAGCTATCTCACGCAGTTCTGTCGTGTTTCACGGTCGCATGACGTCGCTACGCCGTCGCACATGTTGTAATTCTAGACCCTGACACACCTTAAAAATGCGCACTTTCTGAAGTCATTATTTTTGAAAAAATTTACGTTGAAGATGA